>JAABUR0100000778.1_pt1 | contig 64334 bp, 44 predicted proteins | sample 5560091 | NCBI WGS metagenome assembly JAABUR01 (sample SAMN10711879, study PRJNA513375) | rock metagenome | isolation source: Antarctica rocks | place: Antarctica: Victoria Land, University Valley sud
GGGCGTTTTTACAGGCGATCGAGTCGGAGAGGGGCCTCAACGCTCCTCTCCGACCGAGATCACCTGTTTGCCGGAGCTATGGCGCGGCCGCCTCGAGGGTATGCATGACCAGGCCCCAGGTCAGGTGAAAGTGGGCCGGGTTAACGTAGGCATTCTCGGCGGTTGGCCAGTTCGTCCAGTTCGACGTGTTCATGGGCAATCGGTGCAGCCCCTGCGAGATCTGGATGTCTGGATAGGCAGGCAGCCACAACGCCAGGCACTTCTTCCAGATTTCCATCACCTTGTCAGTCTCAGTAGGACTGATCCCATAGAGCTCATCGACGAGTTTGTCGAACTCGTCGTTGTGCCACCGCGAGAAGTTAACGAGATGCCCACCAGGGATCTTCTCAGACGCTGTCTGATACAGATTCAGCGAGTACCAGACATCCCCACTGTAGCTCCCTCCATGACCGAAGAGGGCGCCGGTGTAGTCGCCCGCGCTGAATCGCGTAAACATGTCCGGCGGCTCGGCGTACGTCGCCGCGATTCCGGCCCGCTTCAGCTGTTCAACCACCACCGGGCCAACGCCGGTGAAGTCGAAGAAGCTGATGATCTCGAGGTTGACGGGCGCGCCCGTGGCGTCCTGCCACATGCCATCGCCATCTTTCTTCCAACCCTTGCCGGTCAGGAGCGCGTCGCCTTTTTCGCTGTTGTGCTCAAGGTAGGGATACTGATCGATCAGGTCTTGAACCGCCTCGACATACGGCTTGAGACCAGGGTAATCGGGCACGAAGAGCGTCGAGGGACTGTTCGCGCCGGACCACCCGATATCGATGATTTGATCACGATCGAGATAGTAGCTGATCGCCCACCGGATGTCCGGGTCATCGTACGGGGCCTTCTCGTTGTTGAGATATAGCGAGTGCGGCCACCAGTCGACATTTCCGAACGGGGCATCCCGGCCCGTCCAGGTGATGACCTTGTCGCTGCCCTCAAAGACGGTCGGGAATGTGGCGGGCTGAATGCCCGTCGTGATGTCGTACTGATTTGAGATGATCCCCGTCGCGAGACCCTGTTCACCCGGATCGGGAAGGTAGACGAACCGCTCGGCCGCGGGGAGCTTCGCTACGCCCGCGGCCACGCCCCACCATGAGTCGGCCCGATCCAACACCTTCTGATCGGTAGAGGAGAACATGACGCGCCACGGCGACGTGGTGACTGGCCACCCTTTATCGATGTCGAAGTGGGCAAAGCTCGACCAATCTTGGCCGTCGAAGATGTGCTTGGGCACGATGTAGACGCCGATATCGAATTTGTACGAGATGAACTCGAAAAAGCGTGGCGCCGGCACCTTGAACTTGAAGAGCACGGTATTCGCGTCCGACGCGATCGCCGTGTCGACAAACTGCTGAACATTCGCGCCCCACTTCACCGCGGACCCGATCTCAACGAGATGGGTGAAGGTGTAGGCGACGTCTTCGGCAGAGAATGGCTTGCCATCGCTCCACGTCACACCGGGGCGAGTCTTGACGGTGAGAGACAGGTAGTCGGGAGCATATTCGTAGCTCTCCGCCAACCACATGATCAACTTGTCCTGGAACGCGCTGTAAAAGGCCAGGGGTTCGAAGACGAGTTGCGAACCAAGTTGGTGATTCGCGGCCGGGATAAACGGGTTCCAGAGTCCTGCCTCGTCAAACTTGCCGGCGATAGCGCTGCGAGAAGCCACAACCGTCTTGTCGCGCGGCACCTCTTTGAGATCGGCCTGGAGCGCGGGCATGGCCGCGGACGCCGTGGTGAACGCGCCCGCTATGGCCGTAGCCGAAAAGCCGAGTGCGGCCGCGTTGATCAAGAAGTCACGCCGGCTCATCTGGCCAGCCTGGTAGCCCTGGACGAGCGCACTGACACGATCCTGATTGCCCATTGGTTCCGGCCTCCTCATCGCGAATGACGACGGAGTTCCCATCTGACGAGATCGCAATCCGCCCGGGGTACAACCAGCGACCCTGCCACATCCACGTTTGGGGTGGCTGGGAGACGCGGGAAATCCGAAATCCGGACGATTAGTCGCCCTGCTCCCAGCTCACCCCCCTACGGCGTGAGCTACGTGCCGAACGCCCAAACGTCCCAAGTAGCGAAGTTGTGATTTGGTCAGTTGTTGACAATCTAAGGCCGTCTCCATGCGCTGTCAAGCGGCACACCGGCATCCAGTCCTGTGCCCACCTAGAGACGTTTTACCGAGCGTTTGGAGAGTCGCGAGGTCCTGAGAGGGGTCAGGACTCGTCGGACGGAACCATCTGATACGGAGACGGAACGGCGTGGACGGACGCGTAAGGAGGTTACAATGCGTCCCTCCGATGTGCCGGTCTAGCCGACGCGCGGCTTTTCTGAACGATGTCGACACGCTCTACGCTGTCAGCCAACGAGGCGGGCGGCCGTTCTACGAGCCCGCCACCGCGATGGAGCACGATGCTCGGACAGAGGGAGCACCGATGATCGATGCACGAGCCAGGGACGCAACGGCCCACCCGCCGCCGATGCCACCAACCCTTGGCCTCTTCGAGATGGTGCTCGAGGTCGCCGACCTTGATGCGTCTGAGCACTTTTATCACGGGCTGCTCGGGTTGCCGATCGCCGATCGCTGGTCCGACGACCGCCCCGCAATCTGGCTCACCCTCGGCCGGGAAGCGTTTCTGGGACTCTGGCCTCGGGAAAGCGGCGGAGAGCGCGCGATCCATCAGGGTCGCGGCGGCGCGCACGTTCATTTCGCGATCCGCGTTCCCCGCGGAACGCTCGACACCATACAGGCTCATCTCGAAGCCGCTGGACTCGCCGTCGAAGATGGCTGGACCTTCAGACCGGGTGATCGGGCGATCTATCTCGACGACCCCGACGGCAACGTCGTTGAGTTGACCGAGCGCGTCACCCTCTGGGACGGCTCGCCGGCCACCGAATAGCCGCGAGACCAGCGCGGCCGTGGGCAGGGCCAACCGCCACAGGTCCTGCCAGCCCGCACGCCTGACCCGGCCAGATCCGGTCAGCACGGGCGCAGCGCGATGACCTCATGACCGTCGAGGTCAGTCAGCTGCGCCGCCGGTTTCGACGCGACGGCTGCCCGCCACGATCAGATCGGGGATCGGGATACGTGGCGTGATCCCGGCGACATCCTGGTCGGGAACCCGGGCCCAGCAAGCAGCGCCCCTACCGGAGGGGTGGTGGCGCGACATGTCTGGTGACCCGACCGGGTGAGTGCGCTCCCATGATGCGATGCCTGCGCACCCGGTGGCCATGACAACCCGGCAGGCGGTGTGGAGCGGCTCCGCACGTCCAGAAGCGGACCGCCCACCGCCGTCGCAGGGACGCTGGTTGCTGCGCCCGCGTCACCGACCACGGTGTCGCGCGGAGCACCGCCGTGCATCCTGTCCACCTGGATACCTGCCCGCGTCGTGGCGATCCCTGCACCATGCCCCCTGGTTCCCGACCCTAACGACCCGCGCCGAACCGCCATGTCCCCTGGTCCTCGGCGTCCAATCGGTGGTCGGCACGTCGTGATCTTCCGTCGGCGACGGTGTCGTCACGATGTCCACACGTGGTGCCATGGTTCCGGCTCGCCTCAAGGCGGTTGGCGTACTCAGCGGACCGTCCTGACGATGACCGAACGGGCGTGGCGCCCTCCGGTCGCTCCTCGTGGCATCGCTCGCGGGCCAGGAGACAGTGCGGATCCTGGGGCGGACGGTGCGGAAAAGCGTTCGCGGAACAGGCGTTAGAAAATCACGCCGCTGGTGAGCACGACGTTCGCGTAGGGCGTGCACTCGCCGGTGCGCACGACCGCCCGCGCCCGGGCGCTCATCCTCTTGAACTCGGCGTGACTCACCCGCGTCATCGCCACTCCCGGAAAGCAGCGCTGGAGTGCCTCCGGCAGGTCATTGCCCTGCGCCTGAAGCTCGTCGGCAATCGTCAACTCCTCGACCTGGAGCTCGGTCGCGATCGCGCGCACGACATCGAGTACCCCCGGGAGTCCGCAGACCACCGCGAGGTCGATGCAGGGCACCTCCGCTGGCACCGGCAAACCGGCGTCGGCCACCACCAGCAGATCGGTATGGCCCATCGCGCCGATCACCGCTGAGAGATCTCGGTTGAGTAACCCGGTCTTTTTCATCTGGCCCGATCCCTCGTTATCGTTTCGTGAATCCTACTCATACCGCAGCGCCTCGGCCGGCGCCAGCCGCGATGCCTGGCGCGCCGGAAGCCAGGTCATCAGCAACGCCGCCACCAGCGTGACGACGAGGATCGCCACCACGGTCGTCCACGGGATGACAAACTCCGTGCTGCCAGCCGCGAAGTCGTCGTCGGCGAAGAGATTGCGCGCCAGGATCAACCCGAGAATGGTCCCGGAGACGACCCCGAGTCCGACCACGAAGAGCGACTCGATCAGGAACGAGAGCGCGACCATCCCTTTTTGATATCCAAGTGCCCGCAGCATCCCGATCTGCTGCCGCCGCTCGACGACGTTCCGGAAGGCGATCACGCCGACCGCGGCGATCCCGACCAGCAATCCCAATCCCATAAACCCCTGGATGATCGAGAGGAACGACGCGTTCTGCCGCTGGAACTCTTTCAGCTCGTCCCGGATCGAGGTCGCCTGCACCCCGTTATTGAGCAACGCCTTCTCGATCGCCTTTGCCGTCGCATCGGCGTGGTCTGGCTCGGTCAGGCGAACGAAGTAGGACGTGAGGTCGGGCGTCGGATAGACCGGGGCGGTCGCTCGTTGCGACGCGAAGAGCCCGAAGAGACTGCCAATCTTACTGTCGATGATCCCGATAATGGTCATCGGCACCGGCGCCCCACCATCGGGCCGTTGGAGCTCGATCTGCACGGGATCAAACGTGGTGTCACCCGAGGTCAGCCCGGTGATGCTGAAGAAGTCCGGGTCGCCGTCGAATGGTCCGTCGGAGGGGATGGCCCCCTGATCGATCACCGCCACATCGCTGCCCGTGCGAAGAGCGTCGAGCACCGCGGCATCGTCGGCGAATCCGTTGGCCCGCTGCTGGAAAAAGAGCCGGCTCTGATCGAGGAACGCGTCGTCCATCCCCTGCACCGCGTAGGTCTTCCAGGGTTCGGTCCCCGCCAGCCGGATGGCTGCCTGAAAGCTGCCGGTCGTCACCATGCCGGTCGCCTCGAATCCGGAGGTATCAACGCCCGCATCGCGAAGGCGGGTGTCGAACGCCGCGGCATCGCCGATTGGGTTGGCGCTCAGTGCGCTGGCTCGAACATCCCAACCCGCGTTCGCATCGTCGCCGAGAAAGAGATTGACGAAGTTCTGGTTGATGGTAGCGAACATCACGAGTGAGAAGACGATCAGGCTGAACATCGCAACGGTGAGCCCGGTGCGCCCCCGCGTGGCGCCCGGGTAAGCGATGGCCGTACGGATCGCCGGTAGCCGCGACCGAAAGACGCCACCAAGTCGACCGAGCGCGCCAAGCAACAGATCGAGGTTGTTGACGATCAGGATCGTCGCCCCGGCCACCATGAAGATGCCGGAGAGGAAGAACATCTCGAAGCCGCCACCGAGGTCACCAAAGAGGCGCTCACTCGCGTCGGCCGGCAGGAGCCAGAGGAGGACGAGGTAGATCCCGACCAGGCTGAAGATCGGTCGCGCCGGGACGCCAACGAAGCGCAGGAGCATCCCCACACCGAACGGGACCAGGCTCATGCCTCCGTAAAAGCTGAAGGCATTGGTCGCGCCCTGTCCGAGAATGGCGAGGAGCGTCCCGCCGAACATCAGGAGGGCCGCCCAGACCAGCGCCGTCTTCTTGCGCGTTGGCGAGCTGACATCTGGAATATCCCGGACCGCCGCGACAATGTTGAGACGGCTGATCTTCCAGGAGGAGCCGGCCACCGCGAGAAAGGTGATCACCACACCGAGGCAGTAGGCGACGATCAAGCTCCGCGCGGTGACATGGGCTCGGATGGGGAAGAAATCGCCGAACAGCGCCCGGAACGCCAGCGCGATGCCGATCGTCGCCAGCACCCCACAGGCCGCCCCAACCAATCCTGCCAGTAACGCGTAGCCAGCGCCCTCAGCGACAAACTGCTGAACGAGCTGAAACCGGTGCGCGCCAATGGCCCGCTCCATCCCCATCTCCGGGCGCCGCTCCGCCGCCAGCATGGTGAAGATGAGTACAATCAGCAGAATGCCGACGGCGATCGAGAAGAGCCCGAGCACGAGGAACAGACTCGTAAAGATGGTGGCAAACTGGGTGGCATCATCGATCGACGACTGCTTGATCGGGTCCACTCCAAGCGGCTGACCCGCCAGAGCCGGTCGCAGCCGTTCCACCACCTGATGAGTCAGCCTCAGCCCATCGCGCACTCCGCCCTGGTTCGACACCCCGACCAGCGTGATCTTTCCTGGCTGGCGGGTCGCCGCCTGCAACCGCGCCAGCGTCACGACCATCCCCGGCGTGGTGGTGTCGAACCGTCCGCTGAGCGGAGAGTCCTCCGCGATCGCGGCGACCTTCAAAGGGACCGGAACGTTCTGGTAGAAGATCGTCACCTCATCACCGGCGACGGCGTCGAGCTCCTTCGCCAGCTTTTCGCTGAGCACGACATCGCGGTCTCCGGTGCCGGCGAGATCGATCGGCTTCCCACTATCGGCGCTGCGGAGCCCGCCGAACTCAGGGAGGCGTGCGGGATCGACACCGATCAGAAAGGTCTGTGGCGAGGCCTGCCCCGTGCGCTGGAGCACCGCCGGGACAGTCTCGATCAGAACCGGCATCAATCCGTCGACCGCGGTGTCGGCCCCGACGGTCTGCTCGATCCGGTCGAACATATCCTGGTCGATCTTGGCCGTGAGGGCGTTGTTGACGTTGGCGTCGAAGTCGGTCGAGTGGACGACCAGCTCATCGACGTGTCCGAGCGACTCGTAGGTGGCCAGGGTCGCTGAATAGTCGATGGTGTCGCCGGTGCCCAACGCGGCGGAGATGATCAGCGTGCTGAGCATTAACCCGATCACGATCAATGTGGTCTGGGTCCTACGCCGCGGAATGTTGCGGACACCCAGCTTGAAGATCACCGGCCGCCGCCAGGCCACCCAGGCCACGAGCAGCAGGCAGCAGGCGAGCAACGCGAGCAGCACGACCATGATGTCGCGCATCGACGCGCCGAAGATCTCATTCACGCGCCGATTCCTCCCTGCCCGTCGCTCAGTCCTGCCCCCACCGCCCGGTGCCGCTCCGCCAGTCCGGGTGACCTGCCAACCGGCCCGATTGATCGCGCCGACGGAAGTATCACCCGTGACCAAGCCTGAAAGAAGCGATGGGAATGAGCCGAACGCCCCATCCCCATCGCTCTCGATCGTTACCACGGCCCGTTGGGCACCTTACTCGTAGCGGAGCGCCTCGGCCGGCGCAATGCTCGCCGCCTGGCGAGAGGGAACCCAGGCCATCAGCAGGGCGACGACCATCGTCGCGACCAGAATCACACTGATGATCGGCCAGGGGATGGTGAACGCGGCCGTCGACGTGCCGATGTCGTCGCTGGTGAAGAGGTTTCGGGCCAGAAGGACGCCAAGCAACGTTCCAGCGATCACGCCGATCCCGACCACGAAACCGGTCTCGATCAAGAACGAAAGGGAGACCATCGCTTTCTGGTACCCAAGCGCCCGCAGAACCCCGATCTGCTGTCGCCGCTCAACGACGTTCCGGAAGGCAATCACGCCGACCGCCGCGATCCCGACCAGCAACCCCAGCCCCATGAAGCCCTGAATCAGGTAGAGGAAGCCAGTCGACTGCCGCTGGTCCTCCTTCAGCTTCTCCTTGATCGATGTGGCCTGAGCGCCGTTGCTCAGCAACGCCGCCTCGATGCTCTTCGCCACCGCTTTCGAGGCGCCGGGATCGTTGAGCGCGACGTAGTAGCTGGTCTCGGCAACGGTTGGGTAGAGCGGGTCGACCGTCCCTTGCGGTGTGTAGAGTCCGACCAGACTGCTGATCTTTGAATCAATGACGCCGATCACCTTCAACGTCGCCGGCGTTCCGCCCGGGTTGCTCACCTCCAGGTTGATCGGGGTGAAGCTCTTATCGGTCGTTTTGAGACCGGTGACCGTGAACTGATCCGGGTCGCCGAACCCACCTCCTGGAACCGCGGCGGCATCGAGCACCGCGACGCCCGGCTCGGTCTGCAGGGCACGAATCACCGCGGCGTCATCGGCGTACCCGTCGGCCCGTTGCTGAAACGTGACAGTACTGCTACTCAGGAACGATCCGTCCACCCCGTGGACCGGATACGCTTTGAACTTCTCGCCGGCCTGCCGAAGCTGCGAGGCGGCATCCGGCGTGGTGGCCACGCCGGTCGCCCTGAAGCCGGTGGTGTCAACGCCGCGGGCCTGCAGGGCGGCCGTCAGGTCGGCGACGGGATTGGCATTCCCAACATCGACGCGCACGTCCCAGCCGGCATTGGCCTCATCACCCAGGAAGAGATTCGTGAAGTTTCGGTTCATGGTCGCCATCATCACCAGCGAGAAGACGATCAGACTGAACATCGCGATCGTCAGCCCGGTCCGCCCCTTCGCCGCGCCGGGGTAGGCGATCGCCGTCCGCACGGCCGGCAGCCGCGACTGGAAGAGCCCACCGAGCCGCGACACCCCGGCAAGCAGGATATCGAGGTTTTGAACGATCACGATCGTCGCCCCGATGACCATGAAGACACCGGAGAGGAAAAACATCTCGAAATCGCCATCGAGCGTGCCAAAGAGCCGGTCGGCGAGGTCGCTCGGGAGGAGCCAGAGCACGAGGAGATAGACCCCGATCAAGCTGAAGACAGGTCGACTTGGCACACCGAAGAATCGGAGCACCATGGCCACACCGAAGGGGAGCAAACTGGCACCGGCGTAGAAGAGCGCCGCCGAGGCGGACGCATGACCTGATGCGGTCAGGATCGTCCCAACGATCAGAAGCAATCCGGCCCAGACCAGCGTCGACCACTTCCGGGTCGGGGATGAGACATCGGGGATATCCCGAACCGCGGCCACCACGTTCAAGCGGCTGATTCGCCACGACGAGACCGTCACCGCGAGAAAGGTAATCACCACGCCGAGGGCATACGACGCGACGATCGTGCGGGGCGAGATGCGCATCGAGATCGGGAAGTCCTCCCCGATGATGGCCACCAGCCCCTTGACCAGTTCGATCGTCGCCAGCACCCCGAGTGCCGCACCGACCACTCCCGCGGCCAGCGCATAACCGGCGCCCTCGGCGATGAACTGCTGGATCAGCTGTCCGCGCTGGGCGCCGATCGCGCGCTCCATCCCCATCTCCGGCCGCCGTTCGGCCGCGAGCATCGTGAAGATGAGGACGATCAGCAGCACCCCGGCGGCGATGGAGAAGAGCCCCAGCACCAGGAAGAGTCCGCTAAAGACGCTGGAGATCGTCTTCGCCAGATCGACGGTCCGCTGTTTGATCGAATCAACGCCATACGGTTGGTCTGCCAGGGCGGCCCGCAGCTTTGCGGAGACGGGTGTCGAGAGTTCAGCACCATCCCGGGTGCCACCCTGATTCGATACGGCGATCGCGGTCACCTTGTCGGTCAGTCCTGTCAACCCCTGCAGCCCGGCGAGCGACATCGTCATCCCGGAGGTCTCAAAGTTGACCTTGCCGCTGAGAAAGGTGTCCTCCGCGATCGCGGCGACCGTCAGGGGGATCTGCGTGTTGTTGTAGAAGATCGCGATCCGGTCGCCGACGGCCGCATCGACGTCATCGGCCACGCCCTTACCCAGCACGATGCCGTCCCCGGGCAGCGCCGCAAGGTCGACCGTCATCCCCTTAACGTCCGTGATCGCTCCGAATGGACCGATCCGCGACGGGTCCACGCCGATGACCGGGACGTTGGGCTCGGTCTGCTGCTTCGTCTCGTTTCGGACGGGTACATACTGGTTGAGCAACGGCAGAAAACCATCGATCTGATCATCGCCGGCAAACCGCGTCTCAAGCGAGGAGAGAAGGGCGGCGTCAAAGGGAGCGGCCGCCGCGTTGTTGGCGTTCGCCTCCGGGTTCTGGCTTGCTACCACGATCTCGTCGATCGGTCCGAGGATGTCGTACGTCTCCGACGTCACCGAGTTGTCGACGGTGTCGCCAATTCCGAGCGCGGCGGTAATGATCAGGGTGCTGAGCATCAAGCCGACCACGATCAGCAACGTCTGCGCTCGCCGCCGCGGGATATTGCGGACACCCAGCTTGAAGATGACCGGCCGTCGCCAGGCCACCCAGACGACGGAGAGGAGACAGAGCACCAGGAGACTGACGAGCACGGTCGTGATCGCGGTCATCGAGATACCGAAGATTTCGTCCATGACCAGTCCTCAATGTCGTTCGGGCAACGCTGAAATCGGCTGTGTGGCACGGCGGTTGGAGACGGACGCATCACCCGCGGGTCAGACGGTTCCTTCCGCGAAGCATGTCCGGCGGCTAACGCAGGGCAGCGGCGGCCTCACCGATGGTGGCGCCGGCTGCTTCATCGATCCCGACGATCACGCCGTCGCTCATCCGCACGATCCGGTCACATTGGCCGCCGACACCCGGATCGTGCGTCACGATCACCAGGGTCAGACCCGATCGGTGATTCAGCTCGCGCATCAGGCCGATGATCTCCGCGGCCGTCTGCGAGTCGAGGGCGCCGGTCGGTTCATCCCCCCAGACGATCGCCGGGTCGTTGACCAGCGACCGCGCGATCGTGACTCGTTGCCGCTGGCCGCCCGAGAGTTGGGCAGGACGGTGGCGCGCCCACTCTCGCAGTCCGACGGTCTCCAGCGCCCTGGTCGCCCGCTCGCGGGCCTCGCCAGGACGAATCCCGGAGACCAGCAGCGGCAGCTCGACATTCTCGATCGCCGAGAGCACCGGGAGCAGGTTATAGACCTGGAAGATGAACCCCATCCGCCGCGCCCGGTAATCGGTCCGCTTACGGTCCGACATCGTGGCAAGATCCTGCCCTTCCAGTGAGATCGTGCCCTGGTCGACCTCGTCCAGACCAGACAGGCAGTTGAGGAGCGTCGTCTTCCCGCACCCCGATGGTCCCATCACCGCCACCATCTCGCCCCGGGCCACCGCGAAATCGATCGACCGCAGCGCAACGATCCGATCGGTTCCGGTGTCGTAGGTCTTGGTGACTCCCTGGGCCCGGATGATCGCTTCTGGCTCCGTCCCGTTGCTGCCGTGGCCGACCGGCGTCGGGGTCTTGTGTCGCTTGAACACTCAGCGTTTTCCTCCCACGAGCTGATTCCACATGGAGCGGGCCCCGTGCTCGTCCCGGCACGTTACCACCGTAGGCCCAGGGTATGACGGCAATTCATGTCTGATGTGAAGATGCCGTGAAGATCGATCATTCCTGGCTCTTCTCAACCACCGTCGTGACTGACGGTCCGTGGAACATGGTGTCACGGGTGCGGGTGCTGATCCCGATCGGAATCCCCAACGGTACCAGACCACCATCACGGGGACGCTCAACGGCGCGTAGCAAGCTCCACCCAACTGAGTATCAACGACGAGGATCGCGAAAATATGACGATTTGATGACCAAGGATCGTCAACCGCTCCTCGCCGGGAAGGTGGGCGTGTTCACGGTAACCAGGGTTACCCTATCCGTGCCGACCTGAACGACGGGAATCCTGACCAGCGCCCGGCAGCAGCGTCCACCGGGCCCGCCCCCTCATGCCGGGAAGGCCAAGCGTGCGCTGGCTGTGCGCACCGATCCGTCCGCCGCAACACCGGCCACGTGGTCGAACGCATCATCGCGGCAGTATCGGAGCCTGTAGCGCCCCACCTTGCCGGGGTCACGGGCGGCGGCGTATGGTGCGGCCCACATGGCGTCCGGGCGCGCCTACCCACGATGCGTGGCTCGATCAGATCTCCCGGCGAAAGGTTCGTCGTGCCCCACCGTCAGGCTGCCGTCTCAACGACACTGCCGCACGTCGCGGGCGTCTGGCACGGGCCGCTATCGGCTCGGCTTGAGGCCGACGAGCTACTCGATCGACCGGAGCGGCACGCCGCGGATCTCGACGCCAACCTGCGCGATATCCGCCGCGTCAATCTGCTTGCTGGGGGCACGCGAACCACCATGCTTCACCTGCGCCGCATCGTCGAGATGGTCCCGTCCGATCGACCCGTGACCATCCTTGACCTGGCGACCGGGTCGGCTGATATTCCGGTCGCGGTCGCCCGCTGGGCGTCACGCCGGGGCCGACCGGTGTCGATAATCGCCAGCGATCTGTCGGAGGAGATCCTGGCGCTCGCGCGCCACCGCGTATCGCCCTACCGGGACATCGCGCTGGTCCGCTACGACGCCCGCGACGTTCCCCTCCCCGACCGGAGCATCGATCTGGTGCTCTGCGCGCTGGCGCTCCACCATTTCGCACCGCCGGAGGCGACAGCGGTCCTGCGCGAAATGGACCGGCTGGCCCGCTATGGCTTTATCCTCAATGACATCCGCCGCGGCCGGCTCGGTCTGGCCGCGGCCTGGATCTCGTCACGTCTCGCGACACGGAATCGCCTCACCCTGCACGATATGCCGCTCTCCGTGCGGCGCGCCTACACGCCGTCCGAGCTCCGTTCCCTGGTCGCGGACGCGGGCATTGACGGCGCGACCGTGACCACCCATCCGCTCTTTCGCATGGCGGCGGTCCGCGGCCCTGCCGGCAACGGATCCCCGGCATGATCGCCCGCGCATCAGATCCGACGGTCTCTCCTCGATCGCTCGATGCGGAGGTGATCGTCGTCGGCGCCGGGCCGGCTGGCAGCACGGTCGCCACGTTGCTCGCCCGGGCTGAACACGATGTCCTGCTGCTCGATAAGGCAACGTTTCCCCGGCATAAGGCCTGCTCCGAGTACATCAACCCCGCGGGCGCCCACCTGCTGCGGACCCTTGGCCTCGAAGCCGACGTGCTCGCCCTCGGCGCCCACGAGATGGAGGCGATGCTGGTCCACGCGCCCGGGGGTCAGCGGTTTCTGGCCGACTTCGCCAACTCCGAGCCAGGGCGTCGTGCGCTGGGCCTTTCCCGGCAGAAGCTCGATCACCTGCTCCTGCGGCATGCCGAAGCGGCGGGGGCGACGGTCTGCCAGGGAGTGCACACCCGGGATGTCGTCGTCGATGGAACGCGCGTGACCGGGGTTGAAGCGACGATTGATGGGTCGCGGCAGACGCTGCGGGCGAAGTTGGTTATCGGCGCTGACGGTCGTCACTCCGTCGTCACCCGGCGACTGGGGCTCGATGCGCCGGTGCGCTGGCCGCACCGGACCGGGCTGGTCGCCCATTACCGGGGTGTCAGCGGGCTCGACCGGCACGGGGAGATGCACGTCGCTCGGCACGGATACGCCGGACTCGCACCCCTCGAAGATGGACTGACCAACGTCGCCTTCGTGACTGACACGCATACGGTCGCCGGGCGGACAGGTTCGTTGGAACGCTTCTTTGAGGACGCTCTGGCCGCGATCCCGGAGGTCGCCACCAAGCTCGGCGGCGCCGCCCGGGTCGGCGGCATTCGCGGTGTCGGACCGATGGCGCATCGCGCCCGGCGAACCGCGGGCGACGGTTTCCTGCTAGTCGGCGACGCCGCCAGCTTCCTCGACCCGTTCACCGGCGAAGGCATCTACGAGGGGCTGCGCGGCGCAATGTTGGCGGCACCCATTGCTAGCTCGGCCCTGCGTGCCGGCGACCTCTCGGCGGAGGCTCTGGCGCCCTACCGCGCGGCGCGGCGCCGGGCCTTCACGGCCAAGCGTCAGGTCTGCTGGATCGTCCAGGGGTTCATTCACCAGCCGCTCTTGATGAACTACGTCACCGACCGCCTCGATCGCCGGTCGGCCCTCGGCAGCACACTGGCCGGTGTGCTTGGCAATTACCGGCCGGCCGGAGCAGCCCTATCACCCGTCTTCCTGGCCCGCCTGTTGCGTCCGTAGGGAAGTGCCCCGGACGCCGCTGCCCGATCGCTTGTCGCGGAGAACTCTATGCACACCGAGAATGTCATCGAGATGGCTGGCGATCTTGACCGGATCGTCGCCCTCGCTTCCAACGTCGAACGCTGGCCCGACATCCTGCCGCATTACCGCTGGGTGACGCTGCTGGAAGGTGGGGGCGACAGGAAGGTCGTCGAGATGGCCGCCCGGCGCGACCGTATCCCAGTCAGGTGGCGGGCTGTTCAGGAGATCCATCGCGGCGGGCCAACGCCGGTCATCACCTATCGGCATATCTGGGGAGTGACCAAAGGGATGCTGGTCGACTGGACGTTCGAGCCGCGAACGGATGATGTCGTGGTCCGGATTCGTCACGATTTTGATGCGCCCTGGCCGATCGTCGGCGGGTTCCTTGCGAACCAGGTGATCGGACCGCTCTTCGTCGGAGCGATCGCCGGCAAGACGCTCGCCACCTTCGCCACCATCGTGGAGCAAGAACGAAGGTCCGGTGCGCCCCGGCACAGCGGGGACATCGCCGGTCAATCGGAACCATCACCCAGGAGGGACGTTCATGCCTGATCGAGCCGAACCGTCTCAGCGTCAGTCGGGGCGCCGATGAACGGTCGCGAGCGGCGCGTGGTCATTACCGGCATCGGGCCGATGACACCGATCGGGAACGGCGTCGATGGTCTCTGGGACGGGGTGCGCCGCGGATCCTCCGCGGTCAAGCGGATTGAGACCTTCGACCCGTCGCCCTTCAGCTGCCAGGTGGCCGCCGAGGTCGACTTCGAGCCACTCGACTTCATGGACCCGAAAAAAGCTCACCGGCTCGACCGTTTCTCGCAGTTTGGACTCGCCTGCTCGCTCATGGCGATGTCCGACTCCGGTCTTTCTGCCGAGTTGGCGCGAGACGGTGGGATGGGGATCTATACCGGTTCGGCACTCGGCGGGATCGCGTTTGCCGAGGCGCAGCACGAGGTCTTCATCAACCATGGTCTCCGGGCGATCAGTCCGATGCTCGCCCTCTCGGTCTTCGGTGGAGCGTCGTCGTGCAATATCGCGATCGAGCTGGGGCTGACCGGACCGACGATCGCCAACGCCAACTCCTGCGCTTCGGGTACGATCGCCATCGGCGAGGCGGCGCGGCTGATTCGTGACGGTCGGACCGATCTGATGCTGGCGGGGGGCGTGGAGGCGCCGCTGGCGCCGCTCACCTTTGGGTCGTTCGCGCTGATTCGCGTCCTCACCACGCGCAACGACGACCCGGCGACGGCCAGTCGGCCGTTCGACGCCGATCGCGACGGCTTCGTGATGGCCGAAGGCGGCACCATGCTGGTGCTGGAGGAGCACGACCACGCTCTGCGGCGTGGCGCCCACATCTACGGCGAGCTCCTCGGCTACGGCACCACCAACGACGCGCACCACATGACGGCGCCCCGGCCCGACGGTCTTCAGGCAGCGCGGGCGATGACCGATGCGCTCGCCGATGCCGAGTTGCCGGCCGAGGCGATCGACTATGTCAGTGCTCACGGCTCCTCAACGGTCCTGAACGACAGCACCGAGTGCCGCGCGATCCGGATCGCGCTGGGCGATCACGCCGACCACGTCGCGGTCGCCAGCACCAAGGGCATGCACGCTCATGCGCTTGGCGCGACCGGAGCGATCGAGGTCGCGATCACCCTCCTCGCGATGGAGCGCGGATATCTGCCGGGAACCACCAATCTGCATGAGAAAGACCCGGCCTGCGATCTCGATATCGTGCCGCCAGGCGGGCGTGACCAGCGCATCACTCGCGCGATCAAGAACTCATTCGGGTTCGGCGGCATCAACGCCGCGCTCGTGCTCGGTGCCGCCTCCTAACCGGCGGGAACCTGTTCCTTGACGCGAGTCTGGCGCTCCCGACCGCCACTGGTTCAACTACCATGTCCCCGGCGATCACCGGATGGTGAAAGGAAGGAGCGCGCGTGGGGCTGATCGGCGACTCCATCACGTATATCCGGGAGAACCCCGACCGGTTTCGGCACGAGCTCTGGGTCCATGTCTGGCTCAGTGCGTCGGCCCTGGCGCTCGCCATGCTGATCTTCATCCCGCTCGGGGTCATCGTCTCGCGGAGCGGACGGGTCGGTCCGGGCATCGTCGGGGCCGTGGCCGCCGCCCGCGTCGTCCCCAGTCTCGCGATTCTGTTTCTCCTCCTCCCGACGATGGGTATCGGCAATAAGCCCGCATTGATCGCGCTCACGGTGCTAGCGGGACCACCACTCGTGGTCAATACCGACGCCGGCCTGCGGAACGTCGACGCCTCGGTCCTGGAGAGTGCGCGCGGCATCGGCATGAACCTTGCGCAGGTTTTCACGCGCGTTCAGCTTCCGCTGGCTTTGCCGGTGATTATCGCCGGGGTCCGAACCGCTGCCGTCGAGATTGTGGCAAGCGCAACACTTGCCGCCCTAATTGGCGCCGGTGGACTCGGTACATTTATCACCAGCGGGCTGGCGCTCATCGATTACCGGCTGCTCCTTGTTGGGGCAGTACCGGTTACGCTTCTGGCGCTTGTGGTCGAAGTGACCCTGGGCGGGGTCGAACGCCTGGTCACTCCCCCATCGAGCCGCTAATTTTTTGGGTCGCGCGGGCGACAGGGCGTTGCCCCCACGGTCGCGGCCAACAACACAGGAGAGAGCAATGGTTACGCGTCGCACATTGGTCAAGGGGATGGCCGTCGCGCCAGTGGTTGGATCGCTGACGATGATCCGTCCTGGTCTGGCACTTGGGCAGGATGGCGAGCCGGTGAAAATTGGTTCCAAAAACTTCACCGAGCAAATCATTCTCGGAAACATGTACGATCTGCTGCTCAAGGGCGCCAGTATCCCCACCGAAACGGTCTTCAACCTCGGAGGCACTGAGGTCGCGCAGGAAGCCCTCATCAACAAGCAGATCGACCTCTATCCGGAGTACACCGGAACCGGTCTCACCGTCGTCCTCGGTATTCCGATCGAGTCGTTGGCAGCGACACCGGCGGCGGGCGGCACTCCGGCCGCGTCTGGAACCCCCGCGGCGGGCGGGATCGATGACCAGGTCTATCAGATCGTCTCCAGCGAGTACAAGAAGCAGTTCAATCTCGTCTGGCTCGATCAGGTACCGTTCAACAACACGCAGGCGCTGGGGGTCAAGCGCTCCTTCTCCGAGGAGAAGGGCGTCACCACGATTACGCAGCTAGCGGCCATCGCGGGCGACCTCACGATCGTAGCGCCGAGCGACTTCGTTGACCGACCCGACGGCCTTAAGGGGCTCGAAAGCTTCTACGGGCTGAAGTTCAAGGAGGTCAAAAGCGTCGACCCCGGCATCCGCTACCAGGCGATCGAGCAGGATCAGGCCGAGGTCGTCCTTGCGTTCGGCACCGACGGGCAGGTCTCCGGCATGGACCTCGTCCTGCTGGAGGACGATAAGGGTCTCTGGCCGCCATATCACGTCGCCCCCGTGGTGCGGCAGGAAACACTCGATGCCTATCCGAAGCTGGCCGATTCGTTGAATGCCGTCGCGCCCCTGTTGACCGACGAGGTCATGTCGAAGCTCAACTTCCGGTCCGATGGTCCCGACAAGGAAGATCCGGCCGATGTGGCCAAGTCCTTCCTGCAGGAGCAAGGGCTGATCAGCGGGTAACGTCGCCCGGACCGCCCGCATGCGGAGGGGACCGGGATACCCCGGTCCCCTCCGGTGCAACCGGTGGTGAGGACATGAGGCGACCGAGGATGGTTCGTGACTGATACGGCTGGCGTCCCGCGGACCGGGACTGAGCGATGGAGCGCAAGTTCGATCGCCTTCGATCACGTCTCGAAGCTCTATCCCGGCGCCACGCGGCCTTCGGTGGTCGACGCCACCTTTCGGGTTGAGCCAGGGAGTTTTGTCGTGCTGCTCGGCCCCTCGGGGTGCGGGAAAACGACACTGCTCAAGATGGTCAACCGGCTCTATGAGCCGACCAGTGGTCAGATCACGATCGACGGCACGGACATCCGATCCTTTCCCGCCCCCGCGCTGCGGCGACAGATCGGATATGTGATTCAGCAGACCGGTCTCTTCCCGCACATGCGAGTCGGCGACAACGTCGCCGTGGTCCCGCGGCTCCTCGGGTGGGACAAGAAGCGGGTCGGGGCGCGCGTCGACGATCTGCTCGACTTCGTCGGTCTCCCCTCGGCGGACTACCGTCGCCGCTATCCCACCCAGCTGTCCGGTGGCGAGCAGCAGCGGGTCGGACTCGCCCGGGCGCTCGCCGCCGAGCCGACGACCCTCCTGATGGACGAGCCGTTCGGCGCCCTTGATGCAATCACCAGGACCCGGCTTCAGGATGAGATGCGACGGATCCACGCCCGGTTCGGCCAGACGGTCCTCTTCGTCACGCATGACATCGAGGAAGCGGTCCGCCTCGCCGACCGGATCGTCGTGATGCGTGCCGGAGAGGTGATCCAGTACGACGAGCCGATGCGGATCGTGATGCACCCCGCAAACGATTTCGTCCGCGATCTCGTTGGGGCGCAGGACGTGCTGCGACGCCTCAGCCTGCTGCCGGTCGCCGCGGTGACCCAGCTCAATCCGCCCGGCACATCCCGCGACACCGTTCCCGCCGACCTGCCAACGATCGCGCGCTCGACCAATCTGCGGACCGCGCTCGGGATTCTGCTTGAGAGCGGCGCGGCGCGGGTGACGGTGGTCGACGAGGACGCGCGTCCGGTCGGGTCGCTCGACCTGGCGACGATCCAGGCGTCGAGCGCGCCGGAGCCAGCCGCGCCGGCACCGGTCGACATGCTGTCCGCGCCGCCGGCCTGACCCGCCGATGGACTTCACCTATCTCATCGAGCACTGGCGCCGCGTGCTCGATCTGGGGATCGATCATCTGGAGATCAGCGCGAGCGCGATGGCGATAGCGATCGTCATCGCCATCCCGATCGGGGTGCTGGCCGCACGGATTCGTCCGCTCACCCTGCCGATCCTCGGCGTGCTCGGGGCGCTCTACACCGTTCCCAGTCTCGCCTTTCTCGCGTTCCTGATTCCCAGTCTCGGGCTCGGCCGGAAACCGGCCATCGTCGTGCTCGTCACCTACGCGCAGATCTTCCTTGTCCGCAACGTCGTCGCCGGGCTGCGCGGGGTGAACCGCGACACGCTCGAGGCGGCACGCGGTCTTGGCATGACCGGCTGGCAGGTTTTTCGAAAGATTCAGTGGCCGCTGGCGCTGCCAGTGGTGCTGGCCGGGATTCGCACCGCGTTCGTGACGACGATCAGCCTGACGACGATCACCCAGTGGATCAACGCCGGCGGTTTGGGCCGTCTACTCTTCGATGGGTTGACCCGGCTCTACAGCTCGGAGATTCTCGCCGGAGCGATCGCCATCACCGCGCTCGCCCTCCTGGTCGACGCCGTCCTGCGCGCGTTCGAGCGCTTCACCGCGGTCTCCCGCGCCAACCGGGCCGTCCGCCGCTGATCGGCTGACCGTCATCGGAACCGACCCACCCGGGTTCCCAACCGAGGAACTGACCCACCGCGACATACCCGAGCTTCCGCTGACGTGGTGAAGTCGGTCAAGGACGGTGCGTGACGCCGTCGTTCGCGTGCCACGCCATGGGTGGCGATGACGCCGTTCCGCCAGGAGTGCCGCGACGAGCGGGCCGGTCATTGAAGCACCGGCAGCCCACACCCGCATCCCATCCTTGTTCAGATCGTCGAGCGACGGGTGACCAGCCGACGTATACTGCCGGGCCAACGGCCACTCCCGTACGGCGCCGAACGAGAAGGGATGAACGATGCCGCTTTATCTCACGAAGTTCAGCTACACGCCGGAAACCTGGGCCAGGCTGATCAATAACCCAGAAGACCGCCGGAAGGCCGCGCAGTCGTACATCGAGTCGGTCGGTGGAAAGCTTCACGGGTTCTGGTACGCCTTCGGCACCCACGACGGCTACAACCTCTGGGAGGCCCCCGACAACGTCTCCATGGCCGCGGTCGCACTGGCGATTAGTGGGGGCGGGGCACTGAGCTCGCTCGAAACGACCGTCCTCCTGACTGTCGACGAAACGCTGGATGCCCTGCGCAAGGCCGGGCAACTTCAGTATGAGGCGCCTGGCGCGTAGCCGCTCGTGCTTCGATCCCGTGTCATGCCATCTGCACGCCGCGTCGCGTGAGCGGCGGTTATCGAGCCTGCCTCCTGCCTCCAGAAGCGTCACCGATCACGACCGGACGGCCAGGTACCCTGCACCGACCGCTTCGTCGACGATCGCCGGCTCGAAGCCACGGCGACGAGGGGGTGCCGGAACACAGCCGGAAGCGATGAGTGGAAGCCGGTGCGGGTCGACGGGTCACTCGCCGCGACACGTAGAACTGACAACGATTCGCGGCGCACGTCCGGCCGGTGAGGCTCGTGGGTGAGCTGGGCCGGTTCCGGCATGAGAAGGGCGATCCGCGGCCGAAGGTCGGCTCGCCTAGTGGACATGCGTAGGAGCATATCCGCGCGCCCCGTGCCTGGCTGGTCGTCCTCGGACGACGAGTGTCCATGGGAGGTGAGACCCATGACCTCGCGGGCATTGCCACGGCTGGGAGCCACCATGGATTCTGCATGCCATCTTGAGCGTCTGGAGCCCAACTTTCGCGCGACACGGTCGACTGCGACGTACCGCTCGCCTTTGACTGACCGAGCACGGTCGATCGCACACCCTGCGGCGGATATCCGGCACCCATAATCATGGCTCGTCACGTGGCAGCACGCCAGGTGATGGCCGATCCCCCAAGCATGCCGCGTCGGCGATGACCTCCGACGATCACCACAACCCGCTGGTCGGCGCTGACGGAGGCACCATGAAACCGATTCTCGATGCGGCGCGTTTCTTGCTACGAGACTTTTTCGGATAATTCCGATGCTGTCCGAGGCAGCAACGGCGACGGAGAACGGGACCCGACACCATGCCTCAGCCGCGGCCTCTTCGCCTGCTGATCAAGACGTTCCTGCTGACGCCGACGGTCGCGGCGATCGTCGTCGCGCTTGGCGTGACGGCCGCGCTGGCGATGATGGTCCTCCCGTCGTCACGACCGCAGAACGAGCGGAGGGAACCGCGAGGAACGGTCATCGCCGCGCCGACCGACATCGCCCCGTTGACGCTTCCGACCTCGCGACCAGACACGGATGTGGCCGCGTTCTCCGGCTCCAATCAACCGGTCGAGACCCGCACGGGAACCGGTCCTTCGCCGACACCGCGGCTCCTTAGACTCCCGGTGGGAGCGCCAACGGCAACGCCGCGCGCGCCGACGCCGACCCCGCGAGCCGTTTCGATCGCCCGGATTCAACCAACCACCACGCCAGGACCGTCATCTGCGCCGACCCGAATCGCGGTCACCGCCCGCACGGTCGTCGCCACCTCGGAGCCGGTGACGACGTTCGTTCCTGTCATCGTCGCCGCGGTCGCCGCCCCGATCGAGACACCGCCTACGCCGACCCCTGTTCCGCCGCCACCGCCAACGTCGACGCCAGCCCCGCCGCCTCCAACCCCCACCATCGTCCCGACCGCTCGCCCCGTCGCACCGACCGCGACCCCGGCGCCAAGGCCGACGCGCCCACCGCGGCAGCGCGCGCGGCCAACGGCGACCCCCCTCTCTGACCAGGCTGCCCCGCCAGCACCTGACCGCACCACGCGGGAGCGACCCACCGCGACGGACAGGCCGGCTGGTGCTCCGCCACCCGCGGAGCAAGTGCGACCAACCCCGCGGTCACGCGATACCGATCGAACCCGCGACCGGAAGAAGTCCGGGTAGCCGCCATGAGACTCCCGTCACCTGCCACTGCCGAGCGTGATCGTTGCGGTGTCTCGTCACGAGATGGGCGAGGGTGTTGTAGTGACGGCGCCTCGCCCACATCGTCTGGCTTCTGACCGGGCCTGGCCGGCTCGTAGGTGGCGCTCAGCCGGGCGGCGTCGCATGCTCACCGATGACGTTTTCACCGCCGACCACGAGCGACCGCTCGGTTCCACCCCCGCCAGCCATGATTCCAGGCGCCGAGAAGAACGAGCGCTCCATCGCATGCCGGTCGGCAGCCGCCCACCCCGCCCCGGGCAAACCGTCATGCCGCTGTCGCGCGCCAGGACGCACGGCGTCCCTGCCGCAACGAGGTGATTGGGGAACCAGAGCGCATGCCATGCGCTCCGACCAGTGGGATAATCGTGTGCACCAACCATCGCGGTCGCCGGGCGTCTTTGCGACGGACCATGGATCAACGTCTCCCAGCGCGTCAATGCTTGAGCAGCCACCCCGTCAGGGCCGCCGGTTGGGGCTCACGACGTGCGCTCGTGAGGCGGGTTCTGCGGTCGCCGTGGGCCACCAAGCGGATCACCCGCGCCTCGAGGCAGCCTGGCGCCAGGCAGCTGAGAGGTCCAGAGGGTGTGAGGTCGTTCCTCGTCAGACTCGGAACGACATGACCGGTGTCGTGTAGCCAAAGCTCTGGCGTTGCCAGCAGAGCGGTGATGATTCGAGGGATATGCCAGGCGTTGTGGGAGGAGTGACGACCTCCCGGTGGCCCCTCGCCAGGGACGCATCGCTGGTCGCAGCCAGGCACTCCGCCGCGCTCGGCGGTCGCAACCGGTGAGGTTGGCATCGTGACCACCATCACCGGTCCAGCACGGCCGCTCCCCGGGCGGCGAGCACACCCTCGACCAGGCCATAGGCGCCAGCGAGCATCATGTCGCCGTGGGGCGCCGCCTCGTGATAGCCGAGTCCGCGAGCCAGGCGCCGGTTCGGACCCGTTACCGCGACGAACGAGAACGGACCCACCGTCTGGTAGGCAACGTCGACCGCCGCGCCATGCCCGTCGAAGTCGCGACGAAATGTCTCGGCATCGAGGGAGCCTTCTTGAAGGCGTCTGACGAGGTCGGCGATGATCTCCGGCGTAATGCCGCCGGTATGGTGCTCGAACAAACCCAGCAGACGGCGCCGCTGGACGAGCACCGCGAAGGTATGCATGTTACCGACGTTGACGAGGATCGCGCCATTCTCCGCCGCCGATGCCACGACCGGGTCGCCCATCGCCCCGAGCACCGCCGCCGCCCCGGTGTCCATCACATAGGCGCCGGGAACGGTCTCGCGGAGCGCCGCCATCCGCGTCATCCCCTCTGGTGGCTCCTGGTAGACCATCCCGGCCAGATCTCCGCCCGCCGCCAGCAGGCCCGTGAGGTACGCGAAGCGGACATCGTTGTTCCCGGCACCCGGACGGTAGCCGTGGTCCTGAACGGCCACCGCGACTGTCTGCGGCAGAGCGATGCCGAACGGCCGGAGCGCCTGCGCCAGAGCCGCCAGATCCAGGTCTTGCAGCTCAACGACCACCGCGTCGGGTGGCGGTGCCTCCTCGATGACCACCCCGAGGTCCCGCACCCGGTCCGGGTCGTTGTGAAGCGTTCGGGCGGCGCCCTTGGTCGCGGTCACCGTCAGCCCCGCCGCCAGGTGATCCCGGACGGCGTCCGACGACGCCCCACCACCCATCAGGGTGCCCGCCAGATGCAGCGGTTGGCGGGCGGCTGTCGCGGCCCGAACGCGCTGCCCGACGAGCTGCGTCTGCGACGGCAGCACCAGCTTCGGGCAGTTCTCCAGTGGGCGATCCGCCTCATAGATCAGGATGTCCTGGGTGCCCGCTCCGATGTCGACGGCGAGGATGCGGACATCGATGGAATCCATCCCTGCCCCTCTCCCGCTGCTCGAGGGTGACCCGCGGTCGTGACGGTCCATGCTGTTCTCGTCCCTTGATGTCAGCGGCCAGGGGTCGAGGGGCGTCCCCGACAGCATCACCGACAACGGGTCGCCGCGTCGAGCCGATTGACCAGATTCCCCCTCGGAAGACGAACCCGGGACTGGGACCGTTCTGATCAGTGACACCGGCGACCACAGGACAACGTCTCGCGGCCAGGACCTGGCAGAACGAGCCCCCCGCACCGCGTGGCCGGTTCGATCGTGCGGCAGGCCAACGCACAGAGGAGCCGGCCAGGTGCCCGAGGAACAGAAACGCGGGCCTGGCAAGTTGCCAGGCCCGCGCTCGAGTTGCTCGCGGGTATCACCGCTCGCGTTGCGTTATGACCGGCGTCCAAGAATCATGTTCTTGGCGAAGACGAGGACCGCCGCGGCGATGGTTGCGGCGATGATGCTCCCGATCAGGCCAGAGTTACCGCCGACCGAACCCTTAACGATCAGACCAGCGATAAAGGCACCCGCCAGCCCAAGGAGCAGATCGCCCCAGATGCTGCGGTCCGATCGGGTGATGATCCCGGCGAGCCAGCCGGCAACGATGCCGACAATAATCCAAGCAATGAAACCCATCGATATCCTCCAGCTTCGGTCTGGGCGCTGATCTTCAATCCCACCCACGGGGCGATCAGCGCTCCGCCGTTATGTCTATAAAGCAAAGGTCGTGCCACGGGCACGCCACATCGCCCCCAGAGACCACGCTGCACGTACGCCCCGCGTGCCCTGCTACTATCGTCCGCGCCGGCTCTACGTTCCGAACCGGGTCAGGCGACTGCTGAATGGAGATAGCACGCGCCTGCCGGCGTTGGCCGGCTGTCCCGCGCAGGCCCGTAACCTCGATGGAGGCTCGATGCGACTCGTCACCTACGCTCATCGGCGGCATGGCACGTCCGCTCGTGTCGGTCTGCTGCAGGGCGACCGCGTCCTCGATGCCACGGCTCTGCTCCAGGAAAGCGGCACCCCCGAACCGCCCGCCGACATGCTGGCTTTGCTCGATGGCGGGGCCCCGTTGGGCGATATGCTGGCGACAGCCAGTCGACAGTTCGCCGACGCCCATCGCGCCAGTCTGCACGTTCCACCGGAGATCGCCCTGCCGGTCTGGGAAACCACCCTGCTCGCCCCGCTGCCCCGGCCCAGGAGTTTTCGCGACTTCTCCGGGTTCGAGCAGCACCTTGCGGCCGCGTTTGCCAGACGGGACCGGCCGGTTCCCCCGGCCTGGTACGAGGTGCCGGTCTTCTCATTTGGCCATACCGGCAATATTGTTGGTCCCGATGGGCCGGTCCCGACGCCGCCACTCGCTGGCGAGCTCGACTTCGAGCTGGAGCTCGGATGCGTGATCGGCACCGCCGGACGCGATATCCCGGCGGCGGCTGCCCTCGCCCACGTCGCGGGCTACACGGTGCTCAACGATTGGAGTGCTCGCGACCTCCAGCGGCAGGAGATGAGCGTTGGTCTCGGTCCGGCCAAGGGGAAGGACTTCGCGGCATCGCTTGGCCCGGCGATCGTGACCCCCGACGAGCTGGCCGACCGCATCTCCGGTGAGACTGGAACCATCGATCTCTGGATGACCGCGCGGATCAACGGCGAGGAAGTGTCCCGGGGGAATGCGAAGGATCTTCACTGGACCCTGGCCCAGATGATCGAGCGCGCCTCGCAGGGTGTCGAGCTCCTACCAGGAGATCTCATCGGTTCCGGCACGGTGGGAACCGGCTGCCTGCTTGAATTGGGCGAGGCAGTTCACCCCTGGCTCGTACCGGGCGACGATGTCGAGCTGGAGATCGAACGGCTGGGTCGCCTCCGCAACGTCATCGCCTGACAGGAAGCCGCAGCGATCGACTGGCGACGGGTGTGATCCGCGGCGCGAGATGAGCCGGCGACGACGGTGCCGACCGGCGTGATCCGGCTCCCGATGAGGGACTGCGCGGACGCTGGACAAACCGGAAGCGCTCGACGGTCAACCCCGTGACTGCATGGGCACCGACCGTGCCGGGCACGGGACATCGCGATGTCCTCCGTGGTCGCGCGGGTTCGCCGAGGCAGCACCCCGGGCGCTCACCGCATTGGCGAGGAACGGCCCGCCATCGCATGCCCCGGCCACCAAGGACAGGAGCCGGCCTAGCCGCCGCTCGCATTCACCCGGAGCGGAGTATCGCGGCGGGGCCGCTTCGGCTGCGGTGCGGCATCCACTCCGCCGTCGCTCCCCGCGCCATCCAGGACCGCTGCCATCGATTCGGCGTCTGGCTCAGCGTCGGACGCGGAGTCCTGCACTGCGCCCGCTGCATCCGGCCTCGATTCCGCCGCGGGGTCGACGGCGGCGGGACCGGACCACGCCGCCCGATCACGGCGCCAGGAATCGCCGGTGGTCGCGGCGCGGGCTTCGAAGGCGGCCCACCGCGAACCGACCTCCGACGGCGGCGAGGGCACATCCTGTACGTCTGGCCGGTCACTCGCCCGTCGACGCGACGATGCCTCCGCGCGATATCCGCGTGGGCGACCGTGGAATCGCTGGACATAGACGAATGTCCAGCCGAGGATGGCCAGAAGCGCGGCGGCTAACGCCGTGAAGACGACCTCCAGCCCGGTCCGGTCACCAGCGTTCAGGAGCAACGTGATCAGCGCAACCAACCCAAGCAGGCTACCAACGATCGCCAGCACGGCGCCACCGGCGCGGCCAAGACGGCCATGCGCGACGCGACGCCGTACCACCCTCTCCGGTAGTGGGCGTCCGAGCGGCACCCGGAACCACCACGGCACCAGATCGCGCAGGAGGAGACCGAGGAGCACGCTGAGGGCGCCGAACCCAAAGCCGACGACGACGAAATCCACCCCTCGCCCCCACCACCACGCCCGGCCGGCGACCGGCGTCGCCCCCCGACACCCGCATGCACCGCACGCATTCTAGCCCGAACCGCCCGAATTCCGTCATCCTGGCACGACGGCGTTCGACACCCGCGCCCTCGATACTCCCGGTCATCGTGGCGGCGGGAAAACAACCAGCGTCGTGACCCCCAGGCTGTTTCCACGACCTCCGCTGAGCGGGTCAGCCGGTCCGGGCAATCAGCGCGCGTTCTCCGGTCGTTCGCGAGGTCCTGAGTTCCCACCATCGAGACGCGTCGCGTAGATGCGGCGACGCGCGATCTCGACGAATCCAGCGCGCTCAAAGTTGCGCGGCGAGGCATTGCCGGACACTGTCTCAGTCATCAGAAGGTCGCTGCCGGCGGCCGCGGCATCGGCCCGCCGGCGGTCGATCAGCGCCGTTTGAACACCCCGGCCCCGAAACCGCGGATCGGTCGCGGCCACCATGAAGATGCTCACCCCGGCCAGGCTGAAAAGCGCCGAGCCGCCGGCCGGCATCCCATCGGCAAGGCTCAGATAATGGGTCCAACCGGGGAGCCCGATCGCGGCGGCATAGAGCCGGCCGCGGCCATGTCCTTCCGGCACCTCCCATCCCCGGTTCAAGACACGGGCAAAGACGGTGGGGTCGATCCCCGCCGACATCAGCTCAATGCCTTCCGGGAGCGGAGCGGGGACCGATCGCTCGCCCGCCGCCAGGTGGGCGGCCCAGACGATCTCATCGCTGTCGTAAGAGAGTCCAAGACGCTCCAGCCGTTCCGGCGTGCCCCACGCCAGTCGTTCCGCTGTCAGGCCGACGCCGAAAACGCGTGCGCCGCCATCGCGGGCGGCACGCTCCGCTTGGTGCCAGGCGTCGTCCGGATCGGTGACCGTCTCGAAGCCCGTAAAATAGTTGAACGACGGGTCCTCGTCGTGCGGGTTCCAGATCGCGAGTGCCCCATCGATATCGACGCTTCCCGTCTGGAGCACCGGGGCGGCCGCCTGGTAGAGCCCCCGATACGCTGTCAGATCGGCGTCGCGCAGGCGACCGCGCTCATCTGCCGAGAACGATCGATCGAGGGGTCCAGCGTCTTCCCACCCCATCCGCCTGCCCCCTGTTACGCTGTCCATCCCCGAGCATCGGAGACGATCGCATGCTCGCCGCGGCCACTCGCGCGCTCAGGGACCGGCGGACGCGGTCCCACCCTCGCCAGCGCGCTCCGCCAGAGCCAGCGGTCGTGCGCGGAGCCAGCTCTGCACCAGAGCGGCTACCTCGCCAGCGCCGAGAGATACGCACAATAGGCCCGGGCGCCCCGCTGCACATCCTCGACCCGGAACCACTCGTTCGGCGCGTGCATCTTGCTGTCGGGAAGACTCCAGGCGAAGAAGACCATATCGACGCCGAGCGCGCTTTGAAAGACCTCCGCCACCGGCAGCGTCCCGCCCGACCGGATCACGAGCGGTTCCTTCCCGAAGAGATCGCGCAGCACCTGGCGGGCGGTCGCCAGACCAGGATCGTCGCGGTCGATCGCGAAAGGACGCGCCGAGCCCGGCTGGCGCTGGACAATCGCCTCAACGCCCGGTGGACAATGGGCGGCCACGTGCCGCTCCAGCAGGTCAAGAACATCGGACGGTTCCTGATCCGGCACGAGGCGGCAGGTGATCTTGAGGTGGGCCTCGCAGGGAGTGACCGTTTTTGCGCCCGCTCCCTGGAACCCACCCCAGATGCCGTTGATGTCGACCGTCGGCCGCGCCCAGCGGCGCTCCAGGGCCGACCACCCCGGCTCGCCCCAGCGGGCAGCGGTCCCGACCTCCCCGGTGAAGGCATCATCATCGAATGGCACCGCCGCCAGTTCGGCCCGCTCCTCAGCCGAGAGGTCTCGGACCCGATCGTAGAACCCGGCGACCGCCACACGTCCGGTCTCATCGTGGAAGCTGGACCCGAGCCGGGCGGCAACCTGGGCCGCATTCGGGACCGCCGCGCCGTATTCCCCGGAGTGCAGGTCGGTCTGTCCGGTGCGGAGATCGATCTGGCAGCCGGCGAGCCCCTTGGTCGAGAGGGTCAGCACCGTTTGATCTGGCGACCACATCGAGCCATCGGCGCTGAGAAAAACATCGCAGGCGAGGCGCTCGCGCTCGGCCTGGACGAACGCGGAAAGGTTTGGGCTGCCGACCTCCTCCTCCCCTTCAAAGCAGAAAATCACATTGACCGGTGGAGCGCCGGCCGTGCTGGCCATCGCTTCAACCGCGGCGGTGGTCAGAAAGAGCCCGGCTTTGTCATCGGCGGCCCCGCGGGCATAGATTCTCCCGTCGCGGACCGTTGGCTCAAAGGGTGGTGATTCCCAGAGGTCGAGGGGATCAGGCGGCTGAACGTCGTAGTGGGCGTAGATGAGGACGGTCGGTTGGTGATCGCTGATGTGCCACCGGCCAAGCACGATCGGCGGTGCACCGGCCACGACCGTGCGCGTCTCAACCTCGGGAACGCCGATCTGACGCAGCCGGGTGGCCACCCATTCCGCCGCCTGGAGCACATCGCCGTGGTGAGCTGGCAGGGCACTGATGCTCGGGATGCGGAGGAACGCGTGGAGCTCCTCAAGCAGCCGGTCCTCCTGCTCGGCCAGATACCGGTCACATGATTCGGACATGGTCGTTCTCCCCAGGCAGGTACGGATCGGTGAGTTCACATGCGGGGCCGTCACGGCCGCCCCGGCTGACGGGGCGATCCTAGCATGCGACTGCCCGCCACGCGCCAGCGGCTGCTCAGCCTGCACCCGGACGTCACTGTTCCTGAATCGGCTTGACCGCGGCCGTTCATTGGCACCCCCGTGCTCGACCGAGCAACCAACGCGATGTCGTCGACGCCTGACTCACACCGTTGGGGCGCCGCGCCACTCACGCTGACCTGGGCCTGCGGCGTAACGATCCGGACCGGTGATCTCCGGACGGGTCATCGCTGTCGCCCGCGGCGACTGAGCTCAGTGGCGCGAAAATGGGCACCAGCCAGTGCCGCCGCACCCCTCTTGACAGACAGTCAGTGTACGTCTTTAGTGTACGTACAGTCCCGAGGAGCCAGGCGAACGCGAGGCTCCCCACCGGACACGACGATCGGCGAATCGAACGCCGCAAGGCGATCAGACGAGCCGGGTCGTGGACGGGATCAAGACGCCGACTCACGTACGTTGCGGGGCGATGCGTGAGAGAGCGGGCGATCATGGGGAGCGGCGTCGACGCCAAGCTCGTCGGGACTGTGCCATTAAGCCTCCCGTCCTTCCCGTCAACCCAACAACCACCCTCCTGCTCAATCGTCCCTGCCACAACAATCACCCATCTCCGTGTTGTTTCAGTGCGTTCCTTGGGGGAAGGGGCCGGGCATTCGCCGATCGGACCACCGACGCATTTCATCTCGCCGGGGCAGCAGCCATCCTCGCCAACGCGGGCCGTGCCGCGGGTCCTGATGCCGTCGGGGTATTCGCAGTGTCAGGTGGTGCGGAATGGACCGTGACGCCGGTCCATTCCGCATGGCACATCCCGCCACCGTATTCCTTCCCAGGCGGGCACCAATTGGCCATCTCGACCCCTTCGGTCGAGCGGTCGATCACGCTGAGCGCGGCGCCGGCCGGTAGCGCCAAGGCGCCAGGCCGAGGTTTCAGACCCGCGATCAAGCGAGTGAGATCGTTCATGCCCAAGGCATTCATCCTCCCCTCCCGCGGGTTCTCCGCCACCGCCGTCGCGGGTCCGCCCCGCTCCGCGCGCCGTGGCTCAGGCCCAAATCCGGTCCCTCCGACGATCGGCGTCGGATGCAACGACATCGTGGCCGGGTGGTGACCGATTTCTCCGCCAGGACCGCGGCGTTGGTCACAGTTGTCGCAGATGGGGGGCGGGGCCATGCCCCGGCGGTCGTCGGGACACGCGGCGACCCCCACGTCCTGTCGGAAGTGGGGGTCGTTGGTCGGAGGGTTCCTGAGAAGGAGGCTCTCCTACGGGAAAATCTGAACCTCGCTGAGGTGGCCGATCGTCTTCGCCTGATACGGATTCGCAAAGAAGAAGCGGATGAAGCGGCCGGTCGTCCCCGCGTCGGCCGTTTCCCACTCCGTCCCATCTGACGAGCCATTTGACCGGTCGACGGTCGTCCAGGCTGTCCCATCGCTGGAAACCTGCACCGTCATCGCATCTGATCCGTCACCCTTGCCCCGGAGCCAGGCAATCGTGCCGATCGGCCGCTCGTCGCCAAGATCGAACCAGGCCTGCGCGGTAGCTGGTCGGCTTGCAACGCTCGTCCATTCGGTATCGACATCGCCATCCGTCGCGGCGGCGGCATCGCCAGCGTTCGCGGACTGGCCAGTGGCGGTGATGTCCAGGCGGGTCGCGGCGTCGAAGCCGGGTGCGGTCGAGGAGGCCGCCGCGACGGTCGAGTCATGCTCCTCCTTCTGATCGGCCGCCTCGGCTCCCGCGTTCACGTCGCCATCTGGTGTCGGCACGGTGCCGCCGCCGCAGAGCTGCGCCGGATCGTCGACGTAGCCGCCGAAGTCGGTTGTCCAGTACCAGCCGTAGGTCGCTGCGTCGACATAGACCAGCCCGATCCCGACCGCGCTGAAATCGGCGCCGAGCATCACCGAGTTATGGGTCGGAGAGACCTGCCAGGCGCCGACCACTTCAGCGGCGCTTGCCTGCCCGCCGGCCAGGTTCTCACCGCGCCAGGTGCTGTAGCTGTAGCCGTAATCGGTCATGTTCTGCGACCAGGTGATCCCTTCGGCGGTCAGATCATGGGAGAAATAGCCGTTCGCCGCCATGCTCGCGCTGTGATGCTCCGCGGCGTCGGAGAGGGTCTGCGTGATCCAGACTGGCGGCAGCCCGTTCTGGGCGCGGTAGTCGTTGATCATGTTGACCGTCGACATCTCTTCGCCATCGATACAGGACCCACCGGCCGCCGCCGCCGTCTGGGGCTTCGCGGCGAGCCCGGACGTCAGCAGCAACGAGGCCAGCAGTGTCGCGATGACGCTCACTCGAATCAATGCAATCATGAAAGTCTTCTCCGCTGTCTCCATTCCTGGCTCTGGCCCCTGCCAGCGATCCAGGTACTTCTCTCCTTCTAGCTTGGGGTGGAACGGAGCCGGCAGGTATGGCGCGGAGGTCACAACTACACCCTCCAACCGGGGCAGGCTACCTGGGTGGGGGGCGATCGGGACGAAAGTACGGCACAGGTGCGGGCGAGCACGGCGCGTTCGCGCGGGACGCGGCCTGGAATGGTGCCGCCGCGACGCGGGTCGGCTTCACGTCACAACAACGCGCCATCGGCTACCATCGCCCAATAGACCGGGCGCTCGGTTCGAGCGGGCTATCGTGCGTTATCAGCTTTATCCGGAGAGTCTGATGCCAGATCCTCAGCACTTCACCATCGTCGTTACCTCAGATCGGTACGACTTCGAGCTGGAGCGCGCGATGCTGCGCGAAGCGACCGACCTGGCCGTCGACCTGCGTGCGGCGGTCTGCCGGACCGAGGATGAGATCATCGCCGCCGGTCAAGATGCGGACGCCCTGCTCGTCAGCACGCGCGAAGCCGTCACCCGCCGCGTGCTGGAGCACCTCCCGCGGGTGAAGGTGATCAGCCGCTACGGCGTCGGTCTCGATAACGTCGACCTCGACGCCGCCGCCGACCAGGGGATCGTGGTCACCCATTACCCCGGCTATTGCACGAACGAAGTCGCCGATCACGCCCTGGCGCTGATCTTGGCCCTCAACCGCCGCATCGTCGAGCTTGATCGCGATGTCCACGCCGGCGCCTGGGCCCGCCACCAGCACAAGATGAGCGATCTGCTCCGCGGCCCGATCCCACCACTGCGCGAGCTGACCCTCGGCCTCGTCGGCTTCGGCCGGATCGGGCGGGCTGTCGCGGAGCGGGCGCGAGGCTTCGGCCTGACCCTGCTCGCCGCTGATCCGTATATTGACGCCGCGATCATCGCGGCCGAGGGGGCGCAACCGGCCACCCTCGCCGAGCTCCTTTCCCGGTCGGACATCGTCAGCCTGCACTCTCCCCTGACCCCGGAGACGCGCGGCATCATTGGCGACGCGGAGTTGCGTCAGATGAAGCCGTCGGCGGTGCTCGTCAACACCGCCCGCGGGCCGCTGATCCAGCTCGACGCGCTCGCCACCGCGCTCCAGGACGGCACAATCGCTGGCGCGGCCCTCGATGTGGTCGACCCGGAACCACTGCCGCTGGACTCCCCGCTGATGACACTGCCGAACGTGATTCTGACGCCCCATGCCGCCTATTATTCGGAGCGCTCCGCGCACACGGTGCGGGTCGAAACGCTCAACGAGGCCCTGGCGGTGCTCCGGGGGCAACGACCCCGGACCATTGCCAACCCGAGAGTCCTCGATCGGGTCGAGCTGACGCCGGTGATGTAACGCGGTACGCCGCCCTCTCGGCGATCCGGCCTTTCACGGTGGGTCGATGGCGTCCGCGCGAAACGACGCGGCGGCCCGGCGCGTCAAGGGTGGTGACCGGCCGCGACCAGCCGATCGCATCTCGTCGATAGCGAGCCTATGTTTCTTCACCGGCGCACGCCTCAACCGACGGTTGCCTCTCCCGGCCCGGCCGTTGCCGCGCCTGAGGTGGCGACCGTGAGTGAAACCCAGGAGATCGAGGGCGACGACGAGGAGTGGTTGTTTCACGCCGCTCGGCAAGGCGATCTTGCGGCGTTCAACACCATGGTCAGCCACCACGAGCGGGCGGTCTTCAATGTCTGCCTCCGCTTGCTCCGCAATGTCGCGGCTGCCGAGGACGCCACCCAGGACACCTTCATCAAAGCCTGGCAGGGGATTGGCCGTTTTCGTGGCGGCATCGTCCGCGCCTGGTTTCTCCGGATCGCGACCAACCGCTGTTACGACCAGCTGCGGGCGGGCGGGCGCCGCCCGGCGACATCCCTCGACGCCGAGCCGTTCGAGATCGAGCCCGCCTGGTCGAGTCAGGGACCGGGTGAGGAGTCGCCCGACGCGTTCGCGTTGCGCGGCGAGCTGGCGATCCACCTCGAGCGCGCTCTCGCCTCGCTGCCGGACGAGCAACGTCTGGCGGTCATTCTCTCCGACCTGCAGGGATGCGACTATGAGGAGATCGCCGAGATCACCGGCACCGCCCTCGGCACGGTCAAGTCGCGTCTCAGCCGGGCGCGGGGTCGCCTGCGGCAGGCGTTGAGCGACGATCCGGACAGCGGGGAACTCTTCGAGCGTTATAGCCGTCTCCATGAGGAGCGTCGATGACGCTGAGCACCTCTCACGTAGGACAGGGATCTTGAGCGACGACCGATTTTCGAGCGCACCAGCGACTTCCGGCGATCCGGCGCCAGCCGGGATGAGCATGCGCCACCCGGACGAGGAGATCCTGGGCGCATTTCTCGACGGGCGTCTCACCGCCGGTGAGGGCAACCAGGTGGCGAACCACCTGGCGGAGTGTGCGGACTGCCGCCGCGAGTCCGCGGCTATCCGGGCCACGGTCGCCCTGCTCGGGGGCCTGCCGCAGTACGAGCCGCGGCGATCGTTCCGCCTCTCCTCCCACCAGGCGAGCCGGGGTCGCGCGTCCGGGGCGGGTAGCCGTCTCGCTCATCTCCTGCCGTCGTTCCCGTCGCTCCGCATCGCCACGGTCGCGGTGGCGATGCTCCTCCTGCTGGTAGGTACCGGCGACTTCCTGTCGCACCGCGAGCAGGCGAGTGAGTCACCGTCGGTCCAACCGGCGGCACGAGCGATCGCGACGCTGCCGGCGTCGAGCGTCGGGGCAGAGCAACCGGTGCTCGATCTGGAACAGGCGCCATCCTCGGCCAGTGACGAGCCAGGGAGCTTCAGTGCCCCGGCTGCCGCACCCGCTGACAGCGCGGCCGGTGCGGTCGTCGCGACGGAGGATCCGGCCTCCCTGGTGACGGGGGGGGCCTCGCGAGAGGCGGCACCGGAGCAAACGAAGCCGGTCGCGAATGACGACGGTCCGTCACTCTGGCGTCTCAGTGAGGTGGGGTTGGCCCTGATCCTGGCGTGGCTTCTCGTCTCGCTGACAGGGCTTCACCAGATGCGGTGGCGTCGACGCTAGTGTCGACGCCTGGACGAAAGGAGGCGATCGTGGATCGATCCAGTCAGGTCACTCGGCGCCGATGGCTTCAGCGCGGTGGCGGGCTCGCCCTCGTTGCGATGGCGGCTCCCGCCTTCTCCAAGACACCGGCGGGTGTGAGCGCCGCGCAGGATGACTCCGGCACGCCGGTGCCCGGCGCGTCCTCGCCCGGAACGGTACGCGTCAGCGGCGAGGGCCGGGTCCAGGTCGAGCCGGATACCGCCGTCGTCACGGTCGGGGTCGACGTGCTCAAGTTGACGCTCGGCGACGCCCAGACGGAGGCAACCACCCAGATGACCGCCGTCATCGATGCCTTGAAAGCGGCCGGGATCGACGCTCAAGATATTCAGACGGCGAACTATTCCGTCTCGATCCTGCGCGACTATGATGAGAATGGCAATCCCGCCGCGATCAAGGGGTTTCAGGTCAGCAATCAGGTCAACGTCAAGGTCCGTGACATCGACGTGCTCGGCGACCTGCTCGACACGGTGGTCGGCGCCGGAGCGAACAACATCTACGGGATCGCGTTTCTGGTTGATGACCCGTCGAAAGCAGCGACCCAGGCGCGTGCCCAGGCCGTCAACAACGCTCGCCAAAAGGCCGAAGAACTGGCCGACGCCGCCGGCATGACCCTCGGCCGGCCGGTGGCCATCTCCGAGAGTCAGGCGCCGCCGCCCAGCCCGGAAATCTTCAAGTCGGTCGCGGCGGACTCGGCGGCGGGTCAGGCAGGCCCGGTACCGGTCCAGGTTGGCACGACGGAGGTGATCGTCATGATCGATATCACCTTCGAGATGACCTAGCACCGCCGGTGGTGCACGAGTCGGACGGTCCACCACACGATCGATCGATGGCCGGTCGACCGCCCCGTCCCTATCCCATGGTTCGGTGGGCGTTCATCATCGCCGTGCTGCTGCCAGTATTGAGCGGCTGTGTCGCACCCGGTCGCGGTCAGGCACCGGGAATGGTCCCGCCAGCCACGGTGGGGCCGTTCCCGGGCAATGACACCGCGGTCCCTCTGCTGGTCGACCCCACCTGGCTGACGAGTCACCGCGGCGAGCCAGAGTTGCTCATCCTTGACCTATCGTCGATCGCCACCTACCGCCGAGGGCATGTTCCGGGCGCGGTCCATGTCTGGTGGCGAGACACGATGGACCGCTTCAACGATGTCTACGGAGTGCTTCCGTCCGAGCAACGCGACCCCGAAACGCGTCGCGGACTCCTGGCAACGCTCGGCGTCGGTGGCGGATCAAACGTTGTTGTCTACGACGACACGCGTGGTCGCCAGGCGGGGCGTATCGTTTGGATGTTGCGCTATCTTGGCGTGAGCCAGGCAAGCATGCTCGACGGTGGGCTCGCCGCCTGGCGGGGTAACGGCGGCGACATCGAAACCGCGGCCCACACTGGAGCCCCCGTGACATCAGTGGCCCTCGATCCCCAGGACGGCTATCTCATCGGAACCGGGGAGTTGCAGCGACGGCTGACCGATCGCTCGTTGATCCTGCTCGATGTCCGTACACCTGCCGAAGCGGCGGATGACGCGAACGGCACCGTTCCCCTGGGTCGCATCCCGGGCTCCGTCTCGGTGCCATGGACCGCGGCGCTGCGGGACGAGGCAGGGCGGCTCCGGCCCCCGACCGAGCTCCTCGCGCTCTACCGGGCAGCCGGTGTCGTTCCCGACCGGGACAAACGGGTCATCATCTACGCCCGGTTTGGGGTGGAAGCGGGTTCGACCTGGCTCGTCCTCAAGCTGCTCGGCTACCCCTTCGTGCGTGTCTACGATGCCGGTTGGGCGGGCTGGGTATCCCACCCGGAGCTGCCCCGCGCCGATCCGCCAACCGACAGCTGACCGGATCGAGCGGGCGGCGGGCCGGCCGGACCGGTCATTCCAATGGCTGCAGTCAGGGAGGCAGCGAACCGACCAGATGTGCCGGGAGCGATCCCCGGAAGAGACCGTCTCCTCAGACGCTCCACTGTTGAAACGACACCGCCTCTAATCTCCGGCCGTCTGGGAGGGTCGCGGCCTCCTGGTTGAAGTTGAGCGCCGTGACGATATCTCCACGTCGCGCCAGACGGACGCCCTCTGGCAGCGGCGTGACCGCGATTTGCCGCGCGTCGAGCACGCCACGCAGCACCTCAGTGACCAGGCCGTCGCTCCATGCTCCAATCGTGGTCACTGCCCCATGCCGCACCACCGCGGCGTCACCGGCTAACGGCCCGTCGCGATACGTCAGAATGGCCTCTCCTTCGTGAACCGTGTAGCTCTCGGCCCAGGTCTCGATCGCGTGGTCACCTACCGTGACCAACATCCCCGGCCGCAGGGCATCGAAGTTTCGCAGCGAGCACCCGAGCAGTGACCGGAGCGGTCCGGGCTGTCCCTCCTCGTGGACCCGGCCGGAGAGGGCGCGATAGGCGGTGCGCGGCCCAAAGATGACCGCGGCGTCGCGAGCGACGTCGCCAAGGTGCGCCGCCCGCTCCGGGCTCATCAGCTGCAGCGCCGGAGCGACGACCACCCGGTAGGCCGAGAGATCGTGGTCGGGATGACGGATATCGACATCAACCCCGAGCGAGCGCAGTGCCCGGTAAAAGAGGAAGACCTGGCGCCAGTACGACGTCCCCTCGCTGTGCGGCTGCTCGTCGTAGGCCCAGAGACTCTCGTAGTCGTGCAGCAGGGCGACGGGCGACGGGCGCACCGTCGTCGCCTGTCCCAGAAACTCCAGCGCGGCGATCTCCTCGCCGCCCCGATCGAGGCTCTCATCGTGCCGGAGCACGCCCGAGTGCATCAGCTCTTGGGCCATCGTCGCGGCGCGCCAGCGAAAGTAGCTGACCACATCGGCGCCGTGGGCGTACGCCTGCGCCGTCCAGAGGGCGACCGCGCCGCCAGCCGGCAACGGGTTGGACGATGCCCAGTTGACCTGACCGACCTGCTGCTCCATCACCCAGTGACCGCGCGATTCCTTCAAGCCGCGATAGAGATCGTGATTGAACGAGATCAGGTCGGGGTGCCCGGTCCGCACCCAACGCAGCTTTTCCTCCTCGGAGAATGGCGCCCGCTCCACCTGCCCCACGGGATAGGAATCGAAGGCGACGAAATCGAGGCACTCGGCCACCCGGTAATGGTCGAACTCCGAGAAGGTCATCATGAAGTTGTGCGTCACCCACCGTCCGGGGGACCGGCGCCGCAGAATCTCGACTTGCTCCTCCTGAAACTCGGCCACGGTGTCGCTCGCGAAACGGGCGAAGTCGAGGACGTGAGAGGGGTTTGGCTCGGCCACGGTCAGGTTCGGCGGATCGATCTGATCCCAGGCCGTATATTCCTGGCTCCAGAAGACCGTGCCCCAGACATCGTTCAGGGCATCGGTCGTGCCGTAGCGGCGCTCCAACCAGACGCGGAATGCGTCTCGGGAGGCCGGACCATACGAGCGGGTCGTGCTATGGCAGCCGAACTCGTTATCGGTTTGCCAGCCGACGACCGCCGGGTGCTCGCCGTATCGGCTCGCGATCTCGGTCGTGATCCGGCGGCTCTCAGCCCGGTAGATCGGGCTGGCATGGTCATAATGCTTCCGCGAGCCGAAGGCCCGCGGACGACCATCCGGGCCGACCGGCAGAATCTCCGGGTGGGCACGGACCAGCCAGGCGGGCGGCGTCGCCGTCGGTGTGCAGAGCACGACCTTCAACCCCTCGGCGGCCAGGGTCGCGATCGCCTCGTCGAGCCAGTCCCAGGTGAACCGATTCCGCTCCGGCTCCATCCGGCTCCAGGCGAACTCCCCGATCCGGACATAGCGCAGCCCCAGCTCGCGCATGCGTCGGGCGTACCCTTCCCAGCGATCCCGCGGCCAGTGCTCCGGGTAGTAGCAGACCCCGAGGGCGAACCCCTCGCGGTCGTCGATGATCTCCGTCACGGCCGCTGCTGTCCTTCCCATTGCCGATCGCGGCACCATATCGATCCGAGCCGACGGCTGACCGGCACGCTGACCGGGGACAGGATCGCACCGACGCGAGCAGCCGTCATACCCGATCGACACCCAACCACACGCGCATAAGGACCCTGACGGCACGCCGACCGCCTGCACCGGTCTGGAGCGGTCACTCCGGGGACGCGGGGACCATGGAGTTGGTACGGCTGCCCACGTGCCAGTCAATCGTCGTGGCCCGGGGGCCGCTTGTCCTTATTTGCCGGACCCCATGGTGAGACCCTGAATAAAGAAGCGCTGCAGAAAGACGAAGAGCAGCACGGTCGGCACGACGGCGATCAGCGTCCCGGCGAAGAGAATGTTCCAGCTCCGCTGATACTCGCCCATCAGCGACGCGAGACCGGTCGTGACCGGCTTGAGCCGGTCTTGCTGAATCAGAATCAACGCCCAGAGATAGTCGTTGAAGATCCAGGTGAACTCCAGGGTTGCCAGCGCGGCCAGACTCGGCAGCGAGAGGGGAAGCACATGTTGCCCGAAAATCCGAATCTCGCTCGCCCCATCGATCCGGGCGGCGTCGAAGATCTCGCCGGGGATCGTCCGCATGAAGTTCCGGAGGACGAAGGTGCAGAAGCCGAGCTGAAACGAGATGTGGAAGATGATCGGGGCCCAGTAGGTGTCGTAGATTCCGAAGAAGTTGGAGAGCCGGAAGACCGGCAGCATCAGGATCTGATAGGGCAGCAGCGTCCCTCCAACAAAGGTGAAATAGATCAGCAGGTTACCCCGGAACTTGTAACGCGCCAGGGCAAAGGCCGCCATCGATGAGAGGAGCAAGGTTCCGAAGAGCACCGGGATCGTGATGATGAAGGAGTTGACCATGTAGTGGCGCAGTCCACCCTGCAGCCAGGCTTCTTCGAAGTTTCCCCACTCGATGTGGTCGGGGATGCTCCATGGGCCGTTCGCGACCAGGCTATCGAGCGAACGGACCGACGTGAGGATCGCGGTGAACAGCGGCACCAACCAGACCAGCAGCAGCGGGACGATGAAGAGGTAGAAGAGAATCGTCCGCCACGGGAAGGTCGATCGGCGTTGGTAGTCGGTGGTTTTTGGAGCGGGATAGGCAGTTGCCATGACGTCTCCACGGGTGATCGCTCGACGAGCGGCGTCGTCGCGGCCGGAACGGAGTCACCCGCGCCAGCGGGATACCGGTCGCGCGGCGAGTGACTCCAGCGGCACTAGTACTCCAGCTCGTTCTTCACCATGTGGCGCAGGTAGGTGAAGATAAAGACCATTGACAACAGGCCGAGGATGACCGCGATCGAGGCGCCGTAGCCCATCTTGTAGTTGTTGAACGACTCGATGTACATCATGTTCGCCAGCACGTTCGACCGGTTCGACGGGCCGCCACGGGTCATCAGGTTGACGAGATCGAAGGCACGAAGGGCGTCGATAATCGAGATGACGACGACGATCACCGTGACCGGTTGCAACTGCGGAAAGATGATGTCGCGAAAACTTTGGAAGGGCGATGCGCCGTCGGTCCGCGATGCATCGACGAGGGACGGATCGACATTCTTCAGCCCTGCCAGGTAGATCAGCATCACGTAGCCGATCTGACGCCAGATGCCGGCGGCGATGATCGCGTAGGTCACCAGGTCGAAGTCGGCCAGCCACCCGATCCGCTTCCCATCATAGCCAAGGGCGTTGAGGGTCGAGTTAATCAGTCCGTCGGTTGGGAAATACATCCACCCCCAGACGTTGGCAATCACCACGCTGGAGAGGACCATCGGCGAGAAGAACCCGGCCTTGAAGAAGCGGACGCCTGGCAGATTGTTGTTCAGCAGCAACGCCAGGCCGAGGCCGGCCACCGTTGGGATCGTGATGAAGGCGACCAGCCACTTCACGTTGTTCCAGAATGAGAACCAGAAGACCCGGTCGTCGAAAAGACGACGGTAGTTCTCCAACCCAACCCAGTTCGACTCCGAGATCCCGTCGGCGTCGGTCAGGCTCATATAAAAGGTATAGAACATCGGGCCAATGACCCAGAGCGCATAGAGGGCCAGCGGCAGAGCCAGGAAGAGATAGGGCGTCCAGTTCGCTCGCCGCTCGCCGACCCGCAACACCGGCCCGGCCGTCGCGGCGACATCGGTGGGGGTAGTCGCCGGGACGCCGATGGCGCCCAGCGACGGTTCGCCGGTGACCTGTGCCATGGCGAATCTCCTCAGGGGGGAATGTGCCGGGCGATGGGCGGTGACACCCATCGCCCGGCCGCCCACTTAGGCTTCGGCTTCGAAGATCCGCTTCCGCTCCTCGTCGAGTCCGTCGAGAATGTCGTCGACCGAGTCCGGGTCGTTCCAGAACTCGACGAAGGCGGCCATGCCCTTCTCGGCCATCTCTGGCGAGGTGTCCCGGTCGTAGAACTGGGCGATGTAGTCTGACTCCTGGAGCATCTTGATGCCCTTCTGAACCGGCGCCTCGTAGATGTCGAGCGGAACATCTTTGTGGATGGCGATCCGGCCCAGCTGGGTCGCGGCCTTTTCTTGCGACTCCTTCCCGCCGACGTAGGCAAGGAACTGCTTCGCTGGATCGACGTTCTTTGCCTTCGCCGCCGCGAAGAAGCCGTCGGTCGGGGCGTCCTCGCCCACCTTCACCCCGGCGGTGATCGTTGGGAACCGGAAGAAGTCGAGGTCATCTTCGCCGTCGTCCGGATAACTATCGTTGATGAACTGCCCCATCAGGTACATCGCGGCCTTGCCCTGATACATCGGGGTCACCGCGTCCTGCCATTCCAGCGCTTCCGGCTGGTCGATGAACGCTCCCGCGTCGAGCAGTCTGCGCCAGTTGGCGAAGGTCTCCTTCACCTCCGGGGAGTTGTAGGCTGCCTTACCATCCGTGAGCTGGACGTGAAACTCCGGACCGTTCGTTCGCATGTTGAGATAGTCAAACCAGGCCGCCGCCGGCCACGGCGCCTTCGTGCCGATCGCGAATGGGGTGATCTCCACCGCCTTCAACTTGTCAACCGCGGCAAGCAACTCGTCGAAGGTGGCGGGCGGTGTCTCGATGCCTGCCTTCTGGAACAGACTCTTTCGGTAGTAGATCGCCCACCAGTAGTAGTTGGTCGGCACAAAGTAGTACTGGCCGTCATTCCCCTTGGAGACCGCGAGAACCCCCTCGGGGTAGGCGGTCGTCCACCCTTCTTTTTGGTAGACATCATCGACCGGCAGCACGAGTTCCTTGTCGGCGAAGAAGCGCATCCGGTTCCCGGCAAACCAGGTCAGGACATCGGGCGGATCGTCCGAGGCAAGGTAGGTCCGGATCGCCTGTTTGAAATCCTCATGGTTGACAGTATTGAGCTCGACCTCAACCCCGCTGGCGGCAGAGAAGTCCTTGACGGTCTCCTCCATCTGCTTTTTTGGCTCAGGGTCGCTAGAGTAGGAGCCCAGGTTCAACGTGCCCTTCGCCTGGGCAGCCGCGCCAGTGGGGCTCAGACCAAGCAATGCGCCGACCATCGGCGCCCCGATGCCCAGGGCCGCCGCTCGCCGCAACGCCTCGCGGCGACTGAGCCGGCCGAGCAAGAGATCATCCACGAACCCGTTTAACCGCTGGTCGTGCGCCATTGCACTCGCCTCCTCGACGTGGGCCTGTCCTGAACGGCTGATCATCCAGCCGCCCTTCGGGGAACCGGTCGATGCTAGAATCGTCACTGGCAGCCTGTCAATATCCTGGGCAACGCCCGCGGCTATTCGGCGCGGGGACGACGACCACGGAGATGTCCTACCAGCCGTGGGGCACTATACTCGCGGACATGTCCGCCCTCCCATCCCTCCATCGTCTCCATACGGCAGCTTTCTCCACGCCGTCGTTCTCCTCCCACCGGTCGCAAATCGTCCGCCTCGGCAAGAGCCTCCGTCTCTTGATCGTCCTCTCGGCATTGCTGCCATCGCTCGCTCCCTGGACCGCGGTGGCCCATGACGATGAGCTCGCCGGTCTGACGGTCGTTCCGATTGACGCGGCCGCCGCTCCCGAGGCGATCATGCGGTTGCGCCCCTTTATCATTGGCGCGGGCGCGACCGCGTCCTTCAGCCGCGATACCAGCCCGATCCCGCTCTCAGACGGCGACGGTCAGCTGCGGCTGGGGGAACTGCTCGACGGTCGCGGGGTCGCACCCGCCCAGCGCGCCGTCGCGTTAGATCGCTATGACGACGCCGCGGTTCGAACGATCGTCCCCGCGCCGTCGCTCCGCGTCGCCCTCCTGATGATGGTCGGCTGGAAACCCTATGAGGCAGTCGTTGCCGCCCTGCTCAATGACGCGAACCCGTCCAGGAAACCGGTCGACCGGATCGACTTCGGCCCGACCGATCCCACCGGGGCGATCGCCACAGATGTCGAGCGCAACGGCCAGACAACGATCACCGTCAACGAGGCGTATGCCGCCGAGCCGCCCGAGCAGCTGATGTCGGTGCTGGTCCATGAATCGCTGCATGGTGATCGAAACTCCGCCGACGAAGAAGTCGCCGCCAATCTCCTCGACGCCCTCGCCTATGCCGATGTGCTGCTCGCCTTTCCTGGCGTGGCGAGCGTTGGAACCGAGCTCGCCGCCTTCAACAACGCGACGTTGTTAGCGCTGCTCAACTCGACCGGTCGTGGTGGGCCGACCCGCCTCGGCATCGAGGACACGCTACTCGGCGATGTCTGGCTCGGTCCCTATCTGGAAGAGATCGACGCCACAAGCTTCCGGGCATCGGTCACGGGCGATGAGATCTACGATGGGCTGGCAGCCGGTGGCTCGCCGGGCCGGCAGACGCTGACCTCCCTGATCGCCCGCTTTCCCGGAGCCGCCGATCTCGGACCCAGCCCCGCGTTCGGTGATCCGCTGCTCACCGTGCTGGACCGGGGCATCGGGGAGGTCATTCCTCCTCGCGACGCGGTGACCCTCGCTGAAACCCTTGGTCTCGACGCGATCGGCGACGTCAGGGAAGCCCCCGCGCCTCTGACCATCCCGGTCGATCCCGAGACCGCATTCGGCGATCGCCCCTTCGTCCCACTGGAGACATCCCTGTTCGACCCGCGCCGGGCGGTCGTCCCCTCCCAGGCGATCGGCGAGGCGGGAGCGCGGACGGTGCTGATCGACGCGCTGGACCAGTCGCAGGCATCGAACGCACGTCGCGCGACGACGCTACGCCGCTTCGCCGACCCGGCGTTTCGACGACAGGTCCCCGCGCCCTCCGTGCGCGCGGCGGCGCTGTTACTAGACGGCCTCCAACCATGGGACCGCTCCTTCGATACGCTGCTGCGCGGCGGGACGGGTGTGATCTTCGGTGATCTTCCCTACGCGGTGCCGGTCGCGCGGCGCCTGGCGGACGACGGTCATCCCGTCATCATCCTCAGTCGCGATTTGACGAACGAGCAACCGGCTCTGCTGGCCTCGTATGTGATTGAAGGGACGCTCCTCCCGGTGGCGTCCGAGCGCCATCCCGCGACCGCCGGCGACACGGTCGCGGTCGCCCTTCTCGGCACCCTTGCCTATGCAGATCTTCTCCGTGAAACGCCAGACGTTGTCAACGCGGCGACCCCGGCCACCATCGAGCGAAACCGCGAGCTGCTGGCCCTTCTGAACTCGGCGGGGGGTGCCGATGCCAACGATCGGGTTGCCTTTCTCGGGACGGTCGCCCGTGTGAACGATGTTCTCCCCGGCCTCCACGCCGACGCAACATCGTTCTCCGAGTTTGTCGGCCACCAGCGTCGTCTTGACGGCGCCAGCGGCGACGCATCTCGCTTCACCGGCTCGCCGCTCTGGAGGAGCTACCTCGGCGCGGCAAAAGTCCCGCTCGATCCCGATCGCCAGTTGACCGGCCCCGAGGCGTTATCGCTGCTCGACCACTACCTGACGGCCTTCCTATCGCCGGCCGACCTGCGCGGCGTCGCCCGAACGCTCGACCTTGGCGTTGCCGCTCCCACAAGCAGCGGCGCCGTGACCGCCCCATAACCTCGCACCATGGACCTTCAGGGCGATCCCAGGATGGGTGATCTCGCCCCCCATGGTCACCTATGAACGGTTATTTACGACCAAGGGGGCGACCGGGAGGCAAATGCCGGAGCCGCGCGTGACGCCTTTCCCGAAGTCCAGCGGTGACTCTGTGGCCATTGCGTTCTAGGACATCGGAACGTAAGGTACGGTGGGCGAGGGAGCACCATGGCTGGTTGATGCCCCACGACTCCAAATAACCGAACGGGTCCCCGGCTCCTTCCCCGCGCGCGAACCTCCAGATGACGGTTGCAGCCGTCCTCGCGCTCTGTCTCTCCGCTCGGGGCCGTCATGAGGGAAGGATTCGGCATGCCCGAAGGCAGGCTGGTACGGACGGCCCCTACGCGATCGTCTCGACCGTCGCAACCGTGGCGAGTGCTGACTCGTCTCGCCGTGGCGCTGGTCATCGTCTCGAATCTGGCGGGGCTGATCTCCCCGGACCTCGCCAGCTGGTCACCCGGTCCCGCGGGCGCCTCCCACACCAACATCAAGATGCCCTTTGCGGAGGGAGCCAACTGGTATATCTCCCAGGGCTACAACACCTCCCCGGCCGAGGGATGGAGCCACTACAACTGCGATCCGAGCACCGGCAAAGACCAGATCTCGCAGACGACGAGGTGCAGCGCGGGCTGGCAGTACAAATACTCGTTCGACCTTCGCCGCTCCGACGGCAACACCACCGGCCAGCCTGTCCTCTCACCGGTTAACGGGACGATCCGCTGGATCGACAACGCCTATGGCGGGATGTCGATCAATCTCGGCGATGGCTATGCCGTCGCCTTTTTTCATGCGGTGCTCGCGAGTGGTCTCGCGGCCGGTCAGTCGGTTCGCCAGGGCCAGCAACTCGGGACGGTCGCGGGTCCAGGCGGCGGCGGCAATGGCGGCACGCCCCACATCCACCTCACCCTCTGGCAGACCAACGACGGTGGGAACTGGAGCCGGATCGCGGTTCCGTTCAGCGATCAGAACCGCCTCGACGGCTACGATTTTCCGGCTCAGAGCAACTCGACCCGCAATCAGTATTGGAACAAGACTGTCGTCTCCACGAATGGGTCGGCGACAGTGACCGCTCCGCCGAGCACCCCGGTCCTGCGGGGTCCGGCGACCGGAACGACCTTCGCCAACGCCGGCGCGACCCCGACCCTCTCCTGGGGCGCGGTGAGTGGCGCTACCCGCTACCAGGTCGTGGTCAATCAAGGCGAGCGCATCAGCGACTGGATGACCGGCACCTCGTGGACGATCGGTCCCCTACCGGACGGCCGCTATAGCTGGCAGGTTCGGGCCAAGAACGACGCCGGGCGCAGCGCGCTCAGCACAGCCTGGGTCTTTACCATTGACGCGCCGGACGGTCCGCCGCCCGGATCATCCGCGGCCATGTCGGTCTCGCCCACGAGTGGTGGCGTCGGCGCCAGTGTGCCCGTGGCTGGCAGCGGCTTCGCCCCGAACGAGGCGGTCGCCATCCATTGGGACGTGGCAACGGACCCGGCCCTTCTCCAAACCCATGCCGACGCATCCGGCGCCTTCCGGGCGATGGTGACGATTCCTCGCGCGACCGGCGGCGATCACCGGCTGGTGGCGCTCGGTGCGAGCGGCGCCAGGGCGGGCACCGCCTACCGCGTCCTGCCGACCCTGGCGCGAGAGCCGGTTGTCGGCTCTCCGGGAACGCCCGTGACCGTGACGGTCAATGGCTTCGGGGCTCAAGAATCAGTCAGGCTCAGCTGGCAGAGTGCAACTGGCGCCACCCTGGGCACCGTCCAGACCAGTAACCGCGGCTCGGGTCAGACGCAGATCTCGATCCCCGATGCGACAACGGGCTGGACCGATTACACCGGCGTTGGGCTCACCACCGGCGCCAGGGGGTACGGCGCGATTCGCGTGGTCCCCGGGCTGACCGCCTCCCCGGATGCTGGCGTCGCCGGGACGACGATTTCGGCCGTGGCCAGGGGGTTCCGGGCTGGTGCCAGGATAAGCGTCATCTGGAACAAGAGCGCGACTGCCGACGGCAAGGTCGTCTGCTCGGGAACCACCAATAGCGCCGGCCGGGCCAGTTGCTCCTTCGCGATCCCGGATGGTGGCGGCAACGGGGGCGACTTCGCGCTCGTCGCCGTCGCCGACTACGGTGGAACGGCATCGACGACGATTCATCGGCGCGGGGGGAGCACCATTGCCGCGGCGGCGACCGATGAGGCGAGTTTCCAGCAAAGCAGCGAGGCGGTCACGGCGGACACCGTACCGGGCGGATCGATCCTCAGTGTCGGCACCTATCGCGTCACCGGGACGCGCGAGGGCCTGGTCGGCGGCGTCACCTCGAATAACCACACGATCAAACCGAACGATCACTTCGTCTCCCTGCCCGCCTGCACCGCTACCTCCTGTCCCTGGCTGACCCCCGGCATCACCCACCCGCTCTGGGGGCGCCGGGTCGAGTGCGGAGCCAAGTGCTTCGTCCGGGTCACCAACCCGGCGACCGGCGACTGCTCGGTCGCCCCGATCTACGACGTCGGCCCGTGGTTCACCAACGACGACTGGTGGGATCCCGCCTCGGTTCGGGTGCTGAATCATCTTGCGACGACGGTCCACATCCTGCCGCAGGGTTACACCGGGGCCGATGCCGCCCGCGACGGCCTCAATGTCGGCTACGGCATCTCATCGACCGGCATTGGCATCTCGAACAAGGGGTATGTCACCGGAAATCGCTCGGCGATCGATCTGGCCGATGGCACCTGGACTGACATTGGACTCGATTTCAACGCCGGGATCGGCACCATCGTGGCGACCTTCCTCTGGCAGTCGGGCGAGGACCCGGGAGCGGCCTCGCGGGCCTGCGGTCAATCGCCGCCGCCAACGACGACACCGACCCCGACACCAGCGCCCGACGGCGCTCGTATCAACCTGTCCACCGCCAATGGTCAGGTTGGCAGCAGCGTGACGGCCACCGGGCTGGGCTTCCAGGCGGGTGAGACCGTTCGGCTGACCTGGGACAGCGCGGACGGTGAGGGCATCGCGTCGAGTACGGCGGATGGCAGCGGCCGGATCGCCGTCTCCTTCCGGGTCCCGGCCGCTGCCCGTGGCGAGCATCGCGTGTTCGCCCATGGCGTCGCGAGTGGCCGGCGTGGAGCCGCCACCTTCTCGGTCGGTCCCAGCCTCGACCGCTCGCCGATCCAGGGGACGGTCGGCACCGGCGTTGCCGTCACCTTGCGAGGATTTGGCGCCAACGAATCGGTCAGGCTGACCTGGGAAAGCGTGGACGGCGACCGGCTCGCGATCGCCACGACCAACGCGAACGGCTCCGGCTCGGTCGACATCACGATCCCTCGCGCCTCGACCGGCTGGCACGACTACACCGGTCTGGGTCTGACCAGCGGCGCTCGCGCCTACGGGGCGATTCGCGTTCTCCCCCGGATCGAGCTCGCGCCTCGTCGGGCAGCACCCGGCGACGCGATCGATGCCACCCTGACCGGCTATCCGGCGAGCGCACCGATTGTCGTTGCGTGGAACCGCAAGGCGACGGCCGCCGGGGTCACCGTCTGCTCGGGGACGACTACGAGTGGTGGCAGCTTCCGCTGCTCCTTCGCGGTGCCTCCGGGCGCTAACGACGGCGCGACCTACCCGGTCGTGGGCCAATCGGGATCGACCCAGGCGGAGGCCCAAATCACCGTCAGCGGCACGGCAACTGATACGCCGAAACCGGTGGTAGCCGTTTCCCCGGCCACCGGCGCTTCCGGTGACGAGCTGCGAATTCGGGCGACCGGCTTCGCAACCGGCGAGGAGCTCCAGACCTTCTGGGCCAACGAGCCAGAGCCGCTGGCGACGAAGGCCGCGGACGACACCGGGGCGGCGGGCATGAACGTCTCCATCCCGCGCGTTCCGGCCGGCGACTACCGGATCAAGGTCGTTGGCAACCGGAGCGGCGCCCAGGCCAATGGAACGGTCACGGTCGAGCCATCCCTGGCCCTGGCGCCAGCCTCCGGCTCGACGACCACTCGGATCGACGCGGTCGCCACCGGGTTCGCGGCTGGCGCGGCGGTCGACATCTTCTGGAATCGTCAGGACTCGTCACCCGGCACCCGCGTCTGCGGCGGAGTCGCGAACGACCGGGGAACATTCAGCTGCTCGTTCCGGCCACCGACGGCCGCGTCCGGGGTCACCTATCCGGTTGTCGCCCACGCTGAGGGAATGGCCGCACGAGCGACCTTCGCCGTCACATCCGGCGCCACCCAATCCCAGGCGTCCACCGTCCAGACCGGCACCCCCGGTGCCACGGTCTCCCCGACCGCGACTCCAACCGCGATCAGGACCGCCACGGAGCCACCCGTCACGGCCACGCCAGACGAGTCTGCTCCGGACAGCGCAACACCGCTGGCGGTCTCAGCGACGCCGGGCTCGACCGATGCCGTCTCGCCGGAGGAGACCGCGGTGCCCCCAGCATCGCCGCCCGCGGACGATGGGACGGGGGTCGCGACGGAGACGATCGGCGGCGACGAAGTCACTCCTGCTGAAACGCCCCTTCCAGCCTCTCCTGCCGTGACAGCGACAATTCCATTCGACGGCGCCATCACGTCGACCGCACTCCCCGAGCCAACCGCAACGGCCACGCCTGAACCGACCGCGACACCGGAGCCAACCGCAACGGCCACGCCTGAACCGACCGCAACCCTGGAGCCAACCGCGACTCCAGAGCCGCCGCTCCCGCGGTCGCTCGTCTTCGTCCCAATCGCCGATGCCAGCGTGGCCGTGGTCGTCGATACGGGCACGCCAGGCGCGGTCCCACCGGTCGACGACGTGACGACCTTGATGGTCGGCGGAATGGCGGATAGCCGGGCGTTCATCACCTTCGCCGTCGACGGCGTGGCGGCGGGAACGGTCGTCGATGCGACTCTCCTCCTCACCGGCGCGGGGTCGGCGGGGGGCGCGGGCGGCATCCTCGGCGCGATCCCTGGTCTCGTCATCGACGAGGCCGCGGCGAGCTATGACACGCTGGCTGGCGTCGAATCGACGGCGGCGCTGGGGGGCGACGGTTCGGTCGCCACGGTCGACTGGCTCGAACCAGGAGCAGAGCTCCCGATCGATGTCACCGGAACCGTTGCGGCCGATGGCACGATCACCTTCGCGATCGTGGGCGCTCCCGATCAACCGTCCGGCATCGCCAGCCGGGAAAGTGCGACGCCACCCCGCCTGGAGATCGTCGTCCTCGACCAGGCCGCGTCCGCTTCAGGCGAGAACCGGGTATAGCATGGTGATGCGGTTGTGGCCGATGTCTCGGCCACAACCGCTCACCGCCCGCACCCTGGCCAGCGGCATGCGATACTTGGGTCCGAGGAAAGTCCACCTGCTCCGCGATTGCTTGAGGGTGGCATTCCTGAAGGATTATCGCGTTCGATGGCGTATTCCCACACAGTCCGGCAACTGACCAAGAACACCTCCTCACCCAGGCGACCACACTCCGGCTCCCGGCTGCCGGAAGGCCTCGCCGCGTTCAGGCATCGCAACTACCGCATCTTCTGGTTCGCGCAGTTGGTCTCACTGACCGGAACCTGGATGCAATCGCTCGCCCAGTCGTGGCTCGTCCTGGAGATGACCGACTCGGCCTTTCAGCTTGGTCTGATCAACGTCTGTCAGTTTGCCCCAACACTCCTCTTTGGCCTCGTCGGCGGTGTCTACGCCGACCGCATCCCGAAGCGGCGACTCCTCCAGGTGACGCAGACCATCGCCGGCCTGATCGTCAGCGTGCTGGCGGTTCTGGTCACCCTCGGGCATGTCCAACTCTGGCAGATCTATGCGGCGGCGCTTGGCCTCGGCTTCGTCAATGCGTTCGACATGCCGGCTCGCCAGGCCTTCGTCGCCGAGATGGTCGGCAAAGACGACCTGATGAATGCGGTGGCGCTCAACTCGGCGCTCTTCAACACCACTCGTGTGCTCGGGCCCGCTCTCGCCGGTGTGCTCCTGGCCCAGGTCGGCGCGGCCGTCTGCTTCATCTTGAACGCGGCGAGCTATGCACCCGTCGTCGTCGGTCTGACCCTGATGCGGGTCGCCGCGCCGAAGCGGTCCAAGGCAGAAGGGAGTGGTCTCCAGCGCATCCGGCAGGGTCTCTCCTATGTCCGATCGACCCCGACGGTGCTGCTACCGATCGTCCTCGTCGGGATCGTCGCCACCTTCGGCATGAACTTCAATATCTGGGTTCCCTTGCTCGCCAAGCGAAACTTCGATATCGGCGCCGGTGGCTTCGGGCTCCTGCTCTCGTCGATGGGGGTCGGGTCGCTGGCTGGGGCGTTGACGCTTGCCTTCTCCGGTCGTCGCCCCCGGGGACGTTTGATGCTCCTTTGTGCGGCGGCGTTCGGCGTCTTTGAGGGGGGTCTCGCGATTGCCGGGGCGGCGGCTGCGCCGGTGCTGGTCGCGGTCGGGCTGATGGCATTGATCGGCTTCACCATGAGCACGACGATGGCGATGGCAAACACCACGGTCCAGCAGGCGACACCTGATGCGCTGCGCGGACGGGTGATGAGCATCTACATGACGGTCTTTGCCGGGACGACCCCCTTTGGCGCCCTGATCGCTGGCGGCACCGCCCACGCATTCGGCACGCCCGTTTCGGTGGCGATCAGCGGCGTCATTGTGGTTGGTGCGGCGATCGGCGTCGGCATCTGGAGCACCCGCGCCGCGGTGGCGGCACCGGGGGGCTCCCGGGCAAGTGACCAGGTGTCGTCAGCCTCGTCCCATGCTGCCGACTGATGGAGTTCGGGCCGTTCGTCCTCCTCAGTCTCTTCTACGCGGTCATTGGCGTCCGCTTCGTGATCCGGTTGGTCGGCCAGTGGCGAGCAACGTTCGACCGCCGCTTGACGGAGACCGACCGGGCGATGGTCGATCAGGCGGCCTTCTTCATTCTGGTCCCGATCTCGGTCGCTCTTCATGAGTTCGGCCACGCCATCGCCATCTGGATCCTTGGCGGGACCGTGCAGGGCTGGGGCTACTATCTCTTCGCGGGGTATGTCTCATTCGATCCAACCGACTTCTCGCGGGGCGAGCGAGTCGTCATCGCCATCGCTGGCACCATCGTCAACGTCCTCCTGGCGGTGATCGCCCTGCTGCTCGTCTTCGGCCGGCGGCGTCCGATGCGCGCGGCCTTCAATGAGATGCTGATCCAGTTCACCGTGCTCTCGCTGGGGAATGCGCTAATCGTCTACCCCGCGCTCGATCTCACCTCTGGTTTGAATGGAGACTGGACCCAGGTCTACCGCGGCGGCGTGCCGGCGCTGGCCGCCGCGATCGTTACCGTCCATGCCGCGATTTTGATCGGCGGCGTCCTCGCCCTGCGGAGCGGGCGGGTGGGGGCACGCATCGCAACCCTCACCGGGCTACCCGGTGGCGCCAGGCGGGCGCCGCTCGGTGGCATGAGATCGAGCTCAGCCGGAGCGGCGGCGAGCGGCCCGACCCATCCCACCGATCAAATCCTCCGCGAAGCGATCGACCGGGTCGTCAGCGGCTGGCCCAGCCAGGTCGAGGCGGGTGTCCGCCGTGGCACTGAGACATCGCTCTTCGTCCTATCCTGGTTCAGCGGCGGGCTGCGCCGGTCGGTCATTATCTGGCGCTCGATCGATGGCGCGGTCGAGATCTCCGGGGCAGCCACGGCCGATGGCGGCAACCCGCGTCAACAACCGGTCGCCCGCGAGCCCGCCGGGGCCGGCGTCGACCGGCTCACCCTCGCGCTTCGGCTCGCCATGGAGACGGTCGAGACCTGGGCGCCCACCGGGGACACCGCCTCCGGCACGGTTCGCTTCTCCCCATCCTGATCCCGGCCATGGGCCTGTCCCACGGACGCGAATGAAGGGACAGAAGGTCGGAACAGCACATCGGTGTTGGGTGCCACGGGCTGCTGACTGACGACGGCGAGACCACCCCACCCAACGAGTCTGAACCAATGGCGAGGGCGCGTTCGGCATCACGGGCGCAGCAAGCGGCGCCCCGACGGCATGGACGTGACTGGCCAAGATGTCCGGCGATCAAGCCGGTCGCGCGGCAGTAGTCCCATGAGCCGACCTGAAGGCACCATCCTCGTTGGGAGGGGCGCAGCAAGCAGCGCCCACGGTGCCCGATCGCGTCTTTGGCGTTCGACCCCTACGATGTCGGCCGAGCGGTAATCGGTGGCACCGCGTGGGACGGCGGCGAAGACGCTTGTCATGGGCCCCGACGGCACAGGTGTGATCGTCCTGGGTCTTCCGAGACCGAGCCGGCGGGTCTCACCCGTGGCTTGTCTCGGCTGGTGGAGGCACCACCCTCGGTTGTAGAGGCGCTGCGTGCTACGCCCGTGGTGCACACCGCCTCGCGGGCGTTGGCCGACCCAGGACGTTGGCCCAGCGGTATCCGGCGGCGCCGCGTGGGCGTCGTGGGGGATGGTGAGGGCACACGCCATGACGCCCGATCATCACGGCCACCATATTCGATCGCCGGAAGCCCGATTTACACCGGATCGTCGACCATCATCGGCGCCTGCACGCCCCGGACCGCGTCGAGCGCGGGGTCGTCCGGTTTGGCCAGCTCAAACGCGGCCCAGAAAACCGCCTCGGAGAAGGTCGGATACGCATGGATCGTCTCGGCGATCGTCGAGACCGGCAAGCGCAATCGCATCGCCAGCGCAATCTGCGGAAGCAGCTCACCGCCCCGCGCCGCCAACACATGACCGCCCAGAATCTCACCGGTCTGACGGTCGCTGACCAGTTTGACCAGACCCTCCGTCTCCGCGCTGGTGATCGCTCGGGCCATGTCCGACATCTTGACAGTGGCGCACTTCACATCGAAGCCCGCTTCTCGCGCTTCTCGCTCGGTCAGCCCGACCCGGCCCAGCTCGGGGTCGGTGAAGGTCGCCCACGGCACGACCCGCTGGTCGACGCGACGCGACGGCAGACCGCTCAGGGCGTTATGCTCGACGATGCGGGCATGGTAATCGGCGACGTGGGTGAAAGGGTCGCCACCGATTACATCACCTGCCGCCCAGATGTTCGGCGCGGTCGTCTGCAGCGTGTCGTCGACAACGATCCCCTCCGGACCCACCTCGACCCCCGCCGCCTGCAGGTTCAGACCTTCGACCATCGGCGTGCGCCCGGCCGCCAGCAGGATCTGATCGACCATCGCTTCGACCTGCTCCCCCTCACGCTCCCCGATCACCCGGCGCCGGCCATCGACCACGCTGACGGAGCCGGCGCGGAGACCGGTCTCGATGCGGATGCCTTCGGCGCGCAGGATCGTCTGGAGGAGATCGGTCAACGCGTCATCTTCACGCGGCAGAATGCGGTCGCGGGCGGCGAAGATCGTCACCTCGACGCCAAAGCGAGCGAAGATCTGGGCGAACTCGACCCCGACCACTCCACCGCCGATGATGGCGAGCGACGCCGGAAGCATGGGCAGGCGAACCGCTTCCTCGTTCGTCAGGTAGCCCGCCTCGCGCAGCCCTGGAATCGGCAGGGGCCGGTTGGTCGCGCCGGTTGCCACCAGCACCTTGTCCGCGCGCAGGGACGCCGCGTCCACGCCCCCGACATCGATCTCGTGCGGCGAGCGGAAGCGCGCATGGCCCTTGTAAAGGTCGATCCCGGCGGCGCGGACGTTCCTGTCGCCATCGCCGCCCCGGATCCGGTCGATCACCCCCTCGACTCGCCGGACCACCGCCGGCCAGTCGACCCGGACTTCCGGAATCTCGATACCATGGATCGCCGCCTGCCGTGCCAGATGCGCTACCTCGGCGGCACGCACCAGCGTCTTCGTCGGATCGCAACCGGCATTGAGACAGGTGCCCCCGACTTTCCAGCGCTCGATCATCGCGACCCGGGCGCCCCGACCGACCGCCTCGAACGCCACCGTGCTCCCCGCCGCCCCGGCACCGATCACGACCAGGTCGTACTGCTCAGCTCCGCCACCTGCCACCCGTTGCTCCCCCATCACCTGTCACCTACTGATCGACCGGCAATCTCTCTGCCGCCGTCCGACCATATCATCGCCGCTGAGACATCCTGTGACCGATCGTCCTCGGTCGCCCCCTCAACCCAGGCTCCCGACGCGCTCGTGTGATCGTTCTTCTCAACTGCCCCCCAGGCCACCAGTGCCCTCGCGGCTCGTCGTGACCGACCTGCTCCCAGGTGCTGTTGAACACTCCTTGATAGATGTCCAGGGGCATGGGCCGGGAGATGCTCGCGGACAGCCTCAGCCAAATCGGATCGATGGCCGTATGGCATGTCGGTCTCCTCCGGTGCCGATCGCCGCCCCGGTGATCGACCCGTGCGGGGCCCATGCTGCCACATTCGTCGATCACGCTGTTCGACCGGCGTCCCTGGAGACACCCATGCGACACTGGTCCGCAACAGGGATCGGGCGCCCCTGGTCAGTCCAGGGCGACGTCAGGGGATAGTACCGCGGTGGCGGCGACATGGACATTGACCGAAGCCGAGCGGCAACGTGGGCTGCGAGTGCTGCTCGCGTCAACGTTTTTCTCGTGGGGCGGCTTTTTCCTCGTCGTGCCGCTGATCTCCGTCCACTACGTCGATCAGCTGGGCTGGGCGGCGGCTTCGATCGGTCTGGTCCTCGCCGTCCGACAGTTTACGCAGCAAGGTGTCACGACGCTGAGCGGCGTGCTCGCCGACCGGCTCGGCGCCAGGGGCTTGATCGCCTCCGGGATGCTGGTGCGCGCAGCTGGGTTCGTACTGATGGCGCGCGCGGAGAGTTACGGACTCCTGATGCTCTCGGCGATCGTCGCCGCCCTCGGCGGCGCCCTCTTCGAATCGCCAAAGGCCGCCGCGATCGCCGCTCTGATGACCGAGGTCGACCGGCCTCGCTACTTCGCGCTTTCCGGAGTCGTCAGCGGTCTCGGCGTCACGATCGGTACCCAGACCGGCGCCCTGCTCCTCCGGGTCGACTTCGCGGCGGTGTCGCTCGCCGGCGCCGGATGCTTCTTCCTGCTTTTCTGGCTGATCCTGCTTCTGCTGCCACCAGTGCGGGTTGCTCACGAGACAGGGTCGCTGGGACGCGGTCTGCGGCTGGCCCTCTCCGACCGGCCGTTCGTGACGTTCCAGGTGGTGATGATGGGTTAATGGTTCATGTGGAGCCAGTTCTCCCTCTCACTGCCGCTCGCTGGCCGGGCCATCGCCGGCACCACCAGCATCGTCGCCTGGCTCTACGGCGTGAACTCCGCGGTCACCGTACTCCTTGGCTATCCGTTGCCGCGGTTCGCCTCGCGCTGGCTCACCCCGGCGACGAGCCTGACCCTCGGCGTGGCGATGACCGCCCTCGGCATGGCCGCCGTCGCCTGGGCCCCGACGACGGCAGCGCTTCTCCTGTGTGTCTTCGTCATCTCGCTCGGGACGGTCCTGGTGCGGCCAGGCGAGCAAACAGTGGCCGCAACGCTCGCCAACCCGGCCGCGCTTGGCTCCTATTTCGGCGCCGGGTCCCTCTCGCTCGCGATCGGCGGCGGCGTTGGCAACTATGCTGGCGGCACCCTCTATGACCTCGGTCAGGGGATCGACCGGCCCGACCTCCCCTGGCTCCTTGTCGGCGCCGTCGGCCTGGCGACCACGGCGGGTCTGTGGCGCACGCTTCGACCCGGGCGCCAGCCGGACACCTGCCCCGCGTTCAACGATCGCCACGGCATCGCGCTGCCCGCGACGGACGGACCGGTCGCTACGCTACCTGCAGGTTCGGCCGGGTCGCCTCCGCCTCCGGAGCGGCCGGGAGCAGAGCGATCACCAGCACATCGTCGAGCGTATCGACCTGGATCAGCTCCATCCCCTCGCGGACGACCGCCGGCAGCTCACTGAGGTCCTTGGCGTTACGACGGGGCAGGACGAACGTCTTGATGCCGCCCCGGTGCGCCGCCACTGTCTTCTCGCGCAGACCGCCGATCGGTAGCACCTTCCCGCGCAGGGTGATCTCGCCGGTCATCGCCACATCCTTGCGAACCTTGCGCCCGGTGAGGGCCGAGATCAGTGCCGTCGCCATCGTGATCCCCGCCGACGGTCCGTCTTTCGGGATCGCGCCGGCCGGGATGTGGATATGGATATTCCGGCGGTCGAAGTAGCCCGGCTCCAGACCATACTCGTAGGCGCGGGAGCGTGCGTAGGAGATCGCCGCGCGGGCTGATTCCTGCATCACGTCGCCCAGCTGACCGGTCAGGATCAGGTCGCCCTTCCCTTCCATGACCGTCACTTCAATCGAGAGCAGATCGCCGCCGACACTCGTCACGGCCGCCCCGGTCGCGACGCCGATCTCGTCCTGTTCCTCGGCCAGCCCGAACTCGTAGCGAGGAATCCCCAGCAGCTCACTGACCTGGGGCCCATCGACCTCGATCTGCTCCGGCGGAGTGTCGCCCGCGAAGCGGCGCGCCGCCTTGCGGCAGAGCGCCCCGATCTCCCGCTCCAGGTTCCGGACGCCTGACTCCTCGGTGTATTCGCGGATCAGGCGACGTAGCGCGTCGTCGGTGACGCGGAACTGACCATCTTCGAGTCCATGCGCGTCCAGCGCCTTCGGGAGTAGGAAATTCCGCGCGATCGCCAGCTTCTCGACCTCGGTGTAGCCGGAAACCTCGATCACCTCCATCCGGTCCCGGAGGGCGGGGGGGATCGGTTCCAGCAGGTTGGCCGTCGTAATGAAAATCACCTTGGAGAGATCGAACGGCACTTCGAGATAGTGATCGGAGAAGGTCGCGTTTTGCTCCGGGTCGAGCACCTCCAGCAAGGCCGACGAGGGATCGCCCCGGAAGGTATCGGAGCCGACCTTGTCGATCTCATCGAGCACCAGCACCGGGTTCCGGCTCTTCGCGTCGCGCAGCGCCTTGACGACCCGCCCCGGCATCGCGCCGACATAGGTCCGGCGGTGACCGCGAATCTCCGCCTCATCCCGAACGCCACCGAGCGACATCCGCACATAGGAGCGGCCGATCGCGTGGGCGATCGAGCGGCCCAGGCTCGTCTTACCAACACCCGGTGGGCCGACGAAGCAGAGGATCGGGGCGCGCAGCCGGTCACCGGCCAGCTTCCGGACCGCGATGTACTCCAGGATCCGCTCCTTGACCTTCTCCAACCCGTAGTGGTCGTGCTCAAGCACCTCGGCCGCCTCAGCGAGGTCGAGCCGGTCTTCGGTCTCGATCGCCCAGGGCAGCTCCGTCATCCATTCCAGATAGGTTCGGATCACCCCGATCTCCGGGGAGAACGGATGCTGCTGCTCCAACCGCTCGACCTGGACCAGCGCCTTGGTCTTGACATCCTCCGGCATCCCGGCGGCCTCGATCTTCTGGCGCAGCTCGGTCGCGACCGCCTCCTCGGCGCTCCCTTCCCCGATCTCCTTCTGAATCGCCCGCAATTGCTCCCGCAGGTAATACTCGCGCTGCTGCTTGTCCATCCCCGCCTGGGCCTCGCTCTGGATCTGCTGGCGCAGGTTCAGGACGTTGAGGCGCTTCTGGATGATCACGCTGAGCGCGCGCAACCGGTCGACCGGGTCAAGAACTTCCAGCAGCTCCTGCCGCTGCTCGGCGCTGAACTCCGGCGAGAAGGCGATCAGGTCGGCGAGCCAGCCCGGCTCGTCGACGCTGCGGACCATCGTCAGCACCTCTTCCGGCACGTTGGGAAGCATGCTGATGTAGCTCTCGACCTGCTCGAGGACCGCCGTCATCGCAGCCTCGGCCTGGTCGGTGTCGTCGACGGGGTCATCGTGTCGGCGCACCCGGGCGACGACGTAGGGGTCCTCCTGGACCAGCTCGGTGACGATTCCACGGGCCAAACCCTGGAGGATCACATGGGCATGACCACCCGGCCGGGAGATCCGCTGCCCGACCTCGGCTACGACACCAATCCCGCAGAGTTCATATTCCTGGTCGCCGGGCTCGTCGGGCTGCCACTGGTCGGCGTCCTCCGCCGTGACATCCGGCTCGTCGCCATCGCCAAGGGTCTCGGCGGCGCGGTTCGCCGCGTCGGCGATCGCATCGGCTAGCAGCTCGCGAAACCCTTCCCCATCGGCGGGCGGGACCTCCGAGCGCTGGACCGGCCGCTCGGTCAGCACCAGGACCTGCCGGGGCGTCATCCGCGCCGCCCGATCCAGCACCATCGATGCCTCATCGTCCTCGATTGGAAACGGAATCGACATATGAGGCAGCAGAAGCGTCTCGTCGACGACCAGCACCGGCAGCAGCACCGGACGCGGCTTCCGCCTCGCAGTCGTCGACTTTCCGCGCGGCTTCGCCGTTGGCCGGGTCCTGGCCGGCTTCGCTTCAGTCACGTCCCCGTCCGGAAGAGACTCAGGTACGGAAATGTCCGGGGACGTTGCTGGCTCATCCTTCTTGCCCCGTGGCCGGGCCGGCATAGTCTTGTCTTTCCTTGGTGGCGAGCGAGTGGAGGACGCGGCCGGCCGGCAGCGATCGAGCATGAACGGCGCGGTGCGTCAGGTGATTGTACTCCAGGCCACCAGGGCGACGACGGTAGCACGGCGTCGTTCCAGTGCCCCCGGGGATCATGATGGCGGTTGCCGCGGAATCCGGAGAGGCGACCCGAGCATGAGACCACGTCGCGGCGCCGAACCGTCATGGCCCCTCGCTCCACCCCCGTTCCGGTGGGACGGACGCGCTCCCGATCGCACGTGGCCTCGCCGGACGACAGGCGCCGATCTGCCGCGAGAGGTGTTGCCGCGACGATTTGGCCCGACTCCTGCGCTCGCCGACCCAGATCATGCCGGACCAGTTCTGACGGATGGAGCATCACGTGCCGAAGCAGATCGACGCGGGGACAGGGGCGTCAGCGGACGGTCAGGGTGAGATCGGACCGACGAGCACCCGTGGCGTCGTGATTGGTATCGACATCGGCGGCACCAAGACCGCCCTGATGGCGACCGATATCGCCACCGGTCAGGAACTGGCCACAGACACCTGTACCACCGACACCGACGCCGGTCCCCAGGCAATGACCGACCAGATCGTGGACGATGTCGCGACCCTCCTTGCCACGGCCGGTCGCGACCGCGAGGAGTTGCGTGCCGTCGGCATCGCGGTGCCGGGTCACGTCGCCGCGTCGTCGGGCCGCGTCATCACCGCTGGCAATCTCAGCGGCTGGGCCGACATCCCCTTCCGGGACCTCATCGCGCGGAAGCTGGATGTCCCGATCTGGGTCGATCAGGACGCGAACGCCGCGGCGCTGGGCGAGCACTGGCGTGGGGCGGCGAAGGAGATGAACAACTTCGTCTTTCTCGCCCTCGGCACTGGCGTCGGCTGCGGGTTGATGATCAATGGCCGGCTGCGTCGCGGCTATCACCACGCGGCCGGTGAGGTCGGCAACTTCGTGATGGGCCGCGACTTCCTGGGCCGCAAACAGGACCATCACGGCAACCTCAGGCTGCTCGTCGGCGGTCCCGCCATTCGCGAACGCGGGCGAGCGGCGACCGGTGAGGATCTCTCCGCGGCTGAGATTCTGGTCCGGGCCGCCAGCGACGAACGGTTGGCGGAGATCGCCGCCGACGTCACGGACCACATCGCGATCGCGACGATCGCCATCGTTGCCCTGCTCGACCCGGAGGCGATCATCTTCGGCGGCGGCACCGCCGAGGCCGGTGAGCACCTGATCGACCCCGTGCGCGAGCGTGTCGAGCAGGAGCTAACGATGCGCCCGGCCCTGATGCGCTCGGTCCTCGGCAAGGACGCCCAGCTCCACGGCGCCGTCTTCGGCGCCCTCTGGCAGCTCGACCCCAACCTCGCCCTTCGTGAGGAACTGCGGTAGACCAGGGAGTCACTTGATTATTCGGTGGGATGGGCAGGGCGCCTCGCGGGTCCGCTGGCTGTCACCCCAGCGGGGGCCAGCAACGTAGTCGACATCATCCACGTTGACCACCGCTTCCAGCGGGTCCGCCGGGGCTCAACGGCGGATAGTGTAGGAATATAGTACTAATGTTTTATATAAATAATACTCGAATGTGTTTGTGAATACATATCACTCTTCGATTGACGTTCATGGCGCAATACATACTTTTAATACCGACGGCGAAAGCGCCCTTCCATCGAAACGGTGGATGAGTTGGGACAGGAGACCACCAACGGGAAAGGGGACCGCATGTCGGAGAATCGTTTCGATAAGCTGACCAAGGAGCTGGGGACCGTCAAGTCACGGCGCAGCTCCATGTAGACGCTGGCCGGTGGCGGACTCGCTGCGGCCCTCGCCGCGGTGGGAATTGCCGCGGTGAATGTCGAAGAGGCCCATGCCGCTGGCTGTCGCAGCCGCTGCAACCGCCGCTGCAAGCGCCGCTACACCGGCGCGCGCCGCCGGCGCTGTCTCAGCCGTTACGGCTCAAGCGGCACGACCACCGTTTCCGGTACGCCGATCGGTGTTGCTGGTACCGGAGCCATTGGAGTGGCCTGCTCGGCGAGCTCCCGGTGCTCCTCCGGTTACTGTGCCCCGGCCGGTACGACAGGCGCCGGGACATGTCAACAGCGCCCGGTCTCGTGCACCGGCGCGTCAGGACAGTTCTGCTGCCCACAGAATTCGTCGTGCACGCTGGACGGCCTTACGACCTGCCTCGTCTAACACGTTGATCTGTCGGTGTGAGCCGATCTGTTTGACGTATACGGTCTGACCGGTCTCCTGCAAGCCGATTGAGCAACGACCCGGTGGCAGTGCCACCGGGTCGTTCTCTTTACTTACTGCTCACTGACCCCTGGGATCGGGAATGACGTGGCTGATCCTCCGATCGGCACAATCGGCGCGGTCCCCGTGACGACCGACCCAGCGAAGATCGTCATCGCTAACGCGACTATCTGGTCCTGTCGACCGGCTCCTGGCTGGACCGATGACCGGATCGAACCAGCGTGCATCATGGGCTTGATGCTCGCCAACGATACGGGGATCGACGCCGGCGTCGCCCGCGACAATCGCCGCGCACAGCAAACCAGTCCCGGGCGGCGGAGTGCAGGGGTGCCTACCGTCGCGCGCCCCCCACGTTGTGCGGTCTCACCTGCTGTCGGTGATGCCATATGGTCGACACCGTCGCCCCCAGCGCGGAAGGGTCATGGGCTGCACCAATGGTGAGGCGCGGGACTTGCGAAATGAGACGCGGGACGGCGATTGCCCGGTTGAGATTTCACCTTGCACGAGCCGCTCATCCCGAGTTGATTTCATCGCGAGATCACCCTGCAGCGAGGTTATGATGTTCGACCCCACCTCCCCAGCATCAACGGCCCGGTTATTCCACCGGCCGTCCGCCATGCAGCGCCTCGTCGGCCGCCATAGGGCGGCGCCCGTCGCGCTCCTTGGCGCCCTTTTGGTCGTTGGTCTGGCCGGCCCAGCCGCGCGGGCCGCCGGGACGAGTGCGCCGACGCCGACGCCGACACCGGTAACGGGTCAATCGTCCACCAACATCTCAGTGGGCAATGGGGGCGATGCGTCGGCGAGCGCGAACGGCGGCGTCGTCGTGATTGGCTCGGCCAGCGGCGATGTCTCCGTCAGCGCCAACGGCGGAAATGCCTCGGCCAGCGCCAATGGCGGCAGCAACAACTCCGTCGCCATTAACACCGGTGGCACGGTCGCCGCCCGGGCGGACGCCTGGAAGGGCGGGCGGTTCGACCGCTCCGGCAAGGTCGAGATCCGGACGACGACCCGGACTACCACCCGGGTCGTCGAGACCCGTACCTACGACCGGCCCTGTGTCGCCATCTACGCGCCCGAAGGCGCCGCGCCCGACGCGGCCGCGCAGGCCAGCCTCAATTTCCAGCTTGAGGTGGTGCCGACCAAGCAGGTGGCGCTGCGGATCGTCGCCGTCGACGATGAGTTCGAGACCCGGACGCGGGTCGCGATCGAGCTCAACGGCAAGCGCGTCTACGAGGGCGACAGCCCATTCGCGAACGCAAAGCCGGCGGGCGGCAAGGCGGGCTGGACCCGGGTCGTCTTCATCGTGCCACCGCGCATGCTCAAGGAGGGCGGCAACGAGGTCACCGTCATCAACCTCGGCAAAACCGCGAAGACCAGGGCCAACGTTGAAGTTCAGCAGTTCATCGTGCTCGCGAAGGTGTCGATTCGGGTCGCCGACGGACCGTTGATCGCGCGGGTCCGAGCAGAGCCAGCGCAGAAAGACGTGCCGGTTGCCTTCATGGTCGAGGATCTCGACGATGACAACGGCGACGCGGAGGTCGACGACGACCGCGGCCACGGCAACGACCCGAGCGGCACCGATGCGGGCAACCCCGGCAAAAAGGATCAAAAATAGCCAGTCACCTACCCCGGAGAGCGGCGGTCATGAGCCAGTAACCGGCGCCAACCACGGGTGCACCATGGTCCTCCTGTCCGCGTCGCGAATCTTCCGCGGCGAGCCGTCCGGAGTTGCATTGATCGGGGCAGGCAGCGTGACGGCGTCACACGATGGTGACTCGTCGATCTGCCAGGTCACGCTCGCGGGGGACCCCCGCCACGCTGCCGGGAAAACGACGGTCAATCTCGGGCGGCATCAACTGAGCGGGCGGTGTTTCGCCCGGTCCGATGATCTGCTATCGTGCCGCCCGGCCAGCTGTCCGGAGGCGAGGCCGCGTCGCCCGCGGGTGGCCACCGGCGCATGACTCAGACGGTCCCGCATGCAGACGATGACTTGGACACCATGAGCGATCAGGCGAGGAACCAACCCGAGAGTCCGCCGACGCTGCGGATGCGGGGCGTCACCAAGACCTTTCCGGGCGTCCGCGCCCTCCATGACGTCGATCTTGAGGTCGCCCGGGGGGAAATCCATGCGCTGATCGGGGAGAACGGAGCCGGTAAGAGCACCCTGATGAAGATGCTCTACGGCGTTCATCAACCGGACGCCGGGACGATCGAGCTGGGCGGAGCGCCAGTCACGATCGCATCGCCCCAGGTGGCGCAGCGCCTCGGCGTCTCGATGGTTCACCAGGAGTTGAACCTGGTGCCCGCCCTCGATGTCGCTCGCAATGTCTATCTCGGTCGCGAGCCGTCGCGGGGACCGGGTCTCGTCGATTGGCCGGCACTCTACCGGGACGCGGGAGCCCTCCTCGACCGGCTCCATCTCCGGCTCTCGCCACGCACCCCGGTCAGGCGACTCAGCACCGCTCAGAAACAGATGGTCGAAATCGCCCGGGCCCTGTCCTGGCGACCGTCCCTGCTGATTCTCGACGAGCCGACCAGCAGCCTGACCAATACCGAGATCGCCGAGCTCTTCCGCATCCTGCGGGCACTGCGGGAGGACGGAGTTTCGATCCTCTACATCTCGCACCGCCTGGAAGAGCTCGGGCAGATCGCCGACCGGATCACGGTGCTGCGGGACGGCGGGTATGTCGCCACCATCGACGCCCATCACACCTCGATCCCGGAGCTGATTCGTCTGATGGTCGGTCGCAGCCTTGAGCAACAGTTCCCCAAGGAGATTGTTCCGCTCGGCGATGAGGTGCTGCGGGTCGAGGGCCTGACGCGGCAGGGGGTCATCAGCGATGTCTCCTTCACCGTTCACGCCGGCGAGATCGTCGGCATGGCCGGGCTTGTCGGCGCCGGACGGTCGGAAACGGCGCGCGCCCTCTTTGGCGCCGATCGCCGCGACGCCGGCGCGGTCTTCATCGACGGCCGTCTGGTCGACATCCAGTCGCCGGGCGACGCGATCGCGGCCGGGATCGGTCTGCTGCCGGAGGATCGCAAAACCCAGGGGCTGGTCCTTCCCCTCTCGATCGCCACCAACATCTCGCTGGCGAGCCTGCCCGAGGTCTCGGCCGGTGGGATCGTCCGACACGCCGAGCGGGCCGGGTTGGCCCGACGCTTCACGCGCGATCTCCGGATTCGGACGCCAGGTATTCTCTTTCGGGTCCGCAACCT
>JAABUR0100000780.1_pt1 | contig 64224 bp, 69 predicted proteins | sample 5560091 | NCBI WGS metagenome assembly JAABUR01 (sample SAMN10711879, study PRJNA513375) | rock metagenome | isolation source: Antarctica rocks | place: Antarctica: Victoria Land, University Valley sud
TAAGAAGCAATCTAGTTTCTCATTTGCTTGAAAGAAGCAATTCAGTTTTCAGTTTGCTTGCAAGAAGCAATTTAGTTCTCAATTCATTTAAAAAAAGCAATTCAGTTTTCAGTTCACTCACAAGAAGCAATTCAGTTTTCAATTTACTTGCAAGAAGCAACTCAGTTTTTCGTTTACTCACAAGAAGCAATATAACTTCTTGTTTGCTCATGAGAAGTCAACTATTATTCAGCTTGTTCACAAGAAATAAACTTCGTTTAATCTTGTTTCTCATCTGAAACAAGAAGCTTCTAGTCATATTCTTCAAGTTATTCAAAAAGAATACTCATCAAAAATTAAGTGTCAAAATTCTTTTCTTTCTAGAACTTTTGTTTGTTTTTAAGCAAATCAATTCAATCAATCTTTTATACAACTTAACATAGTTAAGTTGAAAGTTTGAAGCTTTGATCATGCTACTTGTGTCAAAGACATTGAAGTGTTTAACATTATTTTAAAGAAAATTGATGTTTTTTTGAATCTTGAGTTAATCTCGTCTTCTAGTTTAGATTTTGACGAGTCAAAATCACGTCATGCAACTTTAACTATTCATTCAAAAAACAGTTCAACTCTTGCTCAGTTCTTGTCTCATTCTCAAAACAGTACATATGATAAAAATCATCATTTGAATCTTTATTAAATGAAAAAGAAATTTCATTTAATTGCATTCACGACACAAGAAGATCTTGAAGTCTATTAACAAAGTAAAAACGTTGATTCAATTACAATTTTATCATTCAGATATTTTGAGTTTCTAGACATTTTCTTCAAGAAGAATGTTGATATCTTGTCTTTGCATTAAGCTTATGATCATGTCATATATCGTAAAGAAGATGCTCAATTCTCAGTCTTTGCTTTGTATAACATGAGTCGTGATAAAATTCTAGAACTTCGTCGTTATCTGAATGAAAATCTGAGCAAAGATTTCATTTAAGTCAATCACTCTCAGATGATTACTTCTGTTCTCTTCATCAAGAAACTTAAAGAAGAACTTTGCTTTTGCATGAATTATCAAGATCTGAATGCTATCACAGTCAAGAATTGATATTCTCTGTCTTTGATCTCAGAAACGCTGAATCATTTAAGTTGAGCTAAAATCTTTATCAAGCTGAATATCATCTTTGCATTCAATCAACTTTGAATCAAAGAAGAAAATGAAGTTCTCATCATTTTTTACATTCAATTTGAATTATTCAAGTATCTAGTCATGCTCTTTGATTTATGTAATGAGTCTGTCTTGTTTTAAAAGTATATCAACAATACTTTTTGCAAACATTTAAATAAGTTCTGTACAGCTTATCTGAATGATATTTTGATTTATTTCAACAATGAACTTGAGTATAAAATTCATGTCAAGCTTATTTTGCAAAAGCTGCAAGAAGCAGATCTTCAGATGAATATAATCAAATGCAAGTTTCACATCACTTAAGTCTTGTATTTAAAATTGATAATCATCAGTGAAGAGATCAAGATAAATTCTTTTAAGATAAACATTATTGTCAACTGACTCATTTTGATCAACGTTAAAGTCGTTTAAAGTTTTCTAGATTTCGCGAACTTTTATAGAAGATTTATTTATGACTATAGTAAAATAGCTATTTTGCTCACTCATTTCATCAGAAAAGATGTATTCTTTGTTTGATTTCAGAAATGTCAAATTGCATTCAACATTCTTAAGAAAGTCTTCACTTTCAAGATTATTCTTTGTTACTATAATTCAGATCACAAGATTGTGATAGAAATCAATGTTTCAAACTATATGTTTGAAGATATTTTCTTTCAGTACAATGAGAACGAGATTCTTCATTCAGTCACTTACTTTTTGAAGAAGCATAACTCAATCAAGTGTAACTACGAAATTTATGATAAAGAACTCATGATCATTGTTTGCACTTTCAAGAAATGATGATCAGAGCTTGAAAACTTTATTTACTTTGTTGAGATGATCATGAATTACAAAAATCTTAAGTATTTCATATCAATTAAGCAGTTGAGTCGTTATCAAGCTCGTTGAAGTGAGTTTCTGTCTAAATTCAACTATCACATCATTTATCATCTTGACAAAATCAACGATAAGTTGAATGCTTTGACATATTGCTCAGAAAATTTCTTTAAAGAGAGAAATACATTTGATTCTTGACATTAATATCAACATCAGACAATTCTGAAAACTCATGTTTTAAATCTTGATATTGTTGAGAATCTCGCTCTTGACATCTTTGATATCAAAGTTATGAAGCTTCAGTCACAAATCATTACTCTAGATTCAGTTCAGTTACATCTGTTTTTAATTATCTCAGCATCTTTGCAAATTTTAACTCTCATGAATCTAGAAATTGAAGAATTCAATGTTGAAAACATCAAGTCTCAGCTAAATCAAGACATTCTGAATCTTAATGAAGATTTTGCTGATATTCTCATTCAGACATTATGAAAGCAAATCAAAATCAATGACAAATTCGCAGCTCAGATAATTGAAGTGCTTTGCAATGACGCACGACATCACAACAAGATCTTTCTAGTTGAGTGTGAAAAACATGAGAATCATCTGTACTTTCAAGAAAGAAAGTACATGCTCAACTCAGATAAACTATGTCTTCGTATCATTCAGCTCACTCATGATAATGTTGTCAATGATCATTCAGAAAGAGCAAAAAGCTATGAACTGATCAGTCAAGTCTACTGATGATTAAACATTTATAAGTATGTTCAACACTTCATACAAAACTGTTACATATGCACATGTTTCAAGCTTTTTAAACAATGAACTCAAGAATAATTGCATTTTCTTTCAGCTCTTGAACGTCGTTGACGTGATATTTTCATGAACTATGTAGATTCTTTATCGCTCAGTACTTTCATGAATATCACATATAAATATATTCTAGTCTTCATTGATCATTTTATCAAAATGAGACATTTAGTTCTCATCACTTCTATGAAAGTTGAAGAAACTATTAACTGCTTTTATGCTCATGTTTGAAAACATTATGATTTATTCGAGTTTTTCATGTCTGATTGAGATACACAATTCATTTTCAATGTTTGAAAGCATATATGTAAAATGCTGAAGATAAATGCTAAGTTATTAACAATGTATCATTTTGAAATCAATGATCAAATCAAGAGAATTAATGCTGTCATGAAGCATTATCTTCAAGTTTTCGTCAACTACATGCAGAATGACTGAGTTAAATGACTTTCTGAAGTCAAATTCATCATCAATAATGCATCATCATTAATCATTCTAGCATCATTCTTCTTGATCAATTTGAGTCAGAACTCACGTTTAAACTTCAAGTTTTCTGAATCTTTGTTTAAGAATCTTACGTCTTAAGCTTGAAACAAGTTAATCAATGTAGAAGAGTTCATCAAGAAGATGAAGAAACTAACTGAGCATTTATGTGATAAGATGCTTATAGCTCAGATCATTTACAAATTCAATATCAATCTCTTTCATCGTTCTTGTTCTAGATACTTTGTTAAAGATGAAGTCTGACTGAATGCTTGCAATCTCAACATTGCTCATTTTACTATTAAGTTAAATGATCATAATGTTGATCTCTTCAAGATCAAGCGTGTCTTCAAGAACAATTCTTTAATCTTTGAGTTAAATCTTTCAATATTCATGAAGATTCATTCAATCTTTCATGTTATTCTTCTGAATCATATCACAAGTGATTTTCTTTCAAGTCAACGTCAGAAATTTTGAGAACTTGTTATTATCAAAAATGACGAAAGATTCTGATATGTAAACAGCATATTAAACTTCAAGCATGATAGATACTATAATTCATCTTTGCTCAAGTATTACATCAATTGAAAAGATCACTTCTTTACTTGAGAGTCTTTTCATCTTCTGAATAATTGTGAGCAAGCATTCAATGAATATTATCTCGTCAATTCTGTCATCAAAGAATCACATGTACTGTCATGTGTGATGTCTCAATATCAATATCAAGAACTTTAAATTCAATCTTCATCATCTTGATTTAGCTCAAATCTGACTCAGACATCTTGTTTAAATCTGATTCAGATGTGATTCAAATGTATTTTAGTTTTGCTTGTGCATCATCATATTAAAATACATTTCATTTTATCTTGTTCAGATTTGACTCAGATATGACTCAGATTTATTTCAGTCTCATTTGTGCATCATTATATTAAACTGCATTTCATTTTTCTCTTACTCAGATCTGACTCAGATCTTGTCTAAATTTGATTCAGATATCTCATTTAAATTTGATTCAAATGTGATTCAAATGCATTTCAATTTTATCTGTGCATCATCATGTTAAAATGTGTCTCATCTTGTCTTGCTTTTCAGACATTTTACTTAAATTTAACTCAAATGTGACTCAGATTTATTCTAGTTTCATTTGTGCTTCATCATATTAAAATGAATTTACATCAAATCTTGTCTCATTTCAATCTTTATTTTTAATTCTTTCTCATTTCATCTTGTTTCTTCTCATCATCTTGCAGAAGCTCAGTCTTGAAGAGAAAAGCTACTGTCATGATATCAGATCATCAATTCAATTTAAAACATAAATAGTCAATGTTTTAAATAATCTTGATTCATTGAATCTGTTTTGCAGTTCAATGAATTAAGTCATCAATTTAATCATCATCATTTTAATTTAGTTTCAGCAATTCTGTTTTAATCATCTCAATTATGTGTGCAAATCTTTGCAATCTTAAGTCATAAAACTATTGTTTAGTCTTGATTCTGCTCAATTCATATATATAAAAGTTGAGCTTTCATTCTTTTCTTTCACTCTTTGTCTTTCATCTTGTATATTATCTGATGTATTGTTCTGTATTTAGTTCAAGTAATATAATAATCAATTCTTTATATTGATAGAATCTCTAGTTCAGTCTAGTTTTTGACATTGCACTTGTTGATGTTTATCTGTAGATCAACTTCTTGTAGTTTATTCAAGATCAATCATACATGTCACTTATGTTTCTTCAAGATCTTGCTGTAAATGATAATGTCATTTAAATAGATTTGACAAAACTGATGTAAATACTTGAACAATACGTCATTCATATAATGTTAATAGAACGTCAATTCATTAATTAATTCAAAGAGCATTACATAATATTTGTATAAGTTGAAAAAGATAATAAAGATAGTCAAATCTTCGTTATTTGAATGCATGTGTAGTTTGTTGAACGTGATAATAATGTTCAATCAAGTCAGATACTTGCTTTCTTTTATTTAAGTGAAAGTCTCGTTTATCAATGATAAAGAGTAGCAATTTCGTTTGATCAAAGCATTAAGCTTTCTGTAATCAATGCAGAAACGCAGACTATCATCTTTCTTTTCAATGAATAAAATGAGCAAGATGTATGATACAAAGCTGAAGAAAATGAACTCTTTATTTAAATGATTGATCAGATACTTCTTTATCTTCTGAAGCTTGTGATTGAACATCTGATATAGTTTGCTTCAAGAGAATGTTTCTTCATTGATCAACTCAATTTTGTGATCATAGAAATGATGCAATGATAGCTGATTAATCATTGCTCAATCGAAGATGTTTAAATAGTTGTGATATTCAGAGAAAAGCTTGATCTTGACTTGCTTGAAAGCTTCAGCATGAAAAAGCTCATGCAGATTCACTTCTTCAGACTTGTTTTTAATTGTAGTTATGAGTTGATCGATTTTCAAGATGATAACAGCAAAGATTTTGACATCTGATCATTTGACTAACATTTTATATGTTGCTGTCTCTATCATTACTATATTCATTGAACTGAAAGAGAATGATTTTAGACTGAACATCAATTTAAAATTGATGTTAGTCAAAGTCACTTCATGCTGTTTTAACTGTTCAATGAACTTCTTGTTTTGACTGAATTGAGATGTAACGAAAGTGAAAGATCTCTTTATAATATGAGTAGAAGTTAAGCTCTTTCGTTTCATGATTGATTTATTGCTTGAGAATAAAGCAATCAATTTCTGACTAGTAGAATTAAAATTTGAAAATTGAAGAAAATTGATTTACATATTAATTATTAGATTAATTTTGTTCATTCATGTTTTTTCAAGAATCATTTGATGTTAATTTAATCAAGTGATCAACATAAAAGCTGTATCAATCATATGATCTTGAACAGTCAGATTTGAATAAATGACATGAGTAATGAATTTCTTAGCATAATGATCATTGAATTCTTGAATTGACTTCGCTTTGATCAAAGTCAAAGACTTGATTTGCAACTGATCACAAACAATCTGCGCGATCACTTTATCAATGAATGAATAGTCAGCAGCTTCAATGTCAATTAATGACTTTAATGAGTAACTAATTTTATTGCTAGAAAGTACACATTCAATAGTCAAAGATTTAGAAGCAAAAGAATCATTTGACATGCTTGTCATTGAAGAAATTAACACATCTTTCATTGCATCTTTGATGAAAGTCTCTAGTTTTTTGTTCTGCTATCTTCAAAAGAAGACATTTTCTCATTCTTTTTATTCTTCAAAATGATGATTTTATGTAAATAAAAAGTGAAAGCTTAAAAAGCAGAAGTATCAATCTTGTTCTGAAAGCAGTTCTTTAACAAGTGACTTAAGATCTTGCAAGTATAGCAGATGATAGATGATTTTGCTGACTTAAAGATAGAAAAGATGATAGACTTAACATAATTGATTATCAAAGTCATCACTGACAATAAAGTAGCAGCATGTTTATCAGATATGACAGTGACTTTGATGATGATAGTGCAACGTTCGCTGTGTAGTTGATAGTTGACTCACTGTTTATTATTCACATTTTGAAGAAAGATTCTTAAGTGAATGAGCAAAGTAAAGTTCTTTGAACAGATTAATAAAGCATTCTGCAAGCGATTATTGATTTTATTCTGAAGATCATTCATCAAAGTGTAATCATTATAATTGAGATAGCTGAATAGCTTCATAAAGTCAAAGTAAAAAACATTGAAAGACTTGTCTGCTTGTTTCAGAGCATTGTATTCACGTCAAGACTTTCAATTCTTATTCAGTTCATTGTATATTTCTTTTAAATGATTGAATAGCTTGTAAATTGAAGTGAATGAATTCAAAGAATTAAAACAACGTCAAGCGAAGATGTATTTTGCAGCATCATCTTCTAGTTTAAACATCATATAAATAATACAGATAATCTCATCATTGAATTGATTAACATTGACAATCAGCTTGTTGTTCATCTTGTTTCTTCAGTCTTTTCAAGTCAATTCATCTTCATCAGTGAATATAAATGAATTCAAAAATTTGTGAAATTGATGATCTTTATTTTCAAATGAAATGAACTTAATAAACATCTCTTGTTGAGTATGATTCTTGATAGAAGCATGCAACTTGATATCTTGTTGAAATAAATGATTCATAGTAAATTGAGACTCAATAGACTGTTGAGATTGAGACTGATCAGCTGAATGCTGTTTCTTTTTAAGACTCAATACTTTCTCTTGTAATTTAATGATAATCTCTTCTTGAGTATTTATTGTCATTTGATTTGTCTTTAGCTCATCAAGTCTTTTGATGTGATTGACTTGTAAATCGATTCATTGCTCATTGAGTTTCAAAGTCATGTCTCGTTGATCTTTTAGCTCAATCAGCATCTTGATGATCTCGTCTGACTGATTAATAGCTCATTGACGAAGTTATTGACTTATGTTGATATCTCATGAAATAGCGACATTCTGAAATCTCGCTGAAGCATTGAAAGAAATAAAAGAAACTCATTTACTAACAATGCTTCTAAGCAGACAAACTGTTCATGACTTAACTGATTCAGAGTTGCATGTCATTGTGAAAGAGATAAAGATAAATAAACAAATTTAATTATGATAAGATTAAGTGATTAATTTAATAAATTTGAGTAAATTTGAATCTGTGTTTTGATAAAAGTAATTTGAAGAATTTCTTGCGAATTTTCTGAATAGAAGTAGATTATTTCGTAGCATTTACACGTCAATAACAGAGTAGTTGATGAGCATTTATTTAATGTTAGAAGTCAGCATAAAGCGAGTCATATGAGTGTCATTTAATTAATAGATAAATGCTAAGAAAGAAAAGTATCTATAGAAAAGAACTCAATTCTTATATGTATGTTTCTCAGCTCTGTGCTAGACTTGATTGAGTTGACATCTTACACATATGATGCAGAGTTTTAATGACATCACTTCTAGCTCAAATGCTCACTAGACTTAATTAGAATGAATCTCAGACGAAGACTAGAAAGAATAAACGAAGACTAGAATTATAACAAGATCAAAGTTAAACTCTTCTTTAAGTATCATGACTATCTAAACATGTTCAATTGAGTTATGATCAATCAGCTATCATCTCATCATTTCTATAATCACAAAATTGAGTTAATTGACGAAGAAACATCTTCTTGAAGCAGATTTTATCAGATGTTCAGTTACAAACTTCAGAAAATAAAGAAGTATCTGATTAATCATTTAAACAAAGAGTTCATTTTCTTCAGCTTTGTTTCATATAAATTGATCATCAAGTTGAGTTTTGAGTTGACATTTTGAATTCAACTCAATTTGAAGTTGAATTACTCATATTTTCAACTCAACTTAAGTTAAATTGAGCATATTTTTAATTCAACGCGACTTGACTCAACTGAAAATTGAATCAATTCAACTCAACTCATCAAGAACTTGAGCTTGACATCAAGAAAACTAAATATAGAAATTTTTTCAACTTTTGCATTATCTTTTTGCATTACTTTTTTGATAGAAAGTCATAAAGAAAAACATAAAGAGAAACATGAAGAAGAACATAGTGTCAGAAACTGAACTAGACTAAAGATACTATTAATATAAAAGACTGATATTATTATTACTTTGATAGAATTTAGATACAAGACAATACATCAGATAATGTACAAGATGAAAGACAAAGAGCAAAAGAAAAGAATGAGAACTCAACTTTTATATACATGAATTGAGCAAAATCAAGACTAAATAACAGTTTTATTGACTTAAGATTGCAGAAGTTCATGCATATGACTGAGATGATTGAAACAAAATTGCTGAGACTAAATTAAGATGATGATGACTAAATTGATGACTTGATTCATTGAACTGCAAAACAGATTCAATGAATCGAGATTATTTAAAATATTGACAATCTATGTTTTAAATTGAGTTGATAATCTGACATCATGACACATAGAAAGAAACATAGAGAGAAACATGAAGAGAAACATGAAGAAAAACGTAAAGATCATTTGATAGAAAATCATGATGAGAAAACATGAAGATTGTTTGACTTTGATAAAGAGTCATGACGAGAAAACATGATAGAAAGTCATGAAGAAAAATCACATCAGCAAAATCATAAGAGGGAAAAAGTTGATATTAGCTGATTTTTGCTGACTTTTTCTGAGTTAGCTGTTAATCTCATGTGTCAGCTAATGATCAAAATTAGCTGATTCTCTCAGTTATTAACTGACTATTAGCTGATTTTTAGCTGATTTAGCTGTGCACTCAGCTAATATCGATATTATCTTTTTTGTTGACTTCTTCAACATTTGCGCATTTTGCTTATTAACAATCAAATATTAAATTAATGACTAGATAATTATTGCGCTCGTATAATAGGTTAATCAATAATTAATTTGACTATTTAAATAATAGCTATTTACACAGTTTAATATATGCATTGGGAAAGTCAATGAAGAAGTCAATGAGAAAGTTAATGAGAAAGTTAATGGGAAAGTCAATGAGAAAGTTAATGAGAAAGTTAATGAGAAAGTTAATGAGAAAGTTAATAAATAAACTAATGAGATAGAAAGTCATGTAGAATGTTTGATAGAAAGTCATGTAGAATGTTCGATAAAGAGTCATGTAGAATGTTCAATAAAGAGTCATGTAGAGTGTTCAATAGAAAGTCATGTAAAGTGTATGATAAAGTCATATTTGATGCTCAATAGAGAACAAATTTGATTCTTGAATGCGAAGCAATTCAAAGCTTAATAAAGAGTTATGAAGAAAGTCATGAAGAGAGTCATGTAGAAAGTCATGTAGAAAGTCATTAAGAAAGTCATGTAAAGAATCATGTAAAAAGCATTGTTTGAAGCACTGTTTGATTCGTGTTATGCGTTCAATCAACACGTATTTTGAAGCATGTAAAATGCTTGATAAAGTGTTTGATAAAAAGCTCAGTAGAAAGCTCAGTTGATAGCTCAGTAAAAAGATCAGTAGAAAGATCAGTAGAAAAATCAGTAGAAAGATCAGTAGAAAGCTCAATTGATAGCTCAGTAAATAGCTCAGTAGAAAACTCAGTAGAAAGTATTGTTTAAAGCACTGTTTAACATGTATTATGCGTTCGTTCAACACGTATTTTGAAGCATGTAGAGAATTTGATAAAGCGTTTGATTGAAAGTTTAATATTGAGTCATGAAGAGTGCATTTTATTGAGCTAATTAGCATTATTTCATACGAAATAAAAAGTAAAAACTACGAAAGAAAGAAGTGAGAAGAAGTAAAAACTCTGAATCTTCTGAATTTTCTAGCATCAATCTTTGACTGAAAGCGAAGATTACTAATCACGAGAATAATAGTACTATTCTCAAGTCATGTAGAAAGCATTGTTTGAAGCACTGTTTAACTCATGTTATGCATTCATAATTTGAAGCATGTAGAGCGTTTGATAGAATGTTTGATAAAGCGTTTGATAGAAAATTTGATAGAAAATTCGATAGGAAATTTGAGTGAGCGAGTAGGTAAGCGAGTAAATAAGCGAGTAGATGAGTGAGTAGATGAGCGAGTAAAGAGTAGATGAGCGAGTAAATGAACGAGTAAATGAGCGAGTAAATGAGCAAGTAGATGAGTGAGTAAATAAGCGAGTAGATGAGCGAGTAAATGAGTGAGTAGAGTGATGAGCATATAGAGTGACGAGTAAAGTGATGAGCATGTAGAGTGACGAGTAGAATGATGAGCATGTAGAATGATGAGTAGAATGATGAGCATGTAGAATGACGAGTAGAATGATGAGCATGTAAATAGATGAGCATGTAGATAAATATTTTAGCTGAATTAGCTGAGTTAGTTGAATTTAGCTGAAATTTAGCTGATTAGTCAGTTGTTAGCTGATTATTAGCTGAATTAAGTCGACTTTTTCAGATTCTGTCATTGAGCAAAAAGTTAACTGTCAAACATTTTGTCAATGCATGTAAACTGTTTAATCAAGCTATTTACATTTATTTAATATCTTGTTGAATCAAGTCAAGTTTTTGAATTGAATTGTCAAGTTAAGCTTCTCAATTCAACTCAAGTTCTTGAATTCAACTTCTCAATTCAACTTAACACTTTTTCAAAAAAAATTCAATTCAATTTGATACTTTTCAAGTTGAGTACTCAATCTGAACTTGAGTACTCAATCTGAACTTGAGTACTCAATCTGAACTTAAGTACTCAACTCAACGTGATCAGTTTAGTTTTATACATCTCACTCATCTTGTTTATCAAAAAGAAAGACGAAAGTTTGCGTTTCTGCATTAATTACAGAAAGTTTAATGCTTTGATTAAATGAAATCATTATTCTTTATCATTAATAGATGAGACTTTTACTTATATACAAGAAAGCAAGTATTTAACTCAATTGAATATCATTGTTGCATTCAACAAACTACACATGCACTTTGATAGCAAAGATTTGACTATCTTTATTATCTTTTTTGATTCATACAAATATCATGTAATGCTCTTTAAATTAATTAATGAATTAACATTTTATCAACATTAAATGAACGATGTGTTGTTTAAATATTTACATCAGTTTTGTCAGATTTATCTAGATGACATTATAATTTACAGCAAGATCTTGAAGAAACACAGATTAAACTGATTGCGTCAAGTCAAGTACTTGAGTTTAAGTTAAGTACTTGAGTTCAAGTCAAGTACTCGACTCGTCAAGACTTGATTCAAGTCAGAATTCTTGACTTAAGTATTTAAGTTAAGTCAGAAGATTCAACTCAAGTATTTGAATCAAGTCAGAAGATTAAGATTGAGTATTGACTTAAGATTCTCGACTCAACTCGTCAAGACATGAAGATAAATAAATAGATATTTTATTATGACTTTTTATTATGACTTTCTATCATAGCTCTTTATCAAAGCTCTTTATCAAATGATCTTTATGTTTTTCTTCATGTTTTTCTTCATGTTTTTCTTCATGTTTTTCTTTATAACTTTCTATCAAAAAGATGATTGACAATGAGATTCATCTGTACATGATGTTGACTACAAATCTTTTGATTCTATTCTGTTTTAAATAGAAGTCAGAAGAGTCAAGAGATCTCAATTCAACGCATTTTGAACAATGTTAGAACGTTGTGTGATCAGAAAAGTCATCATGCAGAGTTTTCACTTATGTGACAACACTCTCTTCTAACAGTCACAATCAATCTACAAAGAGAATTAATGACATGTCAATGTCAGTAAGAGATGAGAAGATACTACTAGTAAAATAGTTGACTCAGATGAAGAGTCTGAGAGTCATGATTACAAGTGATCAAAGAATTTGTAATTCATTAACTGCGTCGATATTGAAACATCTTCATCACATCAACAATGCTGTCAAGTAATTGATGAAAAGATATCAGATAGAATAAATGAATCAGATAATGAGTCTTGAGTTTGTGATTACATGTGCTTGAAGAAGTAGTGACTTGTCAATCACGCTGATATACTGAGAAAGCTTGAACTCATCTTCTTTACTTGACATCAAGTCATACATCTATCTACATGAAAAATCGAGAGTGCATGAGAGCAATCAGAACGCATCTTTACTATTGATCAGCTAAGCATCAAACGACTGCAATTGCACATCTATATCACGAATTATCAACGTTTACATGACACAAGACAAGAGCAGAATAGAGTTATTTAATACAATCACACTTTATCTTCTCATCATATGCATCTCTCTTTCACGCATATTTTCTTGCTTGATGAATGATAATCATCAAGCAAAGAACACAGTTTTGACATTACAATCATGAGCATCATGAGTGCAAAAAATCATGATCTTCGCGATCAAAGATCAAGACATCGTTGTATAGAATATCATCAATGAAGAGCAGAGCAAAGACAATGCATTGCAAAGAAACAGTACAGACACGCAGTAAGAATTTACTCAAGCATCACGCGCTGAATAGAAGTTATAGATTCATTACTGAGTATATAGTCTCAGCGTTATTGTTTCAACGACGTGCAGTCGCTGTGTAGTCGACGAGTGATTTTCTTTCTTAAAGAGTTTTGTTCATTCAATACACATAGCATAGTGTCTTTCATGAATTGATTCAATATTAATGTCACAAGAATGTATAAAATAAATCAAATTAAATCTATCAAAAAGATAATGCAAAAAGATAATGCAAAGACGAAAAATCGAAAAAATTTCTATATTTAACTTTCTTGATGTCATTTTCGATTTCTTGACGAGTGAAGTCGAGAATTCAAATCGAGTATTGATTCAAAGTCAATATCAGATTGAGTCAGAATGTTGAAATTGAGTATTCAAATCAAGTCAGAAGATTAATATTGAGTACTTGAGTTGAGTCAGAAGATTGATATCAAAACTCAACTTGATAATCAGTTTAACACAGATAACATATATGATTAATCTTAAATAAACTATGAGAAGCTGATTTACAGATAAACATCAACAAGTGCAAGTTTCATGTTCAGAAAACTATCTTTCTAAAACTTTTGATATTAATCAAAGAATTGAAGATGAACTTGCAAAAGCTGCAAGCAGTTGTTGATTGATTTACACTCAATAATCTCATTCAAATGCAATTCTTCATTAACTTTTACAATTTCTATCAATGCTTCATTAAAAACTTTTCAAAGATTGTTTATTCAATGATTTGACTCACTTAAAAGAAAATCATATTTGAATGAAATGAAGTTTATCAGAACATCTTCAATCATATGAAAAAACATATGATTAAAACTTTTATACTACGTCACTTTGATTAAACTTGTAAGATTATTCTTGAAATTGACTCATTTGACTACGTCAATGATGAAATTCTCTTTCAATATGATGATAAAGAAGTACTACATTTAATTGTCTTTAATAGCAAGAACATGTTTTCTGCTAAATGCAATTACGAAATATATGATAAGAAACTTCTAATTATCTGTGAGATGATAAAATCTCTTTACGTGAAACTGTGTAGTAAAAGATAATAAGATAGCACTTTATTAATGATAGAATTAATTGCTAAGAAATGAAAGTGAGAACTTGCAGAGTTTTTATCTTCTGTCAAGTCATTATCTTTATTTACTTATTAATTTCTTTAATCTAATCTCGCAAGCTAGTTTTGCAAACATGCATCATTCATAGTTGATGAAATATGTTTTTACAACTGCATTCTCTCTTAAAAACTCAATTTTTGAATCTTCATAGCATCGTATTGTCTTCTTGCAGCTAACATCATAATAATAACTTCTTCAACACTTTAACATCTGTATAAAAGTTTTGCAAATCAATTATGTTAACAGATGTAAACAGAGCTTAATGCAAGATTGTTGATATCAATTCTTCAGCTTTGCTTTTCTTCTTTCTTTCTTTTCTTCTTGTCTCATTTCAGCATATTCTTTCATGAGTACTGCTCTTTCAAACTGATGAAGCATGAGATTTGCTATGCATATCTTGCATAGCTTGCAGCTCATGATATGAGTTTCTTTCATTGCAGCGTTGTGATGATATGAGTCAGCTCATAAGCTAACATGAATGACATAGCAGTATCAACATCATTCTTCTCATTATTATGATAAATAACAGCATTTGCGCTCATTGAAATCATGCTAACATGCTTGCAAAGTCTGCTCATTTTCTTAAAGTGTACATTCTTCTTTGCATCATCATTGCTGTCACGTCTGCTTCTTCTGCTTTTCTTGCGTCTTCTGTGTTGAAGATTGAGCTTATAATTCTTGATATATATATTTATTTCTGCGTGTTTTGATAATTGCTGACATATGATAAATTATAATGATCAGATGATCTGATGCTGTCGCTGCGTTCATCATCTGAACGCAGCGACGACTTACACATGTCGTGCTTTCATTAAACATGCTCGCAAATGCAAATACTGCTTCATGAAAAAGCATGATTGCATGATGAATTCAGTCTTGCATCATCTTCAGCTGTTGATGCATCATGCTGCGTGAATGATGATTCATTGTTTCAACGCTTGCATCAAGACTCATCTCACTCTTCATCTTTGACAATGAGAAAGTGAGTAGTTTTTCTTTCAATCATGTAAAATTGTATTTAACAGTTGAGTAGAAACTTTCATCTCTTTCGTTCTCGTCACTTCTCATTGTTGTCATGTCACTTCATCTTCATCTTATAAGTATTAATTGAAGCAAGCAATGCATGACAAGATTCACTGACAAATAAATAACTTTCTTCTTCACTTTGATGTTCTCATTCATGATCATTAATCATTTCTTTTCTTCATTCTTTCATGACATTCATCATCTTCTTTTTTAAAAGACATATGTTGCATGAAATTTTGTAATTGTAATTTAATATCAACTTCTTAAACTTGCGTTTTTGCGCTTTTGATACTCTCTTAATCATGATTCTTATGTGATCTGTCTCTCTTTTTTCTCTTTGACTTCTTTGCAGTCAACTGATGTACTTGTCTTTCTGTCTTGTAGTTCTCAATGATCTTCTTTGCATTGCTAAGATTTTTCATTGATTCTCAGAAGTTTTCATAAAAAGATGAATCAGCTCATTAAACTAAATATTCAATCTTTTCTTTCTTGATTCGCTGATCAAGTATCTTCTTTATCTTTCATTTTTCTTTCTCTTTTACAAGAATGATTTGCAACTTCGAATTCTCATCACGCAAGTGTCAGAATTTCAATAAAGAGACATGAAAGATTGAGTAAATTGCATCATATTTCTCAGATAGTTCAAGCTTATATGCTTGCATGTTGATTTTCTTTAATATTTTGAATGATTTCAGTTATCTGTAATCAATCTTCTTCTTTGATTGAAGTGTATGAATGTTTATACTTCACAGAAACACTTTGTCTTTCATTTGAAAGTTTGTAATCTTATGATGAGTATTATAATACTTTGCTTGCTGTTTTGCTACTTACTTTCATAGTTTCATTAGATGTTCTTTGATACTTCATAGTCATTTTGCTCACTTCATAGTCAAGAATATCTCTCTCTTTAAAGCTTTGTTCTCAGATGTCTTTGCAAAGCTCGCAATGTATCTTTTTAGAAATTCATGTGAAGTTTTTTCAATACTAGCGTTGTTATGAGACTGCTTGCATCATTCTCATGAGATAGTTAGTAAGAAAAAAGAGATCGAGATCTGAGTTAATGATAAAAGAGTCGAGAAACGTTTCTTGAATATACATATAGATGTCATTGCAACTTGTAAATAAAGACAGATATATACACGTTTTACAGTATCTTTCTACTAGCACGATCATTGCACATGTTCATTGTTTGCTTTCTTTGTTGCTTTGATACAACTTTTTATATTGCATCTGTATTTTATTTCTTGATATTAAAACTTAAGTGCAAAAATATCATTTTTATGATATCTTGAATAAAACAGTTGACTGAACAGCAAAGAGCAACACAACATCTCTACAGTGATCAGAAGATTTACAAAAAATTTGAAGTGAGAATTAATTTAACTCTGAAATATGAGAAATTGATATAACGACTTTATTTCGCTTAAAGATATTGACAAAAGTTATTCAAGTCACAGAATTCTTACAGTTGAAACTACAAAAGATGTGTATCTTCAGCTGATGAAAACTGTCTCTCTTTGAGCGAAGATGCAACAACAAAGAAGAGAGAAACTAATTTTCATGAATGATTAACACTCAGAAGAGATGCTTTGATCAGAAGAAGAGTTCATATGATCTCAAAACTTGCAAGAAACAGACAGTGAAAGTGAGAATCAAAGAATGAATTTGAAGCGATGTAGATAGAAGTACGAGAAATGATGTCAGTTTCAGCAGTGAATCATGTTTCAGCAGAAGCATAAGATTAAGTGTTGTTCATCAAATAAAAGAAAAAAAAGAAAAGCATCTTAATCAGTTGTAACAACTGCAAAAGAAAGAAAGAAGAACTTTGACGAGTCAAGAAGCAAAAACAATATAATGAGATCTTTTTGACTACTTTATTATTTTTGCTATTCTGTATTTTATTCTCACAGTTCTCAATATCAATTCACAGCGACAAAATGACAAGCTCATTGAAAACATCTGTCGTAGATATGAGTGTTACGCTCATCAACTCTCAAGTCAACTCAGAAATAAACATGATCACAATGTTGTCTCTGAAATATCTGACACTCATGTCATCACTTGAAACTTCGAAAGTCTCGTATTTTGAAGAAAAGAACATGACTGATTTTCTAGAAAGATATGAAGACTTCTGTAATAATTATGAGCTGAATCAGATTGATTGATTTTGCAAGCTGTTAAGATACTGCAACAAGATCATTAATGATAGCATCAAGACTATGATCAAATATATTGATTTTAACTAACAAGAACTAAAGAAGACGATGAAGAAGAAGTACAAGAAAGATGACACTAATCAACAGCTGAATTCTTAAATTTTTCTGAAAATCTTCAAGAATAAGTTTCATATCATGAAAATTGATTTGAAGCTGTACAGTCAACAATACAAAAGCATATTTCATTCATTGATAAAATGCAAGCAGATGAATGAATATATCAGATGCTGCTGATTTGTCAAGAATCTTTCATTTATATTAAGCGAAAAGATCATATGAAAGTGTGCACTCAATTCTGAAAATCACAGTTTTATGAACTTCAAGAAAGTTAATGACATGATAGTGATTTACTGTCACTCTGTCAAAGCACTGTTGAAATTCTCAATCATGATTAAGAATTTCAATGATTTCAGCAAGCTTGTGAATGAATATCAGATCAAGCAATCAACAATGTTAGACAAGTTCTTCGATTCTTTGATAGTAGCACAGCTCAGCGATATGATAATGAATGAAATGATAAATAAGTTTGAAGCGATGATGCTTTCTTTGCAGACAGCAATGAAGAAGATTGAATCTTTCATGCAAAACATGACAGCATTTATCTTGATGCTCAACATTTATATCTTATGTGAACTCATCACGTCTGCTCATTCAGCAATGTTAATGTCATCATCATTTTCACTTTCAAGAAGTGAACGAGTGTCTTCAATGTTTAGAATAAAAGAATGCTTTTTCTGTGAAGAAATAAAATGTCAGAAAATCAGATGTCATTAACTGAATATTTATAAAACAGAAGAGAAGATACATGTAAATGAAATAAACAGACTTTGAATGAGATTCATTGAAAAAGATGACAGATTAACATTTTTCACATTGAATCATTCTCAAAAAGAGCTGATTGACAATGCTTTAAAGAAACAAAGTCAGCAAATGAAAGCAGAACATGTTGATGTCATCAGATTAACAAATGTAAAAGCAATGATCACAAAGAAAGCAGATAATACAGACAAGAAACAGAAATAAGATGAAGAAGTAATGATTGTTACAGCTTAACATAACTATAAGTTAGATGAGAATGCAATGAAGATAGCAACACAACAGAGAACGAGTTTAAATTAAACTTGAAGAAAAAAAGTAAGAAAAGAAGAACATCTGCTGAGCATGAAGAATTTACGCTCTGAAGAATATTTGTTGATTTCAAGAACATTCTTGAAGAAGTGAACAAGTGAGAATGTGATCATGTAGAATGCAACTGTCTTCAAGAAAACGATAAAAATAATAAAGAAATCAACGAAAAAGAATTCAGATGACAGCAAGATAAAGTCAGACAATTGAGATAAAAGAACGCAAAACATAGTAGAAGAATGCATAAATACAGAAGATGTAATGCATATTATAGCAAATCAAAAGATGCAAGACGTAAGCATTGAATAAATGTTTACACATTCATCTATTTTTTTTCAAGCTCTCTACGCTCAAGTAAAACAACATAAGAAAATGAAAATGAAAAAAACTGATGATGTGCAAGTAACAGCAGTAAAATTTGAAGATTCTTCACTTGAAAAGTTGAATGCAATTTTGTATGCAGTGATGTGTTCAAGAACATAAGTGCTGATGAGCGATGAGATTTACATTAAGACATTGCTTGATAATGATGCTGAAATCAACATTATGTCTGAAACTCTTGTCATAAGAGCTCAGTTGTTTATGCAACGAGACATTCATTTAAATATGATAGAAGTCAGCGAAGAAAAAACTAACATCATTGAATGCTGCAATGACATGAAGATTAATATTGATAAAGCAAAATCAATGATTTCAATATTTTTGATTGAAAGCAACGAGTACACTCTGATACTGAGCAAATCATATGAGTGAAAGACACATTTATGTATCAACAATACTTCAAAAGAAACTTGTAAGATGACAGTCATTAATGATGATGAAAGAATGATGTTCTTTAAATTGATTTTAGCGCATAATTCTGTTAATCAAAATATGTTGAAAATATTTCTCAGAAAAGTGAAAGACTCTTTAAATGAGTAGACAAATGCTCTGTTGAAAGTGTATTTGCAATGAGAAGTGTAAGTTTGAAGACTGTTGATTTAGCGCGCTTGAAAAGCTCTGAAACATTCATTGAAATTAAAAAAGAAAAGAAAAAAAAGATTAAAGCTTCATGCAACGATTTTGCTTAAACAATAGCATGTAACATGCACAGATGTTATGATGTTGTTTGAACAGACTTGCAATGCAAATGACATGAAGATTTAATCTGAGTTCAATTCATCAGCATGAGAAGATAAATCATGTTAAAGTAGCAACAGCATACAAGAAAAAAGCTCAGAAAATTTGATCTGTAAATTCATCAAAGTTAAACAACTCAATATCAAAAGATTTGACAAACTGAAAACAAATCTTATTGACTCAGATTAAATTGAATATAACAGAGATGAAGTCAGAAAAGTATGATCATTGATTGTTTTTCAAATTTTTCAAAATTGCTTGAGAATTCAGACTGACTTCAAAGTGAGCGAAAAGAATGATATGCAATAATGCTTTAACTTTGCAAGAGAAGAATTTACTACTGAAGATGTTGTTTAACAAAAAAGCAATAATGATTTGAAACTTTTCAGAAATAAGAAAGATAAAAGACATAGTCTCATTCTTGCAGCAAATTCAAATAATATCACATGATGCATGATGTTAAAACTCTTTCACATGAAATTATGTAACAGCAATAATTAAATAATCATTAAGTAATCAGAGTCTTGAAGTGATCACTTTGATTGCTCAAATCAGAAGTGATCACAATGAGCATGATAAGCATGATGCTTATCTTACACATCTTGCTCAAGAATGATTGAAGTGATCATTCAGAGCAGAAATGACTTGACATGATTCTTTTATATTTATATAATGATGATTATTCTCTTAGATAAAAGCTTCATGCTCAACTCATGTAATAGTCAATACAGTTTATTGTTTTAGCTATTTTCAGACTTTCAGTCAAGTGATTAGTTTGTTACTATATTAATCTTTGTTTATATCTTGTGTTGTTAAAGAAACAATCATTACACTTTGAGCATTATTCTTTCATAAAATATCAGAGCATCATCTTATCACAGTTGTTATGTCATTCTCAGAATGAATCACATCAGCAAACATCACTGCATTCTCAAATAGCAAGTCAGCAATTAAGATATCAACGTTGAATTTATACTATGAAGATAAAGACAAGCTTGATACTTTTCTTATACAAGTGAACATTTATGTTAAAGTACACAAGAAACTAAGTTTATTTTACAACAAGATATTGTTTGCATTCTTGTACTTTAAAGAAAATGTCTTTAAATGATTTAAATCATTGATAAAGAATCAATTGAAGAATAAGTCAGAAGATTGAGAGAATAAGATTAACAGAGTCTTTGAAGATTTCTTTAACTTTAAGCAAGCAATACAAAGAATGTATGAAGACATAAATATGAAATGAATCATTGAACGACAGCTGTATGATATTAAACAATCAAAATCAACATTCAAGTACATTGCTGTTTTTCAGTCAATCACAGCAAAGATTAAATAAAATGACTTAACTCTTACAGCACAGTTTTATAAAGAACTGAAGAATGTGATAAAAAATAAGATAGCTTGTATAAATAAACTTGCAACGTTACATGCTATGATTAGCAAGATAATCATGTTGAATAGTTGATAATACAAGCAAAGACTTGAAAAGAAAAACAAGATCATTTATGTTTCAGTTATGCAAATCAAGAAAAAAAAGAAGCAATTTTATCATGATTCTCAGTCTATAAAGTTAGACGCAATTCGAAAGATATCAACAAACGCTTGCAAAAAGACAGTTCAGCAAAGCAAAACATGTTATACATGCAAAAAGCTAAATTATTTCTTCAGAGATTGTACTCAGAATAAATACAAGAACAAGTCAAAGTTTTATGATAAGCAAGACAAATCTTTTGCAGCAATGAAAGAAGATCAGAAAGATAAACATCAAGTGTTGTCGTGAACAGCATGTTATGAAGACAATTATCACATTCATCTAAGCAATAAGAAAGATTCTGAATGATACTTAAAACTTTCATGAAAGAATCATTTCTATGTAGCAATTCATCATCAATCAGAAGTGCATAATGAGAAAAGTGATAAAAGTTCATTCATTATAATCATGAAATCAAAGATTCTTGACAGCGAAACATATGACTCAAACAGATCAAACAGCATGAAAGAAGCTATTCATCAGACAGTTGAAGAAGAAAATCGACTTAGCAAAACTTTGTGAGCATTCACTATTGCAGCAGAAAATACTCTCAAGCAAGAAGAAAATTGTCTTGAAGTAAAGAAAGATTTCAGAAAACTTACAATTCAAGCAAGTTTTATAAGCATGTACAATGAATTGTACACTCTTTTCAGACAGAAAGAGAAAGATTTTTCACAGTGAATGCAACAGATCAAGAATGATATACATCAGATTATTTATGACATAGTGCAAGATGAGTCAATCACATCACGTAAAAGCATTCAATATCATGACATAATCACGAAGAAGTTATTCACAGAAGTTAAGTTCATTAAGTAAGAAGAATATATACATCTTAATGAAAATCATATATTCAAAGAACTTAAACAGATGACAAAAGTTATCAGAGAGAGATTTGATTTATGTGATTCAAAGAAGCATTTACAGAAGAAGATTGATTTAAATCAATTTTAATACATAAAACAAGTACTTGAGAAGTGAGCTTCTAGTTCAAAAAACTAGAAGACTCTTTGATTAACAAATCATTAAAGAAGTTTAATCAAAGATCAAAAATCAAAAGCATATTTATTTTCACAAATGACTTGATGCAGTTATGAGTCTGAACTAAGATCAATGATCACACAGCATGTTTATTTATTAATAGTGATTGTACAAGAAATTACATGTTCTCAAAATTTGCTAGAAAAGCGTAAATATTTATGCAGAAGAAGAAAGAATCTTACAATTTGCAAAACTTTAATGAAACACTTATGAAGTATAACAATGAACTAATAGATCAAGAAACTCAATTCATTCACTTGAAACTTGAACATTATTAAAAGAAGTTGCATTTAAATGTTATGAAGCAGTCAGACAGCAATATAGTTCTAGACATATCATGACTTCATATGATCAATTCAATAATAGATTGAATCAATGAGATAATTACTTTTCTTCATATAAAAACAACGCGATTGCACTTGATATTGAAGTCATCAGAAAGTATAAAGATTTTTGCAATGACAGTGCATGATATATGCAATAAGTTGAAAAACAGTTCAGATGCACAGATGTTATGAAGCAGTCAGACAGCAATATAGTTCTAGACATATCATGACTTCATATGATCAATTCAATGATAGATTGAATCAATGAGATAATTGCTTTTCTTCATATAAAAACAACGCGATTGCACTTGATATTGAAGTTATCAGAAAGTATAAAGATTTTTGCAATGACAGTGAATGATATATGCAATGAGTTGAAGAACAGTTTAGATGCACAGATGTTATGAAGCAAAGAGATTAAAAGTAACTTCGCTATCACTAAAATTTCTAAAAAATATCAGAAATATAATATTCTGTTTGAGAAAGAAAGTAATCAAGAGACACTATTCAAACATCAATCATGAAATCATGAGATCAAGCTCATAGATGATAAGAAACTCACAAAACAGTTTATTTACTCATTATCAGCAAAAAAGCTTAATGCTTTACAACAATATTTGAAAAAGAACATGCAAAAAAAATTTATTAAAGAATTGCAATCATCAGCAAAATACTTAATTCTGTTTATTTTGAAATTGAATGAAAGTTTAAAACTATGTGTCGATTATAAAGCATTGAATAACATCATGATTAAAAACAGTTACTTGCTATCGCTCATATCTGAACTACAAGACAGATTATAAAGAGCACAGTGATTTACAAAATTTGATATATTCAAAGCATTCAATTGAATACAAATTAAAGAAGAAAATGAGTGAAAGATAATTTTTTGCACTCAACTAAAACATTACAAGTATTTGATCATGTTTTTCAATTTAATCAATGCTTCAGTCATGTTTCAGACTTTTATAAATAACGTGTTACAACGTTATTTATGAGAAAAAGAACTTTTCTCGCAGTATCTCGATTTTTTCCTCGAACATTGTTGTCATATGATCGATGTTGCTTCGCTTCAGTGACGAAAACTGAGAAAGCTTTTTAGATAGCTGACTTTCGATTTTAGCTCATTTTGCAAAGCGTCATATCGATTTGAGTGCTTTGCTCAGCTCATGCATTTGTGTTCTGAAGTGTGCGCATTTCATTTGTCAAATGATCTTGTTTTTATGATCATTGTGCTTCAGATATTCATTTCACGCTTCTAATGTATCTTGCATTTTTCATATGATTTGCAGTCGTCTTGATTTCATTACTACTTCGAAGCAGCTTTGATTTCAAAAGTCTCTTGCTCAATTTAATGACTTTGTTAAAAGAATAGATTTCTTGATGATCTTCTGTAACACTCTGATAATCTTGCACACTCTGTCATTCATCATAGTCTTGTCGTCTAGAGAGCGTTTCAAAGATAGATGTATTCACAGATAAGCACTCAATGCTTCTGTATTCATTTTCTTTCAAAGTAATCAAGTCGAGAGTTGCACTGAGATTGTTTGTAAACATAGCTCTGTGATGATCAAAAGATGATTCAATCTCTGATGCAGATCGATTCGTATCTTGCACTTGCGTGTCATGAACTGTATTTTCTCGCTGCTAAAGACTAGATTAATCATCGTAAATTGATTGTGAGCTTCGCGAATAATAGTGTCTGATTTCAGTAATAATTTCAGTCTTGCGTTTGTAATGATGTTTAGTAAAGTATCAATCATCGTATGATGAGTGAAGCATCTTCGTCTCTTTCAGTGAGAATGATGTAAATTGAAATCTTCTATAATCAGTTGTTTGCAGTCATTCTTGAGTAGTTTGTTCAAATGAAAAATGATTAAAGATTTCTCTGTGAATGTAGTAAACAGTGAGCATGAGTTGTAGACGTTTAGAAGTCTTAACGTCTGCATTTCATCATCTGTGTTGCGAGTTAATATTCTGATTGAGCAAATGTCTGACTCAGCTGTTTCTACTATTCATTGATCGAGTCTTAGACATTTGTTAACGTATATGCATGTTCTTGATTGAGATGACGAGTTTTTCACTAGATGAAAGAAGTTGTGTGCTGAGCTAAATGACTGTGAGTCGTTGTTGTTGTGATCTTGCTTCTGTATAGCTACTATGTTGAATTCGCGAACTTCTTTGTCAATTAGAAATGATTCTTGAATTCTTAATGATTTTCTGATGTTGTACTGTAGAATTCGTAGAAAAGACTGTTTTGTCATAAAGTTATTCATAGCTGTTGTTGACTCTGCAATGAGAAGACTCTTTGTATGCTTTCAATCATCGACGATCTTTCTCGCTTTCTGATTGAATGTTTCTGAATCTGCTCAGATGTCGTCTTGTCTGAGTCACTACTCACGCAAGAGAAAAGATCGACTCGTTTCTTCTTGATCTCTACTATCTGTCAAGCTGATTCATCAGCGATTCAACTGCATGTTTTCAGCATGACTGTTGCTGAGCTTGAGAAATTCGTTGAATTGAAAGAATTTGTTGAATCTGAAGAGTTTGTTGAATCTAAAGAGTTCAGAGACAGCGAGAAGAGTGTGCAATTGTATTTAGACGTCTCAAAGTATCTGAATGATCTATTTCTATAGATTTCGAACGCTTGTTTCATCTGCTGTCATCACTTGAAACAGATGCGTCTTCAGAGTTCGTGATTTTCGTTGCAGTTGACGCAACGTCTTCTATTCGAAGACATCACACACTTCTCTATGTGATGCTTGTCTGCGCATTTTTCGCAGCGCTGATTCTTTCTGCAGATCTTAGTCATGTGATCAAATTCGTGACATTTGAAGCACTGTGTGATGCGACAGTTCTTTTCAAATAGCTTGCATGCACATTCTTGATACAAGTTCAGCATGCTCACGTTCATTAGTTGATTTGTCATCGCTTCGATCGTGATCTCTACGATGAGCGACGAATGAGTCTTTTCGCTATCTGCTATCTTCTTGAGTCAGACTATTCTTAGAACTTTCAGATCTTCATGAAGTCTCGCGTTATCTTTTATCAGTCTTTCAATGATCTTTTCTTGATTGCTCATGTCTATTGTAGTGCGTACTTCATGTGTCAGCACTGCGAAGATTCAACGTGCTACGCGTGTCGAACTCGCGATTTCTTTTGCTCACGTCTGAGTCTTTTTCAGGTTTGCTTGAGCATCTGAACCTATCGAGAATATGTTGCATACGTTGCATGCAACATACATAAGGCACGATCTCTATGCTGATTTCCCTCTTAGCGAGAGATAGTTTCTCGCAGCAGATTCACAGTTCAAGACAAGCAAAATCTCTCACTGCTCAGATTTCGACAGTTTACTTCTTAAGCATGAGTCGCAGACGTTTCGCCAGCGATACGCATGCATATCGCAGTCTATTTCTTCTCTAATCACATTGACACGCGCTACTGTTCTCTTGAGCTATACAGACAATGTCTTTGACTAGAGATTGACTCTATCATCAAGGCATTCGAGAGTCAGAGCTCAGTGAAGAAATGAGATTCTCAAGGTCGACAGTCGTCGTCATTGTATATCACGTTTCGCAGACGCTCGCTTCGCTTGTAAAGTGTGCAACTCACCTGTTTCGCGTTATCTGTAGAGATTTTTCTCGTGCAGATCGATCATGTCTTGCAGAGATGTTTATATGCTACACTTCTAATCAGGCAGCGTAGTTCGATCATTTCTGTGTGAACTATCAAAAGCTAAATGTTATTTTCAAAAGAAATAAATATTCTCTATCGTTGATAAATGAAATCATTGATAAAATAGTGAATTGCAAGCATCTGACTAGATTGAACATCATATCAGCGTTCAACAAACTACGAATGCACTTTGATAATGAGAATTACATCACTTTTATCACTACTTTAGAGACATATAAATACAAGATGCTATCATTCAAACTGACTAATGAATCAATCTTCTTTCAGCAATATATGAATGACATTTTATGAGACTTTCTGAACGACTTTTGTCAAGTCTATCTAAATGACATTCTTATTTATAGCAAAATGAGAAAGAAATATAAAGATCACGTCAAACTAGTATTGAGTCAACTATGCAAAGCTGAACTGCAGATGAATATTTGAAAGTGCAAATTCAATGTAGAAGAGACTGTCTTTCTAAAAGTCATTGTATCAGAACTAAATCTTCATATAAATCTCAGCAAAGTGACGATCATAGTCAGCTGAATCACTTCGATCAATCTAAAAGAAATTCAGAGCTTCGTGAGATTTGTTAACTTCTATCGTTGTTTCATTAAGAACTTCTCAAAGCTAGTCAAATCATTCACTCAGTTGACTAGAAAGAACATGTTTTTTGTTTGAAACAAGATTTATGTTCAAGTCTTTGACAATTTAAAGAAACAAGTCAGCTTGACTTCAATACTTCGTCATTTTGATTTCAAACAACAAGCTATTCTGAAGATTGATACTTCAAACTATGTAAAAGGTGAAATACTATCTCAGTACAATGATGAGAGTGTTTTTCATTCGATGATTTTCTACAGCAAAAGCATGATACTAGCTGAAATCAATTATCACATCTATGACAAGAAATTGCTATTCATTATTCAATGTTTCAAGCACTGACGACTCAAGCTGAAATGCATTGAACTATTCATTCAGATGTTCATCAATCATCAGACTTTGAAAATTTTCATGAAAAACAAACAGTTGAGTCGATGACAAGTCAACTATCTGAACATTCTATCAAAGTTCAACTTTCAAATCATTTTTAAATCAGGCAAAATGAACATTAAAGTTGATGCTTTAATCAGAATGTCTCTAGTGAACATCTTTGAATCAGCTCAGCGTCTTGAAGATCATTTTCAGACTATTCTGATTCTTGATAGAGTCAATATTCTATTTATTGAATCAAAAGCAAATCTTTATCAATGAGTATGAATGATCAATCAAACAGATGAGTTCTGCAACAAATATAGACAAGCTATGAACAAAAACAAGCTCAAATTTCATATCACTAAATTGAAAGACTGCGAAATCATTGACGACGTTCTCTTTAAAAAAGATCTACTGTGAATCTCTGAAAACATACACACGAAATTACTACAAGAAGTGCATGATCAATCTTCAATCTCTTATCTTGACAATAAATGAATCATTGATTTAGTTCAGCGTTTCTACTATTGATCAGATCATCAAGCTACTATTTGATGATACATTCGAAACTATCATGCTTATCAACGAGACAAAGTCTTTAGAAATAGCATCAATGAACTTCATCATTCTCTCTCGATTTCACAGAAACGCTGAAAAGATATAGCTATAAACTTCATCACTGAACTACTTCTGTCAGAAAACTATAACGTCATTTGCACAATCATATGTTGTCTCATCAAAAAACATCACTATGTTTTCTATCATTGAGAAGACAATGACATCTCAGTTAAAGAAATGATTTGAATCATGCTATGAAACGTCTATCGACTGCATAATTTATTCAGTTCTATTGTTTCAAACAGAAACTCTCAATTTATATCAATTATGTGAAGAAGTTTTTGCAAGCGACTGAGAATCACAGCTAGTCTATTCACAGTTTATCATTCTGAGATTAATAATCAATCGAAACAAGTCAATCAAGATGTTGAACGCGAACTTAGAATCTATTGCAATTACATGCAGAACGACTGAGTCAAATGAATATCTATAGTGAAATTCAGCGACAATTTCAATATCTTCTCAATCACTTCAATGATCTTTTTCTACTTTAATAAAGAATTTCACTCTCGAATGAGTTTCAATTCAGATACGACTGACTACAAAACAACTCATGAACGACTTGAAGCTAGAAAAGCAGATAATATTGTCATTTGAATGAAAGAGTTACTGAGCTTCGATCATCAACAATTGAAAAAAACGAAGCTGATCATCGAAGTTCAGATCAATAAACATAGATGAAACATCACATATGAAGTAAATAACTGAGTTTGACTATCTTCTAAAAATGTCAAGACAACAAGACTCTGCAAAGATTTAAAAAATAAACAGCTAAATCTCTATCAAATCACTGTCAAAGTGAATATCTTCTATCATCTTTATTTATCAGTTAGCATGAAGCATCTGCATTCAATGTTCAGCTTGAAGCTACTGCAATCATATTCAGAAGACTCTTTATCAGAACAGCATTCAGAATCACTTCAATCAATCACTATCAAAGATGATGAATATTGAAAGATAGATGATATATTGAACTTCAGACGCTATTGAGATCAAACACAGTACAAAGTCAAATAAACAAATCTAGATAGAAACGATGAATGATAATATGTTGATAAAGAAAAATTCAATGACTCAGAGAAAGTTTTGAACGAATTTCATAAGCTATACTCAGACAAATCGCGCTAAATATTGAAATAACTGTCAACAAAAGCGAGCAAATGAACTACATTCATGCAAACATGAATTTTCGAAGAGAAAAGTAATGTTACGAGCGTATCAAGACTGAACAAAACTGAAGCTTTAATCAATTTGCAGTGAACGCTAGCGAGTTCTCTGCATAATAATTAGAACTAGTCAATGATTTAGTCAAGATTTGATCTAGATCTGACTCAGATTTGACTCAGATATGACTTAATTTCTTTTTCTTCTTCAACATTCTTTTCTTTCAACAACATCTTGTTCATCTACATTATATTCTTCTTATGTCATAAACACATTTTTTTCAAATCTAGCGCAGTCTCTGAACATTACATAAATAGAAGCTTTTGTATCAATCTTCTTCTGTATTCTTAATATTTAGTTATAGCTATTTCTAAAGATCAAGCACTATCAACTCTGATCTTCATTGATTGTATCATCTAGGCACGATTCTGACAAAATTTTCATCTGAGCAAATAACTGAGCGAAGATAAAGACGAAAAATATGAGAAGACTTTGTAGAAGATAAACTTCAAAGTAGAAAACTTTATGTTAATAAATGATTCAACATTGACAATTCAAGAACATTAAAAAACTTTAGCTTAAGAACTTTTCAAGCTTTCAAGATCAATGTAAATTAATCTGCTTATGTTTTGACTCTTGTGCTAGCTAAGCTATCAAAATCATTAATCAACACATTTAAATCAGCTTAAGTTACTTAAGTATTTACATTGCAAGCACGAAATTATCAAATCACTACTGAAAACATTCACAAATTCAATTATCATTCAGCATCAAATATTGAATTAATAACTAGTCATTGCAATTGTATAATAAATTAATTAATAATCAATTTCATAAACTAATGTTATGATGTCAAATCATTAACTCAATTTAGAACATAAATCATTAATGTTTTAAATAATTTCAATTCATTGAATCTGTTTTGCAATTTAATAAATCAAGTCATCAATTTAATCATCATCATCTTAATTTAGTTTCAGCAATTTCGTTTCAATCATCTCAGTTATGTGTGCAAATCTTTGCAATCTTAAGTTATAAAACTATTGTTTAGTCTTGATTCTGCTCAATTCATGTATATAAAAGTCAAGTCTTCATTTTTTTCTTTCATTCTTTGTCTTTCATCTTGTACATTATTTGATGTAATTGATGATGAGATTTATCTGTACATGATGTTGACTACGAATCTTTTGATTCTATTCTTCGAATAAAAGTCAGAAGAGTCTTGAGATCTCAATTCGATGCAATTCAAATGATGTTAGAATGTTGCATAAGCAGAAAAGTCAATTGTGCAGAGTTTTCATCTATGTGACAGCATTCTTTCTAACAGTTACAATCAATTTACAAAGAAGATTAATGACATGTTAATGTCAGTAAGAGATGAAAAGATATTTAGTGAAAAAGTTGATCTCAGTATGAAAGTCATGACTACAAGTGATCGAAGAATTTGCGACTCGTTGATCACGTCGATATACTGAAACGTCTTCATCACATCGACAGTATCATCAAGTAATTGATGAAAAGATATCAGTTAAAATAGTTGATCTCAGTCTGAGAGTTGTAACTACAGTGCTTGAAGAAGTAGTGATTCATTGATCACGCTGATATATTGAAAGAACTTAAACTCATCTTTTTTACTTGACGTCAAGTCATATATCTATCTACGTGAAAAATTGAGAGTGCAAAAGAATGATCAGAACGCATTCTCTTTTATCGATCAGAATCAATCATTGAACGATTGTGATTGCATGTTTATACTAACAATTCATTCAACGTCTACATGACATAAGTCAAATCAAAAGAAGAAAAGAATTACTCAATACAATCATACTTTATCTTTTCATCATGTATATCTTTCTTTCATCAAATATTTCTCTGCTCAATGAATAACAATCATTAAGTAAAAGAACACAGCTTTACATATGTTACAATCATGAACATCACGAGTGCAAAGAAAACATCTTTCATCTTTGAATTAAGAATTAAATCAAAACATCATTGTATAGAATATCATTAATAAAGAGCAGAGCAAAGATGATGTGTCATAATCAAACAGCACAGACATTCTCATCAAGAGTTTACTCAAGCATCATGCGCTGAATAAAAGCTATAGATTCATTACTTGATAACACAGTGTCAATCTCATTGTTTCAACTGCGTGAAGCAGTTGTATAAATAACGAGTGATTTTTTTTCTCAAAGAGTTTTGTTCACTCAATATAAATAACATAAAGTTCTTTATGAGTTGAGTTTAAATCAATATCATAAAAGTGTATGAATTACAATTACAATTACAATTACATTATTTGATGTATTGTCTTGTATTTAAATTCTATCAAAATAATAATAATATCAGTCTTTTATATTAATAGTATTTTTAATCTAGCTCAGTTTCTAACATTATGAAAGATTTATACTTTCTGCAACATTTTCATATGTTTAAATCTCATCTAGTTATTCTTTCACTCAAATGAAGTCATCTTACAATCTTTCAATTGAGAATGAGCGTGTTGTTAAACAGTTCACTCAGAATAAAATTCAAATCAATCTATTCATTAAAATCAACGTTTATTACTGACATCATCAACATGATGCTCGCGCTTCATTTCGATCGTTAGAGACAGATGAGAAGTGTCATCGATGTAATGTCAATAAGTGAATGAGAGATGATTATTACTATCTTGCAGAAGAATTCAGTCAAGGCAAAAGATATACAGAAGAAATTACATAAGCTGCAAGTACTCTATGAGCTCAACGAACGCAGAAACAATGAGCTGATGCTCTGAGAAAAGATGAGAAGTTTGACAAAGATGATAGAAAAGTTGATGCATCAATGCGTCGCTGCGTTGACTGTCAATCAGCGCATGAAGAATCAGCTGAAGAGACTGAAAAAGATAACGAGCAGACTTGAAAAAAAGTTCATGAAGAAGAGAAAACACGTTGATAGCTGAGCGAAGAGAGCGAGTGTGAAGTCAATGACATCATTTGAGAGTTATCTTGTGTTCAACATCAACATATCATCATCAGTGCAAAATCATTGTGAGAAATTTGAAGTAAAGATCTTCATTAAAGAGAAAGAAGAAGTAAAGAGAATCATGATGATAACAATGAAGAACATAGTGAGATGAGCAAGAGAAATTGACGTTGACAAGACGTTGTTGATGCGCAAGAATATAAAGACGATGAAGAGATGATCAAGACTGCTGATATTTCATGTTAAGATGAAGAACAGTAAAAGAACATTGAAGAAAAACGATTTTTGAATTAAAGAGATATTGTTGAATGCATGTCTGCACGAAATCAGTTTTGAAGTAGTGATACATGAGATTAGAATCGAAGAAATGTCTAAAAACATAGAGAAGAAAGAGATGAGAATGCTCATCAAGATCAATAAAGACATACATTCAGAGATAATGATCGAGAAGATTGAATGACTCACAAAGAAGAGTGAGCAGAAGAGATACGTCTCTCTGATAATATGCGTAGTCAGCGCTGAGATGATGAACAAGCTGATCAATGAGAAAGTATGTCATGAGATTGACATAAAGATCACACAGTTCTACGACTTAAGCTGCAAAGTGCATCAATGTCTAAAGTGTCAAGAATATGATCACAAGATGTATGAATGCAAAAACAAGCAGAAATGCGTTTACTGCACGCTGAATCATCGTTTGAAACACTGTTCTCACAAACAGACTCAAAACATGTGAAAATGTGAAGCATGTTGAAGCACACACAGAGTCTTGAACTCTCAATGTCATAAACAACAAGCTGAAAAAGAAAGAATAAAAAGAGTCATAAAGCACAGATCTCTATATCATGTTGTACGAAGGCAGAAAAAACTCAAGGCAGCGATGTCAAAAACATTCACAGAAACATTTATTAATCTGAAATCATTGATGAACAACAACTTGAAGAGAAAGCAGAAGCGCTCAATGAATGAAAGTCATCTGCTTAGCGCAATCATCACATCAGAAAACACTATACTGAATCACTTGATCAAGAAGTCAAGATCAAATAAATTAAAGTCAATGTTAATCACGTTGTTATCAATGTCATCTTCTGTTGAAAATCTTACAGATGAAGCAAGTGCTTTGCATGCACTCAAGAAGACACAAAACAGTCTGAAAAGTGAACTTTAATGTTTTAGCAAAAGAAGCTTTGAATACTACAGTACAACGTTCACAAGTTCAGAAACAAGATGATAATAATGCTACTACATGAGAAAAAGATAAAGAACTATGACATTCTGATTCTTCAAGAACTCTGACAATTTGATGACATTTTCAAAGCATACTGCTCAGCAACTATCAACTTCACGCTGAAAAATAATGAAGATAAAATCTGTTTCTACATAAACAAGAAAATCAACAGCAATATCTGATACTCAATATGACACTTCAAAGATGTAAACACAATTACGCTATAAACATTAACAGACGATGCACAGATGATTCAGAAAGCTATACACATTCATGAAGTATACAATTCATCATTCAGAGATCATAAAATCATTCATGAAAAAGAAAATCTTTCAGATGTTGAAAAGATATTACACATGTCAAAAGAAAGCATTCTTGTAGAAGACTTCAATCTGCATCACTTCAAATGAGAAGAATCATTTTACTTAAGACAACATTTATTGTTGAATGAGTTAATTAAAATGATCACAAACATCAATGCATCGCTAGCATTATCTCAAGACACAATTACGAGAAATTATCAAGAATCTCAAACAACAATAAATTTGATTTTCATGATAAACAACATTATGAATCGATTAATATGATGTAAAATCAACAAAGAAATGAAAAACTTCTCAAATCATCTGTTGATACAGACAATTATAGATCTCAGAGTCTGCAAAGAGATAGCGCGAAAATCGCGTTGCAACTGAAAGATAATGAATGAAGAGAAATTCATCAATACTTTGAAAGAACAAATGTCAAAATCACTGTTGAATCATGAGATGAGACGTCGATGCATAAATATGAGTACATCAAGCAACTGCTGAATGCACTGAAGAAGATCATCAAGATTTTCACTCTTTGAGTGAGATTACATGAAATGATCAAAGCAAAATGAATGAAGAAGTGTACAAAGATCATCAAAAGCGTGCGATGTATAAGAAGAAGCTGTTGAATCATTGATGACTGAGCAAAGTACATTCAAGCATGTGACAAGAAGAGTAAGATCATCAGAAAACAGAAATGCAGTGAATATCAAGAGATCATGCAGAATGTTGAACAATTCTTGAGAAAACTGTTCAAAACTGCGAAATGAGCAAGAAATGCAGTTGCAGACACACTGATTCAAGCGACAATTTTCTCTCTGATCAAGTCAGAATGCTTTGACATCATCACAACAATGCAGAATAAAGCGAAGATGATGTTTCAGACTCACTTTTTATCATTTTCAGAAGTTCTCATGCTGAATACAATAGACTTCGAATATTCGCTCTTGATTAAAAATAATGCTTCGCTGACACATCATAAGATTAAGAGAGTCATCTACAAAGTGACATCTGACAAGATGTTGAAACACACGAAATACATAAATAGAATAATGCGCAGACTCATCAACGATGCATCAGAATAAATATGCTTTCTCTTTGAAAGATGTTTACAGAAGAAAATACAGTCAACTCAGTTCAAGAGCGCAGTCACAATAATGATGTAAAAGTCAGGCAAGAAAGACTACTTTAATGCAAAAACATATAAATCAATTGTGCTATTCAACACACTGAGCAAAATACTGAAGTTCATCGTATTTGAACATTTGCAAAATATCATAGAAGCTTAATACTCAATATCAAACATTCAGATGAGAGCTTGCAAGCACAGATCAACAGATACGACTTTGCAACTAATCACAGAAAAGATACATACTGTGTAAAGTGACATAAGAAGAAGAGTAGTCTCACTGCTGAATTTAAATGAGAAAAATGCATTTGACAATGTGATGCACAGCAGACTTTTACATAACATGAAGAAGAGAAAAGTTTCTAGACTGTTTCTTGAGTTTGTGAAGAACTTTCTGAAAGATCAACGCATCACGATCACAATTGATGACTACACGATGATGAAATGCAGCATGAACGTTGACATATCACAAGATTCTTTGCTATAATTGATATTATATTTGTTCTACAATGCAAACTTGTTAGAAACATGTGATGACATCAAGCTGAGAACTAGCTTTACAGACTTCATGAATGACATCAATATCTTGACATATGAAAAATTTATAAAACGCAACTGCAGAGTTCTTAGCGAGATCTATGTTAGATGTGAACAGTGATGAAAAACGCATAACATCAAATTCTTGATGACAAAGCATAAGCTGATTCACTTTACAAAAATCTTTAAATGATTCAATATGAAAGTTGATGTAAAGCTGATGAAACATCAGATTGACTTGAAATCAGATATCAAAGTCTTGAGAGTTCAACTGAACTTCAAGCTGAGATGAATGATTTACATGCATCATGTTGAAGCAAAACTAGTGATTAAACAAAAGATCATGCAGACAATCATCAAGTCTACTTGAAATTCATCAATGATGATGAGTAAGCAAATATACTTCGTGATGACGCGCTTTCTGCTTAGTCACGAAGTCATCATATGATATACATCACAGAGAGTGAAAGATCATCGAAAGAGTCTGAATGTCAAGCTGAGATCAGTGCAAGAAAGAGCATTGTGACAAATCATTAACGTTTATCGTGCAACATCAACAGAGACTTTACAGATGAAAATAAACATGATGTTGATAGATATTCACTTATAAAAGCTGATACAAAGATTGATAACAAACATGAATTCTCGAAAATTGAGCGAAGTTATCAAGATGACAATGCGTCGAATTTGCAACGACTTGACACTCAAAAGAGATCAAAAATCAAAGCTGTGCAAGACATCTTTACAGCTGAAGCGAAAGTGAATGAAAGAAACACTCAAGCAGATGAAGATGAATTGAAGTCATCTTTATACAGCGACTCTCTGATCAGAGTCATTGAAGATAATTATAGTTGCAAACAAGAAAATGTCAATAAGACAACACAATCTCAACACATTTGCATTGAAGCAAAGAGTTTACTCAAATGATAGCGACAGCAAAGATGATGTTACAGTGATCGCGATGAGAATGAACTGAGAGTTAAATAAGAGACTGAGAGAATTGACTTTAGTCATCACTCATCATGATGAGCTGAAAGAATTAGTTGCAAGAACGAAACATTTCACAGATGTAGCGACAGCGAATCAAGAGTGTCATGAAAAGATATACAAAGTATACAATGATAATCAGACTTCTCTGAAAACAGTGAAAGCTATGATATCAACAAAAGATCAGACACGTCTGCAACGAGTTCAGACTGCACATGAGAGCATTCAATCTCAAGAAGTCACGCTGAAGCTACATTAAGTGACGAGACATGCAGAAATACTTGAAAATAAAGCGATGAACAAGATGATTGATAACACACATGATTTGTCTTTATTGCTGACTGAGCATTAATGCACTGAAGTAACAACAAGATTGACACTCATATGAAAACAGATCAGACAAACATGAAGAATAGTCTGAAAAGAGAGATTCAACGCAGCTCATTTTCAATATTTGACATCAGAAATGACACATCGACATCTGTGATTGCACAAGAATCATGCAAAGTCTCACAGTGCATTATTGACGCAGCTATGCACAAGAAAAATTGACTTCAATCAATTTCTACATGAGAAGTGAGTACTTGATGTTACTATAATAATGTGCAAGTGCAACAGAGATCAAATGTTGATCAAGCACATTCTATTAACATGTTCTAAATAAAAGATAGAATGAAAGACAATGCAATGCAAAGAAAACATCACGAACTTAAGAAAGCTTCTAGAAATCATGAGCGTGATAACAGCAATCATTCAAATAATACTCTTGATAAGCATATTGAATCAATTTCAGACTGTGACGTCATTAAAGAATCAGATGAAAGAGAGAGAAAGTAGAAAAGAAACAAGCTCATAAAGTTCTTGCATTGAGAGCAGTTGCAGTATAGAGCGCAAAGAAAAGCGATAGTAAATACAAAAAGAGCGCTACGCTAGCGCAACGCTCGTTACAATATATAGAATCTTGCATAGACTCATAATGAGTGTTGAATCGAGTAAAAATCAAAAAATTAAAAAAAACAATTCACTCAAAGTATGATCAAAAATTCAGTTGAAATCTTTTGTACAATGCAAGAGCTTCAAAATCAAGTTTGATAACATGATGTTATCATCTTATTTTCATTTATTATTTTCAATTCTTTAATTTATATAGAATTGAATTCTCAGTCTTTCACAATGATAATTCAAATCGTTGCACAAATCTTGAATAATCAATCTTTTCTCATCATTCATCTCTCTGTAAACTCTGTTGCTATCATCATTACTTCTTGATTTGAAAAGCTTTTTGATATATCTGAGTATGAGAAGAACAAAGATTGATTGAATGCATGAAAGCAGAGTCTGATACAGCGCATGAACATGAATGATGATCATTATTTCTTTCATCGAGTCAAGATCATTTATGTCGAGTCATGATTCATTATAGATAAGAAGACTCACAATTTAATGAGTTAATATCAAGTCAATGATCTTTGTATCATTTTCATCTTTGCAAATTAATGACATAAGTTGCATCATTACTGCAACAATTTTTTCAAGACAGAAGATGCTCATTTATATCTTTGTAAAATTCTGAAGCAAAACATGAATAACTTTGTCAACTACTACAATCTTTTTTATCAAAAGAAAGAATATTCTTTGATGAAAGATTTCTTGTTGATTGACTGTTTGAAGCGCAATGTCAATTATTTCATTCAAGTTGTTGTCTTTTTCTGATGAAATCTCAATGAAATTCGATCATTTATTTTTCATCAATGAATTCAAACATTCTCTGACATCAATGAAGAGTTTCAGCAGCTTAAGCATCATCAATCTCACTTTGTCTTCATCATTGTTTCATTCATCAAAGTCAAGAATGTCTCTGCATTGACTAGTAACTTTTTAAATTCAAAGATTATCATTTTTGTGACTGTTGTTTTGACAGTATCTTCATCTTTCTTTCTCTCATTTTTCAATGAGTTAATGAATTTAAGTTTCATTATTATCATCATTCAAGATAAGACTTTGATCATTTCTGAGATCAAGAAAATCTGCAACAAGTGAAAGCTGTGTTACTACTGCAAATTGCAACATTCAAGCAAAATTGTTAAAGAATGCTCAAATAAGAAGTTTTTCACTTTACATATCATGAACATCTACAACAATGATATCATCAATATAAATGAAAAAGTCTTGCTGTTTGCAAGAAAAGTTTAGTCTTTGAGCTAAGTCATATTCAAAGATCTATATACATATCATCTTGTTTACTAGTTTCAATCTTTTTATTCTCACTTCAATCATATAGAAAGTTTTTTGCTAAATTTGTCTTAAAACTCTTTAAATTCAATTTGACATTCAAAGATAGTCACATAATAGTATTTTGTATTCTACATCAAGCTCAATCTAAAGTTCTCAGTTTCACTCTGATTAATAATAAAGTCTCAACTTATGTCTTTATGAATAAATTCTTCATGCAACAACATCATTTTTTCTTGCATTAATTAATTCACTTTTGCAAACTTCAAGAATTTAATGATCAAGTCACTTTAATTGATGACATTATTTATATCATTGAAATCACAATGATTCTTGATAAACACATTGAAAGACTATTCTTTTATGTCATTGAATTAAGTCAATATCTCATCATCATGAGTTTATCATGACTTCATCATCACGTCATTGATGTCAATTTTGAGCATAATATTCTCATTTTATCTTTCTTCTTTTGTCTTAATCATTGTTGCTCATTTCTCGTCAAGATTTATGATCTTAATCAATAAGAAGAAAATTTCTCATTCAAAGTTAACAAAGTAGCTTTCTTTCAATCTCGTTCTCAATTCACTCACAAGAAGCAACTCAGTTCACGAATCATTCATAAGAAGCAATTCAGTTTACAGATTGCTCACAAAAAGCAATTTAGTCTACAAATTGCTCACAAGAAGCAATTCAGCATTCAGTTTGCTTGCAAAAAGTAATTTAGTTCTTCATTCACTCAAAAGAAGCAACTCAGTTTTCAGTTCACTTGCAAGAAGCAATTTAATCTTTCATTCACTTGAAAGAAGCAATTTAGTTTTCAGTTTGCTTGCAAGAAGCAATCTAGTTTCTCATTCACTTGAAAGAAGCAACTCAGTTTTCAATTCACTCACAAGAAGCAATTCAGTTCTCAATTCACTTACAAAAAGTAACTCAGTTTCTCATTTGCTCACAAGAAGCAATATAATTTCTTGTTCATTTACAAGAAGTCAACTAATATTCAGCTTGTTCATAAGAAACAAATTTCATTCAATCTTGTTTTTCATTTAAAACAAGAAACTTCTAATTGTATTCTTCAAGTCATTTAAAAAAAATACTCATCAAAAATCAAGTGTTAAAATTCTTTTCTCTTTAGAACTTCTGTTGTTTTTCAAGCAGATTAATTCAATCGATCTTTTATACAACTTGACATAGTCGAGTTAAAAGTTCGAAGCTTTGATCATGCTGCTTATGTCAAAGACATTGAAGTGTTTAGCATCATTTTAAAGAAAATCAATGTTTTATTAAATCTTGAGTTAATCTCATCTTCTAGTTCAGACTCTGATGAGTCAAAATCACATCATGCAACTTTGATTATTTATTCAAAGAATAGTTCAACTCTTGCTCAGTTTTTATCTTGCTCTCAAGACAGTATGTATGATAAGAATCATTGTTTGAATCTTCATCAAATGAAAAAGAAATTTTATTTGACTGCATTCACGACACAAGAAGATCTTGAAATTTATTAACAAAGTAAAAACGTTAATTCAGTTACAATTTTATTGTTCAGATATTTCAAGTTTTTAGACATCTTCTTTAAGAAAAACGTCAATATCTTATCTTTGCATTAAGCTCATGATCATGTCATACATTTTAAAGAAGATGCTCAATTCTCAATCTTTGCTTTGTACAACATGAATCATGATAAAATTCTAGAACTTCGTCGTTATCTGAATGAGAATCTGAGCAAAGATTTCATTCAAGTCAGTTACTTTCAGATGATTATCTCTGTTCTCTTCATTAAGAAACTTGAAGAAGAACTTTGCTTCTGCGTGAACTATTGAAATCTGAACGCTATCACAATCAAGAATTGATATTCTTTGTCTCTGATTTCAGAAATGCTGAATCATTTAAGTCAAGCTAAAATCTTTATCAAGCTGAATATCATTTCTGCGTTCAATCAACTTCAAATCAAAGAAGAAGATGAAGCTTTCATCATCTTTTGCACTCAATTTGAATTATTTAAGTATTTAGTCATGTTTTTTAATTTATGTAATGAGTCTGTCTCATTTCAGAAGTATATCAACAATATTCTTTGCAAACATTTAAATAAGTTTTATACAACTTATCTGAATGACATCTTGATTTATTTTGACAATGAACTCAAGCATGAAATTCATGTTAAGCTTATTCTGCGAAAGCTGAAAGAAGCAAATCTTCAGATGAATATAATTAAATGCAAGTTTCACATCACTCAAGTCTTATATTTAGAATTGATAATCATCATCAAAGAGATCAAGATGAATTCTTCTAAAATAGACATCATTGTCAACTGACTCATCTTAATCAATGTTAAAGACATTCAAAGTTTTCTAGATTTTACAAACTTCTATAAAAGATTCATTTATGACTATAGTAAAATAATTATTTCACTCACTCATTTCATCAGAAAAGATGTATTCTTTGTCTGATTTCAGAAATGTCAGATTGCATTCAACATTCTTAAGAAAGTCTTTACTTTCAAGATTATTCTTTATCATTATAATTCAGATCACAAAATTGTAATAAAAATCAATGCTTCAAACTATGTGTTCAAAGATATTTTCTTTCAATATGATGAAAACAAAATTCTTCATTCAATCACTTACTTTTCAAAGAAGCATAATTCAGTTGAGTGTAACTACGAGATCTACAATAAAAAATTCATGATCATTGTTTTCACTTTCAAGAAATGATGATCAGAGCTTGAAGACTTTATTTATTCTGTCAAAATGATCACAAATCACAAAAATCTCAAGTATTTCATGTTAATTAAGCAGTTGAATCATTATTAAGCTCATTGAAGTGAGTTTCTGTTTAGATTCAACTATCACATCGCTTATCATCTTGACAAGATCAATGATAAGTTGAATGCTTTAACATGTTGCTCAGAAGATCTTTTTAAAGAGAAAAATACATTCAATTCTCAACATCAATATCAACATTAAACAATTCTGAAAATTCATGTTTTAGATTTCAATATTGTTGAAAATCTCATCTTTGACATTTTCAACATTATAGTCATGAAGTTTCAGTCACAAATCATCATTCTAGATTTAGTTCAATTATATTTATTCTTAATTATTTCAGCATTCTTGCAAATTTTAACTTTCATGAATTTAAAAATTAAAGAATTCAACATTAAAGATGTTGAATCTCAGCTAAATCAAAACATTTTGAATCTTGATGAAGATTTTGCTGACATTTTCATTCAGACATTATGAAAGTAAGTTGAAATCAATGATAAATTCGCAGCTCAGATAATTGAAGTGCTTTGCAATGAAGCACAACATCACAACAAGATTTCTCTAGTTAAGTATGAAAAACACAAGAATTATCTGTACTTTCAAGAAAGAAAGTATGTATTCAACTCAGATAAACTACGTCTTTGTATCATTCAGCTCGCTCATGATAATGTTGTTAATAATCATTCAAAAAGAGCAAAAAGCTATGAACTGATCAGTTAAGTTTACTGATGATCAAACATTTATAAGTATGTTCAATGCTTCATATGAAACTATCACATGTGCACACGTTTTAAGCTTTTTAAATAACAAACTCAAGAATAATTGTATTCTCTTTCAGTTCTTGAACATTATTAATGTGATATCTTTATGAACTATGTAGATTCTTTATCGCTCAATATCTTCATGAATATCACATATAAATATATTCTAGTCTTCATTGATTGTTTTATCAAAATAAAACATTTAATTCTCATCACTTTTATAAAAGTTGAAGAAATTATCAACTGCTTTTATGCTCATGTTTGAAAACATCATGATTTACTTGAGTTTTTCATGTCTGATTGAGATACACAATTCATTTTCAATGTCTGAAAACATATGTGTAAAATGTTAAAGATAAATGTTAAGTTATTAATGATGTATCATTCTGAAATTAATGATCAAATCAAGAAAGTCAATGCTATCATGAAGCATTATCTTTGAGTCTTCGTCAACTACATGCAGAATGACTGAGCTAAGTGACTTTCTAAAGTCAAATTTGTTATTAATAATGCATCATCATTAATTATTCTAACATTATTCTTCTTGATTAATTTGAATCAGAACTCACATTTAAACTTCAAGTCTTTTAAGTCTCTGCTTAAGAATCTTATGTTTCAAGCTTGAAATAAGTTAATCAATGTCAAAGAGTTCATCAAGAAGATAAAGAAACTAGCTGAGCATTTATGTAATGAGATGCTTATAGCTCAGATCATTTACAAATTCAATGTCAATCTCTCTTGTCATTCTTGTTTTAAATACTTTGTTGAAGATGAAGTCTGATTGAATGCTTGCAATCTCAGCATCACTCATTTTGCTGTTAAGTTAAATGATCATAATGTTAACTTCTTCAAGATCAAGCATGTCTTCAAGAACAATTTTCTGATCATTGAATTAAATCTTTCAACATTCATGAAGATTCATTCAATCTTTCATGTCATTCTTTTGAATCATATTGCAAGTGATTCTTTCTTGAATCAACATCAGAAATCTCAAGAATTCATTATTGTCAAAAATGATGAAAGATTCTGATATATAAACAGCATATTAAACTTCAAGCATGATAAATGTTATAATTCATCTTTGCTTAAGTATTACATCAATTGAAAAGATCACTTCTTTACTTGAAAGTCTTTTCATTTTCTGAATAATTATGAGCAAGCATTCAATGAATATCATCTTGTTAACTCTGTCATTGAAGAATTACATGTACTGTCATGTGTAATGTTTCAATGTCAATGTCAAGAACTTTAAGTTCAATGTTCATCATTTCAATTCAATCTTGATCTGACTCAAATCTTGTTTAAATCTGACTCAAACATCTTGTTTAAATTTGATTCAAATGTGATTCAGATGTATTTTAGTTTCATTTGTGCATCATCATATTAAACTGCATTTCATCTTTTTCTTACTTAATTAAATCTGACTCAGATCTTGTTTAGATCTGACTCAGACATTTTGTTTAAATCTGACTCAAATGTGATTTAAATGTGTTTCAATTTTCTGTGCATCATCACATTAAAATGCATCTCATCTCATCTTACTCAGATCTGACTCAAATGTGACTCAGATTTATTTCAGATTTATTTGTGCTTCATCACATTAAAATGCATTTACATCAATTCTTGTCTTGTTTCAATCTTTGTCTTTGATTCTTTCTTATTTCATCTTGTTTCTTCTCATCATCTTGCAGAAGCTCAATCTTGAAGAGAAAAGTTACTGTCATGATGTCAAATCATCAATTCAATTTAAAACATAAATCATTGATGTTTTAAATAATCTCAATTTATTGAATCTGTTTTGCAGTTCAATAAATCAAATCATCAATCTAGTCATCGTCATTTTAATCTAGTTTCAGCAATTCTGTTTCAATTATCTCAGTCGTGTGCACAAATCTTTGCAATCTTAAGTCATAAAATTACTGTCTAGCTTTGATTCTGCTCGATTCATGTATATAGAAGTTGAGTTCTCATTCTTTTCTTTCACTCTTTGTCTTTCGTCTTGTACATTATCTGATGTATTGTCTTGTATCTAGATTCTATCAAAGTAATAATAATACCAGTCTTCTATATTGATAGTACCTTTAGTCTAGCTCAGTTTCTGACAACTAACTAAATAATAGCTATTTACATAGTTTAATATATGCGCAAGGGAAGCAAATAGAAAAGTTAACGGGGAAGTTAATGGGAAAGTTAATGGGTAAACTAACGGGGAAGTCAATGGGGAAGTCAATGGGAAAGTCAATCAGGTAGGGAAGCCATGTAGGAAGCACTGTTTGATGCATGTTATGCGCCCGACCGACGCGTAATTTGAAGCATGTAGGGTGTTTGGTAGGGAACCATGAGGGTGTTCGGTGGGGAATCATGGAGGGAGCCATGGAGGATGTTCGGTTGGGAATCATGGAGGAAGCCATGGAGGGAGCCATGAAGGGAGCCATGAAGGGAACCATGGAGGAAGCCATGTAGGAAGCCATGTAGAAAGCATTGTTTGAAGCACTATTTGACGCGTGTTATGCGCTCGACCGACGCGTATTTTGAAGCATGTAGGAAGTTCGATAGGAAGTTTGGTAGGAACGTCGGTAGGGGGTTTGGTAGGGAGTTTGGTAGGGAGTCTGGGAAGCCGGCGCGGCTCATCGCGTTGTCAGTCGAATTTCCTCTACAGATAGTCTTCTAGCGGTCTGCCACATAGCATACCGTAATTAGCAATCAGCACTGGCGCTCTCGATGCGCATGTATCTGAATCTCATCTCAGCCCAATATTCGTTGGCCTTTGGGGGCCATAACTCTTGGAGAAGTGCTTTATTTGGAGCGCACCTTAGGTGGAGCGCACGCTGGCCACGCGACTTTGAAGAATTACCCGAGGGAACCTTTAACGCGAAACGGTCCCTATTGCACGCAGATGGTACCAAGTACATACATCCTGGCGTCCATTAATTACTGGAAGGTGTCTACGGAATACTGTGTATGCTTCCACATTTCGCAAGTGACTAGATCCAGCTTGTTTGATCGATCAACCACACCAATACAGGCATCTTTTGAAAGCTTTGGCGAAAGGGGTGATTCTGGGACTTGTCTCTCATTGGTCTCTCCATCATCCAACTGCAGTTAGCCGAAGGATGCCCTTGCATGCAATCGAGTTCTCATCGATGCAGCAAGTGTATTAATATCTGCTCGGTGCTGCTCTTGTCTTTCACTGTATATCATCTAGCCAGAGCAAACCAATATGCTTTTCGTCTCTCTTGTTGCTTTTGCGTTGGCCACCATCATGGTCAGCGGGGGCCTGCTCCAACATAGTTGGAAAATAAACACCGGCAACACCAATTCGACGGTCAGTGGCAAATCAACATGCGTTGCTCATAATTTGACGGTTGCGGCCACCTCAAACAACTTTAAACTGCTTTTTCCTGAGCCGGCCAACCAAGTAGCCGCCACGGAAAGCGTGGTGGAGCTGCTCCAAACCAACTCCAGCTCCTTTGCACGGGCAAACGACGGACAGAAAATCATCACGGGCAACTACAATATCTATGGGCAGTTTTGCTTTTCGTCCGATTCCGAGGCTGCTAAACACGTCCAGACAATCCAATTTCTCACCCATGGAGACACTCTGGACAGTACCTATTGGGACATTGCGCCAGGATACAGCTACATCGACGCCGCCATCGGGGCCGGTTACGCCACTTTTTCGTATGATCGGATCGGCGTCGGAAAGTCAGATCATCCCGATCCCATCCAGATCGTTCAAGGCCCTCTTCAAGTCGAGATAGCACACGCTCTTGTCACTCTCATTCGCAGTACCCAAATTGAAAAACAATCGTTCAAAAACGTCGTCGGCGTAGGTCATTCCGCTGGCTCAACCGTTACACAGGGTGTCACTACCAAGTATCCGCAAGACTTCGACGCGGTTATTCTGACGGGCACATCGATTTCCGCCAACTATGTGACGGCAGCCCTTGCGTCTTTTGATCTCACAATTGCGAACACTGATGCGTCGGGAAGATTCGCCGGGCTTTCCAACGGATATCTGGTTCAACCCATCCAACAAAGCATTCAATTCCCCTACTACCGCTTCCCCAATTTCGACCCTAAAAGTAAGTTTTCCCTACCTCTCTCCCTCACTTCGGCCCTTTTAAGCTCAATTCAGACCTCGCGGTGGGAGTCGCAAACAAACAAACCCAGACCTTCGGTGAGCTCCTCACGCTAGGGAGTATTATCGCCCCCTCCACACTTTTCACAGGACCCGTCGACGTGGTACTGGGCGAGAATGATCTCGTCTTCTGTGGCGGCGATTGTACGAAGCCTCAAGACCAGTCCGCGATGGTCGCACCGGTCTTTTACCCGGCTGCAAAAACATCGCAGCATTATCTTGTTCCAGGGGCCGGACATGTGATATTCGCACATTACTCTGTGCAAAAGGCCTTTGATCAGATGACGGCGTTCCTACAGGCGAATGGGCTATAATTATGCTTTGAGAGGGACAAATTAGGCGCGGCTAGAGGTCGTAAGTATGATATACAAGTGGCGTTGAACTATTCTACTTTCTTATTCTTTTACGGTGCTGTTCTCAAAGGAAGTCATGGCTAGGTCACGATGGCTTCTTTCGATTCGCTTTTGCATATGTTGTGCCCGTTAAGTGCCGAGCTAATGACCTCACTTGTTCGTTGTCACCACTAAGTATGCTATACATATCTTGAAATCCGTCGCCTTAGTAAAGCAGTCCCGTTCTCAATAATGAGATACTGGCCTTACACAGAGCACTCATTTTTCGCAACAGAAGGCTTGTCGAATTTGACTTGATTTGACAGATCCCTTGCAACGTAAAGATCTGCGTACAAACTTGTCACCCCTAGGAATAACCGCACACCATCCGCTTTTAGCTTCGCACTCTCTCGTCCAACTCCTATTTCTTTTGATTCTAGGGTCTTTAAAAGTCTCTCGGACGCGAGGTCAGCACATTTTCGCTCATGTTCTGCCAATCTCAGAAGTTCTTCTTTTAGCATCTTTCTATCCGTCAGCCCCACCTTCTCATCAGTAGAGATTGGGAGATCGTTCATGTTTACATGAAACTCTGGAAAGTTGGTGCTGTTAATATTGGCTTCGATACGATCACGCACCACAGAGCCAAAGTCATTGTATAATCGGCTCATGACCGCGAGGTGTGCACAGAGGTCTTGTGCAAGATACTTTTGATGCATCGAGGTGAAACAGTCGTCTGCTTGCTTCTGTGTTCCTGTGTGCTTTGGTGCTGCTGCTACACCCAGCAAACATGTAAAGAAGGCAAATGAAAATGGACAAGAGATGCTATCTGCGCCCGTAGTATGGGCCCAAGTGTAGAAAGAGGTACGAGGGCTTGCGAAGACGGTTGTTGCTGAGGGATTCCACAATGCTTGGGAGGCAAAGCGTGAGTTGTCAGATATCTGTGCAACATGAGAGAGGAGGAAAGCGCAAAGCAAGGAGCGAACATTGGAATGATCAGCCGAAGAGGCACCCAAGACCTGGGAGTGTTGCAGCGTTGCGCGAATGTAATGACCGATGACGGCACGAAAGCTTGCGAGTGGAGAGATTGAGTATTCTTCGTTGGCTTCCGCAATGACAGTGTCTGTTCTGTTTGTCTGCACCGTCCCCCAGCACGTCTCTATCTTCGCTGTCTTAACTTTACTCGCTGTGCATGAATGTTCGCGGTTACTTGGAGCTTCTACCGAGTCCTTAGAAGGTCTCACTGCGGTCATGCGCTTCTTCAAACCTTCAACAGTGCAAAGATCGTGTATGATGAACTCAGCCTGCTCAAGGTTTTCTTCCATGAGCTTAGCCCCTATGGTTTCCATATATTCGTCTACTCGAAAGTTGCACACCGTAAGTACCATCATATCCCACAGAATATCAGCAGATAAAAATAGATGATTGTGGTGGTTGACCATGGTCCACGTACACGGAATAAGGTTCAAGTACTCATTCTTTGCTCCTTCCTGAAGCGGCAGAACGTCCGTTCCTGCGGCTTTGAGCTGCGGCAGAAATGTGTAGCCCTCTACTACGGAGGCTTGGATTTTCCAGAAGGGCACGGCTTCGAATACTCCTATGGTTGCGAGAAATTTGGAATGTGTTGAAATGGACTCTGTTGGGATGTCGAAGATATTTTTTACTTTCTCTGACCATAGATTGGAGGGGCTTTTGGGCTTCATAGCTGCCAAGCAATAAGCCTCCGACAGATTATGAGAACCATAAGTGACCTTTTCAATCCAAAGGTACTGAGGCTTTGTCCACTCATGTCGCGATTGGTCAAGAATGCTCTGGCCTGCTTGAATTGCGGAAGTGACCTGAGTTTGGAGAAACGGTGTCTCTGGAAGCCGACACAGTGCTGACAGTGTCAAAACACCATACGCGGTGGCCTCTGGGCAGTCGACTGGGTCCCAGGTGCCATTGCCTTTTTGGGAGAGCAGCGTCCGATTGAGGATTTGAATCAATACAACTGGTATACGATCTTGCAGCAGACTTTCCTGGAGGCCGTCCAAGATGCCACTGTCCCAAATTTCTAGAAGACGTACCAAAGCTTCGGCCAGAAGCAGCATGGAATATTGCAGCGATAAGTTCTATCAAAGGTAAGCATTACCTTCACAACGTGAAGAATATTGATGACAAACCCATTTATCTTTGACCGCTCCGCTCCACCAGGAATCGCATAGGAAGGAGGCGATGCTTGACACCTCAGCCTTGTAACAATTAACATCTGGAGATTCCAATAGCGCTTTCAGAACGTTGCAGTTCGCGCTGAAGCTTGCATCACGTTCTCCTGGATATGTTAAGAAATGCTTGTACTTCGATCTAAAGTGATTAATCATGGACTCTGGGCTGGTTTGCTTCTTGAGTAGGTTCAGCGTCAAAAGGGCCTTGGCAGTATCATCAGCGTCGGCGGGCACGCAAGGTGCTGTGTATGGTCTATAAGTCCCAAATACATGATAGACTATGAGGGATACTGACCAAACCCTACAAGTCCTTGCTGGTTCCGGAGATGCTCGAGAAGATAAACTGCAATTCTCTCTAGGTTGTATTCTCCCAATGCGGCTTTCGTGAATCCACTCTGGAGCAGAGTAGAAATTATCTAGGCGGTAAATTAGAATCTTCTGAAAGTTCTCCCAATACTTAGGATGTATATTACCCATGTGACCTCGAAGATGGGTGTTGGAAAAACACTGGGAAGGCCTCCATTGCCTTTTCCCATCCCTTCACATATGACTCTTCGAATATAGGATTCCGCTTCGTTATCCCATGTAGAGCATTGCATTAGATAGGCCGCTGTTGATGCAGGAGAAGCCATCATACTCCCAAATGTCTTATGACGGGTAAGTCGGTCAAAGTCGATCCGACCAATGAAAGCCTCCAGGGAATGAGCCGACGTTTTTGGTGAGCTATACAGTACCTCGGGGTCAAATTTTGCCAGCTTCGTCGCATTCAACCTATCCAATGACCGTCTTCCAGGAAAGTCAAATCTTAGCCCCTCACTATCTAGCATTGACAGAAGAGCAGGAACCAGAATTTCAAAACCGACATGCATGCTTGCGTCGACATCCCAATCGCGCAGGCTCTCTTGGATATAGCGCTTTGCCTTTACTATGCGATTTTCAAGACTGGGTACATTCGCCTGGTCCATCATCTTCAAAGCATTGGTGTGTTTCTTCATGGCCAGTAATGCTGCCAATGTATTTAACAGCCCATCATCTCGAGAAGCGTAGGACTTCCACCCACCGTCGGGCAGTTGGTTATCCAGGAGAAAACGAAAGGACTCGGGAAAGAGCCATCGATTCTGCCCTTGATGGATTTTAGATACCATAGAGACCCACGCAGTATCATAGAATGCAACGGTTGCTGATCCCAAGTTACGGTTCTCGCTTCCAACCACCAGCCGTCGAACCAGCGCCTGGGCTTGGTAGTCCAGTCTCGAGAGATCCATGCTACTGAACACTATCGTTGTTAAGGAGAACCAGTATCTGCATCTAGCATGACAAGCAGCGGAGCGATGCTTTTTTCAGAAATTCCAATGTCTCAAGGGCTGGGTTTGACGGCCGTAGGTTCATCTTGAGAACCAGCGAAATTATGGTACCATTACAGACGTGCCATGATTTGTATTTGGTTGCTGTACCTGGTCCTCCTGTGTCCGAATCCAGCCAAACTTTTGGCCCAAAAGGCTGACGTCGAGTGCCAGCCTCAGAACAAGGCGTTAAGCATCCGAGAATGATTTGGCTACTGTTCATAGTGCAGCATAGATCGAGAGGCACAGCTAACCTGAATAAGACCCTAAGCCGATCCCGAGGTTGCGGTTCGGCCTGCGGACCATGATCTGACGTGGATCACGCAGATTGGGTTTCATACGATCGAGGATCGAGACACACAGACGCCAGGCCTCTCGCCGATGAACAACTTGTATGTGGTACTTACACGCCAGCGTTGCCTTGCAATGTCCATCGGCGATCTGGACTGCCCTTGGCTGTGGCAGCCTTTAGAATACGCGAGGACGGCAGGCGGGTTTCCGCGCACATGGGGTTTCCGCGCACGCTAACTATGGCTAATTATCTTAGTACCCTTTTCAGCACGCTAAACCCGATACTATCTGTAATTAACCTTCTCAGGTTAGAGTGCGCGGAAACCGTGTGTGCGCGGAAACCCCGTGCATACGAGGAGTGCATGATCAACTGCAACGTAAGGTAGTGTATAGGAGGAGGATGCAACAGAACGGTGTGGCACAGATGTTGGCCAACGATGATCACTTCTGCTAAGGAAACGAAATGGACTAACCGATAGAGTACACAGTACATCTGTAGCGCATCCGAGTGGCAGCCATTGAGCAAATAATACTTAACGGTAATATTTGTTTTTAAAACACTGCCGGCTGTACATGCGAAAACCGAAAACCGACATGCTTCTTCGAGACACATGCGGCAGTCTTGGCAGACCCTAACAAGAGCTGTTCAATGCGCGGCCTACATAGCGGAGGGTATCTGTGTACTAGTTCAACTATCTTGTGCTTATTGGATTCAAAACGACTTCGCAATCGGCGATCGTAGCATGATCTAGGCAGCAAGAACACCCTTGAGTCTCCAGTCTTTCCAGCCCCGGGATCTGATTTGTCCATAATCATACTTTGCGAATTGGTGGCATAGGTTTGGTGATCATTTACAGTTGAGTTACGCGTGCTACCTGTCATGATCAACAAGGATCCATGTGTCCACTGATACGCTCAGAAGCCTATTTTCTCCTAGACCAAGGCTGCAGAGCGTTCTTGTCGTGACTGGTCCTTTTGATCCGCCATGAAGTAGAAACAGCGGGGTTGTTCGAGGACATTTTATTCTCCTTTCAGTCAAGACTGTTCCGTGTTCGTTCTGTCAGCTACGGCAACTTATTGCACAGTTGGATCTCTTGAAGAAATCTTTGCAGCAATGTCCTCCTACATGGAGCATAACTCATCTCTATGGGGCTTTGGAATCCTAGCACTTTGTTTATATGGGTGTATGCTCCTTGTGAGCCTGTTTTATGTTCCAAAGATTCCCGTTGTGGGGGTGCGGTCCAAGCTTGAAGCTGGACTTGTGTCAAATTTCAGGTTCTACAGGAATGCTGAAGCCATTCTGGTTGAAGGCTACACCAAGGTAGGAGATTGATGACAAGTGTAAGGTTAGAACTCATAGTTGCCGCAGTTTAAAGGCAAGATCTTTCAATTCAAGAGACTTGACGCAGATATGCTGGTTCTACCACCTAAATACGTCAATGAGATGCGCGTGTTACCCTCAACGATCGCGAGTCCAACAGTCGCCCATGCCCATAATCTGATGGGCGGTCATACCAACATGAACATTATTCTGCGGAACAATCTTCATTTTCGAACATTACAGCTGAAGCTAACGCCGAACTTGAACATCTTGACTGATCCCATGAAAGATGAGCTCAATTACGCAATAAAAAAGGAGCTACCGGACTGTCAAGGTATGTGGCACTGATATCTAGCTTTTGTATCACAAACAAGTCGATAATACATTATAGACGATTGGGTAATTATCAAGCCATATCATTCAATACTTAAGCTTGTTGCAAGAATAAGTGCGAGGGTTTTCCTAGGGTATCCTCTCTGTCGTAATGCGCAATGGCTTGAAATATCGACAGAGTTCACTGAGAATGGTGTGTCAGATTTCTCCTGGCAAAACTTGCATTTACTTTTGCTAACAGCCGAATTCAGTCTTTGTTTCCTTGGTTGTACTCAAATTGTTTCCGCCGTGGACGCACCACTTTCTCAGTTGGTTACTTCCCACGACTTGGAAAGGACATCGCTATATCAAAGATGCAAAGAAGCTCCTAATTCCCGAGATCCTCCGCCGAAGGGCTACAACCGTGGAGAAGGCGTCTGCTGACGGTAACAACCTAATGTCCTGGATGATGGAGATCGCGAGTGAGGATGAAGGTGACCCAGCGTCACTCGCCCATTTGGAGGTAGTAATGTCTCTTGCGTCTATACACACGTCGCAGATGAATGCTGTGCACTGTCTATATGATTTGATAGCCAGACCGGATTACGTCGAACCTATTCGAGAAGAGATACGAAAAGTGATGAAAGAGGATGGTGGATGGATGCAATGGCAGAAATCCTCCTTCACGAAATTACGAAAATTAGACTCGTTCATGCGAGAGTCTCAGCGGTGGAATCCACCTACCCTACTTTCCATGCATAGGGTCATGATGCAGAACTATCAGCTCTCCGACGGCACTATGCTGTCCAAAGGTGCTCATGTCAGCATGGCTGTAAACGCTATACAGAACGATCCAGACGTTACCCCCAACCCTGAGGTATTTGACGGGCTTCGCTACTATAGGCTGCGCCAGCAAGATGGTGAGGGCCACTTGCATCAATTCTCAACTACGCAGGAGAAGATATTAAATTTTGGGCACGGTGCGAATTCGTGTCCTGGCCGCTTCTTCGCCAGCTTGGAGATCAAAATTATACTCGTTAGACTGATTATGGATTATGATTGGAAGCTGCCGGAGGGACAAGGTAGGCCGGCGAACCTGAGCGCCCACGAATTCGTTTTCCCGAATCCTGACGCTAAAATCTATGTTCGAGAGCGTAAGGAATCAATGTTATGGTAGATTCCAAGATCTAAGCTATAATGGAGAGATAATTGTCGGGATACGAATGATGGATGTGTAAGCATTGTGAGAGCATCTATTCGCTGTTGAGCCGTTGAACACTGTAAACTTTTATCGGTTAGCCTAGAATAGTGGATGTATGAATGCAGATAACTCCGAAGGCGGTATCTATCTACCCGAGAAATTAAACCCCTTCTCTTGACCTGATCACTTTAACACGTTGTCTCACGCCTCGTTGCTTGAGACACCGACTCATTCTCGCTTTCACAACTTGTGCCATTGATAGGACCATCTACATATACTTCTTGCCCACTGACTGTTTGTGGCGTGGAAGATTTCAGCCTTTCGTCGTTTCCTCTTAATTCTTCTGCGAAAGAGCACCTATAGCGGGCCTAGGATCTTGTATGAGCTATGGAATCTACAAATGTTCTTATAGTTCTTTTCCTAGGCTATGTTATCGTAAGTCATCTGTCCAGCCTTTGCTGCATCTACGATGCGTATTGACTCGTTCTAGTACTGGGTCAGCCGTATCGTTTACAACCTGCGCTTCCACCCATTGGCCAAACACAAGGGTCCACTACTGTGGAGGGCGTTTCGGTTCCCCTTCATCAGCTCGATGATAAGCGGAGACTTGCCACACCGCGTCAAGAGCATCCATGAAGACTACGGCGAGGTCGTACGAGTCGGGCCTAACGAGCTATCTTTCACAGACCCGACAGCGTGGAAGGATATCTATACCAAGGGATTTGTACGGCCCTACGAATACAAAGACAAGCCACCTGGAAAGGATGCTGAAAACCTTATCTCTGCTAGCGAGCCCGATCACAACCGTTTCCGAAAAGTGCTTGCTCCTGCGTTCTCGTCAACGACTGAGCAAGAAGCTGTCGTTAAAGCTTCCATCGATCTACTCGTTCGCAAGCTCCAGCAAAAAATCGATGATACTTCTGAGGAGCCTACCGTTGTAGATATATTGAAATGGTTTAACTATACTACATTTGATATCATTGGAGGTCTTCTGTGGGGATCCTCGTTTGGCTGCCTTGACGAGGTGCGATATCATCCATGGATTCAAGTCCTAGCACAATTGAAGATTGCCTTAATCGTAGGAGCCACCAAATTCTACCCTCCCTTGGACTCTATCCTTATGATGATTACACCTAAGTCTGCCATGGCTGACTTAATGGATATCTGGAAAACGACCGAAGAGAAAATCGCGCAACGCCTGGAGATAGGTACAATGCACAAGGACATGATATCACATATGGTTCCAAAAACAAAAACATCGCCAGACCATCAGATGTCTCTTCCGGAAGTGAAGATCAACTCATTGTTGATTGTTGTCGCCGGAAGCGAGTCGGTCACCACTGCGCTTACCGGAATCACCAACTATCTCTTGCGTGACCCCAGTAAACTTTCAGCTCTTGTGGACGAGGTCCGGTTAACATTTAAAAGTGAAGATGAAATTACTGGAGCGTCTGGCAGCCGATTACCATATCTGAACGCTGTGATTCACGAAGGTTTGCGCTTATGTCCTACTATTCCAGATGGGATGAGACGTCAGGTGCCGAAAGGGGATGCGACCGTAGCAGGTCATTTCTTACCAGAGGGTATAGTGGTGTCCATTCCTCAATGGTCGACCTATCAATCAGCAAGCAACTTTTCATCGCCTACAGTGTTCGCACCCGAGCGCTGGCTTGAACGGTCTCCTCAGTCTACCTACATGATCGATCGGAAAGGCGCGTTCCAACCCTTCTCTCTTGGTCCCCATAACTGCCCTGGCAGAAGCCTCGCTTACTTAGAGATGCGTCTTATCCTGGCAAGGATCATTTGGAATTTCAACATGAAGCCAGTGAACGGGTCGGATTTACCAACATGGGGCAAGCAAAAGATCTACTGGTTTTGGGATAAACAGCCAACTTGTGTAAGATTGAGCAGTGCGCGGTAGACGTACCTGATAATTCGCTGTCGTGTATGTTGAGCACTAGGGGCCGACACGTCCCGTCGAGCTTTCCTGATACTGTTGCAGGTGTAAGACAGAAAGTGAAAATTAATGTGAGTAAATTACCCCGTAAACAAAAACTGGTTTCGAAATACAAAATCAAGCTGAAAATGTCAAGGAAATCTAATGCTGATCATGTCGAATGAGACCCCAGGCGGGTCTCTCATGGTTTCTTCCCGAGTATTGGCATTGACTGACGCTTTCCGCTCCCGAACACAGTTTCAGGCAACTCTGGGCCTGGGCTTATGGAACGCATCTTTGCTGCGCCTATACAATGCCGGCATCTGTCCAGCTTGATGAAGTTGCAGTGGGGCACATTTGCTTCAATAATTGGCTGAGCGGTCTTCCTAAGCTTTCTTCCGTATTTGCAACTGGGTATGCGCCCTGATAGTACCTGCAGAAGCCACTTTGAACACAGTCTTTCAATACTTACTATCCTTGAATGCAATCTTGTCTGCCCTGTTTTACCTTGAAGCCTAGTGTCGATCTCATTCCGGTTCAATAGAGATGCCTCGCTTTTGAGATAACTCAACTAAAACTGAGATTTGTTTCCAGTAGTAAACGATGCGCGATCGTTAAGTCCTAACACCCCCACACAAACTAGAAATAGACACGTGTACCAATCAACGCGTGATCTCACCCGCATGTGTTTGGATGAAAGACTTGCAGGTTGCTTACACACGCGCACCTTATCTCAATATCAGAAGTTCTGTTTAACCACCTTGATTGATGTGATTCGCAGCGTATATGCTTTCCTGAGTAGGCAACCACAAAAGCTGCACACCTGATGCCTCGGACCACTAGCATTTCCATCTGGGGTCTGGCACACCGCAAATGTAATGGATCAAGTGGGCCAGTGAGAGATGTGCAAATAGCGGACATGCAGCTGATGTGGTGAGGGTGTCTCGGATCCTTGTCAAAACGCCACCTTCCAGCCTAGTGGGCGCTTACAGGACTGATTAGAGGAGCCAAGCGTGCCAAGATACCTTGCGGAGTGAAAATAACGGCGCGGCGTCTAGACGGGCTGGGTAAAGTAGATAAGCACGATAAGCTACGGAGCGGAAGCCGCGGACCTGAGGTATTACTTGGTAATTTATACATTAAAATACGTATGGCCGACAATCGATGAATCAACGAATTCTACCAGGATGCATGGATGGCACAAAATGGGGCGACTGTGAACACGTCATGACGTGGACTTGTGAGATGCCTGAAGGCTCAGACTCGTGATCCTGGGGCTCTGAGGGAATATCCTACCTTACGGACGCAGTCCGCCCAAAGTCAGCTTGACTTCAACCAGAGAGTAAGGCTTGCCAACCAAAAGCAATATATCACAGCCATCGTCCACTCCTATCAGTTCTTTCACAATGAAGCCAATCATACTGTTCTGGAGAAGTCGGTGCTTCACTGCTGCCCTCCACGTGTACGAATGACTGACTTTAGTCTTTAGACCAAGTTCCTAATCCATCTAAAGTCCTTGTCATCCTGGAAGAGCTTGGTCTTCCCTACCGATCTAAGTGGATGGAGCTCGAAGGACTCAAGAAAGAGCCTTTTGAGTCCGTCAACCCAAATGGCAGACTTCCAGGTAGCGCTCCAAGCTCGAACCATTGTATGTACTCCTAGCACTAATTGCGGTCATGGCAATCACAGCAATCATCGACCCCAATACGGACATAACCCTCTTTGAGTCTGGCGCCATCGTATCCTACCTCATCTCGACCTACGATAAAACCGAATCTATCACCTATACCTCGTTTCCTGAAACTTTCCATCTTCAGCAGTGGTCGTACTTTCAAGCTTCAGGTCAAGGACCGTACTTTGGCCAGGCAGCCTGGTATGTCCCTCTTGCCTGTACCATGCAAGAGCAATTTCACTGATGATATTTTCCAATCAACAGGTTTAACCTATACCACCCTGAGCCCCTTCCATCCGCTCGCGACCGCTATAATAACGAGATAAAACGCGTTGCAGGCGTTCTCGACACTCACTTGGCCAATCGCTCTTGGTTGGTAGGTGAGAAGTGCACGTATGCCGACCTTAGCTTTGTGATGTGGAATGCCCAGATCCCGTTCATCCTCAAAGATGCAAAAGATGGCTGGGACGCAGCCAAATATCCGCACTTCACACGTTGGCAGGAGGCAATGATGGTGAGGGACAGCCTAAAATATGTTATGAGCGTATTGATGGAGAAGGAAGTCAAGAGTGAAGGCAGAGCCTAATGAAATTTGGAGGCGAAGCTCAATACATGTCAATCAAACCTATCAGCTCCTGAGTCGTTCAGTATGATGGCTGACATTCATGTTGGACACTTCATGTCCACAATTCCTTAAAATCAGCTAAAATATACTGAGCCACTTATTCTATGTAATTCATGCTCCTTCTCTCCACTACTGACAACCCACTCCGTCCACCCTAATCTGATCTGATTTTTTCTACGGCTGTGGAGCTTTTACCGGTTTGTCTTTGATCAAAGCATAAACCGGGAGAGTCAATCTGGCAACAACATTCCATTACTGGGAGTCGATGGTTGATAGGTTTATTTGCCAAAGTAGGGAGAGGCTTCTCGTCTGATTTCCTGCACTGCTAGACGATAGTGTTTGCAATATTCTACACTTTAGTGTTAAGGACCAGATACTACAGCTGCTTAAGGACAATTTTAAGAGCAGGTTGTCATCGTTGCATCGAATCCTTTTACTGACAGAAAATCTTAAACGATATCATAGGAAAGCACTTTCTTGACAACGGAAGTGCAATAACATGCTAGACACTTCTAAGATAAAACCTTACTTCCGGGGACTCTAACACGAGAAACATCCCGAATCAACCTTTACAAAGCCACCTTAGAGCACCACCACGTCTTTTGGCTCAGCAAGCTTCACTATCGCCGGTGCCAAATCCTCTCGTCACCACAATCTTCATTGGTGTGACTCCCTCGTGCGTTGTTTCCAGATGCTCTGAATTCGTCTGGAGACCCCCTTCGATATCAACGCTATGGTTACCAGTATCGCCAACATCACTCCTTTCCAGCTTCTGCCAGTATCTATTTCGTTTGCGGTCCATCACCAAGCCACTGTCGCTACCCATGCCACCTCTACCGCTGGGGTCACTGCTAGAACGCAAGACATAAGATTTGTTGGAGCGATTGATGCCATAAGAGACGAAGGTACGAAGACTGCCGACCCATTTTGTTAAGCTACTATTACTAGCGAAAAAAGGTCCGTATGTTGGGAGGCAGGCAGCGACAATGGAACAATTAGGCTCGATATGTGCCCAGATGAATTCGTTGGTTGCATACTGGTATTGGTTTCCGTTTGTGCTAACGACCGATCTGTTGCCTTTGTAGAGAAGGTAAAACCGTACAGCGGCAGCGACACAGCAGCTATTTTGAGCGCAACTGTGAGCTGCTGGTTCGATTCCCTGGTATGCATAGCCAAGGAGGTAGTACATGACTTACAATCCGCCCAGCCAGAAAATTCCCGCCAAGAAGACTTTGCGCCGCGTAGGCATATGCAGATTTCTGATGATAGGAAGCGGAAAGCACAACACCATCATATCGAAGACAATGCTCATACCTGCAACAGCTAGGGCGAATGCGTTGTAATTGTAACGGAGCTTGGTCGCCTTTGGGTTCCATGCTCCTGATATGGGTTCTGCAGCAAATACTTGGGTCTGTGTGTAAACCAGTGTCAGCCTCACTGCTTAAGCGGTCGCTCACGCGGCCCATGTCGTTGTACTAACAATTACGGTGGAGATGGCCCATCCGATGAGCACAGCAACCATTACATTGACACACCAACGAAAGGTTTTGGTGATAAATATCCGGCGATAGAATAGTAGAATGGATATTTTGATGGTGGCAAGGCAGATTCCCAGAGGAAAACCCTCAATCCAAAGACACTGGATATCTGTTGGTCATTATGTTGCATAGCACCGGGGACTATGGAAAGTACTGACTCGTAGAAAGAGCTCAGCTGCTGCGAGGGGACTGAGACTGGTCCTGGTTTTGTCGACACCTCCAACACCTGCTGTAACGAGGGTATTAATCGTATAGACCCAACTCAAGAACTAATGCAATTCAGCTCTAGACTTTTTTCCAGGACCGACTCGATCTTTGTTCTCTTACCAAACTAATCAATATAGTCCAATCATCCCACAGAAATTTCAAAGACTTTATCCTGCGAGCATAAAAGCGTAGGATAACAGATACTGTGGCTAAAACTACAAAGACAATAGAGGTCACAACGAGAGAGGTTGATATGAGTGAAAAGGACTGCATAGGTGGCGATGGCGAAGCCATGATGGAAGGGTTCAAAGATTTGATAGAACCTCAGGGTATTCAGAAGACGATCTTGGAATTTATGACTTATACATGCAAGCCAGATATGGTCTCAAACATAGTTTCTATTCAACACCCACACCCAACGCTCTCGAACCTGGAGCCGCAATACATCTTTCACAACGCCAAACACTGTTAAAAGGCTCGATAGTTAGTGAATATGGGTCCGGCAGTGCCTGTGCCATCTTTCCAACCCGTTGTCGTACGGCTGAAAGGAAAATTGTCGCAAACCCCAGAAGCATGCGGGCTGTGCCATATGCTCACCGGCGCAGCGGACACATCGAAACGTTCACTGACAGGGTTGGGATGTTGGAAAGGAGTAGACAGGGGCGCTCGAAAGTGAATGGTGCGCATGGTTCTAGACCTGGGGCATCGCTGTGTTCCGATTGAATATGGTGGTGTACATCATACTGTTGCAATATTCCGAATCAACGTGTTAGTGTAGGAGCGTCAGCCTCGCTATAGCTAAAAGAGGGCATTTGGTTGCTTGCCTTCCTCAAACAAGGCAACAGGGAAATCCTGGGTCATCGAAGTGTTCCGATCCGCGGTTTCGTGCTTGATTCATGAACAGTGCTCCACACACACCTGGTATCGCATGAGACGCAATTGCAAGCACTTAGATCCTTGAAAACCCTGCGTATACATTAAGAAGGACAAGCACAGGGACTCTAATACCCCCCACATGCACTCGCTCTGCGACGTATGGGGATGCATATGTAGCGTGTAAACGCACACCCTGGAGTCTGAGGTGGAGCACATTATCATTTGGAGTGTACCTTAGATAAGCCAGTGGTAGCGTACGGCGCCGAGAGATGTGCGGCGTTAAGAATGTCTTAGGCTTAAGATATGCAAGTAAGTCATACTGTTTGATAGGTAGGCCATCCCGGTAAAAGCTCATTAAGCGGCAGGTTACCACTTTACTACAGTACCTCCATACGCAGTAAGAAATTCCCTGAGCATGCCCCCACTGGAGCTATTTCCATACAATGCTTTGATTTTGCGACTGAGCTCCCCTTCTGCAGTCCGAAAGTCCGTTGTTTTATGCGTTTACTTTCTCATACTTTCATCATACCAATTGCAAACGAGACGTTACTCCTGAGGTTGCCCCCTTGTTATACGGCTTTAAGACATGCTTTCTGCTCTGGTTGTCATCGTTGCTATAGCCTTTTCTTCATTTTGCTCTTACCATAAATCTCGGTCATTATTCCACAACATTGCTGAAGCTAAATCGTCTGGATTTCCGTATCTTGTTATACCATTCTCTCCTTTTGCGCTTCCATGGACCCTCGCACAGCCACTTCTTGCGCCATTATTGAATAGTCTGCCATCAAGCTGGACACAACCATGGCTTTCGTACTTCCCCTGCAGGCTTTCAATCCGACGTGTACACTGACATACCTGTTTTAGATTCCTTCAATTCAATCGCAGTTGGCACTATGGCTACAAGCCTTTCAAAGAATTCGGGGCGGACACCATTATGATTGTAACCCCTAGCGGCAACATCCTTATTACCTGCGACCCAGAAGCTGCCGGGCAACTCTTTCGGAACAAAAGTCTTGGGAAACCAGCCGAGCTGATGGGTATACTGAATATTTTCGGTCCTACAATTACCGGTACCGATGGTCAAGAGGCACGTCTCTATAGGAAAATCACATCGCCTTTTTTCAATGAAGAAACGATGTATCGCGTGTGGGAAAAGTCTGTCAGCAGTGCTGAGGCACTTTTGCATGTAATACAAGGGCACAATGAAGAACTGAGGCCGGTCTTAGCAAGAATGACGTTACACCTTCTGAATGCTGTATGCTTTGGATGTGAGCAGGATTGTCTAGATGAGCTTCAACTTCGAGGACATATTCCTTCAGGCTGCAAGCTTAGCTGTAGTGAAGCCATGGCCGCAATGTTGGAACATCTTCCAACAGTCTTCTTCACACCATCTATAGTGTTAAGTACATGTTTCAACGTTATACACTGATATCAATGTACTAACTTTTGCAAGATAACTCGCCTTTGTCGGTTCACAGATCGGCCCACCACGCGTACAAAGAACTTCAGAAACACATGAAGCAACTAAGAGATTCAAAGAAGAGCAGTGTAAAAAGCAGGATTTCTGCGCCGGATTCGAGCCTCTTGCGTAAGTCTCAGAAATCCTTTCGTGTGAGTAGGAGCGTTCACTAGGATAATAACTCACACTCATGGCTTCAAGACTTGATCATTCGAGCCAGCGAGGATCTGGTTCAGCCTCGTGCTGTGTTGGGAAACATATTCATCTTCATGTTTGCTGGCCACGAAGCTAATGCAAATACCCTCAACTTCATCTTTCTATTGCTGGCCTGCCATCCACGTATCCAAGCCTCAGTTCAAGCTGACATAGACCTCATTCTTGGCTTTCTACCTCCGAGTCAGTGGTCTTATGAAACCCATTACCCATTTCTCTCTACTAGCCACGTGGGCGCCGTCATCAATGAGACTTCTCGTCTCTTCACTGTACTACCGTTCATTCCTAAATCAGTTCCAGCAACTCCCCAAATCCTCACTCTGGAAAACAGAACCCACATTATCCCTGCCAAAACACTTATTCTCATCAACACCAGCGCCATCCACCGCCATGTAAAAGTTTGGCCCCAATCTTCGTACGAGGCACCTCTCACTGCAGTCAACGCTCCTCATCCCGTTGCTTCGTTTAATCCAGGGTATTGGCTCCGCCCAGCTGCTGTTGTGGTGGAAGAAAAGGCATCAAAAGACTTCCTGCGCCCTCGACCTGGCACGTTCATGCCATTCTCTGATGGTAGCCGTGGCTGCCTCGGGAAGCGTTTTGCGCTTGTCGAACTGGTGGCCGTTGTCGCGCGCGTTTTCAGCGAGTACAGTGTCGAATTAGCAGTCGAATGCAGCGAAGACGCATCGGAACAAGAACAGAGGGACAGATGGGGGAAGGCAAGGGAAAAGGCAGAATACGAGATGTCGGCAGGAGTGGCTTTCAAATTGAGCTTGCGCATGACCGGCAATGTGCCTGTTCGATTTGTCAAGAGAAACAAGCCCAAGCCTTCTTGAGTGTCGTAATGGGAAGTTACTTATAAACACTCATGTAGGCATTTTTACAGCAACGTTTAGAGTACTTCGTAACCCAGTTAGTTGCCATATCATGTCCAAATCTTGTTTATTGGAAGTTGCTAGGGATGAGTAGCTCAATTATGTAATACAAACTTTCGCAGTTAAATCGGTAGCATCATACATTCTTGGAACCTTTTAACTTGAATCACAAGCACATTGTACGCCATGGCAGATGACTTGACCTCGGAGCATAATTACATCTTTGATAGAGACAACAAGGCCTCAGTCCGGTACGGTTGTGCCCTGTCGTTCGATATTCAGACTGACTTCTGTTGTCTATGAAGCTTGAATTACAATCACTGGCTCATTACACGACTTAGTGGCTATCTCCTTCACCCCAAAGTTGATGTCCAAAGTCCTGACTTATGTGTCGCCGACGTTGGAGCTGGAACGGGGTAATTATCTTCATATATTTTCCTCTCACACCCACATCATCTACTCAAGAATGTCTAGAAGCCTTGCTTCTCGAATGAATGCTGATTATCATGCTAATTAAGAATATGGCTGATCGAACTTTCCCACGTTGTTCCTTCATCCGCCACCCTCGACGGCTTCGATATCTCGTCAGCACAGTATCCGCCACGTGCATGGCTACCGGGAAACATTAATCTTTTTACACACGATGCATTTGCATCTTTCCCTCATGAATTTCTAGGAAAGTACGACATAGTGAACATGCGGTTTCTAATCACGATTTTGGATGGGGATAATTTGAAGACGCTTATTAAGAACTTGATGGCTTTACTGAGTGAGTTATTTGCTATATGCACCTTCGGTTGAATTTCTTCCCATAATTCAGGGCTATCACAAACAAACGCAAGCATGACACGAGTCCCAAACGAATCCGTGAAACATATTAGGTTGCAACACGCTGACGGACTCGCAACCTTTAGAGCCAGGTGGGTTTTTACAATGGCTCGACCTTGATCCGCTTTCTGTTCATGTTCAGGCAATCGATTCATTGTCGTCGAAAACAGCGACGGAGAGTGTCGCCGCCTTGATGCGGCACTCAACATCAGAAGCCAAATATGAGTATGCAAAATCATTCAGTGTAATAGCCGAACTGTATGCTGCTGACTACCCTACCAGAGACTGGATTCCCTTCCTTGTCCCCATAGTTACCTCGCAGGGTCTTGAGGTGCTGATGCATCAGAAAATTCTTTTGCAAGACTGCTATCGAACGTTGTGGAACCAAAGTCATACGATGGGCTACGAAGAGTTTTGGGCAAGAAAGATGAAAAGCGCAGAGCAAAGAATGGCGATTCTGCAGGAAAGTAACGAGACTATGAAAAAGCTAAAAGAAGAGATGAAAGAGGGAGTTTATATAAATAATGAGTGGCTTTGCATTGTAGCGAAAAAAGTCTAAATTTTATTTTACTGATAGTCTTTTCTTATCTTTTTACAAGTGGAAGACCATCTTCGCAGAAAATAATAAAGATCTTTATAAATAATTCATGTAAATAGCGAATGTGTTAAAACTGTTACGTGCGTGTGCTGCGTGCTTGTAACGACATACATAGCGGAATAACGTCTTAGTCTCTCGACTAAGGATTGTGTCTTTTGCCTGGTGCAGCGAGCGTGAGCGCAGTACTATTCCCTGGCTTC
>JAABUR0100000784.1_pt1 | contig 63999 bp, 63 predicted proteins | sample 5560091 | NCBI WGS metagenome assembly JAABUR01 (sample SAMN10711879, study PRJNA513375) | rock metagenome | isolation source: Antarctica rocks | place: Antarctica: Victoria Land, University Valley sud
ATGAGAAAGTCAATGAGAAAGTTAATGAGAAAGTCAATGAGAAGTAAAGAACTCGTTATCATTATTTCAAGCTCTTCTTCATAACAATGATTGATGTAATTCTTTCTTCTATGCAAAACAAATAAGATAAAGAACTCAATGAAGCTTTGTGATAAGAAAGCAAACGAAAGTGTAAATAGAAAAAGCAATGAAGAAGCTAATGAGATAGAAAGTCATGTAGAAAGCATTGTTTGAAGCACTGTTTAATGTATGTTATGCGTTTGATTGACGTGTGTTTTAAAGCATGCAGTGACTTTGATAGAGAGTCATGAAGAGAGTCATGAAGAAAGTCATGAAGAAAGTCATGTAGAGTGTTTGATAAAAAGCTTGATAAAGAGTTTGACAGAAAGTTTGATAGAAAGTTTGATAAAGAGTTTGATAAAGCGTTTGATAGAAAGTTTGATAGAAAGTTTGATAGAAAGTTTGATAGAGAGTTTGATAAAGCGTTTGATAAAGCGTTTGATAGAGAATTCAATAAAGCGTTTGATAGAAAGTTTGATAAAGAGTTTGATAGAAAATTCGATAAAGCGTTTAATAGAAAATTCAATAAAGAGTTTAATAAAAAGTTTAATAAAGAGTTTGATAAAAAGTTTAATAAAGCATTTAATAAAGAGTTTAATAGAGAGTTTAATAGAAAGTTTGATAGAGTGTTTAATATTAAGTCATGAAGAGTGCTTTCTATTGAGTTAATTAACATGTTTAATAGAGAGTTTAATAAAGAGTTTGATAAGCGTTTGATAGAAAGTTTAATAGAGTGTTTAATATTGAGTCATGAAGAGTGCTTTCTATTGAACTAATTAGCATGTGCTATGAAGCATGTACGAAGCATACAATGTGTATAAATAAACAGATAAATCAATAAACAAAGATGAACAAAGATTTAAAACACACATTGAATTAAAATTAACAAATTCATGAATGAGATGATTATGAGCATAGCAAGTACAGATGCATTGAGACTATTATGATTCTAGCTACGCATCTTCATTGATAGTTATGTTGATGACTATGTTGATGATTATGTTGATGACTATTCTGAGAGCTATCGTTGATCACTCATTGCTAAAGCATAGACTTGTTTCGAAGTCAACTTTATTCAGAGTTAGCTTATGTTCTTCTGAATTATATAGATAGTCAACTCTTTTCTTCTAGATACTTTTCTTTCTTAGCATTTATATACTCGTTACATTACATTTATATGACTTACTCTATGCTGATCTCTAACATTATATAAATGCTTCTTCATTACAAACGAAGTGAAATAATCTGCATTGATTTCTTCAAGTGCTTCTGCTAATAGTTCTTCAACTTTCTATCAACTTTGATCTAACAACTTGCATTCGTGCAGCAGCACTCATCTTTCTTCTCTCATGAGCTGATTCAGCGAGAATAAACAAAAGATTTGAACTCGTACGCTGATCAACGAGTATAAACAAACGATTGAAATCATTCAACTAGATCAAAGATCAGTGAATTAATCATTCATTCAGATTCGCAAGAGATTTTTCGAATTTGTTGAACAATCAAATGAAGTCAGTCATAAAACTGCGTGAAGTCTTTATCTTGAGAAGCAAACTCTCAGTGAGTCTGCTTCAATGACATCGTCAATGCAATGATTTTCTCATCGCTTTATCTATCAGTGAATTGATTCGTCTATCAGTTCACATGCAACTAGTGAATCTGCTTCAATGACATTTATTCTTAATGCAATGATCTATTTTCTCATCATTCTACTCATCAGTGAATCTGATCATACATTCACATGCAACTAGTGAGTCTGCTACAATGACATCTTTTGTCAATGCAATAATTTATCTACTCACATCATTCTATCTATCAGTGAATCAATCTGTCAACTCATTTGCATGCAACTAGTGAGTCTGCTTCAATGATACTTCTATCTTGCATAGTGAATCTGCTACAATAGACATTTCGATTCTACACAAGACTAAGAAAATACATTCATGCAAACATGAATCATTGAAAAGAAAGAAATAATGTTACGATTCTAGCTACGCATCTTTATTGATAGCTATGTTGATGACTATGTTGATGATTATGTTGATGATTATTCTGAAAGCTATCGTTGATCGCTCATCGCTAGAGCATAGACTTGTTTCAAAGTCAACTTTATTCAGAATTAGCTTATGTTCTTCTGAGTCATATAAATAGTTGACTCTTCTCTTCTAGATACTTTTCTTTCTTAGCATTTATATACTCATTACATTACACTCATATGACTCACTTTATGCTGATCTTTAACAAAGACATGAAAAAGAATCATAAAAAGAGATAAAGATTGATATTGATATATATGCATACAATGAAGATAACAACAAATGCAAATATGTATGAGTAAACAGATAAACACATCAATGAAATTTCAATCATCTGATGTTCATACAACAACTTCAATGAACTGTAAAAATCAGAATGATAGTTGAAGCAAAAGAAAAAGAAATGATGACAGTTTAAATGAAAGAAAATGACTTGCATGAGTTAACGCAGCAAAAAACATAGTGCAAGATTGAAAAAGTTTTAATGTTAAGTTATTGAATGAAATTCTTGACAATCAATGATCAGAATAAGTCGCTATTTCAGTATTATATAAATGAGAGAATCATCATTTTCGATGAAAACTGCTTTGCACTACGTCTTTTTAATTAGATATCATTGATTGCAAAATCTGTGTCATTTTTTAGAATTTATCAAAAGTTTCATCAAATTTAGTGATGAATCTTCTAAAAGTGCAAAATAAGAAACAGATTTGTAAAATCAATTTTACTGCTTTTTTAATGCTTTATATATAGTATATTCAATGTTTCATATGTAATGTATTCAGTGCTTCATATGTGATATATTCAATGCTTCATATGTGATCTACTCAGTGCTTCATATGTGATCTATTGAAAGTCAATGAGAAAGTTAATGAGATGTAAAGAACTCATTATCATTATTTCAAGCTCTTTTTCATAACAATAGTTGATGTAGTTCTTTCTTCTATGTGAAACAGATAAGATGAAGAACTCGATGAAGCTTTGCAATGAGAAAGCAAACGAAAGTGTAAATAGAAAAAGTAATGAAGAAGTTAATGAGATAGAAAGTCATGTAGAAAGCATTGTTTGAAGCATTGTTTGACGTGTGTTATGTATTTGATTGACGCGTATTTTTGTTATGAGTTTGCATAGAGCGAATCATATAAATGTATTCTAACTAGAAGTTCAAAGCTGAAGTAGAAAGAAGATGCAACACAACATGAGTTTTACTCATGAAGGCATGCTAAATCGCTAGCGTGTTAACAACAGTTCTACTCACAGCTTTATACTAGTATATGTTAGACTAATCAGAAGTATCAGAGATGCATGCTTGCAACATTGTTTCTCTTCTTCATCTAGCAATGTTCTCATTACTGCAGTTCGATCGATCAATTCTTGTTAAGTCAATTTCTAACTTAACTTGTTCAAATACTTCTGATGAAAGTCATTTACAATCTTCATGCAGTCTTCAAACTCATTTTCATCAACATTGTATCAATGTAAATCAATGTTATAGCTCTTTCAATTAACACGATATTGCAGTTGTTTTCTGTAGTGTTTGAAGTTCAGTATGTTCTTCACTTCTCATTCATTTTCATCATCTATCACTATAGAATCAGATGATTCATTTCGTTGTTCTTTCAGAGAGTCTTTCAAATTTAGTTGTAGCAGATTTAAGATGAACTCTGAATGAATCTTCATTGTCGATGACAGTTTCAGTTGATATGCATGTTTAATCTCAGTCAGAATCTTGAAAGATTCTAGCATTTTATCATTCAGCTTCTTTGATGATCTTGCAATCATAATGTTTCTAGAATTCAGAAACATCATGTCATTTATCTTGTAAATTATTTTCTTTCAATGCTTATTAATCTGTTTCTGTATTGTGATTCTGACTCTTACTAATGTTTGCTTGATCAACGCTAATGATCATTTCATATGTTTGAATATATTCTCTGCTTTGTTCACTTGAATTCTAGTTCGAATGATCTCATATTCAGTTGAATTCAAATTGAAGCTCATATGAGAGTGAAAGCTCTTATTCAGAAAGAACGCTGATTGTTCAATTGACGATGAAATAGCATTGTTATCAATGAATTCAGTCATAAATAGTCAGATAAATCAGTCATTTTGCATGTATGAGTAATAACTTCATAGATATTATTCTACATTCTGATTCACTCTTTTTATTTAATCATTGATCTGTGAGTAATAGTTGATGAATAGTTTCATCTTAATGTTAAGTCTCAGACATAAAAACTTTCAAACAATCAATATGAATTATAAATCTCTATCAAACATTATTGATCTTGATAGCTCATGAGTTCTGAAAACTCATATCAGCAGCAGCTTAACTGTTTATTCAGCGAAAGTTTCTTTATCATCTGATCAACAGAGTATATAGTGACGTTCTTTAAACAATCAATCTATCATTGTCAGAATTGCGTTGCTTTTATCACTTTTTGATAAATTGATAATGAAATTCAATGATATGTCTTGTCATCATTGTTCAGATATAGATAACGACTTTAATAGTTCATTGATTCAATCTCTTGATGCTTTTGATCTACGACAAACGTAACAGTTTTGAATGTAACGTTTGATTGTCATTCTCATCTTCAATCAGCAATATGATCATCTTAACAAGTCTAATGTTCAATTCATGTCAGAGTGATCATTGATCAAAAGATCATATACTTCTCTTATTAATTGAGTGATCATTGACTGAGAAACTCACAGTCTATCATTCTTTCAAAGTACTTCGTTCAGTACTCTGCAATTGTCTAAACTCATATCTTGACAAGTTCTTCTGTTCTGTTCTATGATTGTTTGAATATCAATACATTGTTGATTCATTTGATTTTCAACTATAATTTGATTCTGAATAAAAATCATCTCTTTGATTAAATCTTCATTAACTTTCGAATTCTGTTTTGAATCTGAGTCAAATATGAGTAAGATTTGAGTCAAATCTTGATCATCTTCTATTGATTGCAGTTCAAATGTGCTTGCTGATAATAGCATCTGATGCTGATATAGCTTTCAATCATCATTTGATTTAACTGATTTGACGTCTGACATTTTAATCAGCGCGTCTGCTTTCAGATTCTGCTTTTCTGACTGATATATGATCTTGAAGTTATATTTGAATAACTTCTCAGTTCATTTAGTTTATCATCTGATCAGTTTCTTGATGATTATGAAGTACTTCAAATTCAGATAATCAATAAAGATCTTGATCAAAATATCAGTACATTTCAATTTGAAGCATCAGTGCTTCAAGCATCAAATAATAGTCAAAAACTCTTTGTCGTAGATTTTATAGTTGCATTCTGCAGAAATCATGTTCTTGCTATAGAAGATCATTGAATGTAGAATGTCTTCATCATCATACTGAAACAATACTTCGTCGTTAACATAGTTCAAGAAGTTCATTTTCAGAATAACTTCTCTGATTGAATCAAAATGCTTCAGAATGAAAGCTGTTATCATCTGTTGCTTCAGTTTCTCAAAGATCATCTGACAGATCTCTGTTCATTCAAATAAATGATCTTTTTGAATCAGCTTTATCATAGATTTAGCAATCTTTGAGAAGTTTTTTATGAATTGTTGATAGAAATTGCAGAAGTCAATGAAGATTTGTACATGAGTCAATGATCAAAGCACTTCTCAGTTTCGAATCACATCTACTTTTCAAGAATTTATTCATAGATCATTAATGAATATCAGTAGTTTTAAAAATAAAATCTTCTGAATCTTGAATTTGCACTTGTCAATGTTTATCTGCAGATCAACTTCACGAAGCTTGTCTAGCATCTTTTTCACATGAGTTTTATGTTTCTTCAAGATCTTACTGTAAATGAAAATATCATTCAGATAGATCTGACAAAATTTATGCAGACAGTTGAACAACACATCATTGATATAATGCTGAAAGAATGTTGATTCATTGATTAATTCAAAGAGCATTACTTGTTACGAGTGTGTCGAGATTGAATAGAGTTTTCTAGTCAACAAGCTCTAGAGGTTTTGACTCATGTTGAACCTCTAGTCTCAGCACTCTATTCTAGCGCTTTCGATACTCGAGCAAACCTGCTTCGCTCTCTTTGTTTTGCCCTACTATAGATACAGCTCGAAACTCTCTTTGATTTCTTCTGTATTCTTAATATTCTAGTTATAGCTATCTCTATTGATCAAACATTCTATTCAGCTACGCACTATCTCGCTGCAGTGTGATTAGATTCTAGGCACGGTTTCAACATTATATTAAGAATTCGTTAATCACATGATATCGATATCAATACTCATTCAAGATACTCGTACAGACAGAACGAGTTTAAAGAAATTCATTTATCTGATGATCGACGCAATCGAAAGACTGAACAACACTAGAGAGTTTGATAGAATCAACGACGAGGCTGTTTGAATCGCTAGACAACTTATCACTCACTAAGTACGCAAAGTTCACTCGATCAAGAGAATCAACCCATTCTCGTGAAACAGACGAGTGAAAATAAGCTGTTCAACTCATTTCTTTCCCTCTTCGCTTCGAATCAAGCTCGTGAATCAGGTGAGTCAAAACAATCTGTGCCGTCAGATCAAATTAGTGAGCCTGCTACTACAAATGACGTTCTCATAGTGAGTCTGCTACAATGATACTCTTCGTCAATGCAATGATCTATCTACTCTCATCGCCTTACCTATCAGTGAACCTGGTTCTACGTTCACATGCAAATAGTGAGCCTGCTACAATGACAAGCCGAAAGTTGATCTCTTCGATGAGCAAGTTGACTAGTGAGCCTGCTTCAATGACATTCTTCGTCAATGCAATGACTCACCTACTCTCATCGTTCGACCTATCAGTGAATCGATCTACCTCGCGTTCACGTGCAACTAGTGAGCCTGCTTCAATGATCACTCTATTTCACATAGTGAGCCTGCTACAATAGGCATTTGGCGAGTTGGTTTGAATCAATAGAAAGGTTGATAGAAAGACAGGCATCAAGATTCTACGTCAGTGCTATGAACTACACTACAAGTCATAGAAACATGACTTTTAAAGAGAAGAAGATAATGTTACGAGTGTGTCGAGATTGAATAGGGTTTTCTAGTCAACAAGCCCTAGGGGTTTTGGCTCATGTTGAACCCCTAGCCTCAGCACTCTATTCTAGCGCTTTCGATACTCGAGCAAACCTGCTTCGTTCTCTTTGTTTTGCCCTACTATAGATACAGCTCGAAACTCTCTTTGATTTCTTCTGTATTCTTAATATTCTAGTTATAGCTATCTCTATTGATCAAACATTCTATTCAGCTACGCACTACCTTGCTGCAGTGTGATTAGATTCTAGGCATGATCTCAACATTACTCTATATTTGTAAACATTGAAGAAAGTGATGAATGTGATTAGATTCTCACTTTCAATGCTCATGCAAAGCTTATTAAACATGATGATAATGTTAAGTTGAATCAGATATTTACTGCCTTGAATTCAAGCGAGTACTTCGTTTATCAAGAGTATTGAATAACGATTTCTTTTAATCAGAGTATTTAGTTTTCAATAATTCACGCAAAAGCGAAGACTATCATCTTTTTTTTCAATGAATAGTATTGACGAAGTGAATGAAGCTTTGCTGAGTGTAATAAACTTCTTCTTCAAGTTCTTTTCTAGATACTTCTTGATCTTCTGCAACTTATGACTTGACATGAGATACAATCAACTTCTAGAAGATTAATTCTCATCTTTTAATTTAATCTTATGATCATATGATTGATGTAAATACAACTGAATTGTCTTTTCTCTGTCAAAAACGTTCAGAAAGTCATGATAAACTATTGAAAGCTTCTTCTTCAGTTTCTTTAATGACATGACAAAGATCAATTTATTCAGTTTCGCTGAATCTTTGATCAAGCTAAGCATCTTGTTGATTTCACTAATGATCAATGTAAAGATCTTGACATTCTTCTTCTTGACTAAAGTTCGATAAGTAGCGACTTTGATCATGATAATATTGATGAGCTCTTTCTTCTTCAATGATTGAATGAATTCATGTTGATCGAGATCAACTTGAATGCTTTGCTTTCATATAAGAGCTGATTCAATGAATTGATTCACTGATTTTGAATTTGTAGTTCGCTTTAAGATGATCATTGACATAAACTTCAAGTTCTTTCATTTCATTTTGCAGATCTTGCTTGCTTTTGAAACAATAAGTTTTGAGATTTGAATATTTAATGAAAATATCAATCAATCATTTGCAGAATTCATCAAAATTTGATTTCTTTTTAATCAGAAATTGTCAATGATTATCTTGTGCTGATCTAGACAAGTTATTAATAAAGACATCATTTCATTCTTATGTTCTTGTATAGTGACTAAGATATACAGAGCATGTGTAATAGATCTTCGATTGAAAATTTCATTATATGAACGAATCGACTTCAATTTGAACAGTGAAATTGATTAAATATCAAAGCATTCACATAGCTCTGAAATCAATGAATCATTTATGAACATCATGTCAGTGACTTCAATGTTTATCAGAGTGAGAAATCAAAATATTTTTTCTAGACTACTTAAAATGATGTTCATAATAAATGATTTGAAATCAAATGAGTCATCAAACATACTAATGAAGCAAAATATGAGCATATCACTCTCAATCACTACTTTGACAAAAGCAGATTGTTTTTCAAATTTGCTGCGATTTCATGCATCTGAACTGACTTAAGACAATCATATGCTCTATGTTCTGACTTCTTGCATTTGAAGCAAAGTTCTTTTTTAAACAACTTCTTTCTAACAAAATCAACATTCGATATTCTGAGTTTCTTTCATGCAGAAGTTGAAGCTGAGATTGCAGTAGTGATCATCATCAAGATGCTAGCGATAAAGCGAGCGACTTAAGTCGTTGATGTCTTAAGAACTGATCAAGCATTCAATTTTATCAATCAAACATTGACTTGCATGCAGATGTTGATGAATTCATTCAAATTTATAGTTTGTTCATTGATTATGACTTGCTGAAGATCTGAGCTAATCTTATGCTGAAGATCATCTAGTAGAATTTCGTTATTATACTTTAGTTTCACACTAAGTCTTTGAAATTTCATTCAAAATTCATGAAAGAAGATCTTGTTTTGATACAGCTTCAAGAACTGTTGTTAAATCGTGTGACATCAATTGAGATCATCGTACATTTTATTTATGATCGACAGTATCTTTTCTGCTTCAAGAAATGAATTCGTGATCATATTTCTCATTCTGAGTGCTATGTGTTTGATCATCATTTCACTGACTCGACTTTTCACATATGCAATCTTCATTTCTTCAATAGAAAAATGATTCTTGTTCATCTTCAGCTTGTTTCACATTCAAAACAATCAATTATTCACATTCTGCTTCGAATTTTCAAACAAAGATGAGTCAGATAGCTTAATTGACTTTAAGAATCAATCTTTCAAAATCAAAGTGCTTAGTCAACTTAATGTCACTTTTAAATAATGTATCATCATGTTCTTTTTCTTCATTTCTTTCTGTAAACACGTTTGAACAGCATTTAATGTTATCTGTGTAACTTTCAACTTGATGTTAATCTTGTTGATATCATTCAACATCTGAATCATGTCATTGTGAATCTTGATTTCAATATTATGCTGTTAACACATGTACTTGATAAAGATAATGAGATCGTCTGCTTCATGAATGCTTATTCAAGCATTCAGTTCAGTGCTGATGCTGATCTTGATCATTTCATGATTGAAAAGTAACGCGTTCATGTTCTCTTCTTTTGTATTCAATGATGCATTCATGTCTTCTTCTTCTGATGCTGTTCAATTCTGTGATAGAAGTGATTCTCTTCTAGCATTTTGAAGTTCATAATGAGCAATGCTCACTGATTCTGATTCTAATTCTGTACTTCTAGTCATTGTGTAAGTAGAAAATTGCTGATCGAGATTCAACTGAAATTTCTGATTTCAGTTCTAGAACAATGCATTCATGTTTTTCTGTTCTTCTGTTCTGACGATGAGCTCAGTAAAGAGTTAGTCTAAAGCAACGTGTTCATGTTCTTCTGTTTTGTTCTAGAAATTTCTTGATTTCTAATGAGTTTTCTGAACTCAATTTTCGAATTTCAATTCTGATTCAAGTTTGAATAATGTAGCTTGTTTTTATATCATTTACACATCAATAGCAAGATTAATAAGCTTTGAACTAATGTTATGAGTTTGCATAAAGCGAATCATATGAGTGTATTTTAACTAGAAGTTCAAAGCTGAAGTAGAAAGAAGATGCAACATGACGTGAGTTTTATTCACGAAGGCACGCTAGGTCGCTAGCGTGTCAACAACAGCTTTACTCACAGCTTTATACTAGTTTATGTTAGGCTAATTAGAAGTATCAGAGATGCATGCTCACAACAATTTTAAAGCAGATAGAAAATTCAATAGAAAGTTTGATAGAGAGTTTGATAAAGCGTTTGATAAAGCGTTTGATAAAGCGTTTGATAGAAAGTTTGATAGAGAGTTTGATAGAAAGTTTGATAGAAAGTTTGATAAAGCTTTTGGTAGAAAGTTTGATAGAAAATTCAATAAAGCGTTTGATAAAGCGATTGATAGAAAGTTTGATAGAGAGTTTGATATTGAGTCATGAAGAGTGCTTTCTATTGAACTAATTAGCATGTGCTATAAAGCATGTACAAAGCATACAGAGTGTATGAATAAACAGATAAATTGATAAACAGAGATGAACAAAGATTCAAAACACGCGTTGAATTAGAATCAAGAAATTCATGAATGGAATGATTATGAGCACAGCGAGTACAGATGCGTTGAGACATGAAAAACGATCGTAAAAAGAGATAAAGATTGATATATACGCGTACAACGTAGATAACGACAGATGCAGGTAAGTAATGAAAGCATGCAGATATGTACAAGATGAAGATTTTCAGTTCGATCAGGTGATTTTCGATCATCTGATGTAACGACTTCAATGAATCGTAAAGATCAGGATGGTAGTTGAAGCGAAAGGAAAAAGAAATGATGGCAGTTTAAACGGGAAAAAACGACTTGCACGGGTCAACGCAGCGAAAAAACATAGTGCGAGGTCGAAAAAGTTTTGATGTTGGGTCACGTGGTGAAACCCTTGGCAACCAACGATCAGAATAAGCCGCTATTCCAGTGCTATATAGATGTTATAATCATAGACAGCATGTTTTAATAAAGAGAAGAAATACTGCTGTTTTCAACACTAATCACTAATAATAATTACATGTTTCACTGATTAATAATCATGATGGTAATATCATTGACATACATCACACTTTGATCACAACTGGTTGCAATCTATCAGGTTTTGTTGTACAACCTTGATCAAACACAATGTCATCAAAATCGGAAAAGGCTTATATGGAACCCTTCAATTATTCGGAGCGGCCGATGGTCAAGGATGAAGCTCGAAGCAAGAAGAATACGCTGGAGCAAGAGACCCTGACGTTTCCTCACCTATCCAACAACATACCAATAGCTGCTAAGACCATCCCGAAGTCCCACTTTGTACAAAGCGATGATGAAGAGCCTGCAACAGCGAAAAGCTTTCAACGTTCCACTAGTCCCACCTCAGCAGCGCAGAGGAACAAAGGCGCAGAGTACCAGAAAGTTGGCGAAGAAGGGGTCTGTAAAATGCACAAGTTCTCGCTGTACGAAACAGCCAGCCGATACTATTTGGTAGGAGGAGATATCATAGATCAAAAGTTCAGAGTTTTGAAAATAGATCGAACTGCTGAGACCGGGGATTTGAGTATTGCTGAAGATGATATCATATACACCAAGAAGGAAATGAACCAGCTCCTGAATACCATCGATGAAGGTAATAAGATATCTGGGGGGCTGAAGCTCAAGTGTAGTACCTGGGGTCTTTTGGGATTCATAAGGTTTACCGGTGCATACTACATGCTTCTCATCACTAAAAGAAGTCAAGTGGCCATGATCGGAGGCCACTACATCTACCAAGTTGATGGAACGGACCTTGTTTCTTTGAACACTTTGTCTTCGGCTCGTTTCAAACTTGACCGAGACTCGGATGAATCTCGTTTTATCGGAATTCTCAATAATCTTGATCTCTCACGTTCATTCTATTTCAGCTACTCTTATGATATTACGCGTACTTTGCAGCACAATGTCGTGTGTGAACGCCATGCTTTACAACAAGGCCGGATTAATGCACCTCAGCAGTTTCAAAATCCAATGTTTGTATGGAATCACTATCTCCTCGATCCAGCATTGGAGGCGTTAAAGAACACATATGACTGGTGCCTACCCATCGTGCATGGTTTCGTTGATCAAGCTAGTAAATGGCACCTACAAAATTAAACGTGCTGTGCTGAGTGACTGGTTAGCTCTCTCAATATACGGGCGAACTGTTTATATTACTATCATCGCAAGGCGATCAAGATTTTTTGCCGGTGCAAGGTTCTTGAAACGTGGCGCAAACGACCTGGTACGTTATAGAGCGCCAGAGCTGCTACAAATAGCTAAAACTATATTCAGGGTTACGTCGCCAATGATGTTGAGACCGAGCAAATAGTTTCGGAAATGCTAACAACCTCGTTCCACGCACCAGGGCCAGAGCTGTATGCGAATCCCAATTACACTTCATATGTGCAGCATCGTGGCAGCATCCCTCTATATTGGACCCAAGATAACACCGGAGTCACGCCGAAGCCTGACATTGAGCGTAAGTAGCGCTTATCTCACTAACATATTCCACTGAAAGCTTGCAGTGAATCTTGTGGACCCCTTTTACAGCGCCGCAGCTCTCCACTTTGACGATCTCTTCGGGCGGTATGGGGCGCCACTATTTGTGCTGAATCTAGTGAAGGCGCGTTCTTCTTGATAGCCACAAAGCGAGGAAATGCTGATGTATTCAGTCACGGGAGCGGACTCCCCGAGAGTCCATTCTGCTTAAAGAATATACAGACGCCATTACGTATCTTAACCAGTTTTTGCCCCAAGGTAAGGAAATCGTATATCGAGCGTGGGATATGAGCCGAGCTTCGAAGAGGTATGCTATCGCTCCGTAGAAGAGGTACGAGTGACCGATTAATTTACTCCTAGCCGAGATCAGGATGTCATTGGCACGTTGGAGTCCATTGCAGAGGATGTGATGATATCGACTGGCTTCTTCCACAATGGCGACGGTCGATATGTTGAGACTCGGATGCAGAATGGTGTTGCAAGAACAAATTGTATTGACTGCTTAGATAGAACAAATGCTGCTCAATTCGTGATTGGTAAACGTGCGTTGGGTTATCAACTGCATGCACTAGATGTCATCAGTGACACTTCAATCGATTATGACACCGATGCGGTAAACCTTTTTACACATATGTGAGTTCCCCTAGACCTTACTCGTTCTGGATTAGCTGATCAGGTCAAATGATATCAGGTACCATGACCATGGCGACACCATTGCCATTCAATACGGTGGCTCACATCTTGTGAACACAATGGAGACGTATAGGAAAATCAACCAATGGACCAGTCACTCTCGAGACATGGTGGAAAGCTTTAAACGATATTACAACAACTCATTTCTCGATCGACAACGGCAGGAGGCATACAACCTGTTCCTGGGGAACTACATATTTACCCAAGGACAACCGATGCTATGGGACCTCTCCACAGATTACTACCTCCATCATGCAGACCCGCGGGCTTGGCATGCGAAACTGCGGAAAAGCTACGTTGATTGGTACACAGCTGATCACCTCTTACCACGGGACATGCTGGGAACCACGCAGCCCCAAGGAGTCCTAGCTTTAAAGCCCATCCAATTCTTTGACGATTACTGGCTTGAGTACTACCGCCCTCTCGCTATATCTTCGTTCGAGAAGATTTTCTCCTTCAGGATGAATTCCTCTCTGAGGTACACTCCTTTCAAATCCACTCAAGAGGGTAAGTACGACCTTAGCCCGTTTCGAGTTAGAACCGGGAACGAGTATGACTCTCCTCTCAAGGGACGGTCAAGGAAGGGAGTTACGATTGTAGACCCTCGGGAAGATCTTCTCAGGGATGACTCTTCTCAAGCTTTTCCAACTTCTTTGCCGTCAAAGCGCCCGGCATTGCCAGGGTGGTTACAGACCCAGCTAAATGAGCAATCTCCGCTACATCAGAGCATTTTGAAAGAGCCTTCGCTAGATCGTAGCCGTGAAACCCAGGATCATGCAGACCTACCCAAGGAGAACAAACCACTAAAGGACAAGTCCGCAGTCACACAATGGACCTTCGACCAATTTGTCACCAACTCACTAAACCCTTCGGTAGCGGACACTGAGGCGCGCGAATATCAGCGTTACATCAACCACCCCCAAAACCTTCCCCTGGTAGTCTCAAACGAAGTACCGGCGAATACGAATCTAGAGTTCCTTGGCTATATCAACAGCATATCACCGAATACCGTAGCGAACACGCATTCCACCGAAGATGATATCGCAGATTACACTGAATTTCTTGATGTGGGGGAGGACCCATTGACTGTCACCGACGCGGACACGCCGAAGAAGCGGTACAAAGCTTATCGGCAGTGGTTGAAAGGGAAGTCTTTGTTCAAGCAGCAGCGTATAGATGCTTGAGACAGGCTTTTCCGGGCTGCGATTTTTATGCAGGTGGTGAGTTCATTCAATGGCTCTATTGGATGGGGTCTTTTGAGCTGTGCGGTAGGCGGAGTTGCTATGAGGCTCTCCCTACTATCATTGAACGAATAGAATGGATTGGAAAGTTCTGACGGTTTGACTACAAAGGGCCAGCATGGTCACCCCGGATTTGCTGGAATAGACATCGTCGCCAGCCGGATTTTAATACTAGATTATTATCCGCCTATTCTAGACGATCAGCAGATCGCGAAGCCTACTGTCGCTGTCTATCAATACCCGGTATTCTTCTTCAACGTTAATGGTTTCCTGTAAGGTAGCTGTTAGTATCTTTACAGTATGTTGTAAGCTGTCCATCACTGGCTCAAGATCGCTAGACAATGACTCTCCTTGGATGCTACACCAGCATACGATGAGTCCTTCTAGGATTTCGCCTCTGTGGAACGCAACTCGGGGCCAGCCATTTGAGACAATAGCATTGAATGCTTGCAATGCCGCTTGTAGCAGTCGAGGATACGCGGTTGCGAAAGGAGCTGTCAATAACCTCGAGAGGAGAGGAAGTATGTGCTAAGAGCGAACTTTAGCGACCATTTCGAGAGACTACCTTCCACCTCCCTTACCTTTAAGTGCTTAAGAGACGCAATCCCCATCTCTTTAACCAGATCCGTAGTTCTATACACTAGGAACTCCGCAATCCTCACATTCTCCCCAGCATGAGTGTAGCCCTTGAACACTCCGTACCGGAATAGCTGATCAAAAGCTTTCGTTCTCGATGCCAGGTCCTTCTCTTCAGCGAATCGGGCATTCGTAAGGGCGATTAGCGTCGGATATACTGCACTCAACAACTGCAGAGACTCCTTCTCGGGCGTCAGAGTTGGCAAGTAAAGGAGATAAGGCATCAATGCATTCTGAAAGACTTCGCCGAGACCTGTACGCTCGAGCATCTGTGTTGGAGCTGTCTTTAAGAGTTTGGTCAGTATCTCGCAGCCTTTGACCTTGTAAGCTGTTGAGGAGTCGTCGACCATTGTCAGGAGCGGGGGGATGATTAGGGGCCAACTGGCTTCTATTTGGGATGCCTGATCTCTGGGATTAGTTCAATTACTTATGTAGAAGGTATGAGTTTTTGGTTAGTACATCTAGATGCTCCAAAACCCATTTGACCACCGTAACGACATAAACGTTGCGGAACTTCCAAGGCTTCTCCGTGGCCTCAAGATCGCTAGACACGAAAGCTCCAGGTAGTGGACTTACTGCCTTTCGCCCTTGCTCTGTGATTTCTCTGCTTCTGGATTTTACAAAGAGAGGCTTGATTTTCTCTTGAAGTAGTCTAGTCAGGAGGATATGAGAGTCTTTTGGGCTAGCTTTGATGACCTCGAAGTATTGGCCTAAAAGAGGGTTGGCTTCACTGAAGGCCTCTGGGCTTGTCCATGGGTCTCGTTGATCCGTGAAAGATGCTAGACACATGACATACTCTACTGTTGAATCTGTGTCTTCAACTGCTAGCAAATTCTGTATGTGGGACAATAGTCGCAACCCAGCTAAATACATGGCTCGAAGTCTCCTTAGCGTAGCTGGATTTGCCTCCGAGTCATTATCTATGAAAAGAAATTAGCTGTCCGGTCAAACAAACCCTCCCGTCGAGATAAGCGTTACAATTAGAGAACGGCGCCCTTTCGGCAAAGATCTCGAGCGGAAGAATAGCATTTGCTGCCCAGTCCTGCACATATCGAAGCGCGGGGACAGTGTAAGTCTGCACTGAATATCGCAAGTATGCCTCAACTAGAACGATATCTTCATGCAACTCAAAGCAAGTCAACGAATTTTGATGTTAGACAGATGTCGAGACTGACATACTGGGATACTCCTCTTGTCGTTGGATGGATGAATATTCTTGATTACAAAATCAAATTGTATGGATTCGGAAAGGCCTGTGCTTGAAAGGCAAGCTGGCGTTTCTGCTCTCAGGACGATATCTTGAACATGCTTCCGGGTAGCTTTACGTAAGGAGCGTAGATCCATGACATAGATCTTCAATCTCTGAACTGTCACTGTTGTGAAATCTTCATGCACTCGGGGTCGGCTTACAAGGCTAATGGCGACAATTTCCTGTTCGTCACATTGAGTGAAACATAAACTTCATGGTGTAGAAGAAAACGATATATATCTTCAGCTTCTGTTCATAAGCGAGCGCCAATTGAGCTAAGCGCCAGCCGCAGCCCAGATATGCCTAGCGATTTCATTACATGTTGTTCTACCTAACTCATGATTGAAATTGGATACCAGGTCCTACCACAATCTCAAAGGTTTTACAGGGTTGTGTCTGCTCTTAAGCACGGCAATGCATAGGCCCTCGATTCCGTCTCTAGGTGCCCCATCGCTAACCTTTTCTTTTGGCGTTTTGTGAAGGAAGTACGCGAACTGGTCAGCTCAAGTCGTCGAATCAGAATAGTACGATGTAGCCGCTCTGTTGTCTTTGGCTGGAAAACCGCAGCCTAAGTTTTCAAGATTGCGCTAGGGACTATGCTAGTTCCTCGAGTCCGAATCGTCGTCCAAGTTGTCGCTCTCTAATACCTGGCACCATATCCGTCCGTTTTCTAAGGATGAGCTGATACCGAAGTCTATAGTATAAGGTGGCCTGTTGCTTGAGTCCAAATTGGTTGTTCCCCCGGGCAGTAAAATAACAAAGCATCAAAAAGGGCCGAATTCCTTTTTCCTTCGCTTTACTTCTTCGATGGCTCTATCGGTATCCGTTTCATCTGGATTTTGGAGCTGCCACTCTATTAAACTGTCAAGGGCCTTCTTTACCCAAGGACCATTCTGTGCCTCTAAGGCATCGCATAGTTGCTTTCCGTCCACCATTGGTTTTAGTGAAGGAGCATCTAGCAGATCCAACTCCTTGATTCTTGATAACCACTTAGCATAGCTATCTACTAGTTGCTGGCGATCTTCGAAAATCAGCTTTGTCACGCATAACGGATAGATCCGTGACATACCATTTGCTTCTCCGGTCTCCATAACTTCCACTAAAAAGGTATACATGACGCTACTCCGCCAATTTACACCCCAGCGGCGGATTGCCATACCTTGAGCCTCACGTAAAGCCGAATATTTCTTCCGCTTCAGAGGTGACGTGGTGGCATCTTCTTGGTCCTTAATGACTTCTCTTGTCGTCACGATATCCGGCAGAGTTATTACTGCGTTCTCGACAATCTTGGTTTCTGAATTGTTCGCTTTGATACCCTCTCTAGCTACAGTAGCTGCCACGGTTGGCGGAGCCTTCGCTTTGGGTTTCTTTGAAGCCTCTGGAACTGCTCTAGCCCAGGGTACAAAGGCACAAAGAAGCCAAGCTAGGTACACATGCTGCGAATCCGGCAATAATACCTCCAGTATCAGAAGCAGTGATCCAGACACATCGTTTTTGTCAGAAGCGGCTTGCATGATCGCTAAAAGCTGATCGTATGCTAGGGCCCAGTTTTCGGTGCCAACCAAGTTGAAATTTTTAAGGGTGGGGTTGGTAAAGATTGTATTGTATAAGCCTAGGCGATCGATGAGACGTAGCGCCGTACGGGGGTCAGGCCCTTGAACGGAGAGTCAGATAAAAGATTGTTGTCAGTCTTGATTGACACCTACCCTTCAGCATCTTAACGATCTCAACACCTACCCTTTCCCGGCGAATCTTCAGCCTTAAAGCTTCTCGAATGGTTTTATCGCTCATAGCTTGCTCGTCCTCTTGGGCTATCGTATAACCTAGTCTGCTTGCAAAACGTATGCTTCTCAAAACCCGTAGAGGATCGTCCTTGAATGTTTGAAATGGGGCCAGTGGGGTTTTGATGACTTTGGCCTCCATGTCCTTAAAGCCTCGTGCTGTGTAGTCCTCAATGCTGGCGGTAGAGAGATTGTAAAACATAGCGTTTACCGTGGCGTCACGACGAAAAGCGTCGTCTTCAGGAGTTCCGAACTCCATGGTAGGATTCCGACTATCATCGGCATATGTTTCTTTCCGCAAGTTTACCAGGTCTATGTCAAGGCCAAGGATCTTCGTCGTAACAGTTTCAAGATGTTTCGATTTCTCCGGATTCGACTCTATCTTAGCCAATTTACCAACGACACCTTCATTGTATTTGGCTCTACCCTCATCTTGCGCCAGATACTCCTTCATCAGAGTTCCAAACGTATACCCTGTCATCGAACTGATACTGATATCGATGTCATTGCTCGTAGACCCTAAAAGCTTGTCCCGAACCCAGCCTCCAGTAAATCTCAATTCGGGTTTTGTGTATTCTCCCAGCGTATCGATATAAGAGGAAACCTCCAATAAGAGTTGACGCAAAAGCACCTCTTGATCTGTCAATCGAATGATTTTTGCCATGGTTTTTCTATGTAAAGCTGAAACCCTATTTCTAGATGCATAGCAAAGTCGTGAACCATTTGGGATTGATCGAAAAGGAAGCATTTACATGTATATCATTTGACACTCATATAGCAATGCACCAATAGAACTTATTAAAAATTAGAGTAGGCACATATTGGTGTTCATTATTTGAACAACTCGGGCTGTAGGTTGTGTAGGTTTCTTGCCAGGACACTCCTTTGGTACAGGATTATAAACTTGTGTTAGCGTTGACTCACCCTCGGCAAGATACATGAATGTACTCAATATAACGTAGACAGTCGCTTGCGGGTATCGCATGCGGTCGGGCGGCTATCCCGCTAGACTTAGGTCAAAGGTGGAAGGCGAAGCGAGCTTCATAGATGACTTACTGTACTCTTGCGCACCGTACGGTTTTCACATCATGGCTGTGGCAGCAGTTCAGATGGGTGGCATGAACGCACCAAACTCGACGTATGTTAAACAGGTGTCCATCAGCCATTGTACCTCGGCTGATTGATACTAGTATTTACGTTCGTCTTTATCAGCCACGGCCTGGTTGAACTATTTGGACTGACCTTGAGCATAGGTGAAGAACCTGGAGGAGGCCATCAAGATCGACCCACTCAAAGAGGCGCTCACCGAAGTTTTCTCTGAATATGGTAACATTATCGACATCGTAGCTAAGAAGAACTTGAAGGCCAGAGGTCAGGCTTTTATAGTCTTCGATGATACTGAAGCCGCCGAGCGCGCCATCAAGGAGGTGCAAGGCTTTGAGCTTTTCGAGAAACCTATGGTGCTTGATTATGCTAAGACAAAGAGTGACGCTACGGTACAGAAGGGAGGAAGTTCGGATGATTTCGAGCAACACAAACGGCAGAGGTTGGCTGAAAAGGGTAGCGTTTTCCATGCACGTTCCGCTGGGCACTATGTGATGGCTGATCTCGAATTTGAACTGTTCTAGAAAGAAAACAGGCTGCAGAAGCTGCAGAAGCACAAAAGAAGCTCAAGCGGCCATCCGCTGCAAATGGCCCCGACGCTGGCAACGCACGACCAGTCAAAGCAGCGCGCGGTGCTGGTCTTAAATCGTCAAATCCTGCAGCAGGGGCAGTGGTACCAGAAGAGTATTTACCGCCTAACAAGATCCTCTTCGTGCAGAACCTACCAGAAGACTACGAGGTTGAAGGGCTCACTGTGATTTTCGGTAGATTCGAAGGTTTTAGGGAGGTGCGACTGGTGCCGGGCAGAAAGGGAATTGCTTTTATTGAGTATGAAGCAGAGGCGGGAGCTATAAGTGCTAAGCAAGCTACGGCCGGAATGGCTTTAGGGGAGGAGCAGAAGTCCATTAAAGTCGTTTACCAACGTCAATAAAGCCTTGGCGTATAGCTCCTTCTTTCAAGGTTGACTTAGATACCCAGTCCGCAAATGACAGTTGACCGCTTCAGGAAAACTCGTTGATCATTGTCTTTTACACGTAACAGTCCTGGCGCCTCGTAAAAGGTGGAACGCATTATGCAGGAGCAATCGCCAGAAAATTTGAAAAACCGAATTCCGAAAGCGATCGGTTTTCTGGACTGATGACAAATCAAAATGCTAAGAAGTTACTAGAAGATGACATCTTGGTCCTCTTGTTCGCCAAGGACATCGGTAGAGCCTGAGCCTTCACTATTCTCCTTGTCACTGTCGCGTTGTTTGGCAGCATTTTCCTGATCTGCTCTCTCATTATCTCGTGTCTTATTGTTTTTCACCTAATAATGGATGTATCAGCGAGCGCTCTTGACTCGCTACCCAGAAGCTGGCCGTCTTAATTACCTTTTTCAGTCGATAGAACTCTTCTCTGTCAAGTTCATCCAACTCCGAGTTGATGTCTGCTAGTTGTTAGCGAGCTTATAAGTCGGTACGTCCATGTGTGCCCCTACACTTGATGGTGTTCTCTGTGCGCGGTATGATGACCTGTAAATTAGAGTCAGAATACCGAAGGACTTAGGTAGCCCAGGTGCCTACGTGTTCACTGCGTTGAAAGGACAGCGGCGGTTAGTAGGTGTATTTACATAGCTATCGGTGGTTAAACGTACATCGCATTTACTACGTTAGGTCTGCATTAGCCACACATATTTAAGATAATGGCAAAGGAGTACTACCTCGTCTGTTCACGACCTTGATGACTTCGTCCAGGATCACGAATGCTGTCTGATGTGAACGTCCTTAGTACGGATGAGAATTAGTCGTGCTACATAACATACTTGTAAGCTTGCTAACTCCACGAGCGTTTCCACAGCTCTTGCATAAGTCTCCCTGCAGCGCTGGACTTGCTGCCCTCCTTTTCCCAGGCCCGTCAAGCCAAAATCGTTGTTCCCTTCTGTGGTGTGACTTTCGAATCGAGGTAAGAAAACACCAGACACGTTTTCTTGTTTCGTTCTCACTCGGAACCGTGCAGATTTTGCAGATTCCTGGATTTGATAGCCTATATCTCCACCCACAGCGTACGTGACCTCTGCCAACGAGAAAGCCGCTATCTGCATCACACGGCCCATCTTTCGCTTGGCTTCATCAATACGCCTTGTAATTTCTGCCATACCTTAGTGCGAGCAACTTGCTTCGACGCCTGATACCGTACCTCGAAATCGTCTACAGTGCACTGTTAGCTTCATTCGCTATGAACCTTTATGGGACGCACTTTGTCAATGCCTCGCTTTTCCTCTTCAGCAGGCTGTGGCCCGTCTCCGCACCCTTTAACTTGCTCTTCATAGCTCCTAAGGACTGTCGTGTTGGGAAGACAGCTTCCCTATCCTATAACGTCCCGCCCCATCAGCATTGGCACAGTATCAGGATCTAGCATGCTTGACTAACTCCAGCACCTGACATTTTGGGCGAAACCTAAGAAACGAGGGAATTACAGTAGCACACAAAACTGCTACAAATCTGACTGTGTTTCGTTGAATACTGTAGAAGGAGCACCTCACGATCGAGGGGCACTAACGTTAGCGCCCGCGGTCCTGCTTCGGCATAGACTCTGTTCCAAATACCTCAGATAATTCTCGCGTCAAAACATCCGAAATTTCGCGCACGGTGGTTCCCAGAGTGCAAGCACACCGGTCACAATATGCCTGGGGAACTCTTACGGACGATGTTCATTAGCAAACCTAACCCAAAGTTCGGCGCTCTGAACACAGATCTAGGCTTGTACCTAGTTTCTTCGGACGACGTAGTCTACGAGCAGGATATTCTACGTGATCCAGGAAGAATCAAGCCATGGCTCATATATGTGGATTACAAACACCAGCATGGAAATCTTCTGGAACAGGCGTTTGTGTTACAGCGTGCTTGCACGCAGTTGCCGCGTTCCTACAAGTTGTGGAAGATGTACCTTGAATTACGTGTGAAGCACTTACGGAACAAGAATCCTGCTATCCATGCATCAGAGTACGCCAAAGTCAATGCTTTATTCGAGCGCGCGCTCATCCTGTTAAATAAAATGCCAAGAATCTGGGAAATGTACCTTTCCTTCCTGATGCAACAGCCTTTGGTAACATCTACCCGTCGGACCTTTGACAGAGCACTGCGATCTTTACCAATGACCCAGCATAATCGCGTATGGGCCCTGTACCGACCTTTTGCCAATTCTGCCTCTGGTGACACCGCGGTAAAGATATGGAGACGCTACATGCAGATCCACCCGGAGGATGCTGAGGACTTTATCGATCTTCTGGTGGAGATGCACAAATACACGGAAGCTGTAAAGAAATACATGGACATACTGAATAATCCCAGATTTCGGAGCAAGAATGGGAAGAGTGAATTCCAGCTTTGGACTGAAATGGTGGATTTATTAGTAACGTATGCTAAAGAGATAGAAACCGGGCGTACTGCGGGTATTGATGTTGAGATTATTGTGCGAAGTGGGATCGAGCGATTTGCGGACCAGAGAGGGAAATTATGGGCAGGTCTGGCAACATACTGGATTACAAAAGGCAACTTTGAGAGGGCACGAGACATTTTTGAGGAGGGAGTTACAACCGTCATGACCGTTCGAGACTTCACTCTAGTATTTGACTCTTACGCTGAATTTGAAGAATCCATCATCGGGAACCTCATGGATGCTGCGGCAATACGATCAGAGACAGGTAAGATCAACGAGGATGCAGATTTTGATTTGGACATTCGCATGATGCGCTTTGAGCAACTTATGGATCGGCGACCATTTCTGGTGAACGATGTGCTTTTGCGGCAGAACCCCAACAACGTTGTAGAGTGGGAGAAGAGGGTTGCACTTTGGGCCGGCAATAAAAAAGAGGTCGTACAGACATATACTGATGCTATTTCGGCGGTACAACCCCGTAAGGCGGTTGGCAAGTTCCACGAACTTTGGGCAAACTACGCAAAATTCTACGAGCAAGGGGGCGACTTACGGACCGCACGTGTAATCATGGAAAAGGGAATCAAAGTGCCATTCAAGTCGGTCGCAGAACTTGCTGAGATGTGGTGTGCGTGGGCCGAGATGGAATTGAGAAATGAGGATTTCGACCGGGCGGTGAATATTATGGCGAAGGCATGCCAGGCCCCAAAACGATCTACTGTGGATTACTTCGACGAGTCACTGTCACCGCAGCAAAGAGTTCATAAAAGCTGGAAACTATGGAGCTTTTATGTCGATCTAGTTGAGAGTGTAAGTACTCTCGAAGAAACGAAAAAGGTTTACGAGAGGATCTTCGAAATACGGATAGCAACGCCGCAGACAGTAGTCAACTTTGCGAACCTACTTGAAGAAAACAAGTACTTTGAAGAGTCTTGTAAGGTCTACGAGCGAGGTCTGGACCTGTTCAATTACCCCGTCGCATTCGAATTGTGGAACTTGTACCTGACAAAGGCGGTGGACCGTAAAATCGGCATTGAACGACTACGAGATTTATTTGAGCAAGCGGTCGAGGGCTGTCCTTCGAAGTTCGCCAAGATCTTGTATCTTATGTATGGCAGCCTGGAAGAGGAACGTGGACTCGCAAGGCATGCCATGCGTATCTATGAACGGGCAACACGTGCAGTCTCGGATGAAGACAGATTCGAAATGTTCAACTTCTACATCACCAAATCAGCATCCAATTTTGGTCTTACCTCAACGCGTCCTATCTATGAGAGAGCGATTGCAGCTTTGCCGGATAAAGAAGCTCGGGACATGTGTCTCAAATTCGCTGAGATGGAGCGAAGACTTGGGGAAATTGATCGAGCAAGATCCATTTACGGGCATGCATCACAGTTCTGTGATCCGCGCACTACGCCGACTTTTTGGTCGAAATGGGAGAACTTTGAGGTGCAACACGGTAATGAAGACACTTTCAAAGAGATGCTTCGCATTAAGCGAAGTGTACAAGCACAATACAAGTAAGTCGAAAACCTGATTTATAAGTCCTAGAACCGTACTAACATTACAAAGCACCGATGTAAATTTTATTGCGTCTCAAGCCCTCGCTCGAAGTCTACAGCAGCCAGAAGAGACCACGACGGAAGAAGGTGACGGCGAGAACAATGAGCAAGCCGATGCCATGGCAGCCCTTGAACGCCAGGCTCGTGCACCTTTAGGCTTCGTTGCAGCTAGCAGTGGACTGGAGGCCGGCAACGCGAAGCCAATGGAGCTATCTCCGGCGGTGACTGCTAACCCTGATGCGCTCGATGTTGATCTGGATGACGAGTGAAATGGAATGTGGCAATCAAGAATATATTTGCATATCATCATGAGAAATAGGGAGTGGAATAGTTGAATTACGATAAAACCTATCTGATTGACCTAGGGTGGTGTACCTCGAAAGAGCGTTTGCGTAGATGGTAGCGTTGCGTTGTCACATCGGATAGACCTCGAACAAAACTCCTTCGGCGGACCCTGTTCCATTCTGGCAGCAGCAACGAAGTCTCACAACACCATTACTTTCGAGCTGGATAGTACAATATCCCGGTCAATGAGCGAAGAGGTGCGAAAATTATTCGTGATCGAACGTTCAAAAACTTGAGCAAGTCCAGTCAAGTCCAGTCAAGTCTAGGTAGACTAGATACTAATGTCTCGATGGCCTATTTCGAGACATCTCGACCAATAGACTGGTACAGCCCAGTAATACCAACATCAGCGTTTTTCGTTATATCAGCTTCTTTCTCAAGCATAGGCCACTGTGTCTCTTCACTGCTATTGTCGTTGCACCAGAGTAACAACCGATGGTGCCGTTCGGAACATTATGGACGAGTCCGAATGGTTTCTTGCATACCCACTCAGCAGGGCAAGCCGACGTCACTCATTTCTGCCACCAGAGAGACTATGGTTTCCATCTCTCCGTCTGCTTGGTGGGCTATAGAAGAATGCTGGGTATGACTGGTCAATCTTGGTGATGTAGCATACCATATCTTTGAGGTGTCAATACTAGACCATCGGCGGCCTCTGTACTCGATTCGATGGAATATTGCGTTTGGCGGAGGTCTTGGCAGGAGAACAGAACTCCCACTCAGCAAGCGTTGGAGGATTGTCGGAAATGAGAATGAACACACCCACGCCACTGCATAAATACGACTTTGGGGAGTCTTGAGTGGATTCATCTTTGCTGTACCTTACGAAATCCCTTTAGTCCCATCCCAACATCCGCTATAAAACTCAAAGAACTTGATACCATGAATCTTCATGATCTCTTCTGCTATGATCCTACCTTGCTTCGTGGGACCATCGAATTTCTGTTGTTCAATCTATTTAGAAGAAGATATCATTTTGAACATCCCCTAAAGTCCTAACAGTCTAGCCTTCTTGCCAGTGATACAATCAAAGAGACAGCAGTCCTATCTCTGAAAACCCTTCAGCATACCTAGTCTCTTTACGAGGTATACTTTGTATCCTGTGATACGCCCAGGATTAAAACCTCCCCAAATACTCGTCTCGATCTGGAATTTCTCTTACGGTTACAGCGATGGTAGGATCTTCGAACACTAGTCGATCCTGACTGTCTTCTGGCTAATCATAACTCAGGTCTCTACGGTCTTATAAGAATAGCAAGTTCTAACTATGCATAGAATGCCAGAACCATATGATCACCCACACATCCTCCGCGATTATAGGAGCCTGTGTTTATGACTTGCCCGCAACCCTCATGCTTATGAAAGCAACCCATAAGGTCCGCAACACGTTCGATTTATTGCAGGGCGTCTGACCGGGGCTCACGTCTGTTCCTGTCGCCAGCATCTATGGAGCGCTACGGACGTCGCCATCGGTTTGGTTGGCCTACATGGCGTGAGGTTGCTCGAGCGCGTGTCCAAAGTGACAGACAATACATCCTTGCAGGCTACCTTATCACGTTATGTCTATCTACAACCTATCACAAGAGGAATGTTTGCAAGGGGTTCGTTCCTCTGCTCATCTCGGAAACGATGGCTTGCCGACCAAAACCTTCACAGAAATCTAACTCTCAAGACGAGTACTTCATATTACTTAGGTTGCCTGTTCTTGTAGATTTCGCCGTGATAAAATTTAACCTCGATCTTGCGGTATGAGTATACTGAACAGTACAATAATTTCGCAGATGTTATAAATATCATGCAATGAACAGAAGAGCTTGATTCGGGATCGTATCATACTATATAGTAAGAGATGTATGATACAAAGCTACTGATAATTTCTCCTCTCGACGCTTCTCCTTCGAGTACTTTCCATACATGTGTAACATTCTGAAGCAGCAACGAAACCCTTTCCATGCCGTCAAATCCAACACTAGTGAAGGGCATATGTTCAGGTTGACGCTGTTGCGTTCCTGCCGGTCAGAGCGTGAGATCCCGCCTAATACAAAGACAGGTCTTTTAGGCATCGATGTAGTGATGACATTTCTAATTGACGACTGTCGATGATGAATCTTTGGCATGTCTTGAGGAACCTCTAGTAAGACTAATCTGACGTCGCCTAGAGTTTGCTTTTGAGGCAAGGAGTCTAGATCTCACCATGTCCCTACCAGATCCTTTAAAAGACAATGATTAGTGAGCCTGCTCTTCGACTTCGAGCAGAAAGCAAGCGCCGTTCGAAGACGTGTTTGTAATTGAAGATAATCATAAGTATCGTCGACATTTCAAGAAACTAAGCGTCGACGGCTTTTGATGGCTAAAAGAGCTCGATCAAACCTTCCGCAAGCCACTTTACGAGGTCAGAAAAGAAAGTATTCGAATTTCGCAATTGACTATCGTATGACTACTAACGTGATTTATTCGCATTCATCATATATTCAGAATTTCATCTTATTATCACTATTTTACCTTCATGTGAGCGTTCTGCACGCGAAGAGATTGACTGATATATCACTATAATAGATGTATTCTTTAGTAGACTGATCATCAAGTCGAGTTTCGAGTTGACATTTTGAATTCGATTCAATTCGAAGTCAAGTTGCTCACACTTTCAACTCGACTCAAGTCGAGTTTGTTACGAGCGTGCTCAGCCTTCTACTGAAACGCGAGTTCTCTGAGCGAGCCTAAGACTCTATCGAGCTTAGCGCTTCTCTTTCTTCTGTACATATAGCTAGAATGCAAACCTGTTTAAAACATGTTTTTTGACTATCTTCTTTAGACTAGCTCAAGACGTGTTTTAAACTCATTTCTTGAAGAATGTTTTAAACACAGAGATGATTTATATTTATAGTAGCAACTTATAAAAAGTTAATTGACCTTCAGATTAATCTCTTCATCATGTAAAGAAAGCTTTAAAAGCATTTGATTGTTGATGATGCTATTCAAATACTCGTTGAGAATATTCTTGCTTGAAGAATTTAGTTTAGTCATAACAATTTTCTTCTGCAATAATCTATTTTTCATTTCACATAACTTCTTCTCATTGATCTCAACGCTTTGTGTATAGCGAAGTCTTTTCTTCAGCTCACAAGATTGATTGAGCATTCACTCATTAATGTATATATACATAAGCTTGTTAACATTGATGTTACTGAGCTGATTTCTAGTCTTTGACTTTATAAAATTCATGATCAATGAATCTTGTTCAATTAACATGAAATTTTCAGATATTTTGTTGACTCATAGACAAAGCTTTGCTAGCTGAGAAGCAAATAACTTGCAGCAGAGTCAAAAAAGCTTTGAATAGTTAATTCATCTTCAACATTCAACTTAAGAGTGAAATTCATCTATTTGAGTTTAAAATGCAAGTCATTGCTTCATGATTAAAGTTGCATCTGAGCAATAAAAACTATATTTATTAAAGAAGATCAACATGATAGAATTGAATGTTAAGCTGATCATAAGATTTACTACTTTAATATCATGACTTTGAGATAATAATAAAGTAATGATTACATGTAAAGATGTAAATTGTTGAAGAAGTTGAAGTTCTTAAACATTATTTGCTATATCTTTTAAACACTTGATGTAAGAGTATTTTTTCACTTTGAAGTATAAATCAGCTCATATCTTGTTTTAATTGTAAAAAACTCATGACAGAAAATAATTCTTTGCTTCAGAAAGATACTGAATTTGATGTAAAAACTTCAAGATATCATAAGTTTACTTCAAGAAGATTCAGCAGTTCAGATTTTTAAGATGAGATAAAATTTTAGTGATATTTCTGTTTTTATTATCATTTATTTTTGATTTGAGCTGTCTGATGTATCTCATTATCATCTTCTCATTCTTTAGTACTGAGTTTATGAGTCTCATGATAGATTCTCAGCATGTAGAAACATTAAAAATAAGCAAACATTTATGATTATAAATTTATGTAAAAGAGATGATTAGTATGTGATTTAATTCAATAGAATGATGATGAAAACAAGATTGAGAAACATTAAATATCTTAAGATTAAAAATTCAAATTTACATTAACTTTTATCTGAAACTTTCACAGAATTGTCAACTTTTTAAGAACAGTGAGAAAAGATTTAATAATTCACTGAGCATCTTCAAGAATCTTTGCAAATCAGAAAAATTTAAACTGATTATTAAGTTGAGTTTTGAGTTGACATTTTGAACTTAAATTGAGATTGAGTCAAATTGCTCACATTTTCAACTCAATTCAAGTCAAGTTGCTCATATTTTCAATTCAACGCAATTCAACTCAACTGAGAATTGAGTCAACTTGACTCGACTTATCAAGAACTCAAGCTTGACATCAAGAGAGTTAAATATAGAAAATTTTCCGGTTTTTAACTTTTGCATTATCTTTTTGCATTATCTTTTAATAAAGAGTCATAAAGAGAAACATAAAGAAAAACATGATGAGAAACATGATGAGAAACATGAAGAAAAACATGAAGATTATTTGTGTTAGAAGTCAGCATAAAGCGAGTCATATAAGTGTCATTTAACTAATAAATAAATGCTAAGAAAGAAAAGTATCTACAGAAAAGAACTCAATTCTTATATGTATGTTTCTCAGCTCTGTGCTAGACTTAAAAGAATTGACATCTTACACATATGATGCAGAATCTCAATGACATCACTTTTAGCTTAAATGCTCACTAGATTCGATTAGAATGAAATCAAGACAAAGAATAAACGAAGACTAGAATCATAACATTACTCTTTTTTCTTGACTATTCATGTTCGCATGAATGTTATTTCTTAGTGCGCTTTTGTTGAATATTTGATATGAAAGTCGTCAATCATCTCTTAAGCGTTCATAAATTCATTGTTGTCAGCGTTATATCAGTTGAGATCATTGTCATAACTCTTTCATTTAACTCGATATTGAAGTCATCTTCAATATTGTTGAAAGTTCAATATATCGTTGATCTTTCATTTATTCTCATCATTCATCACTATTGACTTCAAGAGTTCATTCTTCTGATCAGACAGAGAGTCATTAATGACGAGACGAAGAAGTTCTGAATGAAATACATCATGTATACACATAGTCTTGAGTAGTTTCAATTTATAGAATGAGTCAACGAGATTGATGATCTGAAAAGAGTTGAGCATCTTGTCATTCAATTTTTTGAAGAGTCTCGCTGTAATAATGTTTCATTCATTCAGAAACATTCTTGATTCAATCTTGTAATTGATCTTCTTTCTATGCTTGTTAGCTTAATTCATTATTTGTTCTCGTGTTTTGATCAGAGCTTCATGAGCGAAGATCAATGTCTTGTTTATTTGTTCAGATATATTCTGAGCTCAATCAATCTGCAAGCGTTCGCAAGTGCTTTCATACTCGATGATGTCAGAGTCGAAGCTTATACAAGAATAAAAGTTCTTGTTCATGAAGAAGAGAATCAAGAAGATGACTGAGAACAAAATGTTATTGTCAATAAACTTGATCATGAGTAGTCACTTAGATCAGTCATTCTGCATATATGAACAGAAGAATTAAAGATATCGCTTGATGTTTTGATTGACTCGTTCGCTTTGATCATTGATCTGAGAATGATAAACGATAAACAATCGAAGAGAAATGCTCAGTCGTTTGCAAAGAAACTTTCATAGTATAAAGATGAATTGCGAATCTCGATCAAATACTATGAAGCTTGATAAATCATGAGTTCAATATACTCATTGAATCAGCATTTCAGCTGTCTTTTCAACAGTGATATTTTCATCATCAATGATGCAAGAAATATAATGTCTTTCTTTTAATAATCTGCAGATGATTGTCAGAATAACGTTGTACTCGCTTGAATCAAATAAATTAATAATGAAGTTCATTGCTATGTCTTGTCATCGCTGTTCAAATATTGACAAAGATTGAAGCAAATCATTTGATTTATTTCTAAATGTCTTTGAACGTTGACAGATATAGCAGTTTTGAATATATCAATCTATTATTTTTCGCATGAATAATCAATAGTAGTTTCGCTTTATGACTTTCACAGTTTTAAGAATATTAGAATGATCAACTGATAATTGATCGTGCATCTCACGAATCAGATTCATTTGTAGAAGCTCGTTGAACGAGATTCATAACTGACTATTATGATACAAGATTTCATTCTGAGTTCAACAATTCTTCAATTTGATATCTTTATATTGTGTCTCGTCTCTTGCTATTGCTTTGTGAAGTAACGTACAATTCTCGTTGATCTCATTAATCTCAAGAATCTGTTTATAAATTGATTCACTGATGTTCTTCTTTAAATCAGCAATTTTCATTCAATTTGAAGTCAGAATAGTGATTCATTGATAGCGAACGCGCTCATCTTCTGAATCTCTGAGCACAACGTCAGCTTGACGAGTTAATGCATCGATCTTGATGTTTTGTTTGTCAGATCAATATATTATTCTGAAGTTGAAATCAGCAAGCTTCTGAACTCAATGCATCTGATGTTTGCTCAACTCTTTATCTTTTATCAACGAAGTGAGCGCTTGATAATCAATGAACATCTCAATAGAAATGTCAGTTAGCTTCAGTTCAAGTCATCAGTGTTCAAATGCTCAAATAATGATCAGAAGTTCTTTATCATATATCTCATAGTTGCATTCAGCAGAAGACATGTTCTTACTATAGAAGACAATTGAATATAGTACTTCTTCATCATCATATTGAGAGAGAACTTCATCATTGATGTAGTCAAATGAGTTAATTTCAAGAATAGTTTCATGAGTTTGATCAAAGTGACGTAGTATAAAAGTCTCAATCATACATCTCTTCATATAATTGAAGACGATCTGACAAACTTCATTTCATTCAAATATAATCTTCTTTTAAGTAAGTCAAATCATTGAATGAACAATTTTTGAAAAGTTCTTAATGAAGCATCGATAGAAATTGCAAAAGTCAATGAAGAACTGCATCTGAGTGAGATTATTGAATGTAAATTATTCAATAACTGCTTGTATCTTTTGAGAGTTCATCTTCAGTTCTTTGATTGATATTAAGAGTTCTAGAAAGATAGTTTTTTGAACATGAAACTCGCACTTGTTGATGTTTATCTGTAGATCAGCTTCTCGTAGTCTATTTAAAATCAATCATACATGTCACTTGTGTTTCTTCAAGATCTTGCTGTAAATGATAATGTCATCTAGATAAATCTGACAAAACTGATGTAGATACTTGAACAACATGTTGTTTATATAATGTTGATAGAACGCAGATTCATTGATTAATTTAAAGAGCATTACATGATATTTGTATAAGTCGAAAAAGATAATAAAGATAGTCAAATTCTTGCTATCTGAATGCATGCGTAGTTTGTTAAACATGACAATAATGTTTAATCAAATCAGATACTTGCTTTCTTGTATATGAGTGAGAGTCTCGTCTATCAATGACAAAGAATAATGATTTCGTTTGATTAAAGCATTGAGCTTTCTGTAATCAATGCAGAAACGCAGACTATCATCTTTCTTTTCGATGAACAAGATGAGTGAGACGTATGATGCAAAGCTGAAGAAAATGAATTCTTTGTTTAAATGATTGATCAGATACTTCTTTATCTTTTGAAGCTTGTGATTGAACATCTGATATAATCTGCTTCGAGAAAGCATTTCTTCATCGATCAACTCAATTTTGTGATCATAGAAACGATGCAATGATAGCTGATTGATCATTTCTCGATCGAAGATGTCTAGATAGTCGTGATATTTAGAGAGAAGCTTAACTTTGACTTGCTTGAGAACTTCAGCGTGAGAAAGCTCATGCAGATTCACTTCTTCAGACTTGTTTTCAACTGTAGTTATAAGTCAATCGATTTTCAAGATGATAACAGCAAAGATCTTGATGTCTGATTGTTTGATTAACATTTCATATGTCACTGTCTTTATCATTGCTATGTTCATTGAATCTGACGTTGATTTAAAGATTTTGACGTTAGTTAAAGTCGCGTCACGCTGTTTTAACTGTTCAATGAACTTCTTGTTTTGACTGAATTGAGATGTAACGAAAGTGAAAGATTTCTTCAGTATATAAGTAGAAGTCAAGCTCTTTCATTTCGTGATTGATTTATTGCTTGAGAATAAAGCAATCGATTTCTGACTAGTAGAGTTGAAATTCGAAAATCGAAGAAAATCGATTCGCATATCAATAACTAGATCAATTTTGTTCATTCATGTTTTTTCAAGAATTATTTGATGTTGAACTAATCGAGTGATCAACATAAAAGCTGTGTCAATCGTATGATCTTGAACAGTCAGATTCAAATAAATGACATGAGTAATGAGTTTCTTAGCATAATGATCATCGAATTCTCGAATTGACTTCGCTTTGATCAAAGTTAGAGACTTGATTTGCAACTGATCACAAATAATCTGCGCGATCACTTCATCAATGAACGAATAGTCAGCAGCTTCGATGTCAATCAATGACTTTAATGAGTAACTAATTTCATTGTTAGAAAGTACACATTCAGTAGTCAAAGATTCAGAAGCAAAAGAATTATCTGACATGCTCATTGTTGAAGAAATTAACACATCTTTCATCACGTCTTTGATAAAAGTCTCTAGTTTTTTGTCTCGCTATTCTCGAAAGACATTTTCTCATTCTCTTTATTCTTTGAAATGATGATTTTATGTAGACGAAGAGTGAAAGCTTAAGAAGTCGAGATGTTGATTTTGTTCTGAGAACAATTCTTGAACAAGTGACTTGAAATCTTGTAGATGTAGCAGATGATAGATGATCTCACTGACTTAAAGATAGAAAAGATGATTGATTTAACATAATTGATTATCAAAGTTGTTTTTGCTGACAAGAGAGTAGTAGCACATTTGTCAGATATGACAGTGACTTTGATGATGACAGTGCAACGTTCGCTGCGAAGCTGATAATTGACTTGTTGTTTACTATTCACATCTTGAAGAAAGATCTTTAGTCGATGAAGCGAAGTGAAATCTTCAAAGCAAACTGATAGAATGTTTTGCAAGCGATTATTGATTTTATTCTGAGAATCATTCATTAGAATGCAATCATCATATTTGAAATAACTGAATAGCTTTATTAAGTTGAAGTAAAAGACATTGAAGAACTTATCTGCTTGTCTCAGAGCGTTGTATTCGCGACGACACTTTCGATTCTTATCTACTTCATCATATATTTCTTTCAGATATTTAAATAGCTCATAGATCAAGTAGTATGAACGAGAAGAGTCATGATGACATCAAGCGTAAATGTGCTTAGCAGCATTATCTTCTAGTCTAGACAACATATAAACAATGCAGATAGTCTCATTATCAAACTGATTAACATTAACAATCAGCTTGTCGTTCATCTTGTTTCTTCAGTCTTTTTAAGTCGATTCATCTTCATCAATGAATACAGATGAATTTGAAAATTTGTAGAATTGATGATGTTTATTTTCAAATGAGATGAACTTAGTAAACATCTTTCGTCAAGTATGATTCTTGATAAAAGCATGCAACTTGATATCTTGTTAAGATAAATGATTCGTAGTAGATCGAGACTCAATAGACTGTTGAGATCAAAACTGATCAGCTGAATGCTGTTTCTCTTTGAGTTTCAACATTATCTTTTGTAGTTGAGTGTTAATCTTTTCTAGAGTGTTTATTGTCATGCAATTGATCTCTAGCTGTTTCAGTCTCTGAGTATGTTTGACTTGTAAAACAATTCAGTGCTTGTTGCATTTCAAAGTCATGTCTCGTTGATCTCTTAACTCATTTAACATCTTGATGATCTCGTTCAACTGATTAAAAGCTCACTGATGTAGTTGTTCTTCAATCTTAATGTTTCATGAGATTTCGACGTTCTTAGCTTCAGTTGAAGCATTGAAAGATAGTAAAGAAATTCGTTTATTTGCAATGCTTCTAAGTAAGTGAGCTGTTCATAACTCGATTGACTTGTTGTCACGTATCATGATGAGAAGATAAAGATAAATAGATTGTGATAATAAGAAATTTGATGATTTTGATAAATTTGAATAAATTTGATGAAAGTAATTCAAAGAATTTCTTGCGAATTTTCTGAATAAACGAAGTAGATTATTTCGTATCATCTACACGTTGATAGCAGAGTAGTTGATTAGCATTTATCTACTGTTAGAGATCAGCATAGAGCGAGTCATATGAGTGTCATTTAACTAATAGATAAATGCTAAGAAAGAAAAGTATCTACAGAAAAGAACTTGATTCTTATATGTATGTTTCTCAGTTCTGTGCTAGACTTGAAAGAATTAACGTCTTACACATATGATGCAGAGTCTCAATGACATCACTTCTAGCTTAAATGCTTACTAGACTCAATTAGAATGAAATCAAGATGAAGAATAAACGAAGACTAGAATCATAACAATTTGTGTCATGATGAATTGACTCATAGAAGTTAAATCAGAGACTAAAGTCAGAAACTGAGTTGAAGATCAGATCTGAGTTAACTTTGAAACTTTATGACTTTGTCAAGACATCATCTAAACTACGTCATATCTTCAACTTAATATATCATGAGTTATGTCGTGCTCAACTTGACAATGCTTGACAAACTCTTTATAGTGAATTGATTTTCTCAAATTATTGAGAACTTCTTAATAATTAACTCTATCATAATATATATTCATTCTGTATCTGCTTAGAATATTACATTGTCATATCACTCTTATAGATCTCGTCTATTCATTTAGTAAATTCAATTATTACAGTTTTAATTATTTCAAACTTTTCTTAGAAATGACAATTTGATATTCAAGCATGATAACAGCAATGTGATTGCAACAAAGTTGAAACAATGATGTTTCAATCTTGCAAGACATCATATCAGAAAATAAATGTCACATAACTGAATTAAAAAGTGAAGAAGCAAAGAATAAATTCTCTCTTGATATTAATGAACAGCTGACATGAGTAATGCTTCAATGTGATGAACTGCAAAAGAAACAGAAGTTAATAACTATTCAATCAAAGATTGAGATTCTGCAAGTCATTGAAACAATGAAGAAAAGTCATTAAGCTTTCACTTGAACTTTTACTTGAACTTGAATGATCTACAAATCATCTTCATAGTGTTAATAATAACAAAACAAAGTCATTATAAAATTGTTTTGCAAAAGTGAAGATCTTCAATGTCTTTGAAGAAGTATCATGATAAAATCATAAGAAAACATAAAGAGTGAATTTGTAACATTAAAATCTTATTTCAAAATATTTCTTGACATTTTGAAAGTAATGAGAAAAAGATTTTATACTGCATGATTTATCTGAAGAGTGAATCAAAGAAACTTTGATTTAATCACAAAGAGACTATGTCTGCAGTTTAGCAGATGTGATTCAATTTTATTGACTTTCTTCTGAATTTAATTGAAAACTCGATGAATCGAGACATAAATGTGACTCTGCAGTACGTGAATGCATTGCAACATTCAGATCAAATGATATGAATGTTTGCAACTCATCTGAGCACTCTGAAACATCAACTTTCGTTGTATAATAATGAGCATAAGCAAACTTATTTATTCATCAAGTTGAGATCTGAGCTGCATGTGATTATTATTAATGTGCAGTCAATTTCTATCATATGAGATGCGTTAATTAATCTTGTCGCTTGATTGAAAATAAATCTGTGAAAAGAACACATCTTGTAATTGAAATGATCTTGAGATGAGAACTTGCATGATCGAGATAAAATCAACAAGAAGACTCATTTAAAGTGAAAGAAATCTCATTGATCAACTAAACTTGATTCTTCATCAACGACAAGCTCACACACTTCATCACATTATAGCAAGAATTTGTTCAACATAACATATTACACATGCAATCAAAAGAATCATTACTTTACTGATTGTAAAGATGAAAAAATCAAGAATAGATCAAAAGAATTTGATGTAAATTGAGTATTCATTGATTTAATATCACATATGAATCATCTTAAGATTTCAAGAAAAGATAAACTTTTAATGAATGCTTCAAATTGTCAAGAAAAAAACAAGAAGTTCTCTTTGTAAAGATTTTTATATATAGAGAGCATGTAATTCAAGAAGATCAAAAGACAGAAACGAAGATTCATATAAATATTTATGTCAAGATGAATGTGATTAGTCAACGTTTCATCATTGAACAAAGTATGCTCTTGTTGAATGTTAATCTTTCAAGATTTATCTGAATGAATGATCAAAGTGTTTATTGTTATGACGTTTATAAGATGTGTTATCAACTGAGAGATAGTTGAGACATAGAGAAAAAAGATATAAGTATCTTCTATGCTATCAACAAGAAGAAATCTTCTCTGATTCTAAGTATGTTGAATATGCAATTCAAGCGTATTTGAATAAACATGATCACAAAAACATGACGTTTTGACATGAATGAGCATGCATTCAAGTTATTCATTGCAGAAGATTTTATGAAAGCTCTATAAGATGAGTTTACTGTATATGCTTTTATCATGATCAACATCATCAAAGAGTTAATCATTGAACATCAAGTGAAAGCAATGAATAACGTGACAAATTGTATCACAAACGCGCTTAAAATGCAGACTTTACTCATTAAATTGAAAGAATATGAAGATGTATTTTTAACAGAAAGTGTCAACAAATTACTTTTGCATGAAAATCATGATCATGCAATTGAAATCACTGCAAAGTTATCATATGAATCATTGTATAATTTGTTGAATACAAAGTTAGTGATTCTGAGACAGTATCTAGATGATGTCTTAGCAAAAGAATGAATTAAGCACTTTATCAACTTAATTGATTAAACTGATCATTGAATCAAGTTTTTATATCTACATTCTGACTCAACTTAAGTACTTAAGTTGAATCTTCTGACTTGACTTGAATACTTGAATCAAATCTCATAACTCAACTCGATATTAATCTCGAGTCAAGTCAGAACTCGCTGACTCAATTCAACTCATTAAGCAATTGAATATGATGTTAAGAGAGCTAAATATAGAAATTTTTCCGATTTTTCGCCTTTGTATTATCTTTTTGCATTATCTTTTTGATAGAAAGTCATAAAGAAAAACATAAAGAGAAACATAAAGAGAAACATAAAGAGAAACATAAAGAGAAACATAAAGAGAAACATAAAGAGAAACATAAAAAGAAACATAAAGAGAAACATAAAGAGAAACATAAAGAGAAACATAAAGAGAAACATAAAGAGAAACATAAAGATCATTTGATAGAAAGCTTTGATAGAGAGCTATGATAGAAAGCTATGATAGAAAGTCATGACGAGAAACTATGAAGACTGTTTGATAGAAAGTCATGAAGAAAAGTCATGAAGAAAAGCTATGATAGAGAAACATGATAGAAAGCTATGAAGAAAAGTCATGACGAAAAACTATGAAGACTATTTGATAAAAAGTCATGATAAAGAGTCATAATAGAAAGTCATAATAAAATATCTATCTATCTATCTTCATGTCTTGACGAGTCGAATTGAGAATTTTAAGTTGATACTTAATTTCAATTCTCTGACTCAACTTAAATATTCAGATTAAACATCTTGACTCAACTTGAATACTTGAATCAAGAATTCTGACTCAAATCAAGTCTTGATGAATTGAAAACTCAACTCAATCTCAATGACTTAACTTGACGTAATCAGTCTATGACTAATGCATTTATTTTATTTATTTTCAAAAAGAACAATAATCTTCATTTATGCATGAACTATCAAGATCTGAATAAGATCACTGTCAAAAATCATCATTCACTGTCTTTAATTAGTGAAACTCTAGACAGACTCAATAAAGTCAAGCAGTTTACTAAGTTAAATTTGAAGAATGTTTATCATTGTTTCAGAATTCAACATGAAGACGAGTCAAAAATTATGTTTCATACTCATTATGATTACTTTAAGTATATAATCATGTCGTTTGATTTAATCAATGCATCTGTCATCTTTCAGACTTATATTAATAAGATTTTAACAAAGCTTTTAAATGAGTTTTATGTTATTTATCTGAATGACATTCTAATCTTCTTCATAAAGAAGACTGATCACATAGATTACATGAAGTAGATTCTTGAAAGATTAAGAAAGTTCAAGCTATATGCTAGCTTGAAGAAGTGTAAATTCTTCATCATTAAAGTGAACTTTCTAGAATTTGTCATATTCATCAAGAGCATTTCGATGAACTCAAGTAGAATAGACATCATCAAAACGTGACTCAGATCAAAGATGTATCAAGAAATATAAGTTTTTCTGAAATTCATCAATTTCTATTGATGTTTTATACATTACTACTCTTAGATAGCAAAGTCTTTAACAGAACTGCTAAGAGATAGTGTAAAAAATGTAAAAATAAGTTCATTAATATGATCGAGCGAAGCGAAACAAGCTTTTAATTAGCTTCGTGACGTCTTTATGAAAGCATCTATACTAAGACACTTTGACTCAGAACGACATATACACATTGAGATCAACGCATTCAATTATGCAGTCGCGAATATTTTGTCTCAGTCAAATGACGAAGATCAGTGACATTCAATTGCATTCTGATTCAAAATGATGATAAACATTAAAAGAAACTATGAGATACATGATCAGAAGCTTCTAGTCATAGTAGCGATGTTTAAACACTGATAATACTATGTGAAAGACAATTATCATACTGTTGAAGTTCTGACTAATCATAATAATCTGAAGAATTTTATGAATGTTTGAAAGTTAAATGAAAAACAAGTCAAATGAATCATGAGATTGTTGATCTGCAACTTTGAAATAGCACATAGATTAGAAAAGATAAACTCGATCAATGCATCATCAAGATAATCTGACTATAAGAATGAGAACATTTCTGCAAATTGTTTGCTGCTTACTCTGCAGCGAAAGCTGACTAGAATAGAAAGCTTAAATAGCTTTATATTCGTAGCGATCAGAGAACTATACTGTATATGAATGATTAACGATGTCAAGAAGATGTTTGTTTACAGTATAAGTATGAACAAATATTCAGCAGAACATGTTGAAAGCAGACTGCAAGATGAAATTCACTGATGAATATAAGTGATTAACAATGTTGAGAAGATGTTTATTCACAATGTCAGTGAATGAAAATATTCAGTGAAACATGTCAAAAGTAGATTGCAAGATGAAATTTACTGTACATAAGTAATTAATGAAGTCGAGAAAATGTTTGTTCACAATGTCAGTGAAAACATGAATACATATTCAGCAGTGCATGTCAGAATTATGCTGCTGAAGATTATGATTTTAGCAGTGCAAGAAATGCATTTAGATGAAGTACATTTCTCAAGAGATAGAATTTCTCAACTTGAATCAATAACTTCAAAGAGCACAGATGTTGAAACGTTGATTCATAAAGATTGCAACGTAGTTAAGAAACAGCTTAATTTTGTTGTTAAAACTGTTGATTGCAAACAACTTGTTTCACATGCAATTGTCAGAGTATTGATAATTCATGAAATGACATACAACTTCAGTAGTAAATTCATAATTGAACTCATTAAGATCTTACAGCAAGAAGATGAATTTGCTGTGAGATTAAAAGCAGACGAAACGACAAGTATATGAAAGAGTGACGTTGAAGCTTGAACATTGAATAGTCAAGAAATGATAAAGTACAATGAATCATTGTATGTTTCAGAAGATTTTTCTGTCAGAGAAAAGCTGTTGAAACGTCATCATGATAACTTATTAGCAAAACATTTTGATGCTGACAAGATCAGTGAGCTATTAGATTGCAAATATTACTGAAAAAGTATGATCAAAGATGTCAAAAAGTACATAAATACTTGTAATATTTGTCAAAAAATGAAGATGAAATGTCATCTATCATATGATGAGTTGAAACCATTATCTCGATTCACAAATTCATGAAAAGAAATCACTATGAATTTCATAACAAATCTGTCGTTTAGTAAATGAAAAGAAGTCGTGTATGACTTGATTCTTGTGATAGTCAATCATTACATGAAGATAACGCGTTATCTGTCTATGAAGAAGACTCTGACTATTGTAAAGTTAGTAGAGTTGTTCTTTAAGCAAATTGCTTTAAGATATGAAGTATTGAATAATATAATTATTAATAAAGATAATCTATTTATTAATGCGTTCTGATCAGAAGTCTGCTATCATGTCAAGATGAAACGACGACTAAGCATTGCTTTTCATTCGCAAACAGATGATCAAACAGAATGATAGAATTAAACGTTGAAACATTATTTAAGAGTATATTGTTTCAAAAAGCAAGATGCTTGAGCTATGCTTCTACTCATAATTGAGTTTATTTATCATCAAACAAAGCACACTTCATTGAACTGTAGTTCTTTTAAAGTTATGTATGATTATAAACTCATCTTTGACATACACATTAAGAACGATGCTATGAAAGAAGAAGTATCAACAGCAAAAGAACATGTTGAAATGCTGCAAGATGTATGAAACATGTTGATGAAACAATGATAAAATGCAATCAATGCTCAGACAAAGTACTATAATTGAAAACATAAGTTTAAATTCTTTAATGTTGATAATTTAATCATGTTATCAGCAAAAAATCTGAAGCAGAAAAAGTTAAGCAAGAAGTTATTAAATAAAATGATAGAGTTTTTTCATATACAAGAATTCATAAACAACTTAACAAGCAAACATATCATTTTGATCTTTCAATCATTTATAAAGTTCATTCTATCTTTTATGTATTTCTTTTAGAGTCATATAATCATAGACTAAATGATGACTTTATACTCGATTATCTTGTATTCAAGCTTATTGATGATGAGTAAGAATGAAAGATTGTGATTGTAATTCATACATTCTTGTAACATTGATTTAAACTCGATTCATGAAAGACTTTATGCTATTTATATTGAGTGAACAAAACTCTCTGAGAAAGAAAATCACTCGTCATTTATATGATTACTTCACGCAGTTGAAACAATAAGATTGACACTGTGCTATCAAGTAATGAATTTATAGCTTCTATTCAGCGCATGATGCTTGAGTAAACTCTTGATGAAAGTGTTTATGTTGTTTGATTATGACACATTATCTTTGCTCTGCTTTTCATTGATAATATTTTATACAATGATGTTTTGATTCAATTCTCAATTCAAAGATAAAAGACGTTTTCTTTGCATTTGTGATGCTCATGATTGTAACATACGTAAAGCTATGTTCTCTTACTCAATGATTATCGTTCATTGAGCAGAGAAATATGTGATGAAAGAGAGATGCATATGATGAGAAGATAGAGTATGATTGTACTGAGTAATTCTTTTCTTCTCTTGATTTGACTTATGTCACGTAGACGTTGAATGAATTGTTAGTATAAATGTGCAATTGCAATCATTCAATATTTGACTTCGATTAATGAAAAAGAATGCATTCTGATTATTCTCTTGAACTCTCGATTTTTCATGTGAATAGATGAATGACTTGATGTTAAGTAAAGAAGATGAGTTCAAGCTTTCTCAATATATCAGCGTGATCAACGAGTCACTACTTCTTCAAGCACTGTAATCACGACTTTCAATACTTGAAATGACTATTTTATCTGATATCTTTTCATCAATTACTTGATGATACTGTTGATGTAATGAAGATGTTTCAATATTGACATAGTCAATGAATCGCAAATTCTTCAATCACTTGTAATCACAACTTGCAAACTCTTCATCTGAATTATCTTTTTCACTAGTAGTATCTTTTCATCTCTTACTGACATTGACATGTCATTAATCTTCTTCGTAGATCAATTGTGACTGTTAGAGAAGATGTTGTCACATGAGTGAAAACTTTGCATGATGACTTTTCTAATCACGCAACATTCTAACATCATTTGAACTGCATCGAATTGAGATCTCTTAACTCTTTTAACTTCTATTTGAACACAGAATAGAATCAAAAGATTTGTAGTTAACATCATGTATAAATAAATCTTGTTGTCAGTTTAAGAATAAAAGATAGAAAAAATTTTACAAAAGCAAAAAAAAAGAAATTCTTATATTATAAGATACAATAAAAAGAATATCTCATTAAATATAATCAATAAATATTAAGCGAAGATATGAAAAATGTCTTGAAGCTTATAAAAGCTTTTGAAATGAGACTGAAATGTGAATGAAAAGCATAATCACTCATTTTCAAGCATAAACTCATTATTAGAAAAGAAGAATCACTGTATTATGATAATTTTGCTCTTTAATGAAGCAATCACATATGTAAATCAACAGACAGAAGAAAAAAGCGCAAAGATGCTCAAATGCGCTCGACAAGAAAGTGTAATCATCACGACACAATAAACATCATGCAATTATCACTTCATTAAACATCTTTCACATAAAACAGAATTGCAGACTTCTTCTTCTCTTTTATTATCAGATTTACATTAAAACGCGAAGATAGAAATTTGAAAGATGACAGATTATGCTAAAATATATCAGAACAATTAAAAATGCTGACAAAACAATATATAATCAAGATTAAATGTATTGCAAAGCACTTTACATTCAGAATTTCTTTGACAATATCATTGATAATTATTATCTTTTTAAGAATAAGCTTTTGAATCTTTAGAAACTCAAGTTTATGAGTTTTTCTGAAATGATTCTTTACACAAGTTGCTGTTATCAATTTCTTGTAAAGAATTTTCTGATGAGTAATGAATGTTTTCAGAGTGATATTTTCTTCTTCATTCTTAATTACACTATCATAAATTTTCTGCAGATGAAAGAATTTATTAATAGTTGAAATGCAAATGTTGAGAATTTAAACATTGAATCATGAGTATTTAGTAAATGTATCAGATAAGTATATTCATTGCAATACAGAAATCTTCATTATTTGCATAATAAACACACTTCTTGTACATTGTCTTTCTTTGAAAGATGACATCATATCACGATGCTTTATTCTCAATGTGTAGAACTTGAATACACTTTATACAAATTACTTTATTTAAAGTTTTGAAATTAGTAATACTTCTTTCACTTATTTTCACAATTGACAGCTGAAAAGCATCAGTAATGACATCAAGAAGTAAGATAAGTAAATCTCATCATCATTTTTCAATTTCACGAAGTCTGTGAATTTAATAAAATTGTTAATGAAGCGTCAGCAATCATTTCTTTTCTCATCATCTTTCAAATTTCTTCTTTGATAATTAAGATGTACTCGAAAGTTTGAATAGTAGAAGCAATGAGTTCTCAATTAAAATTTGATAATGTTTGCATCATCATGAGCAATTCAGCATTAACAACATGATGATCATCACATCTGATTGATGTTTTTTGAGCAGACTTATGATACTGTTAGTTGCAGTAATAGTCATGAAATCTCAAGTTGTGATATTACTTACTTTTATAATAATTTTAACTTGATCATCAGTTGACTTCATCATTTTATGTTACAAGCGTATCAAGATTAATAAGACTGAACAAGACTAAAGCTTTAATCAATTTGCAGTGAACGCTAGCGAGTTTTCTGCGTAATGATTAGAACTAATCAGCGAGCTAGTCAGGTTTGACTCAGATATGACTCAGATATGACTCAATCTCTTTTTTCTTTCTCAACATTCTTTTCTTTCATCAACATCTTGTTCATCTACATTACATTCTTCTTATGTCACAAACACATTTCTTTCAGATCTAACGCAGTCTTTGAACATTACATAAATAGAAGCTTTTGTATCAATCTTCTTCTGTATTCTTAATATTCAGTTATAGCTATCTTTAAAGATCAAGCATCATCAATTCTGATCTTCATTGATTGTATCATCTAGACATGATTCTGACATTATATTAAGAATTCGTTAATCACAAGATACTGATCTCATTACTCATTCAACATACTTATCTAGACAGAATAAGTCTAAAGAAATTCATTTATCTGATAATCAACGATAATTGAAAGATAGAACAACATTGAAAGATTGAATAGAATCAACAACAAGACTGTTTGAATTGCTAAACTACTTATTGCTCATTAAGTACGCAAAGTTCACTCGATTATGAGAATCATGATAAAGAATCTTCGTGAATTGCTCAAGAATCAAATCAATTGATAGATTCAACGATAAAGAATCTTCGTTGTTTGCTAGAGAATCAATCAAATCAATAAACATATAAATCTCATCTTCTTTATTGAAGATTAAACATCACTCTATACATCTTTCTTTTTCAATCATCAAGCATCGTCATTCGTTTGACTCTCTTTGAAACAAATCTCATTATGCTTAGTCATTCATTTACTGAAGAGCGTTTCAAAGAATTTCGAAATCATTTCTCTTAAATCTCTGATGCTGATTCATTGAAATCACGAACGAAATCATCAAGTGCTGCATCATTCATTTATGAAGATGATGAATCATTCACTGAAACAATAATATCTCTTGTGTTTTATGAAATCTGAAAGACTTAAAGTCTAGTTCTTGATGAAGAAACAGATCAACTCTACGAGTTAAATAAACAACAAGAAGACGAAATCAAAGAGTTGAAGACAAAACTTCAAGCTAAGAAAATCACTTCTTCTGATTTTATCTACTCTAAGCGTTCTAGATCTCAAAAAATATCTGATTCTTCGCTGTTTACTAATGAAAAGAACTCTACTTGAAAGAACTGATACGAAAAAATTCAGAATAAACTAAACATCAACGTCGATCTCTTTTCTAATGAACGAGTCAAATTGAGCTATATAAATTCTAGATTATTTGATGACGCAGCTGAGATCACTCAAGCTAGACGCGAACATGACTGTGTCAATCTTTATAAGATCGTCGACGATTTTTTGAAAGAGCTAGCTTAGTTGTTTAATGATTCAAATAAGAAAGTCAACTTTCGTAGAAAATACTACAACTTGATTCAAGAATTCAAGAAATTCAATGAATTTTATACTCAGTTTCAACGTCTATTTTTCTATCTAGACTATTACGAGAAGTAACTGATTGCTGATCTGAAAGATAAAATACATCTTCGTCTTCAATTCATTTGAATAGATTAACTAGTTCAATCTGATTCTCTAAAAGAAATTCGTTTCTATCTGATTTATTTGAATAATGATCAGCGAGTCATTTGAGAGATCAAGAACAAGATCAAACGCGTCAATGATCTTTCTAAGACTATCTTTCATAAAGCGACTGTTATCACTCAGTCAGTCGATCACTTGAAGTCTGATCAGCTAAAGTCGCGTGACGCGATTTTAACTAGCGTCAAAGAAGCAGACATTCTAGTCGAAAGCTGTTTCATATGTCATAAATCAGATCATAGCTCTAAAGAGTGTCTTGATCGATCTACTAGAATCAATGCAGTGAACAATAAATATGATTGCTTTGATTTCAATTCAAATTTCGATTCAAAAAACTAGTCATCTCTTCAAAAGTCATCAAAAAGATAGAGATTATATCTTTGTGCAAACTAGACGAAATTCTATCGAAAGAAAATTACTTTGAAAAGTTGTTTCTAATTGATGCTCATCTCATCTCTCAGAATTGATCTTTCAATCTTTGTTCTTTAATAGACAGTGATTCAGTCGTTTACATGATCATACATTCTAATCTAGTCAATAAAGTATGCGAGAAACTGAAAATTCAATCTATATCATTGACAAAAGAGAAGCTAATAAGAGATTATGACGAAAAGATATTTAAGAAAATCATCACTCATAAAATTCTACTCGATCTCATCATCGAAAGTCATAAGAAATTGACTGTATCAATGCTGATAGCTGATATTGATCATCATGAAGTTATATTGAGTAAGCTCTGAATGAATAAAAACGAAATATTATTGAATATGCAAAACGACGTCATTGTTTTTTCAAATTAATTGAATACTTCTATTTCGATTTTTTCGATCTCTTTCAATTCAAAGCATTCAAGTTGATTGCAATCAACTTTGTTTTCTTCAATCACTCAGACTAAAATCTTTATGATGCTCAAATAACTCGTTCAAGAAGAGTCATTCTTGATTCAAAGCATAAACGCAGCTTCGTTCAAAACACTGTTGAATCATTTAAAGAAGAACAAGATCAAAGTCTTTGCTCTATTCATGATGAACATTAATAGAAAAATCACGTACAATACTCAGTGCGATTTGAACGCTCTAAACATCTCTTCAATCAATGAAACGACTCAGAATTTGAAAGATATTAAAGCGAAGCTGCTTTTAAAATATCATGAGTTTCTAAATGTTTTTGATCGAGCTCAATTAAATAAACTACTCTCTCATCACTTTTATAATCATAAAATTGAGCTCATCAATGATTCAATGCTCTCTCACTGTCGAGTTTATTGAATGTTCTTTGTCAAACTTCTGAAAGTAAAGAAGTACTTAAATGAGAATCTGTTGAAGAGATTCATCACTTCAAGTCAGACTCTTTATTTCTTTCTCGTTCTATTTGTTCTCAAAGCGAATGAAGATTTTTGATTCTGCGTGAACTATTGAAAGCTAAATGTCATTTTCAAAAGAAATAAATATTCTCTATCGCTGATAGATGAGATCATTGATAAAATAGTGAGTTGCAAGCATCTGACTAGATTGAACATTATATCAGCGTTTAACAAACTTCAAATAAATCTCGATAGTGAGAATTACATCACATTTATCACTGCTTTAGAAACATATAAATACAAGATGCTATCATTCAAACTGATTAATGAATTGATCTCTTTTCAGCAATATATAAATGACATTCTATGAAACTTTCTGAACGACTTTTGTTAAGTCTATCTAGATGACATTCTTATTTATAGCAAAATGAGAAAGAAACATAAAGATCACGTCAAACTAGTATTGAGTTGATTACGCGAAGCTAAACTGCAGATGAATATTTGAAAGTGCAAATTCAATGTAGAAGAAACTATCTTTCTAGAAGTCATTGTATCAGAACTAAATCTTCGTATGAACTTCAGCAAAGTGACAGTCATAGTCAGCTGAATCACTTCAATCAATCTAAAAGAAATTCAGAGCTTCGTGAAATTTGTTAACTTCTATCGTCGTTTCATTAAGAACTTCTCAAAGCTAGTCAAATCATTCACTCAGCTGACTAGAAAGAATATATCTTTTGTTTAAAATGAGATCTGTGTTCAAGTTTTTGACAATCTAAAGAAACAAGTTAGCTTGATCTCAGTACTTCGTCACTTCAATCTCAAACAACAAGCTATTCTGAAGATTGATGCTTCAAACTATGTAAAAGATGAAATACTATCTCAGTATGATGACAAGAAAGTTCTTCATTCGATGATCTTCTACAGCAAAAGTATGATTTTCGCTGAAATCAATTATTCTATTTATGACAAGAAATTGCTAGTCATTATTTGATGCTTCAAACACTAATGACTTGAGCTGAAATGCATTGAACTACTCATTCAGATGTTCATTGATCATCAGACTTTGAAGATCTTCATGAAAAACAAACAGTTGAGTCAATAACAAGTCAACTATCTGAACATTTTATCGAAGTTCAACTTTCAGATCATCTTTAGATCAGGTAAAATGAACACTAAAGTCAATGCTCTAATCAGAATGCTTCTAGCGAACGTCTCAGAATCAACTCAGCGTCTTGAAAATCATTTTCAAACTGTTCTGATTCTTGATAGAATTGATATTCTATCTATTGAATTGAAAGCAAATCTCTATCAATGAGTATGAATGATCAATCAAACAGATGAGTTCTGCAGCAAATATAAACAAGCTATGAACGAAAACAAGCTCAAATTTCATATCACTAAACTGAAGAACTGTGAAATCATTGATGATGTTCTATTTAGAAAATATTTACTGTGAGTTTCTGAGAACATGCACACGAAATTACTACAAGAAGTGCATAATCAATCTTCAATCTCTCATCTCAACAATAAATGAATCATTAATCTAGTTCAGCATTTCTACTATTGATTAAATCATCAAGCTACTATTCAATGATATATTCGAAACTATCATGCTTATCAGCGAAGCAAAGCTTCTAGAAATAGCATCAATGAACTTCATCATTCTCTCTCGATTTCACAGAAACGCTGAAAAGATATAGCTATGAACTTCATCACTGAACTATCTTTGTCAGAAAGCTATAACATTATTTGCATAATTATATGTTATCTCATCAAAAAACGTCACTATGTTTTCTATCATTGAAAAGACAATGACATCTCAGTTGAAGAAATGATTTGAATCATGCTATAAAACGTCTATCAACTGCATGATCTACTCAGTTCTATTGTTTCAAACAGAGACTTTCAATTCATATCAACTATGTGAAAAAGTCTTTGCAAGCGACTGAGAATCACAGCTAGTTTATTCACAGTCTATCATTCTGAGATCAATGATCAATCGAAACGAGTCAATCAAGACGTTGAACGCGAACTTAGAATCTACTGCAATTACATGCAGAATGACTGAGTCAAATGAATATTTATGATGAAATTCAGCAACAATTTCAATATCTTCTCAATCACTTTAATGATTTTCTTCTACTTCAATAAAGAATTTCACTCTTGAATGAGTTTTGATTCAGATATGACTGACTACAAAACAACTCATGAACGACTTGAAGCTAGAAAAGCAGATGATATTATCATTTGAATGAAAGAACTACTGAACTTCAATCATCAACAATTGAAAAAGACGAAGCTGATCATTGAAGTTCAAATCAATAAACATAGACGAAACTTCGTTTATGAAATAAATAACTGAGTTTAACTATCTTTCAGAAACGTCAAGACAATGAGTTTTTGCAAAGATTTGAAAGACAAACAGCTAGATCTTTATCTAATCACTGTCAAAGTAAATATCTTCTATCATCTTCATTTATCAGTCAGCATGAAGCATCTGCATTCAATGTTCAGTTCGAAGCTACTGCAATCATATTCAGAAAACTCTATATCAGAACAGCATTCAGAATCACTCAGATCAATCACTATCAAAGATGATGAACATTAAAAGATAAATGATATATTGAACTTCAGACGTTATCAAGATTAAATACAGTACAAAGTCAAATGAACAGATCTAAATAGAAACGATGAATAATACTATGTCGATAAAGAGAAATTCAATGACTCAGAGAAAGTTTTGAACGAATGTCATAAGCTATATTCAAACAAATCGCGCTAAATATCAAAATAACTATCAACAAAAGTGAGCAAATGAACTACATTCATGCAAACATGAATTTTCAAAGAAGAAGATAATGTTACAAACGTATCAAAACTGATAAAACTGAACAAGATTGAAGCTTTAATCAATTCACAGTGAACATTAGCGAGTTTTCTGCGTAATGATTAAAGCTAATCAGCGAGCTAGTCAGGTTTGACTCAGATATGACTCATATATGACTCAATTTCTTTTTTCTTTCTCAACATTCTTTTCTTTCATCAACATCTTGTTCATCTACATCACATTCTTCTTATGTCACAAACACATTTCTTTCAGATCTAACGCAGTCTTTGAACATTACATAAATAGAAGCTTTTGTATCAATCTTCTTCTGTATTCTTAATATTCAGTTATAGCTGTTTCTAAAGATCAAGCACTATCAACTCTGATCTTCATTAATTGTATCATCTAAATATGATATTGACATCTTACAACTTTCTTTGAACGTCGCTGTGCATTCATGACTTATGATTTAAATCTCTTACTCTTACTATACAGATATACTTAAAGTTTGTTAAAAGTAATCACATAATGATAAAGATATCATCATGATTGAAAAAAGATGAAGTTGAAGAAAATGAAAAGTTGAGAAAAATTGAAAGAGTGATAAACAAATCAACAATTATTATTCATTCTTGTTTATGCTTTATCATCTCAACAACATCATTTACTTGAAAGATAAACAATGTTTATGTACTATTTACACATCATCATTGCTATCATTTACATCAATTACACATCACATATACTATTTACAATGTCATTTATACACATTATAATCAAAGATGAATCATCATTCAATTGAAAGTTTCTCTTTTTCTTATTTTCTCACAGAGATTTGAAGATTTTTATCAAGAACTTCTAGAGTGAATCAATGAGTGCACGTCATTGTTTATCAGAATAAACAAAGACATTAATTATTGAAGTCAAGAATGAACTCACTTAAAAAAGAAGACAATTATCATGATGAATTGATTCATAAAGATTAAATCAAAGACTAAAGTCAAAAACTGAATTGAAAATCAGATTTGAGTTAACTCTAAAACTTTATGACTTTGTCAAGACATCATCTAAACTACATCATATCTTCAACTTAATATATCATGAATTATGTTATGTTTAACTTGATAATGCTTGACAAACTTTCTATAGTTGATTGATTTTCTTGAGTTATCGAGAGCTTCTTAATAATTAGCTTTATCATAATATATACTCATTCTGTGTCTGCTTAGAATATCACATTATCATATCACTCTTATAGATTTCATTTATTCATTTAGTAAACTCAATCATCACAGTTTGACTTTGATAAAGAGTCATGATAAAGAAACATGATAGAAAGTCATGAAGAAAATCATGAAGACTATTCAATTAAGCTATTTACATTTATTTAATATCTTGTTGAGTTGAATCGAGTTTTTGAGTCGAATTATCAAGTCAAGCTTCTCAACTTAATTCAAGTGCTCAAATTCAACTTCTCAATTCAACTCAACACTTTTTCAAAAAAAATTCAATTCAATTCAACACTTTTCAAGTCAAGTACTTGACTTGAACTTAAGTACTTAACTTGACGCGATCAGTCTAGAAAAGCTTCAAAATATCATTAAGCAACAGTTGCAATTCACAACTATTACATGAAATGAAGAAGATGTGTTTCATCTGATTAAAAGCTTTAAGCTTGCTTTACAAAGTCTTCATAGTAAAACATGTATCAATGATAAATGTATTCATTCTTCAAAGCTGTTAATGCAACATCTCGTCAATGAGATTAAACAGTCAAATAACTTATATCTTTGCATTCATGATTTCAATCACTTTGACTTCTGTCTTTAAATGAAATTCTTCTTCTTCAAATGTAATAATCTTTAATATGTGCATATATAAATTAATAACTCTTTTCTTTTATATATTGATAAACTCATTGTTAAAGAAATTCAGATGTTGATTTGTGAGCATAAAATTAATCTTGCTTTTCACTGTTTAATAAATTTCATTCAACAGCACTTTTGTTATAATCATATGCAAGAAAAATATGTAGTTTGTATGAAAAACTTATTTATGAATTTAAACATATGAATTTTCATAGTGATTGAATGATAGATTGAACATGTAAACTGTCATTGTCACAGTTTGATGTAATTATTTAACTACATCAATGACGAGAAATCTGATATTTGCATTCAAGATGATCTGAATCAAGTGATAATTCAAATTTGTAATAAATTTTCTTTTATACTGATCACACTAATTTAAATGAGTCTGTTGACATGTAGTTGCATAAGTCATGATCTTATGATAGTGATGACACTGAATAGTATTAATTCTTTCAGATATAATTATCTTTTAAAAGTTATTAATGACGAGTTAATTTAAAGATTTATCATCACGTTGTAAAAACATTGCTGAAGATAAAAGATAAAAGATAGAAAGAAAGAAATCTGCAAGCAGATTAGTATTAATGATTAAACTAATCATTAAGTCAAGTTTTGAGTTGACATTTTAAATTCAACTTAATTCAAAGTTAAGTTACTTACATTTTCAACTCAACTTAAGTTGAATTACACATATTTTCAACTTGATGCAATTTAACTCAACTCAACTCATCAAGAACTTAAGCTTAATGTTAAAAGAGTTAAATATAGAAATTTTTTCAACTTTTGCATTATTTTTTTGCATTATCTTTTTGATAGAAAGTCATGAAAAGAAAACATGAAGATTATTTAACTTTGATAGAAAGTCATGACAGAAAAACATGATAGAAAGTCATGAAGAAAAATCATGTAAACTGTTCAATTAAACTATTTACATTTATTTAATATCTTGTTGAGTTAAGTTAAGTTTTTAAATCAAGTTGTTGAATTAAACTTCTTAACTTGACTTAAGTTCTTGAATTCAACTTCTTAATTCAACTTGATACTTTTTTCAAAAAAATTCAATTCAACTCAACACTTTTTAAATTAAATACTTGACTTAAACTTAAGTACTTAACTCAACATAATCAGTTTATTAATGACAGTGAAATCATTAATCAACAGTAAAGTGAATCTTTCTACTATAATTCTTACTCAGCTTACGTAATTAAAAATCAATAAAATGAAGCAAAAAAGTCATTAGAAGATTTTAAACACATTTTTTGTAGAAAAAACAATTTTATTTATACTTTACTACTGATATAGTAACTTGAATCTTTCTATAGAAAATCTTTGAAACTTTGTTGACAAAAGTGACTTGTTTGACTATTTTAACTTTGATCAATAACTTTTTTTCTTTGATCAAAGTTATAGCTTAATGCTCATTGTTCAGATGAATCAGATAAATATGAATTTCATTAAAAGACTTCAACTAAATCAATTAATTACTTTAAGCTGCATGAAGTTGAAAAGTTATCTTGTCTCATAAATCAGTTATAAATTATTGTTATGAATGCATCAGAATTGAATAAGATCAAAGATTTAACTTTAATCATTATACAATCAATGCTAGTTAGTTGATTGTGTATTAATTAAAACTAGTCAAGATCTAATTGAGATTTGATTTAAATCTGACTCAGATTTGATTCAAATATGATTCAGTCTCTTTTTTCTTCTTTAACATTTTCTAATTAGCTTCTATTGTCTTCTAGATAAACACACTTCTTTGTATTATAAATAGTTAACAGATGTTTATGACAAACACATTTCTTTGTGTCACAAACATCTTTCAGATCAACATCTTTCTTATGTTTCAACATGTTTTCTTTGAAACTAGCATTGAATCTGAGTAACTACTATATAAAGCATATTTTTCTTATCTTTTATATCTTCTTTCTTCTGTATTCTTAAAGTTCTAGTTATAGCTATCTTTATAAATCAAACATTCTACTCAGCTACGCATTATATTATGACAGTGTAATTAGTTTCTAAACATGATTTCAACATTACTTTAAAAATTCATTAATCACATGATGCTGATTTTATTACTCATTCAAATTCACTCGATTGACAACAAGATGAATATAAAGAAATTTGTGTATCTGATGATTGATAACATTGAAAGACAGAACAACATCAAGAAATCAATAGAATTAAGAAATTAAAATCTTGATTGCTAAAGAATCTACAGCTCATTTAGTACACAACAGTTCAAACTGATTAATAAAATCAAAAGATTAAGATCTTGATTGCTTGAGAATCATTAAAAACATTTCTCAAATCAGCAACACTCTTCTTTGAAGATTAAATAACTTGAACTACAATCTCACTACATATTGTCGAGCATCGCTCTTCGCTTGATAGTCAATCTTTTGCTATGACTTAATCATCTGTGAAAAATTTCTCTAAAAGTTATTAAAGCTTCTATTCTTCTGTCACTGCAGATTTAATCATTTATTCTGAGCTATCATTTTGCATCTTGAAATATCTTAGAATCGACTTTGTACGAAAATGTCATCAATCTTTATCTCATTCTCAGACTTTCAATGAATCTCTGAAAGCTTCTATTCTCTGAAATATAAAAAATGTAAAGCAGTTACAACATTAAATCAAACAAGACTCAAAAGTGTTTCTAGAAGATTTAAACAGTCTTCAAACTCAACAAGATTTAGATGTGAAAGCTTCTAAGCTATTTAACAAGATATCAAGCAAACAAATATAAAAGACTCATTTTGAGAAAATGAATTAAGTCAAAGAATGATCTGATTAATTGAATCAAACACTTTGAAACAAATTGATTGAAGCACAACATCAACTGCAATCAATTAAAAAAATCACTTCTTTCTCTTTTATTTTATTCAGTTCATTCAAGTGATTTCAAAAGCTTTCAAATTCATCTTTGTTTACTGATGAAAAAGAATTTATCTGAGATGATTGATAGAAAAAGATTCATGACAAGCTAGAAATCAACATTGATCATTTCAACAACAATAAAGTTATTCTAGTTTACATTCATTCTTGAATCAGTGAAGACATAGTCAAAGTCACTTTAATCAGACATCAGCGAGATTTATTGAATCTTTATTCAATGATCAATGATATACTAGATAAACTTGCTCAGCTATACAATAATCTCAATAAAGAAACAAACTTTCAAAGAAAGTATGTTAATCTCTCTCAAGAAAAGAGCAAATTCAGCAACTTCTATTCAATGTTTCAACGTCTGTTTTTCTATTTAAAGTATCATGAAAAGCAATTGATCATCGATTTATGAGACAAGATAGTTTATCATCTTCATGCAGCTTAAAATAGTCAGTTGATTCAATCAGAATCTCTCAATGAAATTCGTAGTTATTTGATTTATTTGAACAATGAGTATCAAGTCATGAATAATATCAAAGAAAAGAAATTCATGATCAAGATTAGAAAGCAAGTCATCTTTGCTGAGAAATGAGATTCATTAAACTCATATAAAAAGATCAAAGTTATCTTATCAGTTGACTCATCAAAATCGCGTGATGCAACTTTGACTAACGTTAAAGAGACAGATATACAAACTGAAAGCTGTTTCATTTATCATAAGTCAGATCATTTCTTTAGAGAATGCTCTGATCAAACTTCAAGAATTAATGCATTAAAAGATGACAAGTTTGATTGATTTACATTGAACTCTGAATCAGATTCTGATTCAAAAAACTAATTATCTCTTTCAAAATTATTAAAGAAATAAAGATTATATTTTTGTGCAGTCAAATTGAAGTTTTATTGAAAGAAAATTATTTTGAAAAGTCATTTCTGATCAATGCTTCTTTTATCTCTCAGAGCAATTCTTTCAGTCTTCGCTCTTTGATAAACAGTGATTTTGTCGTCTACATGCTGATACATGACAAGCTAGTTAATAAAGTATGTCAGAAACTTGAAATACAATTTATATCACTAGTAAAAGAGAAGTTAATACGAGAATATGATGAAAAGCTAGCTAGAAAGATTATTACTCATAAGATTTTATTCAATCTTATGATTGAAAGTCATAAGAAATTGACTATGTTAATGCTGATAGCTGATATTAAGCATCATGAAGCTATATTGAGCAAATTCTGAATGAACAAAAATGAAATATTATTGAACATAAGACATGATACTATCGTATTTTTCAATCAATTAAATATTTCGATTTCGATTTTTTCAATCTCGTCAAATACAAAGCACTCAAGTTGATCATGATCAACTTTCATCTCTTCAGCAGCTCACAGCAAGATCTTTAAGATGCTCAAGCACTCAGTTTTATTTATTCAGAAAGAATCTTTCTTGATTTAAAACATAAACGTTGTTTCTTTTCAAGTTCTGATAAATAGAAAAAAGAAGAATCATATAAAGATATTTGCTATGTTCATTGAAGACATTGATAGAAAAATTGTCTACAATACTTAATGCAAACTAAATGTCATAAACGTCTCATTTACTGATGAAATGACTCAGAATCTAGAATATATTAAAGCTAAACTATCATCAAAATATCAGAATTTTCTAGACGTTTTTGATCGAGCTCAAGCAGACAAGCTATCGTCTCATTATTCATATGATCATAAGATAAAGCTTATTAGTGACGTAATGTCATCTCATTGTCGAGCATATTAAATGTCTTTCTACAAGCTTCAGAAAGTAAAGAAATATTTGAACGAGAATTTTTTCAAAGAATTTATAACTTCTAGCAAAGCTTCATATTTCTCACTCATTCTGTTCATCTTAAAGACAAATGAAGATCTACGATTCTGCGTTGACTATTGAAAACTCAATGTTATTATCAAAAGAAATCACTATTCTTTATTGATCATAAATGAGATGATCAGTAAAATAATTCATTGCAAACATCTGACTCAACTGAATATCATTTTGACATTCAACAAACTACAAATGCATTCTGATAGTGAGAACTACACTATCTTTATTATCGCTTTAAAAGCATACAAATCAAAGATTCTATTTTTTGAACTTATCAATGATTCAATCTCGTTTCAGCAGTATATGAATGATGTTTTATAAAACTTTCTAAATGACTTTTGTTAAGTTTATCTAGACAACATTCTAATCTACAGCAAAATTCAACAAGAACATAAACAACATGTCAAAATAATTTTAAATCACTTACAAGAAGCTGATTTACAAATGAATATTCAAAAGTGTGAATTTAATGTAAAAGAGACAATCTTCTTAAAAGTCATAGTGTTAGAACAAGATTTTTGCATGAACTTTATCAAAGTGAAAGTTATAGTTAACTGAACTATGTTGATCAATCTGAAAGAAGTTTAAAGCTTTGTAAGATTTGTTAACTTCTATCATTATTTCATTAAAGACTTCTTGAAGTTAGTCAAATTATTCACTCAGTTGACTAGAAAAAACACTTTTTTTGTTTAAAATGAAGTTTGTATTCAAGCTTTTGATGATTTAAAGAAACAGATCAACTCAACTTTAATACTACGACATTTCAATTCAAAATGACAGACTATTCTGAAAATCAATATCTTTAACTACGTCAAAGATGAAATACTATCACAGTATAATGATGAAAATGTTCTTCACTCGATAGTCTTTTATAGCAAGAGCATGATTCTCGTTGAATGCAACTATCACATTTATGACAAGAAACTGTTAGTTATTATTTATTACTTTGAACATTGAAGACTTGAGCTAGAATGCACAGAGCTGCTCATTCAGATGTTCATTGATCATCAAACTTTGAAAATCTTCATGAAAAACAAACAGTTAACTTGACGTCAAGTCAATTATCTAAACATTCTATTTAAGTTTAACTTTCAGATCATTTTTCAATCAGACAAAATAAATATTAAAGTCAATGCTTTAATTAGAATGTTTCTGACTTACATCTTTGAATCAACTTAGCGTACTGAAGATTGCTATTAAATCATTCTGACACTTAATAGAATAAATATTCTAGCTATCAAATCTGAAGTTGATCTTTATCAGCAAGTAAAAGATGTCAACAAGATGAATGAGCTTTGCAATGAGTATAAACAAGCTATAAGCGAAAACAAGCTCAAGCTACATAGCATTAAATTGAAGCATTGCAAGATCGTTGACGACGTTCTGTTCAGAAAAGATTTACTGTGAGTTTCTGAGAATATGCATACGAAATTGCTAAAGAAAATTCATGATCAGTCTTTCATCTTTTATTTTGACAATTGAAAAACTATTGATTTAGTTCAACGTTTCTACTATTGATCAGATCATCAAGCAACAATTAAACGTTATATTTGAAACTGTTCTATCTATTAATAAAGTAAAACATTTAAAAATAGTATCAATGAACTTTATCATTTTCTTTCAATTTTACAGAAACGCTGAAAAAACATTGCTATAAACTTCATCACTGAACTATTCATATCAGAAGATTATAATGCTATTTGCATAATCATATATTGTCTTATCAAGAAATGTCACTATGTTTTCTGTCATTGAAAAGACAATGATATCTCAGTTGAAGAAATGATTTGAATCATGCTATAAAACGTTTATCAACTTCATGATTTATCTAGTTCTATTATTTCAAACAAAGACTTTCAGTTCATATCAATCATATGACAAAGTCTTTGCAAGTGACTAAGAATCACAGCTAGTTTATTAACAGTTTATCATTCTGAGATTAATGATTAATTAAAATGAGTTAATCAAGATATTGAATGCAAATTAAGAATCTAGTGTAACTACATACAGAACAACTGAGTGAAATGACTTTTCATGATGAAATTCAGCAAGAATTTCAATATTTTCTTGATCATTTTAATGACTTCATTCTACTTTAATAAAGATTTTCACTCACGAATGAGTTTTGATTCAGATACAACTGACTACAAAACAACTTATGAACATTTTGAAGCTAGAAAAGCAAATGATATTATCATTCAAATAAAAGAGCTTCTTATCTTTGATCATTGAAAAAAAATCAATCACAACGCATGCATTACAAATTTTGAAAAAGAGCATTACAAACAAGACAAAGTGAATCTAGAAGATGATTAAACAACGATGAATTGCATGAATTGCAGTAATGCTGATTCAAAAATGATTGCAAGTGATGTTGATTCATTGCAAGAAAACAGAAATGCAAGATTGAAATGTTTACATAATGATGAAGAGAATATTGTTAACATTATTGATCTACTAATAAAGATATTAATGTTAAAGAAAGAGAAGAACAAAGATCATTCATGAAAAGAGATAGCATTGAAGCTGATTCAACGTCTTCAACTCGACTCAGAAGAAAAACATCATATGAATTAGAATGTATTCATTGCGAAGAATGTACAGAAACTGAAGACATCAGTTCAACTGCTTAACAAGCAGTTGCATACATAGAGAAGCATGCGTCTTTCAACGAAAATCACATCATGAACGAACGTGACAAGAGAAGAGATAGCAACAAGAAAGCAACGTTTCAGAGATAATTCATCATCACTTTGCAAGAAATGAGAAGTCATGATTAAAATAATGAACAGAAGAGAAATAGAAAAGATACAGAAGAAGTTGATTGAACAGATTCTATAGAGAATCGCAGACGTGTCGACAGATCAAAGAGATTTAATTATGTCACTTTGCAAGCTGAGCAGCAATGACATTTTTCTTCATGCAGTTAGTTCAGATGCTCAAGCAAATCTGAAAAAGATTCAAACATGAGCAAAAGAAATCGCGAGTTCAACATGCGTAGCACGTCAAATCTTTGCAATGTTGACACATGAAGTATATATTACAATAGACATGAACAATCAGAAAAAAATCATTGAAAAACTGATAAAAGATAACATAAGACTTCATGAAGATCTGAAAGTTCTAAGAATAGTCTGACTCAAGAAGATAGCAGATAGTGAAAAGACTTATTCATCATTCATTGTAGAGATCGCGATCAAAGCGATGATGAATCAACTAATAAACGTGAACATGCTGAACTCACATCAAGAATGTGCATGCAAGCTATTTGAAAAGAACTGTTGTATCACACAGTGCTTCAGATGTCACAAATTTGATCATATAACTAAGATCTGCAGAAAGAATCAGCGCTGTGAAAAGTGCGCAGACAAGCATCACATAAAGAAGTGTGTGATGTCTTCAAATAAAAGACGTTGCATCAACTGCAATGAAAATCACGAACTCTGAAGATGCATCTGTCTCAAGTGATGACAGCAGATGAAACGAGCGTTCAAAATCTATAGAAATAAATCATTCAAATATTCTGAAACATTTAAATACAATTGCACATTCTTCTCGCTGTTTCTGAACTCTTTAGATTCAATGAACTCTTCAGATTCAATGAATTCTTTTGATTCAACAAACTTTTTGAACTCAGTAACAGTCATGCTGAAAACATGCAGTTAAATCGCTGATAAATTAGCTTGACAAATAGTAAAGATCAAGAAGAGATGAGTTAATCTTTTCTCTTACGTGAATAGTGACTCAGACGAGATGACATCTGAGCAGATTCAAAAATGTTCAATCAGAAAGTGAGAAAGATCATTGATGATTGAAAGCATACAAAGAATCTTCTCATTGCAAAGTCAACAACAGTTATGAATAACTTTATGATAAAACAGTTTTTTTTTACAAATTCTACAGTACAACATCAGAAAATCATTGAGAATTCAAGAATCATTTCTGATTGACAGAAAAGTTCGCGAATTCAACATAGTAGTTATACAGAAGCAAGATCACAACAACAATGACTTATAATCATTTAACTTAGCACACAACTTCTTTCATCTAATGAAAAACTCGTCATCTTAATCAAGAACATGCATATACATTAACAAATGTTTAAGACTCGATCAATGAATAGTAGAAACAGCTGAATCAGACATTTGCTTAATCAGAATATTGACTTGCAACATAAATAATGAAACGCAGACGTTAAGACTTCTAAACGTCTACAACTCATGCTCACTGTTTACTACATTTACAGAGAAATCTTTAATCATTTTTCATTTGAATGAACTACTCAAGAATGATTGCAAACAACTGATTGTAGAAGATTTTAATCTACATCATTTTCACTGAGAAAGATGAAGATGCTTCACTCGTCATATAATGACTGATATTCTACTAAACATCATTACAAATGCAAGACTGAAATTATTGCTGAAATTAAACATTATTACTTGCAAAGCTCACAATTAATTTACGATGATTGATTTAGTCTTTAACAGCGAGAAAATACAGTTCATGATACACAAGTGCGAGATACGAATCAATCTGCATCATAAATCAAATCATCTTTTGATCATCACAGAGTTATGTTTACAAACAATCTCAATGCAATTCTCGACTCAATGACTTTGAAAGAAAATAAATACAGAAGCATTGAATGCTTATCTGCAAATACATTTATCTTTGAAACGCTTTTTAGATGACAATACTATGATGAATGACAAAGTGTGTAAGATTATCAGAGTGTTACAGAAGATCATCAAGAAATTTATCTTCTTGACAAAATCATTAAATTAAGTAAAAGACTTTTGAAATCAAAGCTGCTTCAAAGTAGTAATGAAATCAAGATGACTGCAAATTATATGAAAAATATAAGACACATTAGAAGCGTGAAATGAATATTTGAAGCACAATGATCATAAAAACAAGATCATTCAACAAATAAAATGTATACACTTCAGATCACAAATGCATAAGCTGAGTAAAGTATTCAAATCAATATGATGCTTTGCAAAATGAGCTAGAATCGAAAGTCAGCTATTTAAAAAGCTTTCTCAGTTTTCGTCACTGAAGCGAAGCAACATTGATTATATGACAACGACGTTCAAGAAAAAAATCGAGATACTGCGAAAAAAGTTCTTTTTCTCATCTTCTTAAGCGAATGTCAACAATATCGCAGAATCATTCATATTTCTGACAGTCTCATTCAATTCACGCATCACAAAAGATGAAGTGAAGCAAACAATCAAATGAGTAAAAGCAGACAAAGCATTAAGCGCTTCAAATATTTCAAACAGAGCACTTTAAGCGAGTTTTGCAGAACTGACTTCAGTACTGACGAGTTTATTCAACGCATGTGTAACACATAAGTATCATTTGAAGCAGTTCAAAAAGACTCAAACAATAGTACTACATAAATTGAAGAAAAGCGACTATACTGATTCAAAGATGTATCGATTCATTGCTTTGCTTAATATCATGAGCAAAGTGCTGAAGTCAATCATGATCAAAAGACTGAGTGACATAGTTGAAATTCATCACATGCTATTAAATGCTCAAATGAGAGCGAGATGCAAATGATTCGTGATCTCGACGTTAAGTCTACTAATAAATCAAGTTCACATAGTGTAAGACTGTGAAATCAAATATGTAATCTTCATGCTAAGTTTAGACATCATCGAAACATTCAATCAAGTCTCACACGTCAGACTTCTGCATATGCTAAAAATGAAAAGAATGTTGAGTTATATAATCAAATGAACACGCAGCTTTCTAAAGAATCAAAAAACATCGCTAATATTAGATTGATCACGTCAAGTCAAGTACTTGAGTTCAAGTTAAGTACTCAACTCAAAAAATGTTGAGTTAAGTTGAAATTTTTTGAAAAAGTGTTGAGTTGAATTGAAAAGTTGAACTTAAGCACTTAAGTTGAGTTAAGAAGCTTGATTTGATAACTCAATTCAATAACTCAACTTAACTTAACAAGATATTAAATAAATGTAAATAGCTTGATTGAACAGTTTTCATGATTTTCTTCATGACTTTCTATCATGTTTTCTCGTTATGACTTTCTATCAAAGTCAAATAATCTTCATGTTTTTTCTTCATGTTTTTCTTCATGTTCTTTTTTATGTTTTTCATCATGACTTTCTTCATGTTTTTCTTCATATTCTTCTTCATGTTTCTCTTTATGACTTTCTATCAAATGATCTTCATGTTTCTCTTTATGACTTTCTATCAAATGATCTTCATGTTTCTCTTTATGACTTTCTATCAAATAATCTTCATGTTTCTCTTTATGACTTTCTATCAAATGATCTTCATGTTTCTCTTTATGACTTTCTATTAAACGATCTTCATGTTTCTCTTTATGACTTTCTATTAAATGATCTTCATGTTTCTCTTTATGACTTTCTATCAAATGATCTTCATGTTTCTCTTTATGACTCTCTATCAAATGATCTTCATGTTTCTCTTTATGACTCTTTATCAAACAATCTTCATGTTTTTCTTTATGACTTTCTATTAAAAGATAATGCAAAAAGGTAATGCAAAAGTCAAAAATCGAAAAATTTTCTATATTTAGTTCTCTTGACATCAAGCTTAAGTTCTTGATGAGTTGAGTCAAATTGACTCAATTTTCAGTCAAATCGAGTTGCATCAAGTTGAAAATATGAGCAACTTAACTTGAATCAAGTTGAAAATGTGAGCAATTCAACTCGATCTCGATTCAAGTTCAAAATGTCAACTTGAAACTCAACTTAATGATCAGTCTAGCTAATATTCAATGAACAAATGAGTGATATACGCGAGATAAATGCAGACATATTGCAATGATTCTTCATTTCATCAATTCTCTTTCTATTCTTCAACGCAAGTTTAATTGAAAAATGCGAAGCATTGAAAATTAAAATCGAAGTGCTTGACTTCATAAATAATATTAACATTTTAGTCTACGACAGATTCATTGAAGAAATTTGCAAAACATTGAGCAAAGCATACAACGTCTGCTTGAAATGAGCTTGCACTTATGACGCAACGTTTGCATCAGAAAAGTACAAGCTTACACATTTTACTAGAAAATTGAAGAGATTCAACATGATGATTAACATATAAATAGAAAGCTCAGTTATCAAATCAAAATCAGATGTATGAATTCTAAAGATGCAACTGAACATAAAACTGCAATGAGACACGCATCTTTGATAAATAGAGATGAATCACGTCACAAGAATGCTGACACTTAGTTATTTTGAAGTCTTCACATAAGAAGCTATCTTCACAAAAACGAGACAAGTATACTCAGCAGTAATGAGATCAGAAATTGCATT
>JAABUR0100000785.1_pt1 | contig 63965 bp, 65 predicted proteins | sample 5560091 | NCBI WGS metagenome assembly JAABUR01 (sample SAMN10711879, study PRJNA513375) | rock metagenome | isolation source: Antarctica rocks | place: Antarctica: Victoria Land, University Valley sud
GTGGGCTTGAACGCGGCGGTGACGTAGTAGTTCCCGGTCGGCGTCTCCATCCCGGGCCGGCCGATTGCGACGCGCGTGGCGAAGCGGGTCTTCCCCCCGTCGAGGATGCGAAGCATCCTCGAGGACAGGTCGATGACGATCGTCCGACGGATGCTCTTCGTCTGGACCGCCGCCGCCAGGACCCAGCCGATCCGACCGTTCGGCCGCATGGGCATGGAGAGCTTCAGCCAGACCCTTCCCTTGGCGTCCTTTGTCTGGCCGAGGACGAGAAGCGTCGTCGGGCGGAAGTCGCTTCGGAACTGCGGGAAGACCTTGATGGTCGGCGAAGTGCGCGAGGGCTTCGTGTGCGCCGCGAGCTTCGTCCAGAGGATGACCCCCGTCTTGGGATACGCCGCTGCCTTGGCCGAAGCGGCCACGGTCGACGGTGACGACTTCTCCGGGCCCGCCGCCGCGGCGACGCTGACGAAACATGCGGCGAGGACCAGCAGTGACGCTTTCGCGACACGGCGTCGTGCTGCCTGATGGTTGAGCTGCATCGGATCTCCTTGAGGTTTGTGGCCGCGGCGAACGAACGCCGGCGGGCCCGATGTAGATCAGGCCCGTCGGCGCTGGTCGTGCTGCGTTAGCCGGTGAGGTTTCCGCCGGATCGGGCCGAAGCAACGACGCCGATGCTCTTCACGACTTTGTTGCCGGCCGCACGAACGACGACGATCCCGGGCCGCTTGGGCTTCACCTTCAACGTCGCCTTGCCGCTCTTGTTGCTGCGACCCGCCGCCTTGACGCCGGCGCCGTTCGCGGTAACGACCGTATTCGGGGTCGTCTGCACGACCACGGTGATCGCCCGACCGATCTGTGTGGTCGACGGCGTACCGCCACCACCACTGCTCGATGCTGCGGACGGCTCGTCGGCGCCGCCACCACCGCTGCCACCGCTACCGCTACCACCGCCAGCGCCAGCGCCAGCGCCAGCTGCGGTGCTCCGGGCACTCGGGCACCCGCCCGTGGGGCCCGGAACGATCGTTCCGGCCCGCGTGAGATACGCGCTCAGCTCGTTGAGCCGGATCGTGATCGGAGCCAGCGGATTGTTGACGTCACCGGTGACCCGGCAGATCGTCACATAGCCGAGCGGCTCGTTACCGAGCGTGCCGTTCGGGTCGCTCGAGCTCGGGCAGAGGCCGACGAACGAGCCCGGGTTCTGATTGAGGAACGCCGCGACGCGATCGATCGCGACGTTGACCTCGAGGAACCGAAGCGCCTTGGCGTTCGACGTGACCTGGCAGATCGTGACCGCCGCACCCACCGGGATGCCGAGGATCCGACCGGGGCCCTGCGTCGCCGTTCCACCCTGCCCGGGGCAGGTACCGATGAACGAACCGGGATTCTGGTTCAGGAACGCCACGATCTGGTTCGCGTTCAGGCTGAGTTGCACGAGGTTCGGGGCGTTGGCGCTGCCCGAGACTCGGCAGACCGTCACCCCGCCGCTCGGCAGGGGGTTGCCGCCGCCGGTGCCGCCGCCGGTGCCGCCGCCACCACCGCCGCCGCCCGAGGCCGGGCAGGAGCCGGCAAAGGAGCCGGGGAACTGGTTCAGATAGGCCGCAACTTGATCGACTGCGACCTGAACCTCGAGGTAGCTCAGTGCGCTTGCGCTGCCCGTCACCTGACAGACCGTCACCGCGCTGGTGACCGGTGGGGTACCGCCGCCGCCGCCGCCGCCGCCGCCGCCGCCCGAGGCCGGGCAGGAGCCGGCAAAGGAGCCGGGGAACTGGTTCAGATAGGCCGCAACCTGATCGGCCGCGACCTGAACCTCGAGGTAGCTCGGGGCGCTTGCGCTACCCGTCACCTGACAGACCGTCACCGCGCTGGTGATCGGTGGGGTGCTTCCGCCGCCGCCGCCGCCCGAACTCGGGCAGGAGCCGACAAAAGACCCGGGGAATTGGTTCAGATAGGCCGCAACCTGCTCGACCGCAACCTGAACCTCGAGATAGGTCGGGGCGCTTGCGCTACCCGTCACCTGACAGACGGTTGTGCTCGCGAGCGGCGCCTGACCGCTCGAAGCGACAGGCAGAGCGAGCACGAACATGGTCACAAGTACGAGCAGACCCGCTGCCAGCGGCAACCGCCGCCGCCTGAGCGCGAATTCGATCAAGGCGTGCATGTTGGACCCCCTGCTAGAAAGTTGCCACAGGTCGACTGGGTCGGCAAAGTGGCGCGAAGCCGCAATAGCTCGGGAAGGGGATTCGGATCGCCCATTCCGGCGGGTGGGGATCGTCACTGCACGCCGTCGAGACATCTACCGCAGGAGAAACTCTCGGCGGCGCGCTCGTCCGGGCATCAACCTGTAAGGGTTCTTCGATTCCGGGCAAGTCTTCTCTGCGCCCGCATCTATAGAGGTGGGCGCGCCCCGAGGATGCGGCTCCCCGAACACGATCGTCAGACCACGAGCGCCCTGGGGGAGGGACACTCGGGCGGCATGGTCGCTGGGCGCGCCCGCTTCCCACTCTAAAGCCTCACCTGCGTTCTCGCGGATCGGACGGTGGAGACAGCTCCGCCGCCCGATCCTCGAGGCTCGGGGACGGGCTAGGTGCCCCCGTGCAGGATCCGCCACTGCAGGGGTGCGAAAGGAGAGTTGCGAAGCTTCCGCTTCAGTTCTGCCGCAGTCATTCTCGTTCCGCCTTTCGGCCGCAGGAACCAGTCCCCCGCAGCATCGACCTCGCCGGCGAGTGCCTCGATCACCCTGACGAGGGAACCGCGATATAGGCTCGTGTGATGGCTGCTGACGGGTTCCGGCTCGGCACGACAGGGGACGGCGAGCCGCTGATCCTCGAGCCGCGCGACCTGACGACTCACGGGGTGATCGTGGGGATGACCGGCTCCGGAAAGACGGGCCTCGGGATCGTTCTGCTCGAGGAGGCCCTCTCCGCCGGAGTTCCTGTACTCGCACTCGATCCAAAGGGCGACCTCGGCAACCTGCTGCTGACGTTCCCCGACCTCGCCCCCACAAGCTTCCAGCCGTGGGTGAACGAGTCCGACGCGCGCGAGGCCGGACTCTCGGTCGAGGACTACGCGGTGAAGGTCGCCGCCGACTGGAAGGAAGGACTCGCCGCCTCGCATATCGGACCCGAACGGATCCAGGCGCTGCGGGACACGGCTGAGCTCACGGTCTACACGCCCGGCTCGAGCGCCGGGATCCCGCTGAACCTGATCGGATCGCTGAAGGCTCCCCCGCTCTCTTGGGAGACGGAGACCGAGACGCTCCGGGACGAGATCGAGGGCACCGTCTCGAGCCTGCTCGGCCTTGTCGGGCTCGCCGCCGACCCGCTCTCGAGCCGCGAGCACGTGCTGCTCTCGAACCTCGTCGAGCACGCTTGGCGTGCGGGCCGCGACCTCGACCTGGGGACGCTGATCGCCGAGATCCAGTCGCCGCCGCTCCGCAAGCTCGGCGTCTTCGAGATCGACTCGTTCTTCCCGCCGAAGGAGCGAACCGAGCTGGCGCTGAAGCTGAACGCGCTCGTCGCCTCCCCCTCATTCGCGATCTGGGCCGAGGGTGCGGCCCTCGACATCGCGGAGATGCTGGGCGGCGCGCCGGGGAAGCCCCGCGCAGCAATCGTCTACCTGGCGCACCTGTCCGACGAGGAACGCCAGTTCGCCGTCACGTTGATCCTCTCGAAGGTCGTCACCTGGATGCGCGGTCTCTCGGGAACGAGCGACCTGCGCGCCCTCGTCTACATGGACGAGGTCTTCGGCTTCGTACCGCCGACGGCCGCGCCGCCGGCGAAGAAGCCGATCCTGACGATTCTCAAGCAGGCGCGGGCCTACGGCGTCGGGATGGTGCTCGCGACGCAGAATCCCGTCGATCTCGATTACAAGGCGATGTCGAACGCCGCCACCTGGCTGGTCGGGCGGCTCCAGACCGAGCGCGACAAGCAACGCGTGCTCGAAGGGCTGAAGTCGGCCGCGGGCGACGCGGACGTCGACAGCCTCGACGAGTCGATCGGCGGACTCCAGAAGCGACAGTTCCTGCTCGTCAGCGCCCACGAGCCGAAGCCGGTCGTCTTCTCGACGCGCTGGGCGATGTCGTATCTGCGCGGGCCGCTGACGAAGGAGCAGATCGAGCTGCTGATGCAGGGACGCGAGAGGCCGGCGGCGGTCGCGGCGGCAGCGGGACCGGACGTCGCAACCGAAAGTCCGCCGCCGGCCGACGCGACCGCCGCTCTCTTCGTCCATCCGGCGGCGCCGTGGCTCGCGCAGGTGGGCGGAGCTCCGACGGGCACCCGCCTGCGCCCGTTCCTGGCCGCGCGCCTGAGCCTTCGCTTTGACGACGCGGCTTCCGACGTCGACGCGAGCCAGGAATGGGAGGCCCTGTACGGGCCGCTCGAGAGTGGACTCGACCTCGACAGCGAGGTCGCCGTCGACTACGACGACCGCGATTTCGTCCCTACCCCACCGGCCGGCGCGACCTACGCCGACGCGCCCACCACGATCGGCGAGGACGCGTTTCTCCGCGACGCCCGGGTTGCGATCCAGCGGCGCGTCGCGGATGCACAGACGCTGACCGTCTTCCGCAACAGCGCACTGAAGCTCTACTCACGCCCGGGCGAGAGCCGGGAGGCCTTCGCGATCCGGGCAGACGAGGCCGCCCAGACCGAGGCCGACCGGGAAGCCGCGACGATCCGTGACCGGCTCGAGGCGAAGCGCGAGCGGCTGGAAACAGCGCTCGAGACGGCTCGTCGCCGCGCAGAGGAGCTCGAGACCGACCAGAAGACCCGAACGGCGACCGAGCTGCTCGCGGGCGCGGGGACCGTCCTCAGCGTTCTCCTCGGGGGCCGAGGTCGAGCCCGCACGATCGCGCGCGCGGGCAGCGCGATCGGCACGGCGGCTTCCCGCCGCGGGATGACCGCGCGGGCCGGTGAGCGCAGGCGAACGGCCGAGGAGAAGGCCGCAGCGACCGAGCAGACGCTGGCGGAGCTCGAGCAGGAGCTGCTCGACGAGGTCGCCGAGATCGATGCCGAGTGGACGGCGAAGGCGGACGAGCTCGACGAGATCGAGATCCGGCTCGAGTCCTCGGACGTACGCGTGCTCGAGCTCGATCTTGTCTGGGTTCCCACCGCCTGATCCGGCTCGCCGCACTCGTCGCGGTCGTCCTCCTCCCGGCCTGCTCGGCCGAGGACCTGAACCCCGCAGCGGAACCGGAGTCGGGCCGGGTCGCGCGGATCTCGGACGGAGACACGCTGCGGCTCGTGGACGGCCGCCGGATCCGACTCGTCCAGATCGACGCGCCCGAGCGCGTGGGCGAGTGCTTCGGGATCGCCGCCACGAATGCGCTCGCGCTCCTTGCCCCCGTCGGCTCGACGGTCGAGCTGGAGCGGGATCCCGCGCTCGACGACGTCGACCGGAACGGCAGGCTCCTTCGCTACGTCCAGGCGAACGGCCGCGACCTCAACCTGGAGCTCGTTCGGCTCGGTGCTGCCGCACCGTACTTCTACCGCGGTGCCCGCGGACGGCACGCCGAAGCGCTTCTCGAATCAGCCGAGCAGTCGCGAGGAAACCGACGCGGCCTGTGGGGAGCGTGTCCCGAGGCCCGGCTCACGCCGACGCGCCAGGTCGCAGCCGGCTCTGGCTAGGACCGTTGCACGATCGACCTGCGGAGCGCAGAATGGACACTCCGAAGAGAACCAGCAAATGTGGCGGTGCGGCCCGCTCGGATCCAGGAGGAAATCCGGATGGCCGAACCGTCGGCGGACTACGCAAAGCACGTCGACCTCGTCTTCGAGGGCGGCGGCGTCAAGGGAATCGGCCTCGCTGGGGCCGTCGAGACGCTCGAACAGCACGGCTACAAGCCGCAGAACGTGGCGGGTACCTCTGCCGGCGCGATCAGCGCCTCGCTCCTCGCAGCCGGCTACTCGGCCGAGGAGCTGAAGAAGATCATCATCGGCCTCGACTACCGCCAGTTCCAGGACAAAGGCTGGGAGGACAAGGTCCCGTTGATCGAGCGCTCGCTGAGCATGCTTCTCGACCTCGGGCTCTACGAGGGAACCCGTTTCTACGAATGGATCGGCGAGCTGCTGGCCGCGAAGGGCATACGGACTTTCGGCGATCTCGTCCACCCCGATTACGCCGACGATCCGAAGTTCCGCTCGCGCCTGCAGGTGGTCGCTTCCGACGTGACCTCCCACGAGCTGCTCGTCCTCCCGCGCGACGCCGGCAAGCTGGGACTCGACCCGGACGAGCTCGAAGTCGCGTTCGCCGTGCGGATGAGCATGAGCATCCCGATCTTCTTCGAGCCCGTGCGCCACGAGAATCCGAAGACCGGCGACACGCACATCATCGTCGACGGCGGGATGCTCTCCAACTTTCCCGTCTGGCTCTTCGACTGCGAGGACGGGCTGCCGGATTGGCCGACCTTCGGGATGTTGCTCGTCGAGCCGAAGCCGTCCGTCTCGGTCGCCGCGCGGCTGCCGAGGCCGGAGCGGCGCAAGGATCAGGCTCACGGCCCGCGGGCGGTCGTCGACTACGTGAAGTCGCTCGCCCAGACGATGATGGAGGCGCACGACCGCCTCTACGTCGAGCAGGCGAGCTACGCGCGCACGATCCCGATTCCGACCCTCGGAGTCGGCACGACGCAGTTCGACCTGCCGCCGGACCGGGCGCTCGCGCTCTACGACTCCGGCCGAGACGCGGCGGAGAAGTTCCTGGCCTCGTGGGACTTCGACGCCTACATCGCGGAGTTCCGAAGCGGCAAGAGCCATTCGCGGCGAGAGACGCTGGTCGCGTCGATGGAGGAGCCGGAGCCGGCCGCCCTCAGCAGGTAGGCGAGCCACACGTGAAGCTCACGTGGTCTCGCCCGGACTACGCCGCGGAGACGCTGCTCGGGGTCGCTGCTCTTCGACGAGACCCGCTGATCGAGAAGCCGTTCGCTGTCGACACACTGGCGCGCCGCGTCCGCGCGGCGCTCGAGTCGCGCCACGAGAACGGCCGCTAGAATGAGCGACACGCGGGTGTAGCTCAGTTGGTAGAGCATCAGCTTCCCAAGCTGAGGGTCGTGAGTTCGAGTCTCATCGCCCGCTTTCTCGGACGGCCGACGACAGAGGGAGACGGACGTGGAAGGAAAGATGCTCTTCTTCAACGAGGAGAAGGACTACGGGTTCATCCGCACCGCCGAGGGCGAGCGGATCGCGGTCAATCGCGCCGGCTTCCTCCCGGGTGAGGCGCCCGTCGGCCGCTGCGCCGGCCTCCCCGTCCAGCTGACTCCCGTCGAGACCGACGACGGCCGGGTCGCGACCGCCGTCTCCGTGCTCGTGGAGAAGGAGGTCGGCCGGGCTCGACGCCGCTCCTCCCGCTAGCTCGAGCTCGCGAGCTCCTCCATCTGAGCCGAGTAGCGCCCCGCGACCGCGGCGCTGTTGCAACGAGCGCGCAGGGCGAGGAACGACTGGCCGGCTTCGACGTTCTCGCTCTTCCCGCTCCAGGCCGCAAGAGCCGGCGCTTGGAGCGCGCGCCCGTACGAGAACGAGAGCACCCACGGCTGTGGGCCGAGCGAGTTGATCGCGTTCAGGTTCGCGCTCGCCTGCTCGTCGGACTGACCGCCCGAGAGGAAGACGATTCCCGGAACCGCTGCCGGCACGGTCTCGCGGAAACAGCGGATCGTCCACTCGGCGACCTCCTCGGCGCTTGCCTGGGAAGGTGAGCCCTTCCCGGAGATGACCATGTTCGGCTTCAGCAGGATTCCCTCGAGGTCGACGCGCTGGTGGTACAGCTCGTCGAAGACCTTGTGCAACGTCCGCTTTGTCGCGCGGTAGCACGTCTCGATGTCGTTGTCGGCGTCCATCAGCACCTCGGGCTCGACGATCGGCACGAGCCCCTGCTCCTGGCAGAGCGCCGCGTAGCGCGCGAGAGCGTGCGCGTTCGCCTCGATGCAGTACGCGGTCGGAATCCCGTCGCCGATCGTGATCACCGCGCGCCACTTCGCAAAGCGCGCGCCGAGGCCGCAGTAGTCCTCCAGCCGGTCGCGCAAGCCGTCGAGCCCCTCGGTCACCGTCTCCCCCGGCGCGCCGGCGAGCGGCTTGGCACCCGTGTCGACCTTGATCCCGGGGATGATCCCGCGTTGCGTCAGCAGCTCGGCGAACGGCGTACCGTCCGCGGACGACTGGCGCAGCGTCTCGTCGTAGAGGATGACCCCGCTGACGAACTCCTCCAGGCCGGGCGTCGTGAAGAGGAGGTCGCGGTAGGCGCGCCGATTCTCCTCCGTCGACTCCAGCCCGATCGTGTCGAAGCGCTTCTCGATCGTCCCGGAGCTCTCGTCGGCCGCGAGGATCCCCCGGTTGTCGGCGACGAGCTCGGTCGCCGTCTTGTGCAGATCAGCTGCCATTTCGCTGTCCTTTCATCAGTTCCCGGACTTTCGTTGACGGGTGGTAGGCGGCTATGCGCCGCACGGTGCCCGAGCGGGAGCGCATCACGAGCGACTCGGTCTCCGCGCCGGCCGCGCTGACCCGGACCCCGCGGAGGAAGACACCGCTCGTGACGCCCGTCGCCGCGACGAAGACGTCGTCGCCGGCCACCAGATCGTCGGTCGTGAGCACCCGGTCGACGTCGACGCCGGCGTCGACGAGCGCTTGCCGCTCGTCGTCCGAGCGCGGCCAGAGCTTGCCCTGGATCGCGCCGCGCAGGCACTTGATCGCGGCGGCCGAAATCACGCCCTCCGGCGTCCCGCCGATCCCCATCAGCATGTCAACGCCCGCGAACGCCTGCGCGGCGGCGATCGAGGGCGCCACATCGCCGTCGCGGATCAGGTTCACGCGCGCACCGGACTGGCGCAACTCGCCGATCAGCTCGACGTGGCGCTCGCGCTCCAGCACGACGACGGTGAGCTCGCTCACGTCGAGGCCCTTCGCTTTGGCAACCGCACGCACGTTCTCGGTCGGCGACGCGTCGATGTCGATCGCGTCCGCGGCCTGCGGGCCGACGGCGATCTTGTCCATGTAGAAGGCCGCGCCGGGATCGAACATCGTCCCGCGCTCGGCCACCGCGATCACGGCGATCGCATTCGGCTGGCCGAGCGCCGTCAGGCGCGTTCCCTCGAGCGGATCGACGGCGACGTCCACCTCCGGGCCGCTGCCGTCCCCCACCTCCTCGCCGTTGAAGAGCATCGGCGCCTCGTCCTTCTCACCCTCGCCGATCACGACGACTCCGTGCATCCGCACCGTGTCGAGGACGAGCCGCATCGCGTCGACCGCGGCGGCATCGGCCTTCTCCTTCTCGCCGCGCCCGACCCAGCCCGAGGCCGCCAGCGCGGCTGCCTCGGTTACGCGGACGAGCTCGAGGGCGAGGTTGCGGTCGGGCGCGGTGCTCATTCGACCGTGATCGTAACCCTGCTCCAGCCGGGAGGCCGCACCAGGGTTATCTCATCGTCGCTTCGGCCGCAGGACGAGATGCGTCGCCACGCAGGGCGCGTACCGATGGTACGAGCACAACCATGAGGCTGACGGCAATGTTGAGCGCAGCGGCGACGGCCAGCGTCTCGGCAACTCCAACGAACGCAGCGAGCGGACCGATCAGCGCATACCCGATCGGGTTGAGCGCGACGGAGCCGAACCAATCGAACGAGCTGATCCGCGAGATCGCGTGCTCCGGAACGTTCCGCTGGAGCGCCGTGAACCAGAGCGTCTCGCCGAACGAGAACCCCACGCCTACGGTGAATCCGACGAAGGCGATCAGCACGAGCGGCAGCGGCACGGCCAACGTGGCTAGGAGCACGCCGGCGGGCAGAACGAGCAGCATCGAGGCGACGAGCGGACGTGCGAACCTGACGCGGAGAGCGATCAACCCGCCGGCAACGGAGCCGGCGGCTTGGAGCGCGAGGATCGTTCCCCAAGCTCCGGCCCCACCAAGCTCCTCCTTCGCCACAAGCGGCCCGAGGACGAGGTAAGCCGGGAAGAACGTCAGTTGGAAGAACCCGAAGGATGTGACCATCGCCACGACCCAGGAGCGGCTGACGAACTCGCTCCAGCCGTCGCGGAGATCGGCGAGGACGGACGCGGAGGCCAGCCGGACTGCCGGTGCGAGCCGCATCGACGCGACGAGCAGAGCCGACACGAAGAAGGTGCCCGAGTCGAGCGCCAGCGCCCAGGCGGGACTCGCCGCGGCGACTATGACAGCCCCGATCGCCGGCGCGGCCACAGAGAGCGAACTGCGGGAGAGCTGGATGAACGCGTTCGCCTCCTGAAGCCGGTTCTCGCTGACCGCCTCTCGGACGAGACCGAGCGTCGCGGGTCGAGAGAAGGCGACCGCGACACCGAACACCGTCTGTAGCAGGGCCACGTTCCAGACGCTCGCGGCGCCGGAGAAGAAGAGTGCGGCCGTGGCCGCCTGCGCGACGCCCTTGACGAGATCGCTGCCGACAAGGATGTCGCGCCGCGGGAGGCGGTCGGCGAAGACCCCGCCGAGCAGGAGGAACACGACAACCGGGACCTCCCGTGCGAGCAGGACGATTCCCAGGTCGGTCGCGCCACCGAGGTCCAGGACGGCGAACGCGAGGGCGACGACCGCCATGCCCGAGCCGAGCGTCGAGACCGAGACCGCTGCGAGGTACCGCGCGAAGGCCGGCTCACGAAGAGCGTCCAGCGAGCTCGGCACGCGCACGACGTGAGCTTAGAGCGTTACGGAGTCGTCGCGGCCGACTTGAGGAACGTCGACGGGTCGAGCAGATTGCCCTGGCCGGCGGGCAGGAAGACGATCTGCGGGGGCGCCTTCTTGAGGATCTGGAGCGCCTCGAACTGGAGGTTCCGATCGGTGAGCGAGCTCGCTCGCAGCCGCTGCGCCTGCGCCTGGCCGCGCGCGCGCTCGATCTCCTGCTGTGCCTCAGCCTTCGACTGCTCCACCTTCTGCTGCGCGGCGAGCGCGTCCTGGGTCGCGACCTGCTTGCGCTCGATCGCCTGGGTGAACTCCTCCGGGAACTTGAGGTCGTTGATCAGGAAGTCGACGACGTCGATCGAGAAGCCCTGAAGCTGCCGGTCGAGCGCCTCCTGGACCTCGGTTCGGATCTGCTCGCGGTTCGGCGCGACGTTGATCGACTTGAACTTGACGGTCTCGTTCTTGAAGACCTGGAAGACGCGTGGCGCCACGACCTTGTCGAAGAAGGCGGGGCCGACCTCGGTGTAGAGCTCCTGGATCGCCGTCTCCGAGACGCGGTAGTTGAGGGTGACAACGGCGTAGACCGGCTGCGTCTCCTCGCTCACCGCCGGGCCGGACGGGATCACTCCCTCGGCCGGCGGCGTGCGGTCGTCCATCAGAAAACGCTGACTCTCGACCTGGGTCGAGACCTCCTCGGAGCTCTGCCACGGTGCGATCGTCTGGAAGCCCGCCGGTCGCTGGCCGACGATCTCGCCGAACTGACGAACGACCAAGACGTGACCCGCGTTGACCGAGTGGAAGGAGCGAAAGGCGCCCCAGCCGCCGATCACGACGACGACGCCCAACGCGGCGCCGAGGATCCAGGCAGAGCCCTCGTCGCGCTTGCCCTGCCGGCGCAGCCCGATCCCGTTCAGCACCGCCATCACGGCGACGATCGCGACGATCGTGGAGATGATCAGATAGCTCACTCGCCGGACGAGATTTCGCTCCGGCGGCGCGAATCCTTCCGGGCGTGTTCTTCACGACGGCCACGACGCACGTTCGCGACCGCCTTGGCGAAGAACGCGAGGATCGCAATCGAGCTCGCGATCACGCCGAGGATCACCTCGACCTTCAACATCTACGGGCTCCGCACGACCGCGTCGTGGCCGTGGCTCCTGGCGAGGCGGCCGTCGGTCGTGACGAGGGGGCACGCAAGCGCTTCGGCAAGCGCCACGTAATACGCATCGCCGCTCGAGAGCGAGTCGCGCAATGTCCACGCTCGCGCGACGAAGGGAGCGGCCGGATAGCGGACGACCCGAAGCGCTTTGAAGACCTTGAGCGCGCGCGTACCGCGTTCCACGGAGACCTCGCCGCGAAGAACCTTCCTGCGTGTGATGCTCGCGGTCTCGTAGTCGAGCAGGTGAGGTGCGTGCAGGTCGCCCCGTCCGAGCTCGACGCGCGCCCACTCGCCTCGTTCGCCCCCGGCCAGGAGGAAGTCGACGACGACCGAGGCGTCGGCGACGATCAACGAAGGTCGAGTTCCTCGTCCCGTTCACGGCGAACCGCAGCCACTGCTTCGGCGCTCGTCTCCTCGAACTCGAACAGCTCATCGCCTCGAATTCGAGCGATGACCTCCGCCATCGTCGGCGTCTCGGCGATCGCCGTGACCTCGCCGAGTAGATACTCCTGCAACGACAGGCCGGCCTTCTCCGCGCGCTCTTTCAAGGTGCGATGAAGCTCGGAGGGAACGTTCCGGATTTGAATGTTGGCCATGGCGAGAGTCTAGTGCATGCACTATGCATGCACAACTGTCACATCCGATCGGGCGCCTCGACGCCGACGAGGTCGAGGCTGCGAGCGAGCACCGTCTGCGCAGCCGTGACGAGCGCGAGCCGGAACGCCTCCGTCTCCGAGCCGAGCACCTTGTGCTCGTGGTAGAAGCGGTGGAAGTCGTCGGCAAGCCGGATCGCGTAGTTCGGGATCGCGTGCGGGGCGCGCCGCTCCGTCGCCTCGGCGACGAGGCCCGGGAACTCGGCGAGCCGCTTGATCAGATCGCGCTCCTCGACGGCGAGTTCGGCCGGCGGCTCGGCTGACGGCTCTTTGGACTCTGCGTTGCGGAGGATGCTCGCGATCCGGGCGTGGGCGTACTGGACGTAGTAAACGGGATTCTTCTGGGTCTTCTCCGCGGCCAGGTCGACGTCGATCTCGATCGTCTGGTCGTGCCCGCGGTTGACGAGATGCCAGCGCGCCGCGTCGACCCCCACCTCGTCCATCAGCTCGTCGAGGGTGACGAGGTCGCCCGCGCGCTTGGACATCTTCGTCGTCTGCCCGCCCCGGACGAGATGGACGAACTGGTAGAGCAGCACCTCGACGCGGCCGGGGTCGTAGCCGAGCATGCGCGCGATCGCCGCGTACCAGTTGCGCGTGCCGTGATGGTCTGCGCCGAGGACGTAGATCGCCCGGTCGAAGCGGCGGCCGAGCTTGTCGGCGAGATAGACGATGTCGGCCGCGCGATAGGTAGGCAGGCCGCCCTTCCCGGCGGAGCGGATCACGACCTGATCCTTGTCGTCTCCGTACGCGCCCGAGCTGACCCAGACGGCGCCGTCCCGCTCGTAGGTCTCGAGCTTGGGGAGAAACTCGGGGAGCCGCTGCTCGAGCTCGCTCTGGAGCGCCCACGAGTCGAGATGGATCCGGAAGAGCTCGAGCGACGCCTCGATTCGACGCAGCATCTCCGGGACCGGATCGCTCGGATCGGCCGCCAGCTCGGCGACGTAAGCGCCGCGGTAGCCGTCCTCGGGCGGTCCCTCCCCGCGCCGCGCCGCCTCGACGGACGCGCGGAACCGCTCCATCTGGGTGCCGGCGTCGTTGTAGTAGTACTCGCGCTCGACCTCGTGCCCGGCGAAGGAGAGGAGGCGCGCGACGCAGTCCCCGTAGGCGCCGTTGCGTGCGGCGGAGACGACGATCGGCCCGGTCGGGTTGGCGGAGACGAGCTCCACTTGGATCCGTTCCGGCGTCGCTGCCGAGCCGCCGCCGTAGCCCTCTCCGGCGGCGAGGATTCCGGCGAGCACGTCGCCGTACCAGGCTGCTCCGAGCCAGAGGTTGACGAAGCCCGGGCCGGCGACCTCCGCTCGTTCGACCGCGGGCAGCCCGAGCGCGGTGGCGGCGAGCTCCTCCGCGATCGCGCGTGGGGGCTGCTTGCGCACGCCGGCGAGCCTGAGCGCGACGTTGGTCGCGTAATCGCCGTGCGAGGCATCAGCGGGCCGCTCGAGCGAGATCTCGGCGCCGGCCGCTTCTGTCAGAGCGGACTCGAGCCCCCGCACGGCATCAGCGGACACCGAGCTCCTCCGGGGCGAACAGCTCCTCGAGCTTGCGCAGCTCCTCGTTCGTGCCGACGCCGATCAGGACGTCGCCGGCCTCGAGCAGCGCATCCGGAGACGGCGTCGTGTCGAAGGTGCCGTCGCGCTTGCGCAGCGCGACGATGATCGCGCCCGTCTGGTCGCGGACGCGGAGCTTGCGGATCGAGCTGCCGGCCGCCTGGCACGAGGCGGGCACCTCGATCTCCTCGAGATTGAACTCGGCGCCCCCGACGGTCGTGACCACGTCCAAGAAGGCGGCGACCTGCGGCTTCGCGATCAGATTCGCCATCTGCAGGCCGGCCGACGAGTAGGGCTGGACGACGCGGTCGGCGCCGGCAAGCTTGAGCTTCTTCGCGGCCGAGTCGTCCGAGGCACGCGCGACGACGAGCAGCGTCGGTCGGAGCGCCTTCGCCGAGAGGGTGATGAAGAGGTTGATCTCGTCCGAGTCGGCCGAGGCGACGAGCCCGCGGGCGCGCTCGATCCCCGCGAGCCGCAGGTCGGCGTCCTCGGTGCCGTCGCCGTGGACGACGAGCGAGCCATCTGTGCTGGCGGCCTCGAGCGCGTCCGTGTTCACGTCGACGACGATGTAGGGCCTCGCGCTTGCGCGCAGCTCCGAGGCGACGCGGCGGCCGACGCGGCCGTAGCCGCAGATGATCGTGTGGTCGCGCAGGCTCTCGATCGTCCGTCTCCTCCTCCGCTCGCCGTAGGCATCCAGCAGTACGCCGCGCGCAATCATCTCGACGAGCGTGGTCGCGACGTAGGCGAAGAGTGCCACGCTCGCGAGCACGAGCGCACCGGTGAAGATCGTCGACCCCGTGCCCCCAGGATCGGCTGCGACGCCGGTGAGCGAGACGGTCAGGAGCGCCCGGTAGGCGGAGTCGACCCAACCGAGTTCGAGCGTCAGGCGAAAGACGCCGGTGGCGAGGACGACGAGCCCGACGAGCGCCGCGAGGGCAGCGCCGAAGCGGCGGACGCTGACGCTCTCCACGGGGTTATCGTACGGGCGTGGACGAAGCCGGCCCCGAGCGCCAGCTCAACATCCAGATCGATCCCGATCACCTGATCGGCGTCTACGCGAACTTCGCCAACATCTCGTTCTCGGAGTACGAGTTCACGCTCACGTTCGCGCGGATCGACCACGAGGCCGAGGAGGGCGACGTTCCGGGCGTCGTCGTCACGCGAGTGAACATGTCGGCGAAGTTCACGAAGGAGTTGCTCGACGCGCTGCAGGATTCCTGGTCGAAGTACGCGACCGTCAAGGGGATCCAAGACCTCCCGGAGGCACCCCCGCGCGAGCAGTCCTGATCCGCTCGACGAGAGTCGGGTGGGTGTCGAATAATAGGTGCAGGAGCAGCGGCGGGTCGGGGTCGCTCAGGCCAGTGCGCGCGAAGCGGCGGTAGAGCGCCTCGGCGGAGCGCCCGTCTCGCGTGAGCTGGAGGCCCACGACGTCTGCCTCGGACTCGTAGCGTCGCGAGATGACGTTCACGAGCGGCAGCGTCGCGAGCTGCAGCAGCAAAAGGACGAGCGCCACACGCGGCAGGGCGCGGGGATCGCGGACCCTGGCTGCCCGGCCTACGAGCCACGCGCCGGGAAGGGCCAGCAGGGCGAACCACGCGACCCCCTTCCACGGGTGGCGGCGCGCGACGTGGCCCAGCTCGTGCGCGGCGGCGAAGCGCACCTCGCCGCGCTCGACCTCGGGCTCGAGCAACGTGTCCCAGAGAATCACCCGGGTCGTCGGGCCGCCGCCGATCGCCTCCGCGTTGACCGCGCGGGTTCGTTCGCGGGCCTTGCGCACCTCGACCTCGATCTCCCCCAGTCCGGCCCGCTCGCCGAGCTGCTCGATCTGGGCCGCCAGCTCGCGATCCTGAAGTGGACGCAGCCGCGGCGCGAGCAGGCTCGGATAGAGCAGGACGTACGCGACGGCCAGTGCGACGAACGCGGCCCAGAGCCCGAGCCACGCACGGCGGCCAAGCAGATGACCCGCGGCGACGACCGCCAGACCGGCCAGCGCCGCTAGGCCGAGCTCGCCGAGCGTCGTCGACCAGGGGCCGCTCAGGTAGCTCAGGTAGCCGAGCTCGCTGACGTCGTAGCGCCGCCTCCACCAGTGGGCACCGAGGCGGACCGGCAGCCCGGCGAGCCACAGCGCCGCGAAGACCAGTGAGCCCATTACGGCGGCGCGCGCAAGCAGCGGTCCGCGCAGGCTCGGCGCCCGGCGGACGAGCAGCCAGAGCGCGACGAGCTGAAGGCCCAGGCCGAGCGCGAAGAACGCGGCGAGGCCGTTCTCGTAGCGCGCGTTCCGACGCAACGTCGCCGCGTCGAAGAGCGACGCTGCGTCGAGTTTCGGCACGTCGAGCGCGGGGACGCTCGTCCGCCACAGCAAGACCGCAGCGACCAGCCATGCTGCCGCTAGGGTCGCGCGGATCCCGATGCGCGTAGCAGTCATCTCAGACATTCACGCAAATTTGCACGCGCTCGAGGCGGTGCTGGCGGCGATCGATGCCGACGGGGTCGACGCGCTCTGGTGTCTCGGCGACCTCGTCGGCTACGGACCGAGACCGAACGAGTGCGTTGCGCTCGTCCGCGAGCGGACGTCGATCTGCCTGGCGGGCAATCACGATCTCGTCGTTCTCGGGAAGATCGAGCTCTCGGCCTTCGCGGGCGAGGCGGCCGCAGCCGCGGAGTGGACGCGATCCGAGCTGAACCCTGCTTCGCTCGAGTTCCTCTCGCAGCTCGCGCCGACCGCGCGCGCGTCTGCGGCCGAGCTCTTCCACGGCAGCGCGCGGGACCCGATCTGGGATTACGTCATTGACGACAAGTCCGCCCGGTGGACGTTCAAGGCCACGAGCGAGCGTCTGGTGCTCGTCGGTCACAGCCACATCGCGCTCGAGATCTCCAAACGGAAGCGCCTCGAGGGAGGTCGAGCCCCCGCCGGCACCGAGGTCGAACTCGACGAGACGCGTCGCATTCTGAATCCCGGATCTGTCGGCCAGCCGCGGGACGGCGATCCGCGGGCGGCTTGGCTCATGATTGACACGGCGTCCAGTCGGGCAACGTTCTGCCGTACCCGGTATCCATTCGAGCTGACGCAAGCGGAGATGCGCGAGCGGAGCCTCCCGGCAACGCTGGCCGAGCGACTCGAATACGGCATTTGACCCCAATGAGTCACACGAAGGAGCGAGATGGCAGAACTGACGAACCTGGAGACGAAGCTCGGCGAGGTGATCGGGCTCGCAATGGCGGCCCAGGTCGCGATCGACCGGATCTCGAAGCTGAAGCCGCCGCAGGATCTGGCGAGGCAGATGAAGCAGATGCGCAACGAGGCCGCCGCAGCCGAGAAGTCGGGAACCCAGGTTGCTGCGAGCTTCGAGGGCAAGAAGGGAAAGATCCTGACCGAAGCGCGCACGGTGAAGAAGAAGGGCGGCGAGATGCTGAAGACCTATCTCGACCGCGACTCCGACATCCTGGACGGAATGGAGTTCATGACGATGGCCGAGGCCGGCGAGGTGGGCCATTGGTCGGTGCTCGAGCAGATGAACAAGACCGCGAAGCACGCCGGAATCCGGGAGATCGTGAAGGTGCAGCTGCCGATCCAGAAGCGGCATCTGAAGGACGTCACGGCCGCGAGCGTCATGCTCGCCGCCAAGGAAGACCCGAACGCCGAGGCATAGGCCGGCCGCCGAGCACAGGCCGGTGCTGCTCCCGCTCGTGCGCAAAAGCGCGGGCGGGAGCCGGAGCCGGCGCTAGATCTCTGCGACGGCCGCGATCGCGGCTGGCTTCTCGGCGGCGCCGGAGCCGGTGTCGGCGCCGTAGGTGATGCCCTCGCGGCCGAGCGCGAGCTGGACTTCCTCACGAGCCTTGTAGATCCGCCACTTGACCGTGGCAAGCGTGATCTCGAGCGAGTCGGCGATCTCGGTGTAGGAGAGACCGACCACGTCGCGCAGAAGAAGCGCCATCTTCAGGTCGACGTTCAGCGCCTCGACGGAACGCCAGACGGCGTCGATTGCCTCGATCCGCTCGAACGGCGCGTCGACGACCTCGAGCGGCGGAATGTCCTCGAGGTTGACGACCGCACGCGGCCGGCGCTCGAGCGCGCGCAACTCGTCGAGCACGCGATTCTTCGTCACCTGGAAGAGCCACGTCGTGAAGCGGCAGCGAAGCGAGAAGCTCGGCAGGCCCTGGTAGACGCGGAGAAAGACCTCCTGCGTCAGATCCTCGGCCAGCGAGCGGTCGCCCACGAGGCGCAGGACGTAGTTGAAGACGGGCAGCTCGTAGGCGCGAACGATGAGCGTAAAAGCACGCTCATCGCCTCGCTGGGCCTTCCGCAGGACGCCGAGATCAGGCTGGGGCAGCGACAAGTGGGCCGGAGTATAGCCGCCTTTTCACCGGATGGACGTTTTCGGATCCGCCGACTCGGCGAGGTTTCGTCCGGTCATCTCGCCCGGGCTTCGCAGCCCCAGAAGCGCAAGAGCCGTCGGCGCGAGGTCGGCCAGCGTCCCACCGGGCTGGAGGGTCCGGCCCGCGGCGGTCAGGACGAGCGGCACCGGGTTCGTGGTGTGCGCCGTGTGGGGGCTGACCCCGTCGGCCTCGAGCATCTGCTCAGCGTTGCCGTGGTCGGCGGTGACGAGGCAGACGCCGCCCGCCGCCTGGGTCGCTCCGACGACGACGCCGAGACACTCGTCGGTGACCTCGACGGCCGCGACGACGGCCGGGATCGAGCCCGTGTGCCCGACCATGTCCGGATTCGCGAAATTGAGCACGGCGAAGCGATAGCCGTTCCCGATCTCCGCCGCGAAGCCTGCGGCAACCTCGCGCGCGGACATCTCCGGCTTGTGGTCGTAGCTCGGGACGTCGCGCGGCGAGGGGACGAGGATGCGCCTCTCTCCCTCCCACTCCTGCTCCACGCCGCCGTTGAAGAAGTAGGTGACATGGGCGTACTTCTCGGTCTCGGCGACGTGGAGCTGGCGTGCGCCCGCTGCGGCGAGTGTCTCGGCAAGCGTGTTCGCCACCCGCTGCTCGCCGAAGGCAACGGGCACCACGAGCTCCTCGCCGTAACTCGTCATCGTGGTCAGGTCGAAGCCGGCTGCGACGAGCTTCTGCGAGAGCTGGCGCCCGCGATCCGGACGGAAGTTGAAGAAGATGGCTGTGTCCTTCCGGGTCAGTCTCGGCCGACCCGAGAGGACGACCGGCTCGACGAACTCGTCGGTCAGACCGGCGTCGTAACTCGCCTGCACCGCGCCGATCGGGTCGTTCGCACGCTGCCCTTCGCCTGCGACGATCGCCGCGAGCGCGCGTTCCGTGCGATCCCAGCGGCGATCGCGATCCATCGCGTAATAGCGACCGACGATGGTCGCGATCCGCTCAGCGGGAAGTTGGGTGAGGTCTCTGACCGCCGACGTCGGGGAGACGTCGCGGCCGTCGGTGAAGACGTGAATCCACGTCCGCTCTTCCATTCCGAGCCGGCGCGAGAGCTCGAGCAGCGCGCGCAGGTGCTCGATGTGGGAGTGGACTCCACCGGGGGAGACGAGTCCGAGGAGGTGGACGTCGCCCCCGCGGGCGCGTGCACGCTCGAAGGCCCCCAGGAGAGAGGGGTTCTCGGAGAGCGTCCCGTCGCGGACGGCCTCGTTTACGCGCATCAGGTCCTGGAACAGGATCCGGCCGGAACCGATCGTGAGGTGTCCGACCTCGGAGTTCCCCATCTGGCCGGGCGGCAGGCCGACCGCCTCGCCGGAGGCCGCCAGCGTCGTGTGCGGGTACTCGCGCCAGAGCCGATCGAAGACGGGCGTCTCGGCAAGCTCGACCGCGTTGCCCCGACCGGCGGGCGCGCAGCCCCAGCCGTCGAGGACGACGAGCGTTACGAGCGGGAAGCTGCGTGGCAAATCGCCGCGAACGAGTCGGGATCGAGCGAGGCGCCGCCAACGAGCGCGCCGTCGAGCGAGGGCTGGGCGAGGAGCTCGGCCGCGTTCTCCGGCTTGACCGAGCCGCCGTAGAGTACCGGCCGGTCGATCAGGCCCTTGATGAAGCGATGCGCCTCCTCCGCCTGCTCCGGCGTTGCGGTCGTGCCGGTCCCGATCGCCCAGACGGGCTCGTAGGCGATCACGAGCTTCTCGTGCTCGCCGGCCGCGTATGCGATCGCCTCGACCTGGATCTTCAGAACGAGCTCGGTGTCGCCGGACTCGCGCTGCTCGAGCGTCTCGCCGACGCAGGCGATCACGCCGAGCCCCGCGTCGAGAGCCGATCGGGCGCGCCGCGCCACCATCTCGTCCGTCTCGCCGAAGTTCTGCCGTCGCTCGGAGTGTCCGACGAGCGCGCCCTGCACCCCGACCTCGAGCAGCATCTCGGCAGAGACCTCACCCGTGTAGGCGCCGCTCGACTCCCAGTGGACGTTCTGCGCGTAGATCGCGTGCGGACCGCCGACGGCCGATTCGAGGGAGACGAACGGCGGGCAGAGGACGACGTCGACGCTCTCGGGCGGCCGGAACGACTCCACGAAAGTCCGCGTCTCCTGCGGCCCCTTGAACATCTTCCAGTTGCCTGCGATCAGCATCGTCGAGTCCCCGCTACCGGTATCGCCGCGACACCGGGGAGCTCCTTGCCCTCGAGCAGCTCGAGTGAGGCGCCGCCGCCCGTCGAGACCCAGGAGACGCGCTCCTCGAGGCCGAGCTCGCTGAGCGCCCGCACCGAGTCGCCGCCGCCGACGACCGTGAAGCCCTCGCACGCCGCGACGGCTTGCGCGACGGCCTTCGTCCCACCGGCGAACCGCTCCCATTCGAAGACCCCCATCGGCCCGTTCCAGAACACCGTCTTCGCCGACCGGATCTTTTCCGCGAAGAGCTCGCCGGTCTCGGGTCCGATGTCGAGTCCGAGCCAGCCGTCCGGTACCTCGTTCCATCGGACGACCTTGCTCTCGGCCTCCTCCTCGAACGCGGCGGCGGCGACAACGTCGACCGGAAGACGAACAGGCGCCTCGAGCGGGTTCTCCTCGCGAAGCTGCTCGGCCATCTTGCCCCCGATCAGCATCGTGTCGACGTACTCGGCCAGGTTCTCGAGTACACCGAGCTTGTCTTCCACCTTGAGCCCACCGACGATCGCGATGTAGGGCCGCTCGACCTCCCCGAGCAGTCTGCCAAGCATCTCGAGCTCCTGCTCCAGCAGCAACCCCGCGTACGCGGACAGGAGGTGCGCGACAGCCTCGGTCGAGCTGTGTGCTCGGTGCGCCGAGCCGAAAGCGTCGTTGACGTAGAGATCGCAGCCCTCCGCGAGCTCCCGCGCGAAGCCCTCGTCGTTGTCGGTCTCACCCGGGTTGAAGCGCGTGTTCTCGAGTACGTCGATCCGCTCGTTCATGAGGAGCGCGCCGAGGTGCTCGGAGACCGGCTCCATCCGGAACGCGGGATCCTCTCCGCTCGGCCGACCGAGGTGCGAGCAGACCCGGATCCGCGCGACATCGTGCTCTAGCAGGTATTCGAGCGTCGGCAGCGCCGCACGGATCCGCGTGTCGTCTGCGACCTGCCCGCCCTCGAGCGGCACGTTCAGGTCGGCGCGCAGGAGCACGACCTTGCCGGCGACGTCGGCCTCGCGGACCGAACGCGGCTTTCTCACGCTAGAGAGGCTTCCGTTCAGATCCGCGAGCCAACATGAATAGGCCCACTCGTTCATCAGGGCCGTGTCCCAGTGCGTCGATCGTCACAAGAGCTTCCCGATCAGATCGACGAGGCGGCAGCTGTAGCCCCATTCGTTGTCGTACCAGCCGAAGACCTTGATCATCCGGCTGTTCACCATGGTCAGCTCGGCGTCGAAGACGCACGAGTAGGGCGAGCGCTGGATGTCGGTCGAGACGATCGGGTCCTCCATGTACTGCAGATACGGCGCGAGCGAGCCCGACGAGGCCGCCGCGCGAAACGCGTCCTTGACCCCGTCCGCGGTTGTCTCGCGGCCGACCAGGCAGACGAGGTCGGTGACCGAGCCGGTCGGCACAGGCGCCCGCATCGACATTCCGTCGACCTTGCCCTTCAGCTCCGGCAGTACGAGCCCGATCGCGCGCGCGGCGCCGGTCGAGGTCGGGATCAGGTTGATCGCGGCGGCGCGGGCGCGGCGGATGTCCTCGTGCGGCAGGTCCTGAAGTCGCTGGTCGGCCGTGTACGCGTGAATCGTCGTCATGAAGCCCTGCTCGACGGTGAAGCTGTCGTGCAGCACCTTCGCGAGCGGCGCCACACAGTTCGTCGTGCACGACGCGTTCGAGACGATGTGGTGAGAGTCGGGGTCGTACTGGTCGTCGTTGACCCCGAGTACGAGCGTGAGATCCGGATCTGTCGCAGGCGCCGAGATGACGACCTTCTTCGCACCGGCGTCGATGTGCTTCTGCGCGCCCTCGCGCTTGGTGAAGAAGCCGGTCGACTCGAGCACGACATCGACGCCCAGGTCGCCCCACGCGAGGTCGGCCGGCTCGCGCTCCGAAAGCAGCTTGATCTCCTTGCCGGCCGCCCGAAGGACGCCGTCAGCCAGCTGCACCTCGCCCGCGAGCGGGCCGAGGTTCGAGTCGTACTTGAGGAGGTGCCTCATCGTCTCGGCGTCGCCGAGATCGTTCGCCGCGACGATCTCGAAGTCCGAGTCCCGCTCCAGCGAGGCACGGAAGAAGTTGCGCCCGATCCTCCCGAACCCGTTGATCCCTACCCGTGTCGCCATTCGCTCCCCCGTCTCGGCCAAGCCATGTCAACGCCCGGAGGCGAGTCTAAGCAAGGCTCGCCAGCTTCGTCCCGAGGTAGCGGAGATACGGCTCCGGGTCGATCGGCCCGCCGACCACGCGCTCGAGCGTCTCCTTCGGGGTGAACTTGCGCCCGTGTCGGTAGAGCCGCTCCGTCAGCCAATCGCGGAGCTCCCCGAACTCCCCCTGCTCGAATTGCGCGTGCAGGTCGGGCGCCTCGGCGGTCAGCTTCTCCCAGATCTGAACCGAGATCACGTTGCCGAGCGCGTAGGTGGCGAAGTAGCCGATGTGACCGCCGGCCCAGTGCATGTCCTGCAGGACTCCGAGCCGGTCGTTCGGCGGCTCGATCCCGAGGTACTCGAGCATCCGCGCGTTCCAGATCTCCGGCAGCTCGGTCAGGTCGACCGTGCCTGCGAGAAGCTCCTGCTCGAGCTCGAAGCGGAGGATCACGTGCAGGTTGTAGGTCGCCTCGTCCGCCTCGACGCGGATCGCCGAGGGCTGGATCCAGTTGACGGATCGGTACCAGTCCTCCAGCTCGACGTCGCCGAGCGCGTCACGAAACGTTTCGCGCAGCGCCGGATAGAAGAAGCGCCAGAACGGGAGGCTGCGACCGACGAGGTTCTCCCAGAGCCGGCTCTGCGACTCGTGTAGCCCAAGCGAGGTTCCCCGCGCGAGCGGCGTTCGCTCGAGATCGCGGGAGACCCCGTGCTCGTAGAGCCCGTGACCGCACTCGTGGAGCGAGGCGAAGAGGCCGTCGAGGTTCTGCTCGTGATACCGCGTCGTCAGCCGGATATCGTCAGTTCCGAGCGAGCTCGCAAATGGGTGGACGGTCGGGTCGAGGCGCCAGGAGGCGCGGTCGAAGCCGAAGCGCTCGAGCACGCTGAGCTCGAAGCGACGCTGACCCTCGAGCGGGAACGGTCGATCCCTCGCCGGACGCTCTCCCGTCTGGGCGGCGTCGGCGACGAGCAGTACCTGCGCTGCCTTCAACCGGTCGAAGATCGCGCGCACCTCGGCGGTCGTCGTCCCGCGCTCGAAGTCGTCGAGGAGCACGTCGTAGGGCTCGTCGTAGCCGTCGAAGCAGTCGACGTAGCGCCGCCGGAGCTCGAGATTCCGCCGGAGTAACGGGAGGAAGAGCGAGAAATCCGAGCTCGCACGCGCCTCCGCCCACACCGGCAGCGCAAGCGACGCCGCGCGAGACATCTCGGCCCGGAGGTCGGCCGGAACGCGTCGCGCCTTTTCCCAGTCCAGTCGCGTCACCCGCACGAGGCTCGCCTCGTCCGAGTCGTAGGGCTGCGCCGCCTCGAACGGCGCCAGGCGATCGAGCAGCCGGCCGATCTCGTCGGAGGTGAAGGCCGAGTGAGCGATCCGGTCGAGCGTCGCGATCTGCTCCGCCCTGACGCCGCCGCCGCCGGGGGGCATCAGTACCTGTTGATCCCAAGCAAGGAGCGCCCGCGTCTTCTGAAGGTCGTGGATCTCCGCCAGACGCGCCTTCAGGTCGGTGAACGCCGCACGCACCCCGCGCACCGTAACGGGCCGGCAGCGCCGCTCGCAACGCGACTTTCCCACTTGTAACTCCGGTATCGAACCGACGCGCTTTTTCGTACTCTTGAAGCGGCGGGCCTGTGCTCGTCCGGAGGCGGATTCAGACCCCGTCCGTCCCCGGCTCGGAGCGCGGTATCGCGGAGGGGGAGGTCGTCCTCGGACCACCCCCTCCGGCCCGCCCTCTCTCGTCCCTGGCCGGCCGGCACCCGGCGGGCGAAGCCCCGCCTCCGCCGGCCTCGCGTGGCTGAAACGAGAGAGCGCGGTCGCATCGGTTATGGATTGGATTCGCGCGCGTGCTCTCGGGCCTGCGCATCGAGCGACTCCAGCGCCGTTCGAACATGGCCATGCGCAGCCCACGCATGGGCCGCTCCGCGCGGAACCTCTCCGGCTCGGAAGCGCCCGGCCGCGGTGCGGCAGTGCTTCGCCGCTTCCTCGAGATCGTTGGCGGCCGAGTCGAACAGAGCGGCTGCCACTTCGAGCTTCTCGCTCATCGAACAACCCTAACCCGCAAGCTCCACGAGCTTGTTGAGGCGGCGATGGATGGAGGCCTTCGTCGTCGGAGGGTCGCACTTCGCGGCGAGCTCGCGCAACGAGAGGCTCGGGTGTCGGAGCCGCAGGCGCGCGACCTCGTGCAGGCGTTCGGGCAGCCGCCTCAGCTCGCCCGTTGCCTGCAAAGCGCGAACTGCATCGAGCTGGCGCTGCGCGGCGCGGCTCGTGCGGACGAGGTTCGCGTGATCGGCGTTCGCCAGCCTGTTCGCCTCCGCGCGAGTCGCCGCGACGACGGAACGCTCCTCCAGCGCGAGCACGGTGTCCGCCGCTCCGGCCGCGGCTAGCAACGCCTCGATTGCGTCCATTCCCTTCGCATAGGCAATCGCGTGGCGCGCGCGCTCGTGTACGGCGACCTTCACCGCGTCCGCCGCGGCGACATATTGGAGGAATTCGGCCCCTTCGTGAGACGTCGTACGGAACTCGAGGTGCGGAGAGCGCGGTCCGGAGAGCGAGCCGCCGCCGAGCAGCGCCCCGCGCAGATAGGCGCCGCGACAGCACGCGCGCCCAACCACGCGGCGCGGCGGCCGCTCGAGCGGCGCGTGCCGGGAGTCGAGCACCCCTGCCTCGATTAGTCGATCGAGAGCCGCTTCGTCGCCGGCGACGTGGAGTTGGTAGCGCGTGGCGCGATCGAACGACTGCCGTCGGTAGGTACGAATCTCCGAGCGGATGCCGAGCTCGCGCAGGAGCGAGAACGCGCGGCGCGCAGCCGCTGCGCTGGAAAGGTCCAGGTGCAGCGCGATCTCTCCGCGACCGCGGAGGTGCACGCTGCCGGCCGAGTGGAAGAGCGCCGATACCTCGGCGAGCCGGCAGCAGCTGCGCTGGGGCGCAATCGTCGCGAGCTCGTTGCGGAGCTCCTCAGAGAGAGGCATGGCCCTCGAGGCGGAGGAGTCGTCGCTTGAACGCTACTCCGGAATCTCCGTATGAACCGATTCCCTCCGACGCGACGACCCGGTGGCAGGGGACGAGTAAGAAGAACTTGTTCGTCGCGCAGACGCTGCCGGCCGCGCGACCCGCCCTCGGGTAGCCGGCGCGCTCGGCCAGCTCGCCGTAGGAGACGACCTCGCCCCAGAGCACCGCGCGCAGCGCTGTCGCGATCGCATGCTGGAAGGGCGTGCACCACTCCAGGTCGAGCTCGACGTCGGCGAAGGAGACGGCCTCGCCGGCGAAGTAGCTGTGGATTCGTCGCACGAGATCCGGCACGAACGGGTCACCCTCTCGCGAGGACTTGCTCGATACCGTTCCAGAAGGGGGCCTCAGCGCCCCCCTGTGGGGGGTTGGGACGATCGGGGCTTCGTGCGCCAGCACCACGCGGCCGTCGCCGAGCCAGAGCTCCCCGCTACCCCAGCCGTCGACCGCGTAGGGCACCCGCGTCACACGCATCGCTCCGACTCTACAATCGCGCCCGCCTAGACTACGTAGCCGATGAGCGCGCCTGGCATCTTTCGCCCCCCGACGCCGGTCAACGAGCCCGTCCGCGGCTACGCGCCGGGCTCGCCGGAACGGGAGCAGCTCCGCGTCCGGCTCGCGAAGATGGAAGGCGAGCGGCTCTCGATCCCGATGGTGATCGGCGGTAAGGAGGTCGAGAGCGGCGCCACCTTCGAGGCCGTGATGCCCCACCGCAAAGACCACGTGCTTGCCGAGGTGGCAAAGGGCGATGCGACCCATGTGCAACAGGCGATCGAGGCCGCCCGCGACGCGCACGAAAGCTGGGCGAGCCTCCCCTGGGAGGAGCGCGCCGCCGTCTTCCTCCGCGCCGCCGAGCTCCTCGCGGGCCCGTGGCGCTCGACGATCGTCGCGGCGACGATGCTGAACCAGTCGAAGACAGTGCATCAGGCCGAGATCGACGCGGCCTGTGAGTTGATCGACTTCTGGCGCTTCAACGTCGAGTTCATGATCCGGATCTACGAGGAGCAGCCACTCTCCTCTCCGGGGGTCTGGAACAGGATGGAGTACCGGTCGCTCGAGGGATTCGTCTTCGCGGTCAGTCCGTTCAACTTCACCGCGATCGGCGGCAACCTGAGCGGCTCGCCCGCGCTGATGGGCAACACGGTCGTCTGGAAACCGGCCTCGACCGCGGCGCTCGCCGCGCATTACGTGATGCGCGTCTTCAAGGAGGCCGGCCTTCCGGACGGGGTGATCAACCTCGTCTACGGCTCGGGCGCGACGATCGGCGATGCGGCACTCGCGAGCCCGGAGCTCGCAGGGATCCACTTCACCGGCTCGACGCCCGTCTTCCAGTCGATGTGGAAGACCATCGGCGACAACATCGCGGGTTATCGCAACTACCCGCGGATCGTCGGCGAGACCGGTGGCAAGGACTTCATTCTTGCCCACCCGTCAGCGAACGTGGACGAACTGGCAACGGCGATCGTGCGCGGCTCGTTCGAATATCAGGGCCAGAAGTGCTCGGCCTCCTCCAGGGTCTACGCGCCGTCGAATCTCTGGCCCGAGCTGCGCGAGCGGCTCGCCGACCAAGTGGCGAGCCTGAAGATGGGCGATGTCGGCGACTTCTCCAACTTCATGGGCGCGGTGATCGACAAGGGTTCGTTCAAGACGCAGAAGGAGGCGATCGAAGAGGCCCGCGCGACGAAGGGCACCGAGATCGTCGCCGGCGGCGGCTACGACGACAGCCAGGGATTCTTCGTCGAGCCGACTGTGATCGCGACCGAGGATCCGCAGTTCCGGACGATGCGCGAGGAGCTCTTCGGTCCCGTCGTGACCGCCTTCGTCTACGACGAGAAGCGCTGGGACGAGACCCTCGAGCTCGTCGACGAGACGGCTCCCTACGCGCTCACCGGCGCCGTCTTCGCGGACGACCGCGCCGCGATCGAGCAGGCGCATCAGGCGTTGCGCTACTCGGCCGGCAACTTCTACGTGAACGACAAGCCGACCGGCGCCGTCGTCGGTCAGCAGCCCTTCGGAGGCGCGCGAGCGTCAGGCACGAACGACAAGGCCGGCTCGCTCTGGAACCTGATCCGCTGGGTCAGCCCGCGCACGATCAAGGAGACCTTCGTGCCGCCGACGGACTACCGCTACCCGTCGATGGATCCAGACGCGGCCGGCGGCCAGCCAGACCGCCCGTAACGAGCTTTCGCCCACCGTCACGTTGGGACACGGCCGGGCGGCGATTCCCGACGGCGGGCGTGACCGTTCACGGCATGTCCGCCCGGCCGCGTCCGGTGCCAGCCCCCGGCCACGGCTCGAACGACCACGGCTCGAACTGCCACGGCTGGAGTAGACAGCGGAGCGGTGGCGTAGCCTGACCTCGTGGGCGAGGTCCTGCATGCGATCCGCGTCTTCTTCGAGCAACTTGCGTCGGTCGGCTGGGGCGCGCTCGGGCTCGCGGTTCTCGCGCACGTGCTGAAGACCTTCTGCGTCAGCCGAGCCTGGTGGAACACGATCGGCGCCGCCTATCCAGAGCCGCGGCCGACCTGGCGGTCGATCTACGGCGCCTACGTCTCGGGGGTCGGGGTCAACGCAATCGTCCCGGCCCGTGGCGGCGACGCCGTCCGCCTCTACCTCGCCCATCGCGCGATCCCGGGCGCCGCGTACACGACGCTCGCCTCGACGCTCCTCGTGATGACGATCTTCGACTCGACGATGGCGCTGCTCGTCTTCGCGTATGCGCTCACGCTGGGAGTCCTGCCCGGCGTCGGGATCCTCGTCAACCTGCCGGGTTTCGAGTTCGGCTGGTTCCTCGAGCACGGGGCCTTCGCGCTCGTTCTACTCTTTGCTCTCGCGATCGTCGGGGTCGTGGGCTTCTCCTGGCTGCGACTGCGGATCGCCGATTTCAAGCAGCGGGTCCGCCAGGGACTCGCCGTGCTCGACGACCGCGAGCGCTACCTCCGCACCGTCGCCGCCTGGCAAGCGGGCGACTGGCTGCTGCGCTTCGTCGCGATCTGGTTCTTCCTCGGCGCCTTCGGGATCGAGCAGTCGGTGCGAAACGTCCTCCTCGTCCAGGTGACGCAGAGCCTCGCCACCCTCGTCCCCATCTCGCCGGGCGGGATCGGCACCGAGCAGGCGTTCATCGTCTTCGTCTTCAAGAGCACCGTGGCGAGGAGCGCGCTGCTCGCGTTCTCGGTGGGGATGAAGCTGACCCTGATCACGGTAAACGCGATCGTCGGGTTCACGGCGCTCTTCCTCCTCCTCGGCCATGTGCGCTGGCGCGACGTCGTCGGGCAGAAGCCGGCTCCGGAGGGCTAGGCACCACCCGATCGGTGTAGCTGCGCGTAGATCGCGCGCGCGGTCTTCGCCGGCACGCCCGGAACGCCCTCGAGCTCCTCCTGACTCGCCGCCACGACGTTCTCCGTCGAGCCGAAGTGCCGTAGCAGCGCTCGGCGGCGCGCCGGACCGACGCCCTCGAGCGTGTCGAACAGCGACTCACGCGCCTTCGCCGAGCGCCGCTGCCGGTGAAAGCCGAGCGCGAACCGGTGTGCCTCGTCGCGGATCCGCTGCAGCAACTGTAGGCCAGGCCCATGGGGATCGAGGATCATCGGGCCTGGGGATCCCGGCACGAACACCTCCTCGATCCGCTTGGCCAGCGCGATCACGGCGACACGCGGCAGGTCGTAGCCCTGCATCGCGGTGAGCGCGGCCGACAGCTGGCCCTTGCCGCCGTCGATCACGACGAGGTTCGGCGCTGTGGCGAAGCCCTCGTCGTACTCCTCGTCGGTCATGTGGCCGAGCCGCGCGAAGCGTCGCGAGATCACCTCGGCCATTGCCGCGAAGTCGTCCTGGCCCTCGAGCCCTCGCACCGCGAACTTGCGGTAGTGCGCCTTCTTCGCGACCGCGTCCTGGAAGACGACCATCGAGCCGACGATCTGCTGGCCCTGGATGTTCGAGATGTCGTAGCACTCGATCCGCAGCGGCAGGCTCTCCAGGTTGAGCGTCTCGCGCAGCTCCTCGAGCGCCTCTACGCGGCGCAGCCGCTTCTGCTCGGCTTGCACGGCCTCAGAGTCGAGCGCGAGCCGCGCGTTCTGGGCGGCGAGCTCGGCCAGCCGGGCCTTCTCGCCGCGCTCGGGAACCCGCACCTCGACGCGGGCGCCGCGACGCTCGCCGAGCCACTGGGCAAGCGCGTCGACGTCCCCGGTCTCGCGCGGCACCACGAGTTGCGGCGGGATCGACGGCGCATTGCCGTAGTACTCGGTGCAAAAGGCCTCGAGGATCGTCGTCACGTCCTGGCCCTCGACGTTCTCGAGGTGGAATCCGTGCCGGTCGATCATCTTGCCGCCTCGGAGCGGAAAGACCTGAACGGCCGCGCGCTCCCCCTCGGCGGCGATTCCGATCACGTCGATCGATCCGGTCTCGCGCCGGTCGGCGCCCTGCCGTTCGGCGAGGTTCTGGATCGCGAAGAGCCGGTTCCGGTAGCGGGCGGCGTCCTCGAAGCGCTCGTCGGCGGCCGCGTCGCGCATCCGCTGCTCGAGCGCGCGCACGATCGGCTTCGTGTCGCCCGAGAGGAACTCGATCACCTCGTCGATCAACTCGCCGTAGAGCTCCTTCGAGATGTAGCCGACACAGGGCGCGTGGCAGCGCTCGATGTGGTAGTCGAGGCAGGGAATCCCGCTGTGGCGGCCGGGTTTCGGTCCCTCGCAGGGCCGGAACTGGAAGACGCGGTTGAGCACGTCGAGCGTCTCGCGCACCTTCTTGGCGTTCGCGTACGGGCCGAAGTAGACGACCCCGCGGCGGTGCCGCTCGCGGGTGAACATGACGCGCGGGTACTCGTCCTCGACGGTGACGGCGATGTAGGGGAACGACTTGTCGTCGCGCAGCCGGACGTTGAACGGCGGCCGGTGTCGCTTGACGAGGTTCTGCTCGAGATGCAGCGCCTCGACCTCGGTGCCGGTGACGATCACTTCGAGGTCGTCGATCCGGGAGACGAGTCGCGGGATCGACTGTCGGTTGTCGCCGCGGCCGGCCTGGAAGTAGGAGCGCACGCGCGGGCGTAAGGACTTCGCCTTCCCGACGTAGAGCACCGCGCCCTGAGCGTCGCGAAAGAGGTAGACGCCCGGCTTCGCGGGCAGTCCCTTCAGCTTGTCGCGGACGTCCGGCACCTCCAGGTCTAGGGTAGACGCGAGCCGGAGCCTTACCGCTCCATCACAGTCCGGCGCTACCGTGTCGCGCATGAGATGGGGGCTTCTCGGGGTGCTCGTCGCGCTGGCGCTGGCACCGGCCGGACAGGCGGGAGGCCCGGCGCTGACGCTAGGAGCCGCCGAGGACATCGTTCGCAGCTCGAGCCTCGTCGAGGCGAAAGCCCAGATGACGCTCCTCCAGCTCGCGGGTTTCCGGGCGGTGCGCGTCACCTCGATCTGGAAGCCGGGCGAGGTGGCGCCGGACGCGGCCGAGCGCACCGTGCTCGGCAACGTCGCAGCAGCAGCCGAGCTCGCCGGGGTTCGTGTCTACGTCTCCGTCTTCCACGCGGGCTCGCGCACGACGCCGCTCCTGCCCCAGGAGCGCGCGCAGTTCGCGGCCTACACGGGGAGCATCGCCCGCGCCTATCCGAGCTTCCGCGACCTGATCGTCGGGAACGAGCCGAACCTGAATCGCTTCTGGCTGCCGCAGTACGCCGCGGACGGCTCCGGGGCCTCGGCTCCCGCCTACCTCGCGCTGCTCGCGGAGACCTACGACGCGGTGAAGGCGGTCTCGCCCCAAGTGAGGGTCATAGGCGGTGCGTTGGCGCCGCGCGGCGTGGATCGGCCGGGAACGGGCCGCGACACGATCTCCCCCACGCGTTTTCTCCGGGAGCTCGGGGCCGCGTACCGGGCGAGCGGAAGGACGTCCCCCGTGATGGACGTCTTCGCATTCCATCCCTACGCGGACAACTCGAGCCGCTCGCCCGAGCTGCCGCCGAGCGACCCCGATCACCTCGGGCTCGTCGACTATCCGAAGCTCGTCGCGCTCCTCGCCGAGGCGTTCGACGGAACCGCGCAGACCGGGTCGACTTTGCCGATCCTCTACGACGAGTTCGGCGTCGAGGCGATGATCCCGGCGGAAAAGGCGTCGCTCTACTCCGGCACCGAGCCTGCGACGACGAGACCTGTCGCCGAGGCGATCCAGGCGGCGTATTACCGACGGGCGCTCGAGCTCGCTTTCTGCCAGCCGAACGTAACCGGGATGCTGCTCTTCCACTCTCACGACGAGACCGCCCTCTCCGCCTGGCAGTCGGGCCTCTACTACGCGGACGGCACTCCGAAGACGAGCCTCTCGCTGGTTCGGGAAGCGCTTGCAGCCACGCGCGGCGGCTCGATCGGACGCTGCCCCGGCCTCACGTTGACGCTCAGGCCGCGGACGGCGTTCTCGGCCCGGAAGCTCGCGATCTCGCTGCGCTGCGACCTCGACTGCGTCTACCGCGCACGGCTCGTCAAGCTCCCGGCCGGCTCGACCACGGCCGCGACGAGTGGGCGGGCGAAGGCGGATGCGCGGGTTGTGATCTCGCTGAGGCGGAAGCTCATGCCGGGTGTCTACCGGCTGGCGGTGACCGTCACGCATCCGGTCAACCGGGGCGAGCCGGTGCTGCGCGAGAGCGCGTCCTTCCGCGTCCGCTGATGCGGGCCGCGCTCGTCGCGCTCCTGCTCGTGCACGCCCTCGCCGGCTGCAGCAGCGGCGACGACACGGGGGCGAGAACAGAGACGGTCGCAGAGACGGTCGCAGAGACGGTCGCAGAGACAAACGCAGAGGACGTCGCAGAGACGGACGTATTCGTCGTCGGCGCCGTCGACGATGCGGCACGCCATCCCGGCCCCGTGCTCGACCAGCTCGCCGCGGCGGGCTTCGGTGCGCTTGGGATCACGAGCTACTGGGAGCCCGGCAACTCGGCGCCGTTGCCCGACGAGCTCGCCGTCCTTCGCGACGTTGCCGCTCGGGCCGCGAAGAGCAACCTCCGCGTCTTCGTCTCCATCTTCCACCGCGGCTCGGCGACGACGCCGCTGACCCCCACCGAGCGCGCCGCCTTCTCGTCCTACGTTGCGGCGATCGTGCGGGAAGTTCCCACGATTAGGGACCTGATCGTCGGCAACGAGCCGAACCTCAACCGCTTCTGGCTCCCCCAGTTCGGCGAGGACGGAGAGAATCTCGCCGCCGTGTTCTACCTCGCGCTGCTCGCCGAGGTCTACGACGCGACGAAGGCGGTCGCGCCGGCCACGCGGATCTGGGGCGGGGCTCTGGCGCCACGCGGCGTCGACAAGCCGAACACGGGCCGCGACACCCACTCGCCGGCGACGTTCATCCGTGACCTCGGCGCAGAGCTACGCAAGAGCGGTAGGACGCGCCCGGTCCTCGATGGCTTCGCCTTCCACCCCTATCCGGCAGCGTCGAACATCCCACCCGACCGACCCCATCCGGGCTCGCGCACGCTCGGGCTCGCGGATCACGAGCGGCTGCGGCGGCTCCTGCGCGAAGCTTTCGACCGTGACCTCCCGATCCTCTACAGCGAATTCGGCATCGAAACCGCGATCCCGGCGGGCAAAGCACGGCTCTACGAGGGCGCAGAGGCCGGCGAGCCGGTGGACGAAGCGACGCAGGCCGACTTCTACCGTCGCGCTCTCGAACTCGCCGCTTGCCAGGAGGGAGTTGTCGGGATGCTTCTCTTCCACTCGCACGACGAGCCCTTCCTGACCGGCTTCCAGTCGGGCATCTACTACGTCGACGGCGCCCGCAAGGCGAGCTTCGAGCCGGTGCGCGACGCGATCCTGCGCGCCCGCCGAGGCTGCTGACCCGCACGCGCGCGTACCATTCGACCAGATGAGCGGCGAGCAGCAGAGCGGCCAGTACGTCGCCTACACCTTCTACAAGGTAGATCCCGCCTGGCGGCAGCTACCGGTCGAGGAGCGGGCCGGGGCGAAGGACTTGTTCGCCGAGGTCGTGGAGACGTGGGCCGAGCGGATGGACGTGCGCGCCTATTCGACGACAGGCGTCCGGCCGGATTGCGACTTCTTCCTCTGGAAGATCACCGAGCGCTATCTCGACCTCGGCGAGCTCGGCGCGGCGCTGAACGCGACGCCGCTCGCCGGCTGGCTCGAGACGCCTTACTCGTACCTCGCGACCACGAAGGCCTCGCAGTACAGCCAGGCGCGCCGCGCCCGCAAGATCGTTCCACGCGGCCATCCGTATCTCGTCGTCTACCCGTTCGTGAAGACACGCCCGTGGTACGCGCTGCCCCTCGAGAAGCGCCAACGCGCGATGAACGAGCACATCGAGATCGGCGCCCGCTACGCGACGATCCAGAACCACACCACGTACTCGTTCGGGATCGACGACCAGGAGTTCATGACCGCGTTCGAGTGCGAGGAGCCGTCCGACTTCATGCACCTGATGCTGACGCTCAGGGAAAGCGAGGCCTCGCGCTACACCGAGCGCGACACGCCGATCTTCGTCGGCCAGGCGCTGGAGATCCGCGCCTGCCTCGACGCGCTCGACGGTGCCGCGAGCCGCGTCGAGGCGTAACAGCCTGTCACTAGCTGTAGGTGTGCTCGCTGCGCCAGACGCGGTAGACGGCGTAGCCGCAGGCCCCGAGGACGAGGAAGAAGGCGAGCGCGTCCAGGCCGGAGGCGCCGATCCCGAAGTAGACGCCGAGGTCGACGACCGCGAGGACGATCGCCCCGTAGAAGACCCTGCGGCTGTGCTCCGACCAGGTCTCGATGTCGCTGCGCCGCTCCCGCCAGAGCAGGAAGAGGAAGAAGGCGACCGCGAGGAAGAACACGATCCGGAGCAGGCCGCCGACGGTCGCGAGCACTTCTTCGAGCGAGAGGACCACGACGACCGCCGCGATGAGCGCGATGATGAGGAAACCTCGCAGCGTCGCGTTCATGTCTGAGAAGAAGCGCTTCATCCGGTCATGAACGCTCGGACGGCGAGGGCCGCGGCGAGAGCGGCGGTACCGGCGAACCAGGCAAGGCGCTTCGGCCCGGCCACCGGCGCGTAGAGCCAGGGCACGAGGATCGCGCCGAGGGAGAGCGAGCCGTAGACGTAATGGAGGCTGTCCGCGGACTCGCGGTCGTCGGAGAGCAGGAGCAGGCCGAGAGCGACCTGGGCCACGAGCAGCGTCTGCGCGAGCGCGAGCACGTTCGTCAGGAGCCGTCCCGCCCCACGCCGACGCCAGTAGACGAGTCCGCCCGCAAGCGCCGAGAGCGCCGGCACGGCGACCACGAGGAAGGCGAGCAGGCGGTGCGTCGCTAGCATCGGGCAGACCCTACCGAGAGGAGCTTTTGGTGATCGAAGCAGGAAAGCCGGCGCCGGACTTCGAGTTGACGACGGACAGCGGCGAGACGGTCAGCCTCCAATCGCTGCGCGGCAAGCCGGTTGTCCTCTACTTCTATCCCAAGGACGACTCTTAGTGTAAGTTATTACAGTATGGCGGTCGAGACGAGGCTCGCTCTGCGTCGCGCCATCGGCGTCGTCCGCGTCTCCCGCGTCGGCGACCGGGACGGCGAGCTGGCGTGGAGCCCCGATGAGCAACTTGAGAAGATCCGGCAGGGGTGCAAGCTCCACGAGCTTGAGCTGCGTGAGCCCGTCTTCCACGAGATGGACGTCTCGGGAGGCGACCCGCTCTCCAAGCGCAACGGCCTCCGCCCGGCGGTCGAGCTGATCGAGGCGGGTGAGGCAGACGTCCTCGTCGTCGCCTACTTCGACCGCTGGGTCCGCTCCCTCGCCGTACAGGCCGAAGTCGTCAGCCGCGTCGAGCGTGCCGGCGGCAGGGTGCTGGCGCTCGACTTCGGCGAGGTCAGTCACGACACCGCCTCGAGCTGGCTCTCGGCTACGGCACTCGGCATGGTCGCCGAGTACCAGCGCAGGACGACGGCCGAGCGGACCGAGGGCGCGAAGCGACGCGCCGTCGATCGCGGCGTTGCGCCCTTCCCGAACCTGCCGCCCTACCTTCGACGGTTGCCCGATGGAACGGCCGAGCTCGACCCGCGCTACGCGCCGGCGTGCCGCGAGGCGGTCAAGCTCAGGGTGGCCGGCGCGACCATCAAAGAGGTCCGCGAGTTCCTCCGCGAGCACGGGATCGCCCGGTCGTTTCACGGCGTCCAGGCCCTCCTCAGCTCCCGGATTCTGCTCGGAGAGCTCCGCTTCGGTGAGAAAGTCAACCTCAGCGCGTTCCCGCCACTCATTGACCTAGAGACGTGGCAGCGGCTGCAACGCTTGAAGCTGCCGCGCGGTCCGCGGCCGAAGTCGGAGCGGCTTCTCGCTCGCCTCGGCGTGCTTCGCTGCGCGAGCTGCGACGCGCGCATGATCGTCGGGTCGCAAGACGGCAATGGTCGCAGGTACGGCATGTACCGCTGCTCGCCCGTCGGCGACTGCACGAGGCGCGTCTCGATCAGCGCGGACCTGGTTGAGCGGATCGTGGTCGAGAGCGTCCAGGAGCTGCTCGGCGCGATGCGGGGGAGCGCGAGCGTGGAGGCGGGCGCTGCTGAGGCGGCTCGCGAGCTGGAGCGCGCCCAAGCCGATCTCGACGCCGCGATCCGCACGTTCACTGGGCTCGACGACGAGAGCGCCGCGCAGGAGCGCCTCGCCGAGCTCAAAGCGAGCCGCGACGCGACGCGGGACCGGCTGGACGAGCTGACGGCGGCGGCGAACGTGTCATTCATCGTCGAGCCCTCGCGCGACTGGGAGCTCCTGACGCTCGATGAGCGGCGCGCGCTCATCCGGGCGGTCGTGGAGCGCGTCACCGTTTCGCCGGGACGCGGTGCCGAGCGCGTCGTCGTGATCCCGCACCGCCAGTAGTCGGCGGGCAGCCGCGTCCAGGATTCGCTGCACGTCCGCGGTCACGCGCGGAGGGAGCTGCGCGCTCATGCCGCCCTCGCGGACGGTGGCGCAGGATCATCGTCTCGTCGAGGTCGGCCCGATCGTCCCGGCGAGCGCGAGCGGACGCGCGCTACACGACGGACACGACGAGCTGTTCCGCGCCGCTGCGGCCGAGCGAGCCGAGGAACGATCGAGCGTCGCACCCGTCGCGCCGCGATCTCACGGTCGACCTGCGCCCACTGCCGACGGGTGCGATCGACGTTCGCCCAGAGACGGTCCGTGCGGGCGCGCTGCTCCTGCGCCCACTCGACCTCTCCGGGAGACGGAGGCGGTGGCGGCTCGCGCCGGTTCCTCTCGTACAGCTCGAGGAGGACGCGGCTCGCGTCGCTCAACTCGCCGGAGGCACCCACAGCCACTCTCGGTCGTCACACATCTATGGGAGAAGCTAGCTGACGCGTCGGACGAATCACACCGACGAGCCCACGCGGTGGCGGGCTCGTTCGGTGAGATGTGAGACGCACCGAGAGAAGGCGCTTTGAGGAGGGTAGTGCCCGGGGCGGACGACGGCTATAAGGTTGCGCTCCGCCGCCCCTCTCGAGCGGCAGTAGCGGAAGAACGTTAGGCGGCTTCCAGCGCGGCGATCAGCTCATCCGTTGCCTGCGCCTGCAGAGGCTCTGGGACGACGCGCTCGAACAGCTCGACGATGACGTCCGTCATCTTCTCCATTTGGAGCTCTGTCCGCGTTGCCTGTGGTGAGAACGGGAGGACGCCCGCGAGCCGGAGAAGGTCTTGCTTCCGGGTCATGGCCTCGAGCCGCCGCGTGATCGCGCCGAGCCGAACAGGATCGTTGCGGGTGGTTTCGGCGAGCAGCGCCAAATCCTCGATCGCGGCATCCCAATACGCCGCCGCCTCGCGCAGCGCCTCAGTGGGGTTGTCGGGGCCGAGCGGCTGCTCGCGTAGGTGCTCATTCCAGATCGAGCGGCACATCCGCTCCGAGAGGTCATGGCGACCAGCGACCGTGGCCCAGGAAAGCCCGTGAGCGCGGTCTGCGACAACGCCGGCATCTCGACGCACCTTCTCCTCTGAGGTGGCTCTGGGCACCCCCGTAGCCTGCCTTCTGACTCGGACGTTTCCGGGGACGCCGTGCTCCCAAGCCGCCGGCGGAGCGGATGGCCGCGCGAAGAGAAACCGCGGCGAGCCCTAACAACCAGAATCGCGACCTCTGCGCTCGAGCACCCCGCTGCGCGGGTCAGTCGAGGGGAGCCGCCTCTCACTAACGCAGACGGGGAAAGCAGCCTGAGTCGGGAGCGGCCGGCCTCGCCTTCGCCGGCTCGACCAGTGAAGATGCGCCAAGGATGTCGCCCATCGCAGGCCGAGACTCGTACGTTCTCCCGGAGGGTCGCGCCCGGATGCGGATCGACGAGATGTTGGGGGCCGCCGGCTGGTCGGTGCAGGATGCGCGGGCTGTCAACCTCGCCGCTTCCCGGGGTGTGGCGGTGCGGGAGTTCGTGATGAGGCGACCGCACGGCCGTGCCGACTACCTGCTGTTCCTCGACGGTCATGCGGCGGGCGTGGTGGAGGCGAAGAAGGAGGGGGAGACGCTCACCGGCGTCGAGCACCAGAGTGCGAAGTACGTCGACGGTCTGCCGGATGAGTTCGAGCCGGCGGTGGAAGGTGGCCTTGCGTTCGTCTACGAGTCGACCGGGACCGAGACGCGGTTCACCAATCGGCTCGACCCCGATCCGGCGAGTCGCTCGGTGTTCTCGTTCCACAGGCCGGAGACGCTCGTTGGCTGGCTCGACGAGATCCGACGGCACAGGGACGCTCCGACGCTTCGCCACCGGCTGCGCGAGCTGCCGGAACTGCGGGAGACGGGGTTGTGGCCGGCGCAGTTCCGCGCGATCGCGAATCTGGAGCAGTCGCTGGCCACGAACAGGCCGCGGGCGCTGATCCAGATGGCGACGGGGTCGGGCAAGACGTTTACCGCTGCGAACGTCTGCTACCGGCTGGTCAAGCACGCCGACGCGAAGCGAGTCCTCTTCCTCGTGGATCGTGCCAACCTGGGCCGCCAGACGCTGAAGGAGTTCCAGGGGTTCACGACACCCGACGACGGGCGAAAGTTCACCGAGCTCTACAACGTGCAGCACCTGAGCTCGCAAGAGGTCGACCCGGTCGCGAGAGTGACGATCTCGACGATCCAGAGGGTCTATTCGATTCTGCGCGGGGACCCGGAGTTCGAGCCGGAAGCGGATGAGCAGTCCCCCTATGAGCTGGCGACCGAGCCAGTGCCGGTCGAGTACAACCCGGCGGTGCCGCCGGAGACGTTCGACTTTTTGATCGTGGACGAGTGCCACCGCTCGATCTACGGCCTCTGGCGGCAGGTGCTCGACTACTTCGACGCCTTCACGGTCGGGCTGACCGCGACGCCGAACAAGCAGGCGTTCGGGTTCTTCAACCAGAACCTCGTGTGGAGTACGGGCACGAGCAGGCGGTCGTCGACCAAGTCAACGTCCCCTTCGACGTCTACCGCATCCGCACCTCGATCACCGAGCAGGGCTCCACGATCGACGCGGGCATCGTCACGCAGTTCCGCGAGCGCCAGACGCGCAAGACCCGCTGGGAGAAGCTGGACGAACCGCTGACCTACGCCGGCACCCAGCTTGACCGCGCGGTCGTGTCACGCGACCAGATCCGAACCGTGCTGGAGACGTTCCGAGACCGCCTCTACACCGAGATCTTTCCTGGCCGAAAAGAGGTGCCGAAGACGCTCATCTTCGCCAAGGATGACGCTCACGCAGACGAGATCGTCCAGATCGCACGGGACGTGTTCGGGAAGGGCAACGACTTCGCCGCGAAGATCACCTACAAGGCGACCGGCAAGAAGGTCGACGAGCTGATCGCCGCCTTCCGCAACGCCTACAACCCTCGCATCGCGGTGACCGTCGACATGATCGCCACAGGCACCGATGTCAAGCCGCTCGAGTGCGTCTTCTTCATGCGCTCGGTCAAGAGCCGCACGTACTTCGAGCAGATGAAGGGACGCGGCGTGCGCGTCATCGGTGACGCGGACTTCCAGGCTGTCACCCCCGACGCTCGAACAAAGGAGCGGTTCGTGGTCGTCGACGCGGTCGGCGTCACCGAGAGCGAGCTAGTCGACACGGTCCCGCTCGATCGGCAGCCGACGGTGGAGCTCGAGACGCTCCTTAAGCGCGTGTCCTTCACGGCCCGCAACCCGGACGCGGAGGTCTGCTCGGCGATCGCTGCCCGGCTGAGCCGACTCGACCGGAAGCTCGTCCCGGAGGAGCGCGACGAACTCGCCCGGCTCGCGGGAGGCAAGAGCCTCAAGCAGATCGCCGGTGACGTCGTGGCGGCCCTCGACCCCGACCGGCAGCTCGCCGCCGCCCGCGAGGCGACCGGCAGTGATGCGCCCGACGTCGACGCGATCGCGGCGGCAGCGAAGACGCTGCTCGCGGAGGCCGCCGCGCCGCTCGCTACGAACCCTGACCTGCGCCAGCGGATCCTCGACATCCGGCGACTACACGAACAGGTGATCGACGAGACCTCCGCCGACGAGCTCCTCGAGGCCGGCTACTCCGCCGAGGCCGCACACCGGGCTCGAAGAACCATCGACTCGTGGGAACAGTTCTGCGAGGAGCACCGCGACGAGATCACAGCCCTCCAGATCCTCTACGGCCGCCGCCAACCCCAGCGCCTCACCTTCCGCGAGGTCAAGGAACTCGCCCAGGCGATCGGCCGGCCCCCGCACCAGTGGACACCAGACAAGCTCTGGCACGCCTACGAGCAGCTCGACCGCTCGAAAGTGCGCGGCTCCGGCGAGCGCGTCCTCACCGACCTCGTCTCGCTCGTCCGCGTCGCGCTGCACCAGGACGACGAGCTCGTCGCCTACCCCGATCTCGTCCGCGACCGCTACCACGCCTGGCTCCTCCAGCAGGAGAACGCCGGACGCATCTTCACCGCCGAGCAGCTCTCGTGGCTCGAGCGCATACGCGACCACGTCGCCGCCGCGCTCGCCATCGGCCCGGACGATTTCGCATACACGCCCTTCCTCGAGGCAGGCGGACTCGGCAAGGCCGCGCAGGTCTTTGGCGACGAACTCGCGCCGCTGCTGAAGGAGATCAACGAGGTGCTGGCGGCGTGACGCTGCGAGTTCACCCAGACGACATCGTTGCTCAATCCGGCTCTGGTCTGCTCGCGGTTCATCGGTCGTGGGCGCGCGTGCGGTTGGGGGAGATCGCTGATGTCGTCAACGGTTTTGCCTTCAAGTCCTCCTACTTCTCCAAGAGCGACGGCGTCCCGCTGCTGCGGATTCGCGACGTGGGACGCTCGGCGACTGATGCGTTCTACAGAGGCCCCTACGATCACGCCTACTTGGTTCGCCGCGGTGAGCTCGTCGTTGGGATGGACGGTGACTTCCGTGCTGCGCGTTGGTCTGGGGAGGATGCTGTCCTCAATCAGCGGGTCTGCAAGATCACCGCGCGAGACGAGACGCTGTACAGCACGGAGTTCCTCTTCTACGTCCTCCAGGGCTATCTCGACGCGATCCATGCACATACGTCCTCGGTAACGGTCAAGCACCTCTCGTCGAAGACGATCCAAGAGATACCGCTGCCGCTCCCGCCGTTGAACGAGCAGCGGCGCATCGTGGCTGCGATCGAGGAACACTTCTCGCGCCTCGACGCCGCCGACGCTTACCTCAACGCTGCAACGCGGCGGACCATCGCGGTTGTCGCCGCAGTATCTTCCCAGGCGCTCAAGGGCTATCCCTCGGCCGAGCTGGGTGCAATAACGACCGATCTTCGCTACGGCACGTCTGTGAAGTGTTCGACTGAACAGGGAGAGGTCCCGGTCCTTCGAATCCCGAACGTCCGTCGAGGCAGGATCGACATGTCGGATCTCAAGTACGCCAACAGCCGGGACGTAGGCGACTGCTTCGTAGAGCAGGACGATCTGCTCGTGATCCGCACGAACGGAAGCCGTGACCTCATCGGCCGAGTAGCTCGTGTTGAAGTACCTGGGGCGGCGTTCGCGTCGTATCTGATCAGGCTGCGTCCCACGACGACCCTTGACCCTCGGTGGGCCGTACTTGCGCTCTCCTCGCCGCAACTGCGGGCGGAGATCGAAGCACGCGCAGCGTCGACAGCGGGTCAGTACAACCTCAACCTCGTGTCGCTGAGGTCGCTGCCGATCCCACTGCCACCACTCGACGAGCAGCGCCGGATTGTCGCGCGAGTGGAGGAGCAGCTCTCGGCGATCGAGGCGCTCCACGCGGCGCTCGAGCGGGCCCATCGGCGGTCGGCGTCGTTGCGCCGCGCGGTTCTGGAGCGTGCGTTCCGGGGCGAGCTGGTCCCACAGGATCCGTCTGACGAGCCGGCGTCGGTGCTGCTGGAGCGGATCCGGGCGGCGCGACAGGCGGCCCCGCTGCCCTCCCGGAGGCGCAGGGTGAGCGCGTGAGCGCCCAGAACGGCCTCGTCCAGCGGCTGTGGAGCTACTGCAACGTCCTGCGGGACGACGGGCTCTCGTACGGCGACTATCTCGAGCAGCTCACGTACCTGCTGTTCCTGAAGATGGCGGACGAGCAGACAAAGCCGCCGTTCGCGGGGGCTGCGATCGTGCCGGAGGGCCTAGACTGGGCGTCGCTGCTGGAGAAGGACGGCGACGCCCTCGAGGTCCACTACCGGCACGTCCTGACCGAGCTCGGCCGCAAGCCTGGGATGCTGGGCGTCGTCTTCCGCAAGGCGCAGAACCGGATTCAGGACCCGGCGAAGCTGCGGCGACTCGTCGCTGATCTGATCGACCGGGAGAGCTGGCTGACCCTCGACGTCGACGTGAAGGGGGACGCTTACGAGGGGCTGCTGGAGAAGAACGCCGAGGACGTGAAGTCCGGGGCCGGCCAGTACTTCACGCCGCGTCCGCTGATCCGGGCGCTCGTGGAGGTGATGCGGCCGGAGCCGGGGATGCGGATCGCGGACCCGGCCTGCGGGACAGGCGGCTTCCTGCTGGCAGCCTACGAGTCGATCGCGCGGAACCACCTGCTCGACCCCGACGAGAAGCGGCAGCTTCGCTACGAGACGCTGAAGGGCTGGGAGATCGTGGACAACACGGCGCGGTTGTGCGTCATGAACCTGCTGTTGCACGGGATCGGCGACGAGGAGCACGAGAGTCCGATCACGGTCGACGATGCGCTGAAGGCCGATCCGGGGGAGCGGTTCGAGATGGTGCTGACGAATCCGCCCTTCGGTCGCAAGTCGTCCATGACGTTCGTGAGCGAGGCGGGCGAGGTCGCGCACGAGGACCTGGTGGTGGTGCGGGACGACTTCTGGGCGTCAACGTCCAACAAGCAGCTCAACTTCGTGCAGCACGTAAAGACGCTGCTGACGATCAACGGTCGGGCGGCGGTCGTGGTGCCCGACAACGTGCTCTTCGAGGGCGGGGCCGGCGAGACCGTGCGGCGCAGGTTGCTCGAAGAGTGCGACGCCCACACGCTCCTGCGGCTCCCGACCGGGGTGTTCTACGCGCAGGGCGTGAAGGCGAACGTGCTGTTCTTCGACCGCAAGCCTGCGGCCGAGACGCCGTGGACGCGCGAGCTGTGGGTGTACGACCTCCGAACCAACATGCACTTCACGCTCAAGCAGAACCCGCTCCGGCTCGAGCACCTCCAGGACTTCATCACCGCATACTCACCGCAAGACCGCTCGACTCGGGCGGAGTCGGAGCGGTTCCGCCGCTTCAGCTACGACGAGCTCGTCGCGCGGGACAAGGCGAGCCTCGACATCATCTGGCTCAGGGACGACTCGCTGGAAGACACCGACAACCTGCCCGCGCCGAGTGTGATCGCGCAGGAGATCATCGAAGACTTGGAGGCGGCGTTGACCGAGTTCGCCGCTGTCGCTCAGGCGCTGACGAAGAACGACGAAGCATGAACGCTGACTCGTTCGGCGCACCGGGCGCGACCTCCGCTCTCGGGCCTGGACCCAGGCGCAGACGATCCGACCAGGTTCTCGCGGGTCGGCACCTGCTGCGCCTCGCGACGACGCGCCTTAATCCGCAAGCTTTCAACAACCCTCTGGCGAGTTCGTCTCAGTGAGGTAGGCGCGCGCCCCCAGGGAGTGGTGGTTCCCCTAATCGAGCGTTGCAGGCGAGTCGCACCCGGGGGGAAGTGTGACTCGTGGCACGTTCGCTGGGGCGCGCGCCCCCTGTTCATCCAGGCTACAGCGGGTCGGTTTCCCGAGCAACCTCCGCTGAGTGACCCGACCCTTGAAGGCGTAGCGAAAGATCAGCCGAATCCGCCACTTGCCGGCCACCCACTTCGGCGGACCAGAGGAGATGGGTGTCCAGCATCCTCATCGCCGTGAACGCGCTGGCGCTCAAGCGGCTCCGCCTACGCGCCTAATCAGCCCGTCCCAGCCGCCGCGAGGATGTAGGGCTGTTCGCCCGGCAACGTCACCTTCACCGGCTTCGCGTACACGATGATCCGCTGAGAGGCGAAGAAGCGCGGCCAGCAGGCTTGGAGCGCCACCTCCTCGCGTCCGCGCGATTCCAGCGCCTGCACGTAATCCGCCGGCACGATCTTGCGTCCAGTCACCGCGTACTCGATGATCGCGTACGGCAGTTCGAGCGTCACCTTGTCCCCCTGCTCGAGCCTGTCGATGTGCGAGAACGGCGCGCCGTAGGTGGTTCGGTGACCGGCGATGTAGACGAGCTGACCCTCGCCGGGCATGAACGTGCCGCGGTAGCGGCCGGGTCCCTTCTTGAGCGTGTCGTGGTCGGTCCCGTCGACGACAACGTGATCGACGCCCATCTCCGGCACCTTGATCCGTGCGATCGCATCCCCGACCTGCGTCGAGCGACGATACGAGCGTGCCGCGGCGCGAAGATCGGCCCGAAGAGCGGCGAGCGAGCGTCCACGCGCAGCGGGCCGGTCGAAGGCGTCGACCCGCTGCTCGTACTGCGACGAGAGCGCACGCTGCTCGCGCTCCGTCAGCAGGTAGGTGAACGGGTCCTGCCACTTCCAGACCACGAAGGACCAGAGGAGGACGCCGGCTCCGGCGAGCATCAGCAGCGTTCCCGACCAGCGCAGCGTTCGTCTCATCGGTAGGAGAACGCGTCGACGCGGCGAGAAGATGTGGCGTAAGAGAAATACGCTACCAACCAGTAGGACTAACGGGACTCGGATCGTAGAACCGCCCGCACAGTCGACGGATACCAGCGAACACCGCCCTGCGCGGTTGCGACGTGCTCCGCCGTGAGCGTTCGCGCGATCGCAGCAAGCGACTCACCGTCGGCGTGCATCCGGCGGATCCGCTCCCGGAGTTCGTCCGGCATTGAGCGCGGCCGGCCGAGCTGGACGCCCTCGGCTTTCTTGATCGCGAGCGCCTCGCGGGTTCGTTGGGAGATCAACCGGCGCTCAAACTGCGCGAACGTCGCAAGCATATGCGCCATCGCCTCACCCGCAGGTGTCGTGGTGTCGACCGCGCAGTCGAGCGCAACGAGCGCCCAGCCTTGCTTCTGCGCCTCGGCCATGATCCGGGTGAAGTCGATCATCGAGCGGGAGAGCCGATCGAGCTTCGCGACCACGAGGGCTGTCGCCTCGCCGCTCTCGAGCGCCCGGAGCGCCTCCTGGACACCGGGTCGCTTCAGGTCCTTCGCGGAGTAGCCGGCGTCCTCGATCAGCTCGACCAGCTCCCAGCCTCGCCGCTCGCACTCGGCCAGAATCGCGCCCCTCTGGGCCTCGAGGCCAGCGCCGCTGTTGCTCTGTTCGTCTGTGCTCACTCGGACATAACCTAAGACCCGCATGGGAGCTAACCCTCCTCTGCCATGACCCCGGCGGTGGCCGCCGCGCGGGGTCTTATTTCGCCATATCGTACATCAACTGTTCCTTTGATGTACGATAAGTCCAAGAATGGACGACCACACCACCGAACACGTCGTGCCGAAGCTGCCTCCCGAAGCGATCCCGAGCTTCGTGACCACGGCGGAGGACATCGAGCGCTGGGAGCTCTGCCATGCGACGGCCGAGCAGATGTCCCGCCAGAACGAGCCGAACGGCCAGCCGAACGCACAGTTCGTATGGCAGACGACGCGCTGGCTCTACCACAGCCCGATCCCGCTCGGTGATCCTGATGAGGAGCCGACGACGACTCGCGACGAGTTCGAGGCGCAGTGGCAAGAGATCTTTGGCGAGCCTCCCCAACTAGAGGCTTGATGTGATTTAGCGGCCGTCGTAGGCGGCGTGGTGAGGGTGGGCGCAGGTAGGCGTTGTCCGATTCGGACGGCGAGGGCGGCGGGTGTTTTCGCGAGGTGCTGTTCGAGTCGCATCTGGCCTTTGAGGTTGGCGAAGACGCTTCGATTGCGAGCCTGGTTGAGGCGAGCCGACGCTCCTGTCGCTGATTGGCGCTCGCCCGCTGCTTCGCCGGTGTCACGAGTTCGGGACGGTAAGACTCGGTGCTGTGGTCTGTCTGGGGCCAATGCCAGCCTGGTTGCCGGTCCGGCTCAACGTGGCGGCGCTCACGCTCGCCTACCCATGGGGTAGGTTAGGCCCGTGTTGAGCAAGGGACCGGTTTCGCCCGCCCTCCACGGCCTGCTCGACTACGTGCTTGGGGTGGTGCTCGTACTGGCGCCCTTCGTGCTTGGCTTCGACGACGACACCGCGACGGCGGTGGCCGTCGTGGCTGGTATCGCCGAACTCATCGTGGCCGCCACCACGGCGTGGTCGAGGGGGATCATCAAGCTGATTCCGCCGGCGGTTCACGGGGTGATCGACTACGTCTTCACGGTGGCGCTGATCGTCGCGCCATTCATCTTCGGGTTCTCCGAGGACGGGAGGGCACTGACCTTCTTCCTTGTCCTGGGGATCGGCGGCCTGCTCTTGGTCGCGGCGACCCGGTTCGTGCCTGACGAGTCGAAGAGCACCTGAGGCATCAGAGCGAACTCGTCTCACCGCTGACCTCGGAGCGGGCCTACTCGTCGCGTCCGAGCACGAACCACTCGGACGCGACGAGTCTTGGTGCTAACTCCCGACTCGCGACAGGATCAGCGGGCGAGCGGGCGCCTCAGCGAGAACCGCACCGCTTGCGGCAGTGCTCCTCGCCGGCTTTGCGTTGCGGGTGGCACCGCGAGGCGACCCAGGGAGACTGAGGACGCGCACGCTTCCGGGGTCTGAGCTGCGGGGCCGCCGCGCTGCACGACCCCGCAGTTCTTCCGGCTCAGCCGCTCTGGCCGGTAAACGTCACCCGCCAGACTGCGCCGGTCTTGGGTGGGAACTCGTACGGCACCTGGCCGGCCTTGATGCGTGCGAAGTTCACGCGGGCGACCCCGAAGTCGACGATGTACATGGCCCCGTCCGGGCCGAACTTCACGTCGAGCGGCCGCTCGATCCCTCGGCCGGGGGCGCCCTGTCCGGACGCGGGTCCGAGCTTGACGTTCCGGACGAAGGGAACCGCCTTGCCCCCGCTGCCAGGCGTCACGCGTACTACGCGGTATCCCGGCTTGTTGTTACGCAGCGGGCTCGTTCCCGGAGCGAGGTCGCCCCATTCGGCCACGAACAGCTGACCTGCGTAGGGTCCCCATGAAGTCGGGGCGACCGCGAGCTTCGAGGGCGACGAGCCGATCTCGTGTACGCCAACGACGAGCGATCGGTCCGGGGGGCGGAGGCCGCTCGCTCGCAGGTTGATCAGCGGGGGCACCGTGATCTTGCCGGGCAGCTTTTGTTCACGGACGAAGATCGGCGCCTGCAGCGCGTCGGGCGAGTCGTACTTCGGCAGCGACACCGGCAGCAGGGCCTGCGAGTAGTCCGGCTCTCCGTACCAGGCGCCCCTCCGGACGCGGAACGTGGACTCGGTGTCGTCGTTCACCGGCCGCGACCCGCGAACGTCGTACCCGTTCACGCCGGCGAACATCTCGCCGCGCGCGTTCCACGCGACGCCGATCACGTTGCGGAAGCCGAACGCGTACGGACGGAGCGATGTGCGCGGGTTCGCCGGATCGAACGAGGAGATCGCGCCGCCGCACTTCGGTGTCGCCGGAATTCGCTGTCCCGGCTGAGTCTTCGTCCCGAAGGGGACGTACCCGCCCGTCTGGGTCGTGTCGGACGGGTTCTTCGTCCGGAAGTCGGGCGTCTCGAAGTTGAGCCCGTTGAGGACGAGCGGGACGCAGGTCGTCGTATGCAGCTTCGGGCTTCGGTCGACGAACGGCCCGAGGTCGATACCGACGACGGCGGCGTTCGCAGCCGGGCCGTTCCCGATGTACAGGCGTCCGTCCGGGCCGGCCTGGACGTCGTTCAGCTGATGCTCCGACTGGCTGTCGACGAAGCCGGTCATGATCTTCGTGACGGACCCGCCGGGCGTCGCGCGGAAGACCGCGCCGCTCCGGTCCTTCGGGTCGCGCGCGACGACGTAGAACGCGCCCTTGAAGAACGTCATCCCCGCCGCGGAGTCGGCGACGCCGCCACGCGTGAGGTTGATCGCCTCCGTCGCTCGGCCGTTCTCGACGCGCAGGATCCGCGCAGGCGGCGGCTCCTCGAGGAACTGCCCGCCGGCTTCCGCCACGTACATCTGGCCCGCGTCGTCCCACGTGATCGATGTCGGGTACGTGAGCCCGCCCACGACCTTTTCGATCCTGAGTCCCGGCGGAAGCTTCACGACCGGGAACTGGGCGGCGCGGTCGGCGGCGTGTTGCGAGGCGGCGCCGCTTCGGGCGAGCGCCGCTGCGGTGGCGGCCGCGAGCGCGACGACGACGACCGTGACGACAGCAAGACGATGAGAACGCATGTATCTCCTTCGGGGCGACGAGGACGAGGCCATTCTGGCCGCCCGATTCGATCAGCAGCGAGAGTATTTGCCAAGGCTGCGTTAAGCTGTGCTGGATGCTCGAGGTGCGCCACCTGCGGACGCTCCGGGCGTGCGCCGACGCCGGGAGCTTCGCGGCCGCCGCGAAGGAGCTCTCGTACACGACGTCGGCCGTGTCGCAGCAGATCGCGGCCCTAGAGCGAGAGGCAGGCACCCTGCTCGTCTAGCGTCTCACCCGCGGGGTGCGGCTGACCGAGGCCGGGTCTGCGCTGCTCGTCCACGCGGACAACGTCCTTGCGGAGCTTGCCGACGCGGTGGCCGAGCTCGACGGCCTGGCCGGCCGGCGAGGCGGCCATCTGCGGTTCGGATCGTTTCCGACGGCGATGAGTTGTCTCGGCCCCGTGGTGATCGAAACCTTCCGGAGCCGCTATCCGGCGATCGAGCCGCTGTTCGTCGATGCCGAGCCGTACGAGGCACTCGTCGCGCTGCGGTCGCGCGAGCTCGATCTCGCGCTCGTCTTCTCGTTCGACCGCTGGGGCGCCGGGAAATCGTACGACGGCGTCGAGCGCTGTTCGGACGACGCCGTTGACTACATCGACCTCTTCGACGACGAGTTCTTCGTGCTGCTTCCGCGGGCGCACGAGCTTGCGCAGCAGCGCGTGGTGCGGCTCGAGCAGCTGCGGGGCGAGCGGATCCTGGGGAGTGGTCAGCCGTGGGCTCCCGACTTTCGCCATCTCTGTGCGTCCGCCGGCTTCGAGCCGGGCCTCGACGGGTCGTACCGCAGCACCGACTTCCCCGCCATCCAGGCACTCGTGGCGGCAGGAAGCTTCGTGTCGTTGATTCCCGGGCTCGCCCTGTCGCTCCTCCGCGACGACGTGGTCGTCAGGCCGCTCGACCAGCCGCTGCTCCGGCACGTCGCGGTGGCGACACCGAGATCGGCTTACCGTCCTCCCGCCGTCGAGGCGATGATCGAAGTCCTCAGTGAGGTCGCGGCCCGGACCGCGCGCGCTCTCGCGCTACATGGGAGCCAGCCTGACCATGATTGACCGCCATTACGGCCACCTCGCCCGAGACGGACGCGAGCATGCGATCCGGCTTCTCGACAGCTACGCGGACGTTAGGCTGCCGGCGTCCAAGCTTTGGACGCCGGATGCACGCCGGAGCGGTCCTTCGTCGTCCGTCACGACAACGGAAACAGCCGTTAGCGGGGAGAAACCAGAAGCGCTCTGACGGACTCGAACCGTCGACCCCCTCCTTACCATCCGCAAACCGACGGGATCAGACAGCGAGACGTGACCCGCGTGTGGACGCGCGTGGTCGGGCTGATGTTCCCTCCAGGTTTCCTCGCGTGTGGAGCACGGCCAGACCGAAGCGTGCCGGTCGCGACCGCGTATTACCGATCGAGTCAAAGCCGCTGCCGGAGACCGGTCACGATGATGGCAGTGGGACGGCCGGCGCGTCACGGAGCGAGAGCTCGGCTCAGGCGAGAGCACGCTCGCCCAGCCGACGGCGACGGCACAGCGATCGGACGGGCAGCCACGCGAGGCCGCGGGATTAGCGCGCCCGCTGTGGCCGAGGAAGCCGTCTTACGCACGACTCTCTTGCCATCCGTGCCAGATGGTTACGAGACGTCGAAGCTCGACGATCGGTTCAGGGTGATCGTCCACGCGTAAGTCACAGATCCGATCGACTCCCTCGCGGCTCCTGGCCGCGTCGCCGATCCGCTCAACGACGAGCGCAGCAGCCTGCTGGCCGCGCCGATCTCCCCCCGCCGCCTGACCGGCTTCGAGCGCCGCAATCAAGCGGTCGACCAACGGGCCCTGTCCCTGCACGAATGCAGCGGCCATCGACTCCACAACCTCGCCGCTGACGAGCATGTTCCCCTGCACGGCGAACCCGTCCCCGATGATCTGTCCCGCCCACTCAACACACTCTGCCCCGGTGAACGCCCCCGCCCGGCCGTCAGCCGTGACCGCCCCCAGTTGGCGCATCTCCCGGCCGTCGTCGTGCGCGAGAACACGTTCGATTGCCAGGACAGGTTCCACCCCTGCCCCGAGTGCTTCCAGGACACGCTGACCGTTCCCCGCGACGACACCCATCGCCTGAGTCGCGACGGCACCAACGGCCGCGCGAACCCACGGCGTGACAGCCCCAATAGCGAAGTACTTCGACTGCACAGCACACCCGACTTCGCCTGCCGCGGGGTCCGCGGCAACGATCGAAAACGTTCCCGCCACGGCCTCCATGACCTGACCCTATTCAGAGCGCCGCTCAGGCTGCTCTGGCGTCATTCCCGCACGCTCGCACAGGCGGCGGTGCTTGCGCGGAATCGCCGCAGTAGTGAGACTGGCGGACACACGAGCCAGACGAAGGTCGCCTGTCCTCGTCTTCTCCTCCCGCCAAATGGATAACCGCGCATTTAGGTATCCGCCGAAGCCGGATCGTGGCGACGCGATCGCCGTGCTGTCACCTTCTGGCCGGGCGGCCTCGCGATTCCCGGCGCCGTTTGATTGGGTCTGGCTCGACTACGCGATGAGTTCGATCTCATGCCCGTGGAGTACCCCACTACGCGGTCGGCTCAGGCCTCACCGCTCGACCGTGCAACTGACATCCATTCCGCGTTCGCCGACCCCCAGATCAAGGCTGTCATCGCGAGCATCGGCGGGGAAGACGAACTGAAGGTGCTGGCGCATCTCGACCCGGTTGTCCTCGAGGAGAACCCGAAGCCGTTCTTTGGCTATAGCGACAACACGAACCTGCACCTCGCCCTCTGGAACCTCGGGCTCGTGTCCTATTACGGCGGAGCGGTCATGGTGCAACTTGCCCGTCCGGGAGCAATGCACCAGGCTACTCGCGAATCTCTTGAGCGGGCGCTCTTCACGTACGACACGTACCGACTCGAGCCGCCGCCCGAATACACCGACGAAGAGGGCGACTGGGGCGCCGAACAAGTTGCAACGGAGCCGCCGATGTTTCCCGCCAGCACCTGGTCATGGCACGGGCCGAAACGCAAGGTGTCCGGGCGGTCATGGGGAGGCTGCCTGGAGATCATCGACATGCAGCTCCGCACCAACCGATATGTCCTCCCCGATGAGGCGTATGACGGAACGATCCTGTTCCTCGAGACCTCGGAAGAACTCCCTTCGGCGGACTACGTCTCTCGACTGTTGACGTGTATGGGAGAGCGGGGCTTACTTCAGCGATTTGGCGGGATCCTCTGGGCGCGGCCGAAGGCGTGGTCACACGCCCGGCCGAACCCCTCACATGAAAAGAGCCTCTACACAGAAGGCCAAAAGAAGGTCGTTCTCGCCGCGCTTGACGAGTACCAACTCGACGTTCCGCTTGTCTTTGGGATCGACTTCGGCCACACCGAGCCCCAGTTCATCCTTCCTAGCGGCGGGGAGATAACGCTCGACGGGGAGCAGCACGCAATCGAGGTCTCCTACTAATCCCGCTAGCCGCTCAGGGTGCATCGCGGAACGCTGGCCCAGGCGAGGCTGGCCCCTTCCGCTACCTGGCGCGCCGAAGGCCGAAGCGCGACCGGCGCTGCGGCGGATCACGACGCTCGCGTTCGGCGAATGGTCAACCATGACCGACTGTCGTAGGCTTACCGCGTGCGTCTCGTGACGATTCTCCTGGCCGTAGTTCGGCCCCGTTACAGCGAACACCATCCGAGTAGTGACGAGGGACCAATGGACGCCGCGATTTCGGCAACGTCCACGGCCCGACTGAGCGGCGGATCGTGGAAGGCGTAGTACGCGCACTGGCCATCGCCGTCCGCGCAGTTTTTCTGCGGACCATTAATGGTGTCCGAGCCACAGCCACGCGGCGGGGTCAGGTCTTGCAATCGAGCAAACATGTGGCAGAGGTTCCATTTCGTACGCGCCGTCACGCACACCTGGTGGGGGAAGTCACCCGACCGAGCACGCGCAAAGGCGGTCTCGGCCTGCCATTCGCGCGCAACGTCGCTCTTGCGGCTCTCATCCTTGCAGCACTCACGGCCGCGGGAACAGCGTTCGCCATCAGCGCCGGCCTTCGCGACTTCGATGGTTTCTTCGAGATGTTCGATGAAGGGTCGAATGATTCCAGCATCCCTCGCCTCGTCGGTGATCGAGCGGTGATTACGCGCGGAGACGATTGGGCGTTCGTCGGCTGGAAAAGCACACGCGGCCTTTGCACGTCAGTGGTGGTCGGCGACACGGAAGGAGCGACAACCTGCGGACTCCCGGTCTTGGGTGCTCCGCAGACTTCAGGTCGTCAGCACTTCGTCGCCGGTGGCATGTACCAACAACGACCTGAGGACGACGTATGGGTCCAGGGTGTCGCCTCCGCCAACGTAAGCCGCGTCGACATCGAACTAACCGATGGCCGCCGCCTCCAAGCACCGCTTTACGATGCTCCAGCGGCGCTCGGGCTGAATCTGAAGTTCTTTCTTGTCCGGACTCGCCCGCGTGACGGTGGTGCGACGCCGGTGGGAATCCCGACTTCTCCTGTCGGCGCAATCGCCGCGTACGATGACCGTGGCCAGTTGCTTGAACGATCCCGCGTCCCCCAGCCGTGACGCGCCCACCGGGCGGGACATCGCACAGTCAGCTGCTCAACGGGCTTGGAGTGGGGACGCTCACCGCAACTCCTGGCGAGACGTTTCAGGGTTTCTCGCCGCGAAGCGCCGAGTCCATTCGCGGGGATGGGGGAAGGGAGGTTATGGCCGGCGTCTCGAGCGCGAATCAGTCAAGATCGAACACTTGTCACGCGCGATGCACGGTTCCCGACCGCCGGGCACGCAGTGAACGCTGAGTGGCGGCTAAAGCTCGACACCGACTGGCTCTTGAAGTGTGCCGCGCAGGCGATCCGCAACAGTGTCGGCCCGAGCGTCGAGATCGACGCCGACTACTACTGGACAGTGCTCACGCCTGGGTTGTATGACGTGATGTCTGATCCCGAACTCGCAATCGGGCAGTTGAGCGAGGACGTTGACGTGCTGCAATCTGCCGACGAGGAGGCGTACCTGGGTGCGATGTCGTTGCTCAAGATTGCGGCGCTCCTGACCGCGGTCGCTAATCACGAGCTAGGAGAGACCGCACCGCGGCCGCGGGAGGAGGGCAACTGACGTGCTCGCCATCGAGGTCGATCCGATGGAAGGCGAGTCGCTCACCGCCACCGAGGAGTTCCTGTCTCGGGCGTTAGGCGGAGGCTCGGGGTAGCCAGCTCAGGTGACGGTAAGACTCGGCGGGGTGGTCTGTGGATCGCGCCCGAAGCGACGTCGCCGCTGTGGACGACCTCCTTGTTCGCTGCGGTCGTATGTGCCGATATGGCAAGTCAGGCGCACCGTTGCGATTGTCGGCGCAATCCTCGCCACGGGGATTGTGGTTGAGCGCTTGAAGCTCGGCCTCAAGTCGCGCGGTGCTCGATCCTGCGCTTGATGGAAACGGGCGTTGCAAAGACAGCAGCGGCCCGGCAGCTGTCATCCGTGGCGTCCGGATCGACGACCACAGCTTCTATCTCAGCGTCGCCTTCGGCAGTGCGGCGCCGTCAGATGCTCAGGTCGCGGCGGCCGATGCAGTCCTTCGGACGTTGACCGTGCGATAGAGACGGTTCTCATGGTGTCTAGCGCTGCGCAACGCCGCGCGACCTGACGGATCGAAGGACAAGCCGCGACCGACTAAACAAGATCGGAGCCCATAAGGTCGATTGGCAATGAGCTCGCCGTCCCTGTGGGAGTTCGAGTCCTTGTATCGGTCGTCGTTTCGACGTTTCGTCCGTGTGGCTTCGGCGATTACGCGCGACGAAGACGTCGCGGCCGAGGCGGTTCAAGAGGCGTTCGCGCGCGCGATTCGCGGCCGCAGCGGGTTCAGGGGTGATGGTCCGTTGGAGGCGTGGCTCTGGCGTGCGGTTGTCAATGAGGCGAAGCGACTGTCGGCGCGGCCGACAACCCTCCCGACCGAAGTCGCAGTTGAAGCCACAGCCAACGGCGCGGCGCATTCGGACGCCGCTGTTCGGGCCTTGATCGGTTCGCTGCCGGAGCGTCAGCGGCACGCCGTCTTTCTCCGCTACTACGCCGATCTTGACTATCGGACGATCGCGGACGTGCTCGAGATCGAAGTTGGAAGCGTCTCCGCGACCCTGCATGCGGCCCACGCGACGCTACGCGGTGCGATCGAAGGAGTGAGGTCATGACCGAGTTCGAGTTCGACCCGTCAGTCGCGCGAATCCTCGACCGGTACACCTGGCGGCCAGAGCGGAGCGCCGACTGGCAGGATGTCGTCGCTCGTTCCGGCCTGGATGAACCGCGTCGGAAGCGGCGCACGCTTCTGCTGGCAGCGACGCTCGTTGCCCTCCTGACACTGGCGATCGCGACTCCGCTTGGTGGAGCGATCCGGCGCTCGGTCTCGGACTTCTCGGACTGGCTGGCGGGCACGCCCGGCACCCCGGTTTCCAGCGAGGAGCAGCAGGCGTTCGACAAGGCGAACCAGAAGTCGTGGGCGGGCTTCCCCGGCTCGCCGCAACTGCGGCGCCTGCAGCGGACGGAGGTCGACGGCGTCGTCTATGACCTGCTCGGCTTCCGCAGCACCGGCTCGCTCTGCACGCGAGTGGTGGCTTCGGGCGAGGCGAGCGGATCGACGGTCATGTGCGCGCCCGTCGACGAGCTCAACAACGACGACGGCCCGGTCCGGGTGGTGCTCGCAGACTGGACGGTCGGTCGAGGCGACAAGACGGCCAAGGTCGGGTTCGACACGGTGCACTCGGCCCGCGCACAGGTGACGGTCGGGATCGCCGCCGACGGCGCCGAGAGCATCGAGCTCGTCGACGACCAGGGCTCCCACCAGGTCCCCGTCGTCTCGAACGCGTTCATCTACGTGGCGGAGCGGCCCGAGGTCGGGCAGCGGGTGACACAGATCCAGGCCCGTCTCGATGACGGCCGCACCGTCGACGTTCCCTTCAGCGTCGCGCCGTGGGGGCCGGGTCCTGGAGCTCTCGGCGGAGGAGCGGGGGAACCTGGTGGGCCGGAGAAGGTCGAACGAGTCGTCGAGGGGGGCACGATCGGCTGGTTCACCCGGCGCGAGGAGCGAGGCGAGCCGCTCGACGACGAGATCCGGGAAACGCTCATGCTCGTCCCAAAGACCGCGTTCGGCAGGATGATCACGCCGGATCCGAGCAGCTCGAAGCGGATGGTGCTCACCGCCGCCAAGCACAGGCGCTGGCCGATCCGTGCGACCCTCGAGCCTTTGCTCTCGTTCTTCCTGGTCGGGCGAGGAGGGACGAGTGGCAGCGCACTACCGCTCGATGACATGTTCCCGCGAACACCGTTCACCTTCTCCTACGGAACAGTTGGGGGCGGCGACCAGTTCGCGACCTTCGCCGGCCTCGCGAGTGACTACGTCGCGCGGATGGAGGTCTTCACCGCAACCGGCAACAGGATCCCCGTTCCGCTACGCGACAACGCGTATCTGATCGAGGTCGCGCTCGCCCGGTTCCCGGCCAAGATCGTCGCCTACGACGCGGAGGGTCGCGTCATCGGCATCGAGCGAACCCAGCGAAGCGAAGAACGGGCGACGGTGGTCGGAGAGCCGATCCTCCGACTCAGTGTCGCCGTTCCAGGTGCATCCATGCAACTGCGCACGAACCGCACGAAGGAGGGAGGCGAATGCTGGTTCGTGAACGGCACCGGCACAGCGAGCGTCCGGACGAACTCCTGCACGCCGAAGAACTGGACCGAGGCGCCGCTTCGAATCGGCACCACAGGTGAGCCTCCGCTGTTCGTTTACGGCCGCGCCCGTACCGACATCACGCGCGTCGAGCTGCGCTACAGCGACGGCACGAAGCACGCCTTCGCGCCCAGCCGCGGCGGATACATCCTCGAGAAGATTCCGCCGCGACCGGCCACGGCGGGAGCGCTCAGCGAGATCGTCGGCCTCGATGCCGCTGGGAAGGTCGTTTCACGAGATGACTACGGAGCCGCGAGGGAGCCTCCGGAGCCAGGCGGTTAGAAAGAATGCCGGGAACTTGAGACCCCATTCCGGCCAAGTAGCAGTAGTGAGTGCCACAGCTGAAGAAACGCCGACCGACACAGACGCGTGGGCGATCGAGAAGTCCCTCGCTGATCCAGGAGCCTTCGTCGGCGTCTTCGAGCGACACTTCGCGCTCCTGCACCGCTACCTGCAAGTGCGTGCAGGTGAGTCGAGTGCTGATGATCTGGCGGCCCAGACTTTTGAGATCGCATTTCGCCGTCGAGCCGACTACGACACGAGACGCTCTGACGCCCGACCCTGGCTGTTCGGTATCGCCCTCAACCTGTTGCGCGATGCACGGCGGCACGAGAGACGGCAGCAACACGCGTTGGAACGCATCGGGTCGCTCGAAGCTGACTACGACATCTCCTTGGAGCAGGTTGACGCACGAGTCGGAGCGGGAGTCGTGAGGAGGGCTCTCGCGGAAGTGCCAGAGGAAGACCGCGACCTGCTCCTTCTCTATGCCTGCGCCGACCTGAGCTACGAGGAGTGCGCGGTCGCTCTCGGGGTGCCGGTCGGCACGGTGCGGTCACGGCTGCACCGACTCAGGGCGCGGCTTCGAAGGCGGCTCGAGCCTGATCTCGGATGGGAGGACGGAGCATGAACATCGACGAGTTCCAGCAATTCCGAGACGCCTGGACGGACGTGCCGGAGCCGAGCGCGCAGACGCGGCACGCAGCGCTTCGCCGGCTCAAGACGACGATCGCGTCAGACATCAGGCCACGCGCTCGTCGTCGATACCGTCCGCAAACACTTCTCGCGGCGGCGCTGCTGCTTGGACTTCTCGGGGCGGTTCCGGCGTTGAGTGGCACCAGCTACGACGGGGTCATCAAGTGGCTGACGGGCGAGCCGACGAATGAGGTCGTCGAGAATCTGGAGCGGATGGATCAAGGCGCGCCACCCGGCATGGCGCAGCATCCGATCGTCGGAAGGACTGGCCTCGTCTACAAGCGGCAGACGGAATACGGAGAAGTACGGATCTGGCTCACACCGGCGAAGGGCGGAGATCGCTTCTGCCAGAGCTTCGAGGCGCCACGACCTGACGGCAAGACCCGCCCGTTCAGCAGCGGCTGCTTCCCGGCCACATTGCAGCAGCCGATCGAGGTCGGCGGCAGCGGCGGCGGCACCGACATCGGCGCCGGCTACCTGAACGGACGCGTCGCACCCTGGATCACGAGACTCGAGCTCCGCTACGTCAACGGCGGCAGAGACCAAATCCCCCTCCAAAACGGCTACTTCGTGGCAGCGGTTGATCTCGTCCGCACGCTCCGGCTCACCGACCATCCGACACAGCTCGTCGGGTACGACGAGGCGGGGAAGCCGGTCGCCTCGGCGAGCGTCGCGAACTTCTACCCACAAGTCAACCTGGGCGGCTTCACGCCGCCGATCGCCGAAGTCGACGAGGAGCGGCCGGCGATCACGGTCGAACTCGCAAACGGCGGCCGCGCGGTGCTTCACTCCTCGCCTTCGCGCGCCGGCGGCAACTGCGACCGACTTGCCGTCGACGGCACCACCTGGACCTGGACGTGTGCCGATCCCGCCGAACTTCCGCAACCGATCCGTTTCACCGCCCTGCGGCCGCCCGTCAAGGACGGAGTCGCCGTGCTTCTCTCGGGCATCGTGAGGCAAGGGCTCACGCTCAACGTCCGCTTCGAGGATGGTGAGGTCGAGGAGGTTCCGCTCACCAATCAGCGCTTCCTCGTCTCGATTCCGGAGGAGCGCTGGGAATCGGGCCGCCGACTGTCGCGGCTCATCGTCCGGGGCGACCACGGACCCGTCCTCGAGATCCCGATGGGATTCAAGAGCGACGCCTTCTACTCCGGCGAACCCGATCGACTGCCGAGCGCACCGATGCACCAGATCTTCAACCCGACCCAGCACCCGATCGTCGCCCGCCTCCCTGTCAAAGGTTCGAAGGGCGAGCAGCTCGAGCTCTTCGTCCGGCGCGAGACGCCGACTCACTGGTACGAGGTGCTGTCGATCGACGACAAGGTCGTCAGTGGCTCCAACCTGCAGTGGTTCAAGGGCGGACGCGACGCGATCATCAGCGCCTCCTGGCAGCCAATGAATCCCGGTGAGTTCGCGGTCGACCGGCCGATCTCACTCTTCCTCGGCCACATCCGCCACCCCGCGCGCCAAGCGCGAGTGACCTACGCCGACGGATCCAGCGAGCAACTTGAAATCGCACGCCCATCAGAGCCGACCGGCGGTGGCGTTGCGGGCTGGTTCATCTTTGAGATGACGCCGCAGCAACGCGAGAAGAAACCGCGTCGCTTCGAAGCGCTCAACGAAGCCGGCGACGTCATCGGCCACTCGGCCCTGCCTCGCGGCGCCTAACTTCGTCGGAGAGGCTCGCCAAGCGAGTCGGCGCGCCTCGACTACCAGCGTCAGGCGAGAGGACGCTCGCCCATGCGAGTGTTCATGTATGTTCCCTGAGTGGCTACTGCACCTGTTCGGGCTGGGATCTATGCCCGGATCTCGTCTGATCGTGAGGGGGACGGGCTTGGTGTGGCGCGGCAGATCGAGGATTGCGAGCGGCTGGCGGAGCGGAAGGGCTGGCAGATCGTTGAGCAGTACGTCGACGACGATGTGAGCGCGTGGAGCGGGAGGAAGCGTCCGCAGTACGCGCGGAGCCTGGACGACCTCGAGCTGGGCGCGATCAACGGCCTTCTGGTCTACCACCTTGATCGGTTGCATCGGCAGCCGAGCGAGTTGGAGGCGTTCATCGACCTGTGCGGCCGGTTGCGGTTGACGAACGTAGCGTCGGTGAGCGGCGACATCGACTTGACGACGGCGGACGGGCAGTTCCAGGCTCGTATCCTCGGTGCGGTGGCGAAGAAGGAGAGCGACGATAAGAGCCGCCGCATCCGGCGTAAGCATGAGGAGTTGGCGGCGAGCGGCAAGGTGTCCGGTGGCGGCAGCCGCCCTTATGGCTACGAGGCCGACAAGATGACGCTGCGTCCGGCGGAGGCCGCGATCGTGAGCGAGTGCGCGAAGCGCCTACTTGCGGGGGAGCCGGTGCGGTCGATCACGCGCAACCTGAACGAGCGCGGCGTGCCGACCTCGACGGGCGGGCAGTGGTCGCCGCAGTCGTTGCGGCGAATGCTCCAATCGGCACGGATCAGCGGGCAGCGTGAGCACCACGGCGAGATCGTCGCGACGGCGGAATGGCCCGCGATCGTCAGCGTCGAGGACGGCGCAGCGATCCGGGCGCTACTCGCGAACCCGGAGCGGCGAACGAACAAGGCAGCGCGCCGGTACCTCCTTGGCGGCCTCCTTGCCTGTAGCCACTGCGGCGAGCGGCTCGTCGCGCGTCCCCGCAGTGGTGGCCAGCGCCGCTATGCCTGCGCGAAAGGCGTCGGCTTCGCCGGTTGCGGGCGGACCTACATCACCGCCGAGGACGTCGAGCGGTTCGTCACCGAAGCCATCCTGCACCGACTCGACTCAGCGGAGTTGCAGCGGGCGGTGGAGCGAAAGCAGAAGGCGCAGCCGGACGCGCAGCGGTGGTGGCAGGAAGCCGAAGCAGCGCAGGCGCAGCTCGACGAGCTCGCGGAGGTCTACGGTCAGCGGGGGATCTCGATGCAGGAGTGGATGGCCGCGCGGAAGCCGATCGAGCACCGGCTCACAGCCGCCCGGAAGCAGCTTGCGAAGGTGTCACGGTCGAACGTGCTCGACGCCTACATCGGGAACGGCGACGGGCTGCGCGCGGAGTGGGACGCGCTCGACCTTAGCCAGCAACACGCGATCGTCGCCGCCGTCGTTGACTCGGTCGTCGTCGGCCCGGCACGCCGCGGCTACAACCGCTTCGACGAATCACGCTTGACGCCGGTCTGGCGGCCCTGAGCAAGCAGCTCCGCGACCTTCGCGAGCGCCAGCGGATCAGAGAGCTTCACCGGGACGCCTTGGACCAGGCAGGTACCTTCGACCCACGCCTGCGCGCGGGCCTTTAGATCGTTAGTTCCACTGCGCCCAGCAGGCGGGCGGCCCACGCCACCCCTCCACACTCGACGACAACCAAACCCGCTCCGGTGCGGAGCGCATCAAGCCGGAGGCGCGCTCGATCACGTCCCCGGCCGAGTCGCCGTAGCACTCGATCTTCGCCGGCTGGAAGCCCTGCGCGACCTCGTAGCGATGCAGGCCCGCCAGCCGGCGCTCGTCCTCCACCTCCCGTCCCACATAGCGGGCCAAGTAGCGCGCTGCCAGCCGTGCCTCCCCGAGCGTCCCGGAGCCGACCGGCAGCCCGTCCAGCAGCTTGATGTGCACGAACCCATGCCCCCAGCTCTGCTCGATCAGCTTGCGCTGGACAAAGCGGCCGACCGCGAAGTGCGCGTGCAGACCATGCCCGCCCGGATGCCACTGCGGCACCCACAGATACGCGAACCGGCCCGCGTCCACCCCCGCGCGCAGCTCGCGAAAGAAGCCAGCCAGATCCTCCCGCAGCCGCAGCGGCTCGTGGCAGCCCTCGCCCCGGTAGGTCAGCGTCCCGAGCCGGTTCAGCCGGTTCGCCGCCGCATAGCGGCGGATCTTCGCCCGCGCCCGCCGCCCCGCCTCCTCCGCCGCCCGCTCCACATTCGGCGGCCCATTCAGCGCCACCGGCGTCCGCGGCAGCGACAGACAGCCGCCACCCTCGGCCGCCTCCGGATAGAGCGAGAGCGCCCACAGCGGCTCAGTCCGTAGTCTCATCTAAGAGACTATGCCGAGCGCGCCGGACGGACAGTCTCAGGACTGCGACTTCGCCGCGGCCTGCTTCTTCGCCGCCCAGCCCTCCCGGAACGCCACCAGGTCGAGCGTGATCCCCGGCATCTCAAACTCGTCCGGATGCGCGCCGAACGCAATCCGGAAGAGCTTGATCCGCCGGTAGATGCTCGCCCGGCTCATCCCCATCCGCTGCAAGCCCTCGAACCCGCCCTCCAGATGCCAGACCGCCCAGAAACCGACGAGATCGACAATGCTCCCCGCCGCATACATGTGCACCAGCGGCTTCAGCGCGGGAGTCGTGACCTTGCCAACCGCCCCCGCGTACGCATCCCAGGCGCGCCGGGCGATCCCACGGCCCTCTGGCGACTCCATCCGGTCAGAGCGGAAGTCCACCACTAGTCTCACCTTAGCGACTACAGCGGACAGCCCCCGACAGGCGCCGCACAGGCCCGGAGCGTCGAAACCCAGCATCTACTGGGCGATGCAAAACCCCGCCCGGCACAGCCCCCGCGCCCTCCCGAGTTACGTTGCTAATTCAAGTAAAGGAAGAGCACCCGCGCGAAGCGCCGCGACCCGGCCGCGCGGGGGCCACCCTCCGGGCGGCACCCCGCGCCAGCCGCGCCCCCGTCCACACCCGCCGACCGCCCACCCCTCACCAGGCGCCAGCACGAACACTCGACCAAGCGACGCCCGTATCCTGGTGCGGAATGCCCGCAGAGGATGAGAAGCCGCTTCTGCTTGTGGACGTCGACGGCGTCCTGAACCCGTATCCGCATTGCCCCGACGGATTCACCGAACACGACTTCTTCCCCGAGGACGACGAGCCAGTGCGCCTGGCGGCAGTGCACGGCGAGTGGCTGCACGAACTCGCGTTGCTGTTCAGGCTCGTGTGGGCTACGGGGTGGGGTCAGGAGGCGAATCGGCTGCTGTGCCCCCACTTCGGTCTGCCCCAGTTGGCCGCCGTCGCCTTCCCTCCGGTTCCGTTCGATCCTTCGGGAAAGGTGCCCGCAATCGACTCGTTCGTCGGCGCTCATCCGGTCGCCTGGATCGATGACATCGTGACTGTCGAGGCGAGGCGCTGGGCGGAAGAGCGACCGCATCCGACGCTCCTCGTCGAGGTCGATCCGTCCTCGGGACTGACGAGGTCGAGCGTTGACGAGTTGCTTCTTTGGGCCGCCGCCCTCGATCGCGGCGTGAGTAAAACCGGCGGATAGCCTCGGGGGAAACTCCCGAACGCGGGCCCAGACGAGGGTGGTAGCCCACGCTGCCGCTTATCAGTGAACGTGCAGGTCGTCCAGTTCGACGCGGGGCAGACCGTCTGCGTCGTGATGAAGGATGAGACTCAGCGTTAGGTCGGTGCGGCCGGTCGAGGCCCAGACTTCGAGATCGAGCGCAAGGCCACCGTCTTCCATTCGTACGCCCCAAATGTCCCAGGCTGAGGGAGACCCAGGCGGTACAACGAGCGTTAGCGATCCCTGATCGCCGTAGTCGTCCGCCCACATCCAGAAGTCCTCGGGGGTGTGATGCCGCGAGAGGTCGAGCATTGGTCGGATGCGATCAACGTCTCGACTAGCGACCGCGTACATCGCCTGCTCCACTGCGAGTAGCTCGGCGTCAGTGAGCTGGGAAGCATCCAGTTCGCGAGCGCTCTCCGGCACGGCGCGAGGGTATCGAGACTTCGGGCGAGTGGACCTGCTCAGGGGTCATTCCCGGACTCACTGTCATCGTGGCCGAGTGGTGGCGTCTGATCGACACGCAGACTCGGGTCGGCGGCGGCTGACTCTATTCCCGGATGTCGCCCCCGAAGGGTTGACTTGCCAGCGTTGTGTCGCCGCCGCCTTCCCGAGACCGTCGAGCGTGACCTGATAGGAGCTTGGCAGCTGCCTCGAGTGAGGCTCGTCCGCTCGCCGGTCGCCCCCATTGTTGGAGGAGGCGATCCCATGATCGTTGTTGGTGTGGACGTACACAAGCACTCGTTGACGGCGGTCGCCGTCGACGAGGTCGGCCGGCCGGTCGCCGAGCAGACGATCGGAGACGGTCAGCTGTTGTTGGAGTGGGCGGCGTCGGTCAGCGAGGAGCGGCTGTGGGCGCTGGAGGACTGCCGGCAGCTGACCCGCCAGCTCGAGCGGACGCTCGTGGACGCGGGCGAGCGGCTCGTGCGGGTGCCGCCGAAGCTGATGGCTCCGCAACGGCGGAGCGGCCGGGTCCGCGGCAAGTCAGACCCGATCGACGCCCTCGCCGTCGCGCGCGCAGCGCTGCGGGAGCCGCGGCTCGACCACCCGCGCGAGGGTGAGCAGCGGCTGCGGGAGCTGAAGCTCCTGGTCGATCACCGCGACGACCTCGTCGACGAACGCCGCCGCGCGCAGCAGCGGTTGCGTTGGCATCTGCACGAGCTCGACCCGCAGCTGGCGGTCCCGGCGGGCGCGCTCGACCGTGCGGTTTGGCTCGACCGGCTCGCACGCCGGCTCGCCCGGCAGGAGCAAACGGTGCTGGTACGGATCGCGCGCGAGCTCGTCGGCCGCTGCCGCAGCCTCACCCGCACGATCCTCGGGCTCGAACGTGAACTCGAGAAGCAGACGAGCGCGACAGCGCCGGCGCTGCTGGCCCTGCCCGGCTGCGGCGCCTTGAGTGCCGCCAAGCTGCTGGGCGAGATCGGGCCGATCGAACGCTTCCAGACAGACGCGCAGCTCGCACGCCACGCCGGCGTCGCGCCCCTGGAAGCGAGCTCAGGCACCCATCAGCGGCACCGCCTCGACCGCGGCGGCAACCGGCAGCTCAACTGCGCCCTGCACCGGATCGCGATCACCCAGGCGCGGATGCACCCGCCCGCACGCGCCTATCTCGCGCGCAAACAGACCGAAGGAAAGAGCCGACGCGAAGCCCTCCGCTGCCTCAAACGACAGCTCGCGCGCACCGTCTACACGACACTCAAGAACGAGCCGCCCTTGACATAGGAGCAACGCTGGCC
>JAABUR0100000786.1_pt1 | contig 63788 bp, 67 predicted proteins | sample 5560091 | NCBI WGS metagenome assembly JAABUR01 (sample SAMN10711879, study PRJNA513375) | rock metagenome | isolation source: Antarctica rocks | place: Antarctica: Victoria Land, University Valley sud
GGAGGCGGTGCGATGATCTGCCGGGTGGCCCTGCACGAGCAAACGCCGGGCAGCGTAGCCTCAGATGAAGCCAGGGGCTTTCGCGAGTGGATCAAGGGACAACCAGGCTTCGTCGGCGGCTACCACGCCCAGGACTTCGAGACGGGGAGGATGATCTCCGTAATCGTCTGGGAGTCGAAGGAGAGCATGATGGCGCTCGGGGATCAAACACCGCCGGGCGGTCCCGTGGGGATTACCACGGATCGCCTGGAGTTCTTCGACGTGGTCGAGGAATTCTAGCGACGATAATCCACCGGCACGAACCGTCAAACCTTCTCCGCTCGTATTCCGTACATGAGGGGCGGGGCGGGCATGCCTTCCGGCGGGGACATGCGGCGTCCTGGTAACTCGCGCATCCCGGCGAAGTGACGCTCGCCGTTGGAGTACGGGTACTCTTCCAGGGCGGTTATCCGCATCCTCGCCCCAGCGAGCGCCGTGACGACCTCCCCGAGCCCCCACCGGAAGAGGTGGGCCGGTTCCGGGTTCTCGAAATCCCGCACACCTTCTGATGGACTCGCGGGCGTGAGGCCGCCCCCGGACTCTCCGACGTAATCGCCGACACCCTCTTCGAGCGGCAGCTTCTCTCCGCCAGACGGGTAGCCGCGCACGAGCCTGAACTTCTCGTCGAACATGTCAGCCGCCGGATGGAAGTCAACGAGAACGAAACATCCGCCGGGTTCGAGCACATCGGAGATACCCTCGGCCCATGCTTCGAGGTCGGGGAGCCAACAGATGACACCGTACGAGGCGAAGATAGCGTCGAAGCGACGGCCACTCTGGGCGGCTTCGTCCAGCCAGTCGTAGAGGTCGGCACGCTCGAAGGCGGCGGGGATTCCGGCTTTGCCGGAGAGTTCGCGGGCGGTGGAGATCGCGGCGTCGCTGATGTCCACGCCGGTGACATCTGCCCCGAGCCGGGCCAGGCTCAGGGAATCGCCGCCCGAGTTGCACTGGAGATGAAGTAGTTTCTTGCCCCTGACATCTCCAAGCAGCCCGCGTTCTTCCGGGAACAGGGTACTTCCACCATCGCGCAGGAAACCAGCGAGGTCTCCGCGATGGCTGTCGTGCGCGATGGCGACAGCGTTCCAGGAGAGCCGGTTCTGTTCGCGGAGGTTCCTGTCGCTCGTGTATTCGCATGCCTCCCGCAATACGTCCAGGAATCCGGCGGCCGTGTCGTCCCAACGGGGGAGTTCCCTGGCCCGCTCGATGGCGGCTGCGGACATTCGGCTTCGTATGGAGGCATCGTGCAGGAGGAGATCCAGAACTTCCGAGAGCGCTTCCACGTCCCCGGTCGGAACCAATAGCGCGCCATCATCGCCGACCAGTTCGGGGACGGGTCCCGCGTCGCAGGCGATGATCGGCAGCCCGTGGGCGAGCGCCTCAGCGAAGACTATGCCGTAGCCCTCGTAGCGAGACGGCAACGCGAAGAGATCTGCAGCGGCGTAGGCTTCCGCGAGCGCCGCGTCGTCCACGGGACCATGCACGGCGATGGAAGAATCGGTTGTGGCGGAGATGGCATCGCGGACGGAGGCCGTGTATGCGGGGTCGGCGTTCGTCTCCCCGATCAACTCGAGAATGGCATCGGGTCTTTCGCGCGCCGTCCATGCCAGGACGAGATCCAGAATGCCTTTGCGTGGGATCCACTGCGCGACGCAAAGAACACGTATCCTGCCATCTCCACGAACCAGCGGACGGGCCTCGGCCAGCGCCAGACGGTCGAAGCCCGGCGGCACGACACGGACGCGACCAGCGGGAACGCCCCGTCCTTCGAGGATGGATCTCCCGTGCCCGCTCACGCAAACGAGGAGGTCCGAGCGAAGTAATGGTTTCTCGAATTCCTTTTCAAGATCCTCCGCAGCAGGGTCAGCGACACCAGGCAGCTCGTGGACCATCGCCACCACGGAGCGTACCTCACGCCAGCGTTCGAGGTGCGGGGCGCAGACGATCCTGGCTAGGGCGTCAACGACGATCACGTCGAAATCCAGGGGATCGAGGAGGTCTCCGAGAATCTTCGCCGCCTGTTTCTGCTCTTCCGGTAAAGCTCCGCAAGAGATGATCTCCTGGACCTCGACGCCCATCCGCCTCAGCCGAGCAAATACCTCCGCGTGATAGAGATATCCGCCTGTCCGGCGTTTCGTGTCCCCGACGGTGACGAATGCTACGCGCAACGTCCCTCAGTCGAGTGGATCTTCGCGGGCTGCGTACACATCTTGCGACTCCCAGATGCGTACCGTGAGGGAGGTGAGATCCCGGTTTTGCAGACCCGGCGCAATCATTTCCCAGCAGAATTTCGCCACGTTCTCGGCGGTGGTGTTCGTGCCGGCGAGGCCGGGCACCTCGTCGAGGTCGCGAAAATGGAGGGAGGCGGCGAGCCCGTCCACGGCTTCCCGAAGCTCCCCGATATCCATCAGGGTCCCGTCATCCTTGAGGTTTTCGCCGCGAACGATGACCTCCATCCGGTAGGTGTGACCGTGGGTCCGCGTCGCCGGCCCGAAGTCCCCGACCAGACGATGGGCAGCCTCGAAACTCGCCGCCACGTAGACTTCGTACAATTCAGCCTCCTTCGCCGTGATCCAACACCACCTGCACCGTCTCCCCAGGACGCTCGTCCACCAGCCGGTAGGCCGCTGCCGCTTCCTCGAACGGGAAACGGTGGGACACTAGCCGTTCCGGGCGCAGCCTGGGGAGCAGGTCGAGGACAGTACGCGTGCGCCTGGCGAGATCCCAGCGCGGCGTTAGCTCCGGCGGTACACGACCAACCTGCGAGGAACGCAGCCGCAGCCTGCCCCGATGGAAACGTCCGCCCAGGTCGAGCGCCACGGGTTTGGTCCCGTACCACGAGGCGACGACTACCGTTCCTTCTTCCATCGTGGCGTCCACGGCGCTCCGCAGCGCCGCGGGCGAGCCGCTCACCTCGACCGTCACGTCAGCGCCGCGCCCTTCCGTAGCCTCGAAGATGCGCCCAACCAGGTCTTCGCCTGGATCCAACACATCGTCCACGCCAACCTCCAGCGACAGCCTCCGGCGCGCTTCCACAGGCTCGACGGCAAGAACCCGGCCCGCACCAGCTAGCTTGAGGAGCTGCGACACCAGCAGGCCGACCACACCCTGCCCGAAGATGATCGCCGTCTCACCAAGGCGTATGTTCGCATCGTGGACGATGTTCACTGCCGTCTCCAGGTTGGCGGCGAAGAGGCCCGTGGTTGGATTCAGGCTGTCAGGGAGACGCACGGGCATCTGCGCCGGAACTTTGAAGACGCTCTGGTGCGGGTGGTGTACGAAGACGAGGTCGCCGGGTACGAATGCCCCGACGTCCACCCCGGCATCCAGCACGCGGCCGACGGCGGCGTAGCCGAACTTTATGGGGAAGTCGTATCCGCCGACCAGGGTTGGCAGATCTAGCGTAGTATCCGGGGAGACCTCGCCCCTGTAGACGAGCATCTCCGTGCCGTGGCTTATCGCGGAGGCGATGGTTCGGACGCGGACCTCGCCAGGCTCCGGCGGAGCGATGATCTCAAGCCGCAACTCCGCCATTCGCGGCGCGGCGAACCACAGGGCACGGCCTTCGACATCACCGTGGATGGGTTCAGGCGCCATTCGGATATACGACGCGGCTGTCGAAGACCGTGTCCGTGCCGTAGGCCGTCACCGTGGTGTCGGAGAGGGTCAGGGAGTCTGTGAGATCCCGGATGCCAAGGTCACCGACGGCCTCTATGCCGCTGCCGAGTATCTTGGGCGCGACGCAGACGGCGAGCCGGTCCACGAGTCGGCCGCAGAGGAGCGCGGTGATGAGTGCGGCCCCGCCTTCGACCATTATGGAGCGGACGCCGAGCCCGTACAGCTCCCTCATCAGAACGTCCAGGTCCACCCGGCCTGCTGAGTCTTCGGGCAGCAGAAGGATCGTGGCCCCGAGTGAGGTGGCTTTCTCGCGGCGATCTTCGGGTGCGCGCGCCGTGACGGCGAGAACCGTACCCTTCGCGGCCCCATTCGATAGCACGGCGGCCGAGAGGGGAGTACGCAGGGTGCTGTCCACCACTACGCGCAGCGGGTCGCTGCCGGAGACGTGGCGAACCGTGAGGTGTGGATCGTCGGCGCAGGCGGTCCCTGCACCAACAACTACGGCGTCGTGTTCGGCACGCAGGGCGTGGGCGAAACGGAGAGAATCGGGGCAGCTGATCCAACGCGAACTCCCGCCCACGGTGGCCAGGCGGCCGTCAAGCGTCTGGGCGTAGCTAACTGTCGTAGCAGGACGAACTATGGCTTCCTCTCTGAATATCCATGACGGAAGGTTAGCATCTTCCGGCTCAGGGCTGCACAATATCGATTACTCGCCCCTATACTACGCCTTATGAACCAAAACTCGGAGAACGAGGATCGCATTCTGCTGCATGGCATGGTCTTCCACGGGCGGCACGGTACGCTGTCCGCCGAACGCGAATTGGGGCAGCCCTTCGTCGTTGACGTGGAATTGCATCTCGACCTGCGCCCGGCCAGTCTCTCCGACGACCTGGAGAAGACAGTGGATTACAGCGAGGTCCACAGGCGGGCGCGTGAGATCGTGGAGGGCGAACCAGTGAACCTCACAGAGACCATTGCCGAGAGGATAGCCAGCGAAATCCTCGAAGAACACCCACCCGTCAGGTCCGTGCGGGTGCGGGTGGCCAAACCGCACGTCAGGCTGGAAGATACAGTTCTGGCCGGCTCGGCGGTCGAGATCCTGCGCCACCGCGACGCCCCGGCGTAGCCAGGGGCAGGCCGACGCAAACCACACCAGAAAACGGTGCGTAGGGTACGGTATGCGCGCATCCAGGGATCCAAAACCCCAATCACCCGGATTGACGAAATTCAGTCCGTTCGTGGGATGGAAGGATGTCCGGCCAGTGGCATACTGGTGTGAGGGCAGCGGATCGAGGTCTCCCCGTGGATAACGTCTCCCAACTATCTCCCACGCGCGCCGTTCCGCAGGACGTGACGGAATCCTCGGAGCAGGTGGAAACGCTCACACGGGTCTGTTCGGAAGACCTTATCTCAGCCTTCGGCCTTGGAAATATCCGGGTAGGAAGGGCGGCGCTGGAGAGGATCTCGCACCAGCCCGCCCGGTGGCTCGCGAAACAGATAGCCACGTACGACGAGATAGTGGGCCAGGCCGGACTGGGCGCTGGTGGAACCTGGGCCATGCAGCGAATGGCCCGGCGCGTGGAGGTCGTGGGCGCGGCGGGCGTGCCGCGCGTGGGTTCGGTACTCATAGTCTCCAACCATCCGGGTCTGGCGGACGCCGTGGCGCTTTTCTCGGCAGTGCCGAGGGATGATCTCCGGGTAATCGCAGCAGGGAGGCCGTTTCTCGACGCGCTTCCGAACACAGCCAGACGACTCATCACCGTGACAGAAGCTCGGTCGGGCCGTTCGGCGGCGCTCAGGTCGGCAGCCAGGCATCTCAAGTCAGGCGGCGCCGTGCTGACGTTTCCCGGTGGCCGCATCGAACCAGACCCAGCGGTGCTTCCTGGGGCTGCCGAGGCGCTTGGGCAATGGTCAGGTAGCGTTGACCTCTTCGCCAGGCTGGCGCCGGATCTCACGGTGGTTCCGGCGGTCGTGAGCGGGGTTCTTTCCCCCGCCGCCCTTCGGAACCCCTTGATCCGCATTCGGCGAGGGCGCAGCGATCAGGAATGGCTCGCCGCAACTTTCCAGATGCTCCTGCCCGCCCTCCGCAACGTCACGACACGCGTCGAGTTCGGCACGCCAATCCACGCGGAAGACGTGGCCCGCGTGGGACCGGTGGTACTGGAGGAGGCACGGCGCATGATCGAATCGTTACGGGAACGGTGATGCGGGATCATAGTGGCTCCGTGCCGGATCGGCATCCTCTTTACCGACGCGTGTCACGAATACCCGTGAAGCCACAGCAGGCCACGTAGTCAGGAGGACAAAGACCATGGCAGCCTCACGCACCGATACGGACACAGCGCTGGCTTTCGGCGTCGCGCTGCTCACCATTGCCACGGCGATCATCCACCTGCAACTCAATTTCCCAGACCCAATATTCATCCTCAACGGCCTCGGATATCTCGGGCTGCTCGGTGCTTTGTATCTGCCTTTGCCGAGGCTCGGCGAACACAGAGACATCGTGCGTTTGGCCCTGATCGGGTTCGCATCGCTCACGCTTTTTCTCTGGGTGGCTATCGGGGAGCGCACCACCGTCGGGTACGTAGACAAGGTGATCGAGGTCGCCCTGATCTCGCTGCTCCTGATCGAAGCGCGACGCAGGTAACGGCTACGAGAGCCGGTCCGTCCAGCGACGATTTATCTCGCACCGGATGATCTCCCCCGGAGCCGGGTCAAACGCACACCCGTAACGGTCGAAGACTTCCGTCCGCAGGTCACGGTGCAGGCCCACCGCCGTCCACAACGCCTCGTACAGGGCATCGGCCCGGAGCTCGGGAATGGTGCTCGCCAGTCGGGACGCGGTCTCCGGGTTGAGCTTGTATTCCAGGCGCCGGTGGCCTTCGTGGGGAAGTCCGTCTCTCCACGCGAGCAGCGGCAGCAGGGCCGAGCTGCGGATATTGTGTATTCCGTCCAGCGCTTCCCACAGCTCGCCGCGCACGATCTTGCCGAACACGTACCAGCACCACGTCCAGAATCTCTGGTCGAGATCTCGTAGCGCCTCCGGGGGCGGCGGGGGATGAGCCAGGCCGGCGGATCGGGACACCACTATACCTGCGCCAGAAGTGTCCTTTAGTACAGAGCATCCGCCCCACTTCCAACCGGACGAGAGGTCGGATTCCCGATAGTACATGAGATCGAGCTTGACCGGTCCCCGGTAGACGGCGATTTGATCCGTAGAGCCTCCGGGAACAGGGTTCACGACGAAACGGAAGAGAGGGTTTCCCGCTGCCTCCGCAGCAGTATCCCGTTCCGCGAACACGGCGTCGAAGTCATCATCCCGCGCGACGATGTATAGGTCCACGTCAGAGTAAAAATCCGGGGCGCCACGCGCGAGCGATCCGCCCAGGATCAAGGCAACCACCCGGTCATCGTCTTGGAAATGGGCAACGGCACGTTCCAACACCCCACGATGCTCCGGCAATCCTTCGAGGTTGGAGACGCCGCGCGGGATCACGCCTATGCCACCCACCGCCAGGTCGCGAACATTACGGCAAGGGCAAGACCGAGGCCGACGCTCACGACGAGCCATGTTACAAGCGCAACCCGGCTACGCGAGAGCAGGTATCCGAGTACCAGAAACACAGGGAAAGCTCCCAGCACGAAGCGCGGCTGGCTCATAAGCGGAAACACCGAACTTGGCGTGAGGACGGGCAAGAGAACGAGGATCATGGAGAAGAGCGAGAGCCCCGGTGGGAGTTTGAAGATGCCAACGGCCATGACCGCGAGGAAGAGGATCAGGAACCCAATGTTCAGCACGTTGGATGCTTCGAGCGCCGGGCTCGCGTCAGGGCTCAGGAACAGCGTTGCCGGGTCGAGCAGGTACTTTACGCCATCCCAGCCAGCCTGCCATGCGTCCCTCGCCGTCGTGATGGGGCTGGTAAGCTCGCGGCCCCAGTACTCTCCCTGCTGGCGCACGAACACGAGCGGGTCCCCGAATCGCGCCCACAGAAACGCCGCATACGCGGCAAGCCCCAGAGGGACAATAGCCAGCCCCAGAATCCCCCGCGCCCCGAACTCCCGCCGGTGCCGCACCCACTCCAGGCAGAGCGGTATCAGGAGGAGAATGCCGAGGTTGCGGGTCGCTGCGGCGAGCGCGCCGAGAACCCCGGCCAGCAAAAGGTCACGCCTCACGTAAGCAGCCCAGATCGAACCAGCCGTGAGTGCCAGAAACAGCGCCTCCGTGTACACAGCGTTCATAAAGAAAGTAGTAGGGAAGAACGCGAGCGCCAGCGTGGCGGCGCGGGCGGCCCGGACATCGAAGAGCTTCTCCGCGATGCGGTAGACGAAATACAACGCGAAGAAGGTGGCCGCGAGTGAGATCGCCACCCCCCACACCGCAGGCCCGCCCCCGATGTTCGTCCCGAGCCGCACGAGCAGCGGATACAGCGGGAAGAAAGCAGTCGAGGCGGGGGGCCGCGCACCATAACCCTCGGTGGAGATCTGCGCGTACCACGCCCCGTCCCAATGCGCCCAGTAGTTCAGGATGCCAGGCGGTTCCAGTGGGTCTCCCGCCGGCTCAGCGCCAGGCAGAAAATTCGCGGCCAGGGCCCCCGCCGTCAGGAACAGCAGGCGCGAAAATACGAAAACTACAAGTACGAAGGTCCAGGCGCCGGACTTAGTATCGGAGGTTTGGGCCACGGCTTATCGCAAACCAGGCGCCGCAGAAAGCCAGGACGGCGATCAGAAAGACCATCCCTAGCGTCGGGTACGGGTTGAGGTCGGAGATGCCCAGCGTGGCGTAACGGGCTGCGTCCACTGTGTAGAAGATGGGGTTGAAGAAGGTCGCCAGTTTCAGTATGTGGGGCAGCATCCCGACGGAATAGAAGACGCCGCCGAGGAACGTCAGCGGTTGTATCACGACGCTGGTCAGGAAGGATATGTGTTCTATCCGGGTGGCGAGCGCCCCGACCATCGTGCCGATTGAAGAGAACGCGAATGCCGCGAGAATCCCAATCAAGATGAGCAGCAGCGGGCTCTCGACGCGGATACCGACGAACGGGATGCCAACCAGGAAAGTACAGGTCCCCATCACCACGCCCCTGAGCGTCCCACCGAGGGAGTAGGCCAGCGCGATCTGCAAATCGCTCATCGGGCTGATGAGCACCTCATCTATGTAGCGCTCGCGCTTGGCGTCGAAGACCGACCACGAGGAGTTCATCTGCGAGTTGGTGACCAGGCTCATAAGGGCTATGCCTGGCAGAATATACTCAAGGTATGGGATGCCTTCTATCTCCTTGATGCGCGTGCCGAGCGCGATGCCGAACACGACCAGGTAGAGGAGGGACGTCAGTATCTGTGGAACGATGGTCTGCATCCAGACGCGGGTGAAGCGCAGTATCTCGCGCGAGAGGAGGGTTCGGAAGGTCCTGTCAGTGAGCAGCATGCCCGATCACCTTCATGTATACCTCCTCGACGTTGCCCGCCCCGTATCGCTCCTTCAATTCATCGCTACTACCCTGATCCACGATCCTGCCCCCGTCTATCAGCGCGATCTCATCACACAGCGCCTCGGCTTCTTCGAGATAATGCGTGGTCAGCAAAATAGTCATGCCGCCCCGGTTCAGCTCCCTGACGAAGCCCCACAGGCTGTAGCGCAACTCCACGTCCACACCGGCCGTCGGCTCGTCAAGAAAGAGCACAGCCGGGTCGTGCATGAGGGCGCGGGCAAACATTACCCGCCGCTTCATGCCGCCGGAGAGCGTGTTGGTCCGCTGGTCCCGCTTCTCCGTGAGTTCGAAACGCGCCATCAGCTCTTCGGCCCGTACCTTCGCCTTGTTCTTCGGGACGCCGTAGTATCCGGCGTGGAAGATCAAGACTTCACGAACCGTGAGGAACTTGTCGAGGTTGATCTCCTGCGGAGAAACCCCGATCATGCGCCGAGCCTCCCGAAACTCCCTGAAGGCGTCCTTCCCATAAACCTCGACGGTCCCTGAATCAGGCCGCGCCAGGCTTACAACGCTGTTTATGAGCGTAGTCTTGCCAGCCCCGTTCGGCCCGAGCAGCCCGACGAACTTCCCGGCCTCGACCTCCAGGGAAACCCCGTCGAGCGCCGAGACTCCATTGGAGTACGTCTTCCTGAGATCGTCTATCTTGAGGGCAGGTACACCGTTTGCGGGGGGGCTGCTCACCGGAGCACCTCCACAGCCGCGCGTTCCCCCGAGAGCATCGCGCCGTTTATAGATGAATCCTCCGTGTACTCGCCCGCCAGCACGAGCCCAGGCGTGGAGGTCCGGTTCCGCGGGAGCCCACCGTGTACGCCGGGCGGCTGGGCGAACTGGGCGAACTGGATGCGGTAGGCGGCGAGCGGTCTGAGATCCGCATCCGGGTACCAGCGCGTTATGTCCTTGATGCCGCGCCGGAACAGGCTCTCGTCCGGCGCATCCATCACGCCGAGCGCGACTGCGCACACCAGGCTCTCGCCAGGTGGGGCGTAGCTTTCGGAGATGTTGCTGATCTCCACCACGTTGTTGAGGAATCCTCTCTCGTCGCCGTTGAGCAGTATCTTCTTGCCTGTCCCGAGCCCGCCTGATGCGTAGTACAGGCAGGTTTGCCCGACCGATTCTTCTGGCGCCGGTACACCGGCGAGCCGGTTCGCGGCCAGGGCGTCGGCCGCGAGAACCACGGCGTCAGCCTCGTGCTCCGTTCCGGCGGCCCGCGCGCCCGTTACCCGCTCCCCATCCCGGAGCAACTCCTCGACCGGGCTATTCAGGCAGATGGCGTCTTCGGGCAAGCGGGACGCGAGTTGCTTCGGGATCTCACCGATCCCCTGCGCCGGTACCACAGTATCGCCGCCGGAGAGCATCCTGAAGGTGAATCGCAACACGCGGGATGATGTTCCCAGCTCGCGGTCGAGGAAGATGCCGCCGTAGAACGGCCTGAAGAAGCGGTCGAGTATCCTCTCCGAGAACCCGAATCCTCTCAAATACTCCAGGCTGCTAACGTCCGCGTAGTCATCCCCTGCAAACTCGCCAGCGGACTCTGTGCCGTCCCGCTTCGCGTCCGCAACGAGCCTGAGGGTGCGGAGTTTGTCCCCCGTGGTGGCAGCGTCCGAGAAGAGCGAGGCCGCGAGCGAACCGGGATCCCGCCTCGGGTCGGAGAGCACGCTCCGCTCACGGCCGCGGTGCACCACCGCGCCGGGATCGAAGGCCCGAAGGTCTAGCGACGCGTGATCCAGATGCCGCCTGGCGGCCGGATATGCCGTGAAGTACACCTGGAAACCCCTGTCGAGCAAGAACCCATCCCGCTCGTCAGTGCGCACCCTGCCCCCGACGCCGTCTGACGCCTCGAACACGGAAACGTCGTTCCCACGCTCAGCCAATACTTTTGCACAGGTGAGGCCGGCAAGGCCGGCCCCGATGACGATCACTCTCATACGTCGGAAGAGTTTAGCGCATGAAAGCGCGGAAAAATAATTCCCTCATCCAGAAACCGGACAAGAGTCCACAATCTACGGTTCGTTATCGAACTCCAGCCGCACCCTGTACTCCCCATCTAGCATCAGCGCGGCGGAGAAAGGTTTGCCCGCTTTGCTCTTGAAACCCTTCAACTGGCCGGTTCTTCCCTTCGCCAGAAGCTGCTTCGCCTGGGCCTCGCTCACACGCTTGCCCGAGACAGTCTTCCAGATGGCGAACTTGCACCCGCTCTCCCTCCACGCCGAGCACCCGAAAGCCTTCTGCGTCCCCACCACGGGCGAGCCGCATTTCGGGCAATCTCCGAGCGACTCGCCGGAGGGTTTGTCTACAGATGCGCCACCGGAACCGTTCGCGCGCCGGGATTTTGCGCCGCGCTTGCCATTGCGCTTTGCGGGGGCTGCGACCCGCTCGCCTTCTTTGGAGCGGGCCTCATCGACCAGCTTGCGGACAAAATCTCCGATGTCGGACATGAAATCGGAGCGGGTCTCGGAGCCGTGCTCCATCTTCGCCAGGCGTTCCTCCCAGCGGGCCGTGAGTTCGGGGGAGGAGATGCGGCTGTCGCCGAGAAGCTGGATCAAAGCCCGCCCTTTCTCTGTCGGCACCAGAATCTTCTTCTCCCGCTCCAGATATCCGACCGAGATCAAACGTTCTATCGTCGCCGCCCGCGTGGCAGGCGTCCCCAGCCCCGAGTCCTTCATGGCCTGCCGCAATTCCTCGTCCTCCACGAACTTCCCGGCCGTCTCCATCGCCCCGAGCAGCGCGGACTCCGAGTAGCGCGGCGGCGGCTTGGTCTCCCCCTCCTTGACAGCGACCTTCGCCACCGCCCACTCCTGCCCGACCTCGATGGGCGGCAACACCGGCGGCTCCTTCTCCCTCCGGCCACCGACCCCGTCCGGGTACAGCGCCCGCCATCCCGCATCCAGAACGACCCTGCCCCGGCTCAGGAAAGTCTCGTCTCGAACCTCGGTCACCACCGTCGTGTTCTCGAAGCGGGCATCAGGGAAGAACACGGCAAGGAACCGCCGCGACACGAGATCGTAGACCTTCTCTTCGTCCGGCGGCAGGTTGCCGGACGATTTCTTGTTGGTCGGGATGATGGCGTGATGATCCGTGACCTTCGCATCGTCCACTATGCGCCTGCTTATGGGGAGTTTGCCAGCTTCGAGCAGCTTCTCCCCGAACGGCGCAAGCTCGGGGAGCGCGCCCGCCGCCTCGACACGTTTCTTCAAACCGCCGACCATGTCTTTCGAGAGATAGCGGCTGGACGTTCGGGGATAGGTGATGAGTTTGCGCTCCTCGTAAAGCGCCTGGGCGGCTTTGAGCGTGCGATCCGCCGTGAAGCCGTATCTGGCGTTGGCGTTGCGCTGAAGTTCCGTCAGGTCGTAGAGTAGCGGCGGTTTCTCCGAGGCGTTCTTCTTCTGCGCCTTCGTGACCGTGCCCGTGCCGCCGCGCACCTTCTCCGCTATCGCTTCGGCCGCCTCTTTTTCCTTCAGGCGGTTCTCTTTTTTCCTGAACCAGACGCCGTCGTAGGTATTCTCTTCGCGGGCGAAACGAGCGTATACCGTCCAGAATTTCTCTGGTTTGAAGTCCTCGATCTCCCGCTCCCGATCAACCAGCAACTTCAGAGTCGGGGTCTGGACGCGGCCGACGGAGAGGACGTTGCCTGGCCTTCCGAAGCGGACTGAGTAGGCGCGGGTGGCGTTCATGCCCACGATCCAATCCGCCTCCCCGCGACTCCTCGCCGCGTCTTCGAGGGGCTTCATGTCGCGGCCGTCGCGCAAAGCCGTGAAGCCGTCGCTGATAGCGTCGGGGGTGAGGGAGGAGATCCAGAGCCGGCGCACCGGCTTCCTGCACCCCGATAGGCCGTAGAGGTAGGCGAAGATGAGCTCCCCTTCCCGCCCGGCGTCGCAGGCGTTCACCACCTCGGTCACGGACGGGTCGCGCATCAAACCCTTCACCACCGAGAACTGGTCCCGGGTCTTCGCGTTCACCCGCACCTTGAACCTATCGGGCAAGATGGGCAGTGTCTCCAGCCGCCACTTCTTGTACTCATCACCATAGGCGTCCGGCGGCGCCAGCCCCGCCAGGTGCCCGAGCGCCCACGTCACCGTCCAGCCGTTCCCGGCCAGTGATCCCTTGCCTTTGCGGTGCTTGCCGAGCGAGTTCGCGATGTCCCGCCCGACCGACGGCTTCTCCGCGACGATGAGCCTCATACGAGAAGTATACGGGAAGCGCCGGGAACCTCAGCCCCGATCCACGAAACTCTGCGGGAGAACTCCTTTTCTGTACGGAGCCGGTCCAAGCCGACGATCCACTGTTCGCTGATTTTGACGATTGAGACGCCCGTTACGATGCAACGATTTATCAATGGACTAAACCACTGTTTTCCGAGAACGCGGAAAAGGGAACCCGGCTCACTCAGAACACCAAACTTCTCTCTGGCTCGACGCCGACTTAGCCATGAATAGAGAGATTTAGAGGCATCTCTAACTCGATACCACTGACGAGACAAAGCATATCCTGTGCAACCCTCACAGATTGCAGAGCGGCTTCACGAGACACGGGCACAATCCTATGGACCCAGTCGTTCCTCGCCTTCCTGCTCTCGGTCAGGCGGCGATAGATATCGTGTGGAAGTTGCCCTGTCAGAGACAGTATCTCGCTGACGACAGCCGCACTGAAGTTGCGAGAGTCTCCGAGAGCCTCTTTACGCTTCTTCGTTATGAACGGCGTTAGCATGCCCTCTATCTCTCTCTCACGGTTTTCTTCGATATAACGTTGCCAGATTGTTTGAAGCAGGCGTTCGCAGAGCGTCCACTCGACTACCAAACATAGAGCATAGTTGTGCTCTTGATAGGAGCCGCAGCCTCTCGCGAGCAGATCGACCATATCGAGCATGTCTTCGGAGTCGTGGTCGACGATGGCGTTTAACAGACGAAAAGACTCTTGCAGTGTCTCCAGCTTCACAGCAAGACTGCGGAACTGCAGCCTCCAGTCAAAGCTGGGTGGCAGGTTAGGTGTGTAAGTAGAGGTGAAGCGAGACATCGTCAGTGCCGACAACCGCGTATCGCTCCCTGTTCCTCCCCAAGATTCCTCAAATGAACTGATCGAGATCATTTCGGAGGGTGTGACAATCATCATGCGGTTCGAGAAGTTTTGCACCTTAGCTATCGCAGTATGCAGACAAGCCAGATGTGCGTTCATTAGCGTAGCACGCTGGAGGGCTACAGACGCCGAAGCATCGAAGTCTGGCTCAGCGTCGATGTGCAGAGGACGTCCTGGCTCCCACTCTGAAAAGTCGAAGATAAACATACCCTCACGCAGTACCCTAACTCGTAGGCCAGCAGCGAGTATTTCTCTATAAACCTCATCGGCTAACACGCTCACATCTGCATCTTGATCTTCGAGTGAAGGGGCCTGTATCCAAGCTGGTGCAGAGTCCACCCACAAGCCAGGCCAGTGATAGTACGCCGACGCAGGGCTGTTCATGCTAGGTACCGCCCATTAGTTGCGTTGCGAAACCGGCACGAGGGTGATGATAACCTACTGATAATGGCTCGTGGTTCCGTCGGCATGCGGGCTCAGGACTCTTCGAGCTCGCCTACGAGCACCGGTTTGGCTGAGTCCATGCGCGGCTCTTCGGGGAACTCTTCCAGGGTGATGCCGACCTGCCCGTAGTTGCCCGCCTCTTCCGGGACGCTCATGTAGAGCGTTACCCTGCCTTCTTCGTCTATCTTGAAGGTGCCCGCGCTGACGCGCCCGCCCTCTTCCCCGAACCACAGCTCGTAGTATTCGTTCTTCTTGCACTCGGGCAGATTCCAGACCTCCAGCGTCGCCCGGGCGTTAGGGTCTTCCTCCTGCACCCGCAGTTCTCCTCCTCCTTGGGGCGCGTATTCTGTCGGCTCCAGGGTGGCTGACGCCATCGCGTCGCGGCCGAGCAGGCCGGATGAGGAGAAGATCGCCACGAGGGACAGTGCGATCAGGGCGGCTGCGGCTGCAAAGATCGGTGCCCTGCGCCTGTCCCTGGGCCTTTCCCAGCCTGGCAAACCGGACATGACGCTGGCTTTGATCTCGGGCGGCGGGTTCTCGTGGATTCCAGCCAGCTCCGAGATGCGTTCGTGCATGGTCCTCAGATCCTGCTCTTCCGCGCGGCATGCGTCGCACTGTCCCAGGTGTTCTTCGACTTCCCATTCTTCCCCGGGATCCAGTGAACCGAGCACGTACGGGCCGAGAAGATCCCGCGCCTTCAGATGTTCGCGCTCATCCATCCGCTGGCTCCCCTGGTGACATGTTCTTGCGCAGGGAGCGGAGCGCGGCGGTAGTCCGGCTCTTGATGGTTCCGAGTGGGATGCCCGTGCGGCTGGAGATCTCACGCTGGGTCAGCCCTTCCATGTACGCCAGAACTAATACCTCGCGGTGAACTGGCGAGAGGCGGGAGAGCGCGGCTGCCACATCGAAGCTGCGTGCGATCCCACCGGTCGAATCCTCCTCGCCTGGTTCGAAGCCCTGTTTCAGGCGATCTTCACCGACCATTCTCACACGGGCGCGGCGACGACGGATGAGGTCCGTGGCCCGGTTGCGGGTGATGCGGAAGATCCAGGTCGCAAAGCTAGCTTTCTCCGGATCAAAGGCCGCAGCGCTTCGCCACACGGAGAGGAACACGTCCTGAACGAGGTCCTCCGCCGCTCCCCGATCTCCGAGGTAGCGTAGCCCCGCGCCGTGCACCAGGCCAGCGTAACGATCATAGAGGTCAGAGAGCGCGTCCTCGTCGCCTGAAGCCACCCGCCGCACCACTACCTCGTCCTCGATGCCCTTCATCCCGAGCCCTCCGCAGCCGACGCCCCCAATCATAGCCGGTTCCTGCCCAGGCCGGGAGATCCCACTTACAGGCGCGGGACACGCAAGGCTGTTCTTAATCACCATTCTCATACGCAGTTTTATACGCCTGCCCGAACCGCCTGGATTACCGAATCGCCGGAACGCCGTTCATCAGTTGTTCCGTGGGTAAAATGATGGCGTTTACGAGAGAGGAGGCGTGCATTTTATGGAACCGGATCTCCCACAGCCCGAACTCAGGGCCGTCGCGCGCCGCCCGGCGAAGGGTTCCCTGAAACATTTCTTCGGCGACCTTCGGAGCCTGCTGCGGTTCCAGACGCTCAAGGCTACCGTGCAGGAGTTCATGCGCGACGACGCGTTGGGGCTCGCGGCGCAACTCGCTTACTACCTGGTACTGTCCCTCTTCCCGTTCATCCTCGTCCTGTTCTCGCTCCTTGGCACCTTCGGCAGCGAGCAACTCGCCTCGGACCTGCTGGAGTATTTCCAGCGGATCATGCCAGTCCAGGTCTTCGACCTCATACAGACGTACATGAAGCCCATCCTCAGCGGCAAGCAGGAAGCGCCTGGGCTATTGTCGTTCGGGGTTCTGTTCACGATCTGGTCCGCCTCGGGCGCGTTCTCAGCCCTGATAAACGCCCTCAACCGCGCCTACGACGTGCAGGAGACGCGCCCTTTCTGGAAAGTGAAGGGCATCGCCATCCTGATGACGATAGGGCTCTCGGCGATCATCCTCATCGGCGTACTGTTGCTAGTCGCCGGGGAGCCGATAGGCAAGACCATCGCCGACATCTTCGGTCTCGGCTCGGTTTTCGTGTTCGTGTGGGAGATAGTGCGCTGGCCGATAGCGTTGCTTTTCATGGTGCTTACGGTAGCCCTGCTCTTCTACTTCGCCCCGGACATCGGACAGCCGTTCCGTTGGATCACACCGGGAGGTATTATCGGCGTCCTGCTATGGGTGCTGGCGAGCGTCGCTTTCAGCCTCTACGTCAACAACTTCGGTTCGTATAACAAGACGTACGGCTCCATAGGCGTGGTCATCGTGCTGCTTCTGTACCTGTACATAGCGTCCCTCACCATTCTCTTTGGGGCGACGCTGAACGCCACGCTGGTAAGGATGAAAGAGGAGATCTCAGGCCAGCAAATCCTCAAAGCCGAATCCGCAGGCGAAAAACCCGACATCCTGGACGACGAGTCCGTCGAGGAGATCAAAGACGACGAGAGCTAGCCGCAAGCGATCCTGTAAGCGTCACAGGTCGTTTGATATACTTCCGCGCGGAGGAGTGGCCGAGTGGTTGAAGGCGGCACCCTGCTAAGGTGTTATACCTCTTTAACGGGGTATCGAGGGTTCGAATCCCTCCTCCTCCGCCCTCAGAAGAGTTCATTCCCCCGCACAATAATCCCGATGCACGAAAAAAGGGACCGGGTTTCCGGTCCCTTTCACTTTGCCTGAATGAAGGGGGATGGACAGCCCTCGGCGCCTTCGCGCAGGCCCGGGGCTTTTACTGTGCATCCCCCTTCATAGGCTGTAGTTGCCGCTACCTACATCATGCCGCGCAGCTCTGCAACCATGTCAAGGCCCTGCTGCTTGCACAGGTCCTTCGGGCGCATGATCGCCTGCTCGTCCAGCAGGTTGCGGGTACGGGCCTCCTTCTCCAGGTGACGCTCGATAACGTCTATGGCCTGATCCACGTCCTCGCGAGTGACCTCTTTGGTCTTCTCGTGCGTGATGGTGATCGTCATTTCTTCACCTCCTTCCGTTGGCGGTATCGGGCGGAGTTTGTAACATTTGATCCGCCCAACCTGGCTTCAGAATACGGGCCAACCTGCTCTCTGTCAAGACGAATTTTGGCTTTTCGGACAGGCCCAAGGGCCAGAGATTTCGCACATAGATGCGCCCCGTTTACACCCTTCGATGAAGGCCCCGTCCACCAGCCGGGGCACTGCGGGCACGGTATCTTCGGCAAGACAGAAGCCAATATCCCTCTCGTACCCGAGACGCCGAAGACGCCGCGCCGCGCTGTTGCCCCGCAAACGTTCCACAGGGCGCGAGAGGTACGCGTCCATGACGCGTCGGGCGCGTTCGTCGGGCCGGGCGCCTCGTTCTTCGAGGCGATGCAGGACCGCCCCTGCTGCGGCCTCGTCCTCGGAGGAGCGACGTCCCTCCCATCCGCAGCCGATCACCGTTACTAGCTCGATGCCCTCATCGTGGATCGCATCGGCAAGCGCAGTGGCGTTCACGAAGGAGCCGACGAAGATGACGGGCGCGCCTGCCGCAGCTTCGATCACGCGTGTTCCGTTAGTAGTGGAGAGCGCGATGGTTGAGCCTGGAGGAATGTTCGCTTCGAATACCTCCGTGGGCGAATTGCCGAAGTCGAAGCCAGCGACCTTCACGCTCCCCCGCTCTCCGAGGCGGTAGTCAGACGTTGCGGACGCGGCGTCTTCGATGGAGGCAACTGGCACGACGCGGGCACCTTTGGATACCAGGACCGAGATCGTGGCGCTCGCCCGGAAGGCGTCAACGACGACTATCGCGGAGCCGGCGCGGGCCGCTGCCCGCGCGCCTGTCGCCCCGCCAGCGTAGGCGGCGAACTTGCTGCTTGTCGCCATCCGGCGGATTATATGTAGCGAGGGCCGCCGTGTGATAACGCTGCGGGGTTATGCTCCGTCGCGTCCCAGGCCGGCTTCACGGGCGCGGACTATGGCCTGGGAGCGGTCGGCGACCTGGAGTTTGAGGAAGACGTTGGAGACGTGGTTGCGAACGGTCTTGGCGCTGAGGTAGAGGCGGCGCGCGATCTCCTGGTTGCTCATACCGTGGGCGATCAGGTCCAGAATCTCCGCCTCCCGGGAGGTGAGCTCCGGGAACGCCTCGGAGGGAGGGGCGGACTTTGGGGAGGAGAAGAAACCCATGATCCTGCTGGCCACCTCCGGCCCGAAGTGGGCCTCTCCCCGAACGGCCGCGCCCACCACCTCGAGCACCTCTTCACCGTCGGCGCCCTTGAGAACGTATCCACGGGCCCCGGCCCGCATCGCGGCGAACACCGAGTCGTCGTCCCCAAGCATGGTAACCACGACCACTGCCACGTTGGGGCTTGCGCCGGCTATCCTGCGGGTGGCCTCTATGCCGTTCATACCTGGCATCTGGAGGTCCATGAGCGCGACGTCGGGATGAAGTTCTTCGGCCAGCCGCACGGCCTCTTCGCCGCTTGAAGCCTCGCCCACGACCTCGTAGCCTGGCGTCGAGGTGAACATGGCGCGCATCCCGTACCGGAAGAGCGCGTGATCGTCCACTATCAAAACGCGGGTGTCTCCGGCCTTCGCCGCTTCCGGCAAATCTACTCCTCCTTTTCCGGCAGCGGCAGACAGGCTGCCACGCGCGTGCCGCCGGTGGAGACTGTTTCGATTGATAGCGTTCCACCCAGCTCCCCGGCGCGCTCGCGCATCGAGGAGAGGCCCACCCCGGCGCACCGATCCGCCGGAATCCCCACGCCGTCGTCCTCGACTTCCAGGCTCAGGACGTTCGTTTGTTCGTCAGGCGATATTCGGATGGTGCAGTTGCGCGCCCCGGCGTGGCGGGAGACGTTGGTGATGGCTTCCTGGACGATGCGGTAGCAGGCCACCTCCACGGCGGCTGGCAGCGGCGGCAGGCCATCTTCCTCTGGCGCCTCCACGCGGAAGACCGGCCCGTTTGCGTGCCTGGCTGACCCGGACGCGTCGCCGGAGAGCGAGCCGTGCCTGGCGGCAAGCTGGCGGATGGCGGCCACCAACCCCAGGTCATCGAGGGCGGGAGGCCGCAACCCGTGGACCAGCCGCCTCACGTCCATCACGGCGTCGCGGGTCCTGGACTTGAGTTCGGAGAGCAGCATATCGGCGGTCTCTGGATCACTTGCGAGCGAGCTTCGGGCGGCGTCGAGGCCCAGGGTCAGGCCGCCGAGCGTGGGTCCTAGCCCATCGTGCAGGTCGCGCCGGAGCCTGCGGCGCTCTTCTTCCCGCGCCGTCACCAGCCGCTCACGCGAGCGACGGAGGTCGGCGGTGAGGCGCGCGGCGTGGGCGGCGGCGCCAGCCTGCCGCGCCAGGTCCTCAAGGAGCTTGAGGTCCGTTGATGAAAACGCCTCGCCTGGCGGGCGGGGAGCGACGATCAGACGCCCCACCTCTTCCGAGTGATGCACGAGCGGCAGCACGATGGGCTCTCCTTCGGGGCTCCCGATCTCAGCCGCCGTCACGAAGCGTTCATCTTCTTTCAGGGCGATGGCGGAGTAGGGTACTTTCAACGCCTGGGCCACCGTCTCCACGACGTTCTCCAGCGCCACCTCGGGGGCGAGCGCGGTCTCCAGGCGCTCGCCCAGGCGGGAGAGGACGGCGTAAGGATCGTCGCGCTCGCCGTACATCATGCGGTTGACGGTCCTTTGCAGCCTGCCGCGGACAGGGGTGAAGAGGACCGCGATCAGGCCGGTCGCCAACACCGGGATCAGCAGCCCACCCTCCGCGCTCGTCTGGAGCAGCGTGCTCAAGACCCCGACCACGAGCGCGTAGGAACCGACTACTATTGCGGTCAGGGTTCCGTAGACGAGGGTGCGGTTGACGATCAAGTCAATATCCCAGAGGTGGTGGCGCAGGATGGCGATGCCGGCTGTAACAGGAAGCATCAGGAACCCGAAGACGCCAGCGGTCCAGGCGATGCCGTTTATCGTGCCATCCTGAGTCCAGAACGCCACGAGGAAACCGGCCGGCGAGATCACCGCGGCTGTGGCGAACCATGCGATCTGACGCCGCTCCTGGCCGCGAGCCCGCTTCAGGCGGAGCATCAAAGAGATCGCGGAGACCGCGAAAGCGCCGAGGCCCATCCATCCCCCGACTACGCTGCACGTGTCCCACCAGCGGTAGACTGGAACACCGCCGATGCTCCAGACGCCGAATGGATTGTCCACGCTGGCCTGGATGTACAGCGGTCCTGGCTTCAGCGCGTCGCCAGCGGCCAGAAGCGCGCCCCCGGCGACGGATACCCAGGCCACGAGCCGCCACCATCGGGACAGCAATCGTCCCTCCGGGAACAGGAGGAACAGGAGCGCCCCGACCGGCATTATCACGGGAAAGGCTATCCACTGGGAGAGCCAGGCCATCGTCTCGACGCCCGGCAGTTCCACAGAGTAGGTAGACAGCGCGTACGTCGCGTACGAGTCGGCGAAGATCTGAGCCGATAAAGACAGGCTCGCGAGGCAGAAGAGCCAGCCGATGGGATTTCCGGGACGGCGCGCTGCCACGAAAGCGCCGACCGTCGGGAACATCAGCGTCAGCGCGCTGAAGACGAACGTCATGTACGGACCGTCGCCGTCGAGGTTAGGATTATCGAGCAAGGACAGCGCGTAGCCCAGGCTGAGCAAAGTCAAACACAGTCCCCACACCGACCACGCGAGCCGCGCTGCGCCGCGAGCGCCGATCCCTAGCAGGAATCGCGGCGTGGCGCGTTCCGAGCCCCGGCTCTCGGAGGAATCGTGCGCGATGGGATGTGTCGTCATTGCCGGTCCCGGCTCCTCAGCGCAATCCTTGCAACACGAGTAATGATCTCATCCCAGACCGCTGGGCGCATCCCCGGCTGCGTTCTCTCCACGGTCACGAGATCCCCTCGCTCCGGCGCCCCAGAGGGCGCGACCCAGCATCATCCAGCCCGCGCCCAGCATCCCCGCCGCGAGCAGAGACGGCGCGAAGGGCGCGAAGCCGAAAATGGTTGGGCTATTGGCGACCGGCAAGAACAACGTCCATCCTACGGCCAGCGGCCACACGCTCCAGGCTGGCAACACCTTTGCTCGCGGCAACGCGAAACCGAGCAGCACCACGCCGGCCGTGAGGCCCACGTACCCCAGGGCAAACAACCTCGTTCCGAACTCCGTAAGCCAAAGACCCTCGGCCAGGTTGCCGGCGGAGAACACCGTCGCGCCGATGGAGGACAGGACGTAGCCTGCCACCCCCAGTCTGCCACTCCGTCCCGCGTCCCGCACCATCGCTCCGGCCAGCGCGGGCAGGGTCGCCAACCCCGCCAGGCCGAGCGTTACGTGGCCGTCCAGGTTGCCCATCACCGGCGGCAGTAGCTCCGCCATTCCAGCGTAGCCAACGAAGTACAGCAGACCGGCCACGACGCTACTAGATCCGCTCCATCGAATCGGAGCCGGGGGCTTCATGTCTCAACTTCCATGCTTTCCGCTGGCGCCGGCCGCCGAGCCGCGTCTCTCCCGCCGGACCAGAGTGCGAAACCCAACAGCACCCAGCCGGTCCCGAGCGTCACCGCCATGACCAGGGAGAAGGCCAAGTCTGCCGACAAGAGTCCGGTGGAGTCGGCGAGGATGCCGCTCAGGATGCCGGCCGGAAACCAGATCATGAGCAACGCTGCTCCCGGGCGCGGCAGCATTCCCGCTTTCAGGGTGGCTAAACCAAACACTGCGGACCCACCAGCGAGGGTGAGCGCCCCGAGCAGAAAAACGGTCCAGGAAACTTCCCTGCCGTTGCCCTCGGCATAGGGCTGATCTGTGAACAGCCAGAACTCTCCCACGGCGCCAACGAACATGAGGGCGAACCCGGCGAAAGTCAGGCCGAAGCCTAACCTCCCCGGCCACCCGTAGCGCCTCTCCTGCGAAGCGTGAAGCCCCACCGATCCCACCATCAGGAAGGGCAGCGAGAGCGCGAGCAGCCGATTGTAGAATTCGTAGTTCTCGTACAAGTAGGATCCAGGCTCCCCCCACTGAACGAACATCAGCTTGACCGAACACATCGCCCACACTACGCCACCCAGGATTGCCGCCAGACCGCTCATACGGATCACGACTTTACCTCCTGGACTGTGAGGACCGCATCTTGCGCCGTCTCGCGCCTATCCGAGAAGAGCACGTATCCCGTCAGCAGCCAGCCGAGGGCGAAGAGCGTCCTGGGGACCAGGAAAAATAGTGGTCCGTCTCCCGCGCCGGAGAGGAAGAACCAGGCGAAGCCCGCCAGACCGGTGAGGAGCGGGACGAACCCCCAGTAGCGGGGCAACATACCTCTAAGCACGGCAGCGACGCCGAAAAGGAGCGCCCCGATCGTCAGGGCGAGGGCACCCAACACGACCATCAGGAACAGATCCACCCCGACCGCGAGGGACATGAAGGAGAACAGATGCCCGACGGCCAGCATCACTATGCCCACGAAGGATATTCCGAGGCCGGTATTCCCGAGCCTGCCTGAGATCGGCGCGTAGCGGACGTATAGCGCCGCGAGGCCCACGAGCCACGCCGCGAAGCCCACGAGCATGAAGTACACGAGGAGCGAGTCGTCGGGGTCAACGTATCCCCTGGCTTTGGTCATGGAGAATATGAGGGCGCCCAGCATCAGCGCCAGCCCGCCCACCCGGGTCCAACTCGACATCTGCATGGCTTGCCTCCTCGTTCTCGCGACTTTCATTCGACCGGCTCGGGGTCTTGGGGAGTCGCGCCGCGCGGCCAGCGGACGGCACCGGCCAGCAACATCGTGCCCACCACCAGCGACACCACTGCCGTGAGTAGGATGATCGCCTCCTCGCGGACATAATCCGGTCCCAGTCCACCGACAATGGCCTGCGCGACGGTCACGAGCCCCACGACGACGCCCTGGAGGATCATGAACGCGGCAACGAACAAGACCGGAGACAGCACTATGCCGGCAATCCGTGACATCGGCTCGCCGCCCATCGTCAGCCGCAATCCGGCGCCGGTGGAGCCGATCAAGATGAGGGCGAGACCGAGGGTGAAGAAGGCGCCCGCAGCGCCGGTGGCCGTCACCCGACCGTCGGTTGCGACGACGACGGAGAGCTTCGCGAGCCAGGCGATGCCCCCGAGGAAGAGAGCCGTTCCCGCGACAGCGATCCAGATCCGGCCCCACTTCGGAATCAATATGGAGGACCCTCCTTTCCGCCGATGTTGCCGGGGCGGATCGCTAACCCCCCCGGCAAGACGTTTACTTGGCCTGGATCACGCCGCACGCTATGCGGGCGCCGCTGTTGCCGGTCGGGTCTGTCATCTGGTCATCTTCGCTTGCGTGGATGATGAGCGCGGACCCATCGGCGTCGAACAGGGACTTCGGGCCTTCGAGCAGACTGATGCGGTCGTTATCAGCGTTCAGGATGCCGAGGCCGTTCTCGCGCACCTCCAGGTTCGGCAGGTCTCCACCGTGCGCGCCGGCCGGGTTTTCGAGCCCATGCTGCTTCATCTCGGGGTTGAAGTGTCCCCCGGCGGTGGTGAAGGCTGCGGGATCGCACAGCCCGACGGCGTGTATGTGGATGCCGTGTTTGCCGGGCGTGAGGCCCCTCGTCCAGGCGAAGATCCTGACCTCTTCCTGTCTCTGGGTCAGCATAGCCGCCCCGATCGCATCCCCTTCGGCGTTCACGATCCGCGCGAAGGCGAACTTCGTGCCGGTCTGTTCCGCGATGGCCGAAGGCGAAACCATAAGCAACGCCACAATCCCCGCCATCAGGGCCATGATCGCCGCCGCGATAACCGCCAGAACCTTTCGTCTATTCGTCATGTTGATCAACTCCATCTTTCTGCTCCTTTCCTTGGCCGGGATTTCTGGTCATTGCACCCGCGCCGTGCGTACGGCGCGTTCATTTCCTGAGGCCCAGATGGCGACTCCGAGCACGACCCAACCTCCTCCCGACAACGCCCACACGGTCACCCCGGCGACGTTCCAGGGCGGCAGAGCGAGCGCCAGAATGCTCATGAAACCCATGACGAGCGGAAGAGCCTTCGCGCGTCCCAGCGTCCCTGACTCGATGATCGAACCGCCCAGGATCATCAGTCCCAGACCCAGAGGCAGCAACCCGATCATGATGCCCCACAGGAGATCTGAAAGCGTCCCTAGCGTCCAGAGGCCGAAGGAAAGGCTAATTCCCATCAGGCCGAGAGCCCCCATCAAGAACCCGGCGAGGAAAACCCGTCCCCTCTGCCCCGCCCGTCTCACGTCGAGCGCGTACAGTCCCGCCAGGCCGACCAGCAACAGCAGCGGCACGACGAAGAACATGTAGTCGGTGATGTCCCTGGCGTACGTGGTAACGTCATTCATCTCGTACAGCACTTTGGCGATCCACAGCGCCCCGCCCAGAACAGCCGCCAGTCCGCTCCACCGGATGAGGCTGGATGTTTGCATGGCCTTCTCTTCTTTCACGCCGGTCAACTTACGGACAGCCTAAGAGGCCCGGTGTCCCGGCATCATGGGAGCGGAGTCCCGATCCGGCCGGGAAGATCCCGTCCCAGTTCGTCCCGGACATACTTGAGAGAAAGGCAACAGCGTCGGGCGGTACAATGTACTAAACATCTGTAGCGGACTTTTGGTAATAGATACAGGTCAGGGGTAGAACATGAAGTATCGCAACATCGCGGGCACGGACATAGGCGTCTCCGAAGTCGGCTTCGGACTATGGACGGTCTCCACTGGTTGGTGGGGCGAAGTGGACGAGAAGAAATCCGTCAACCTTCTGAGACAGGCGTACGAGAAGGGCATCAACTACTTCGACACCGCAGACACATATGGTTCGGGTCTCGGGGAGACGATCCTGCGCGACGCTTTCGGGCACATGCGGGACGAGGTCGTGATCTCGACGAAGATCGGCTACGATTTCTACAATCACACAGCCCGCCGGGGCCAGCAGGAACGCCCGCAGGACTGGTCCGAGGACTTCATCCGCTTCGCCCTTGATGAGAGCCTGAAGCGCCTCGGCACAGACTATATAGATTTCCTCCAGCTCCACAACACCAAGATGGACGCCGTCGAAGACGACGCTCTCTTCGCGCTAATGGACGAGTTCGAGGCGGAGGGCAAGGTGCGGGCCTACGGCGTCGCCCTTGGGCCGAAGATCGGGTGGCTCGAAGAGGGCGTGCAGGCTATGCGCGAGCGGGGAATAAGCGGCGTGCAGATGATCTACAACCTCCTTGAACAGGACCCCGGACGCGGCCTGATCGAAGCCGCCGGGGAGACGGATACCAGCCTGATCGTACGGGTTCCCCACTCATCCGGGATGCTCGAAGGCCACTACGACGAGAACACAACCTTCGGCCCGAACGACCACCGCCGCCACCGCCCGAAAGAGTGGCTCATCGACGGCCTCAAGAAGGTGGATCAGCTATCGTTCCTCACCGAATCCGGTGAACGCATGCTCGGGCAGGCAGCCCTGAAATTCTGCCTCGCGTCGCCAGAGGTGGTCTCCACCCTGCCGAACATCTACGGCGAAGAGCAGTTGGATGAATTCGCCGCCGCACTAGATACCCCGGATCTCACGGACGAGGAACTGCGCTGGATCTCGGATCTGTACGAGGGCAACTTCGGGTTAGAGGCTGCGGGCGCAAGGTCTCAGGCTTAGGCAAATACCTGATGACTGCCGCCTGAAGCCATATGCCCCTCACCCGATCGTACAATAAAAGACCATGAGCCGCCCCACAAAGCTCGTCCTGGACATCCTGCTCGGCGCTGTGGTCCCCATCCTGATCCTCGCGAAGCTGACGGACACGCTGGGGGCCGTGCCAACGTACCTGCTCGCCGCCCTGATACCCGTCGGCTGGGTCTTCGTGGACCTGTTCTTCATCACCCGCCGCCTGAACTTCATCACGGGCTTCCTCGGCCTAAACGCGATGGTGCGCGGCATACTCGCCTTCTGGTTTGTGGACGGGCTCATGTATGCGATCAAGGACACCACAGGCAGCGTGATAGTAGTCCTCGTGTTCGGGGGATCCCTGGTAGTCGGGCATCCCGTGGTGCGGGCTTTCGCCGAACAGAGCCTCGACCCGCGCACGCCAGCCCAGGAATCGTCGCTGCAAGAACTCTTCCGCGAACGTCCGGTCGCCAGGGCTATGGCGTGGGGTACGGCCCTGCTCGCCCTCGTCAACGCGTCCACGGGCGTGGTCAACTTCCTGCTCAACATCAGGATCGTCACCGCATCGTTCGGGACAGAGGCTTTCAACACCCAGGTGGCGCACGTGAACGCCATAACCCGCATAGCCCTCGGCATCCCCGAGTTCGCGGCCTGGGGTATCGCCCTGTCGCTCGTCTACTACGCCATCTACACCAAGCTGCCAAGGGCTCCCGAAGACCTCGACTTCTGGGACCGCGTCGAGTTGCGCGAAGTCCCAACCAACGAAAAGCCGAAGCTGTAAGGGCGGTTCGCGAACCGCCCCGACGACCGAAGGGAGAGACCATGACCGAGACCCGCACGCGCGAACAGCAGGCGCAGGAAGAACAACTACCGGCGCAGTACGTCAACTACGTTTTCTTTAAGCTGGATCCGCTGTGGCGCCGCCTCCCTGATGACGAGCGCGAGGCTGGCAAACGTGAGTTTCTGGCAGCCGTTGAGGAGCATTCAGTCGGTATGCTGCTGCGCTCCTTCTCCCTGATGGGCCTCCGCTCCGACGCGGACTTCATGCTGTGGAGGATCGGGCACGACCTCGACGCCTTCGAAGCCATGCAAGCGGCCCTGATGAAGACTGGCCTCGGAAGATATCTGTCCGTGACGTACTCGTATTTCGGGCTGGCGCGGCGCTCCATCTACGTCGGCGAGCAGACGCCTGGCTTCGAGAACCGACGCTACATCGTTCCGGGCGAGGGCGAGTACCTTTTCGTGTACCCGTTCGTGAAGACGAGGGAGTGGTACGGCCTCCCACTCGAAGAGCGCCAGCGCATGATGAACGAACACATGCAGATCGGGCGCAAGCACTACCCCGTCAAGAACAACACAGCCTACTGCTTCGGCATCGAAGACTACGAATTCATACTCTCCTTCGAGGCGGAATCTCCAGAGAAGTTCCAGGATCTCATGATGGAGCTGCGCGAGTCGGAGGCAAGCTCGTACACCGAACTCGACACCCCCATCTTCACCTGCCGCCGTCGCGACCTGCCCGAGGTTCTCGAAACTTTAGGCTAATTAACGAATCCTTAACTTCAATCCGTAGCGCGAGACTTTTGTACTCCGGTACAATGCACGCATCGCACCAGCCATGGCCGGAAGGTCGATCATGGGCCTTCCGGCTATCACGTAGGTTGGATTTCTTCGCCGGTGTGGACGCTGGCACTCCGCGCTGTATAATTAATCCCGACATGATTACTCGGATTAACGAACAGGTTGCAGCAGGCACGCGAAACGTGGGTCTCGTCGGGAACACACCGCTGCTGGATTTGCCCGCCATCTCGGCGGAGACGCCGGGAGTACGCATCTTCGGAAAGGCCGAATGGTACAACCCAGGCGGCTCGGTCAAGGACAGGCCGGCGCTGTGGATGATCCGGGACGGCGAGGAGTCAGGCGCGCTGACGCCCGAGAAAGTCATCCTGGATTCGACGAGCGGGAACACCGGAATCGCTTACGCCTGGATCGGGGCTGCACTCGGCTACAAGGTCAAGCTGTGCATGCCCAGGAACGCCAGCGAGGAGCGAAAGAAGATCCTGCGGGCCTACGGCGTAGAATTCGTGCTCACGGACCCAGGCGAGGGCTCCGATGGCGCTATCCGCGAGGCGCGCAAGATGTATGCTGAAGACCCGGAGAGGTATTTCTACCCTGACCAGTACAGCAACCCGGCCAACCCGCGCTCGCACTACGAGAGTACTGCGCCGGAGATCTGGGAGCAGACGAACGGTGAGATCACACACTTCGTCGCGGGTCTTGGGACGAGCGGGACGTTCGTCGGCACAGCCAGCCGCCTCAAGGAATACAACCCGGACATACGTGTGATCTCCTTCGAGCCTGACTCACCGTTCCACGGCCTGGAAGGCATGAAGCACATGGAGAGCGCCATCGTGCCTGCCATCTACGATCCCATGGTCGCCGACGAGAACAGGCGCACCCCCACGGAAGACGCCTACGCGATGGTCAAGAGCGTCGCGCGCGAAGAGGGCATCCTCATCGGAATCTCCGCCGGGGCCGCCGTGGCGACCGCAGCCAAGCTGGCGCGAGAGATAGAGTCGGGGACCATAGTGACCATCCTGTGCGACGGGGCGGACAAGTACCTATCCGAGAGTTTCTGGGAGGAGTAGCTTCTTGCCGCTCAAGATCGGGGCCGGCGACGTCGGCCACATCCACGACCATGCGAAAGAGACGTATCCCGAGGAATGCTCGGGGGTAATAGTGGGCATGGACGTCGGGGAGATGAAGATCGTGGTCGACGTGTGGCGCGCCGAGAACACTTTCGAGGAGGACGAACGCGGTCACCGCTTCCTCATAGACCCGAAGGAGTACATAGCGTTCGAGAAGCGGGCTGGCGAGCGGGACATGGACATCCTGGGGGTGTACCATTCGCACCCGGACCATCCGGCGAAGCCGTCTGACTACGACTGCGAGCATGCGTGGCCCGGCTGGTCGTATGTGATCGCCTCCGTCTCCGAAAACGGGGTCGAGGATATGCGCTCGTGGCTGCTCAAAGACGACCGCTCGGGCTACAAGGACGAGCCCATCGTAGGTTAGAAACTCAGATACGCGGAAGGAGAATCTCATGCCGAAGGTCAGAATCCCGACACCCTTGAGACAGTACACCGGGGGCAACTCCGAGGTCGAGGTCGGTGGGGAGACCGCCGGGGCGGCCCTGGATGATCTCACAGGGCAACACCCCGACCTGCGCCAGCACCTCTATACGGGCGACGGGAAGCTCCGCTCCTTCGTCAACGTGTACAAGGGCGACGAGGACATCCGTTACCTCGATGGATCCGATACGCAGGTCGCTGACGGCGACGAGCTCTCCATCATCCCCTCCATAGCTGGCGGCTCCGCCGGAAGGCGATGTAGGTAGTTTTTAGATACAGATTTTTTCTGGGCAACCACTAGCTTCAAAACCGGAAGGATTTCGAAGATGCAGACAAGAGAGCCACTAGTACCATCACCCAACGGGGAAGTCTCGCTCTCCAACGACGAAATATCCCGTTACAGCCGCCATCTCATCATGCCGGAGGTGGCGCTCGGCGGGCAGAAACAACTCAAGCAGGCGAAGGTGCTCACCGTCGGCACGGGCGGCCTCGGCAGCCCGCTCGCACTCTATCTTGCGGCGGCCGGGGTCGGGACCATCGGGATCGTTGACTTCGACGTGGTCGATGAGTCCAACTTGCAGCGTCAGATCCTGCACGGCACCTCGGACGTGGGCCGTCCGAAGGTCGAGAGCGCGAGGGATCGCATCAATGACATCAACCCGAACGTGAACGTCATAATCCACGAGGAGGCGCTCACTAGCGAGAACGCGCTCGACATCCTCAAGGACTACGACGTGATCGTGGACGGCACGGACAACTTCCCGACGCGCTACCTCGTCAACGACGCCTGCGTCATCCTCGGCAAGCCGAACGTATACGGCTCCATCTTCCGTTTCGAGGGCCAGGCCAGCGTTTTCTATGCCGAGGAAGGCCCGTGTTACCGCTGCCTCTACCCCGAGCCGCCACCGCCCGGACTGGTGCCGAGTTGCGCCGAGGGCGGGGTTCTCGGGATACTTCCCGGCACCATCGGGGTCGTGCAGGCGACCGAGACGGTGAAGCTCATACTCGGCATCGGGGAGCCGCTCGTCGGGCGTCTCATGCTCTACGACGCGCTGGGGATGAACTTCCGGGAGATGAAGCTCAGGAAGGACCCGAACTGCCCTGTGTGCGGCGAGAACCCTACGGTCACAGAGCTGATCGACTACCAGGAATTCTGCGGCATCCAGCAGGCTGGCGCCGCCGAAGCAGAGAACGACGTGCCGGAGATCACCGTCGGTGAGCTCAAGACCAAGATGGACAACGACGAGGACATAAACGTTCTCGACGTGCGCGAGCCACACGAGTACGAGTTAGTGAACATCGGATCGAAGCTCATCCCGCTGGGTGAGCTTCCCGAGCGCCTAATCGAGGTCCAGAACAACGGCGGTGACGTTGCGGTTCTCTGCCGCAGCGGCTCAAGGAGCGCGGACGCCGTCAGGCTCATGCAGAACGCAGGTTTCAGCAACACATACAACGTCAAGGGCGGCATCCTGGCCTGGAGCGACGAGATAGATCCAAGCATTCCCAAGTACTAGCAGAACTTCGAGGGTCAACAAAGCGGAGCCGCGATTTTCGTGGCTCCGCTTTTTGATGCCGCCTCGTTCTGTATCATCTGAAGAATGAACGATGTCGCTGTATTCGACGGCCACAACGACACGCTCCTCAACCTGCACCTGCGCGGACGAAGCAAGGGACGCTCCTTCTTCGAGCGCAGCGAGACGGGCCACATAGACCTGCCCCGTGCCCGCGAAGGAAACTTCGGCGGCGGCTTCTTCGCCTGCTTCACCCCAAACCGGAGGCAGGACGGCTGGACCGAAGAGTCGGCCCTATCCGTGACGGATGAGGGCTACGAGGTCGCTGGCGCCCCGCCCGTGGCCCCGGACTACGCGCGCGCCCTGGCGGATGCGCTCTCTTCGCGCCTCTTCCGCATCGAAGCCGAGTCAGAATCCCAGATCAAAGTCGTCAGGACGGCAGATGAGGTCAAAACCTGCCTGGAAGACGGTACGATAGCGGCGATCCTGCACTTCGAGGGTGCGGAGAACCTCGGTGAAGATCCAAACTCGCTGGAGGAACTGTACGAGAAAGGACTCCGTTCACTCGGCCTCGTGTGGAGCCGTCCCAATGCATACGCCCACGGCGTTCCTTTCCGATTCCCGTCCTCGCCAGACACAGGCCCAGGTCTCACGGACGCTGGACGGGAACTGGTGCGCAAATGCAACGAGCTCGGTGTTCTTGTGGACCTCTCGCATCTCAATGAGCGTGGTTTCTGGGACGTTGCGGAGGCTACGGACGCGCCGCTGGTGGCTACACATTCGAATGCCCACACCCTCTGCGCATCATCACGCAACCTCACGGATCAGCAACTCGATGTGATCCGTGATTCTGACGGCATGGTCGGCGTGAACTTCGCGGTCAGCTTCCTGCGCGAGGACGGCCATGAAGACGCGGACACGCCGCTGGAGATCGTGGCCCAGCACGTGGATTATCTGGTGGAGCGCATCGGGATAGACAGGGTCGGTTTCGGCTCCGACTTCGACGGGGCGAAGATGCCGAGGGATCTCGGCGACGTGTCCGGCCTGACGAAGCTGTTGGATGTGCTGCGCGAACGCGGCTACGATGATGCGAGGCTGAAGAAGCTCGCGCACGGGAACTGGTTGAGGGTGCTGCGCGCGACATGGCGATGAGGCTGTCCTATACAGGCAATCCACGCGGAAAACTTATCCAGATGCTCGTTGCCTCGGAGGTCGTCGAAGATGGCTGATCCCACCTCCCGCCGAGCCCTGATCGAGCGCGTCCTTAGCGGCGTGGAGACCTGGGAGGCCAGCTGGGGCGCTTTGCCAGACACCCACCTTCCCGACGGCCTCGACGGACTGCTCGACGAATACGCCGCCCGCATGGAAGCCAACCTGCCTTTCTTCCATCCGCGCTACGCCGGGCAGATGCTCAAAGCCCCGCATCCCATCGCCGTCGCTGGCTACCTCGCGGCCATGATCGTCAACCCCAACAACCACGCGCTCGACGCCTCGCAGGCGACCTCACCGATGGAGATGGAGGTCATGCGCATGCTCGCCGGGATGTTCGGCCTGCCAGACGAGGCGCTCGGGCACCTGACCTCCAGCGGCACCATCGCCAACCTGGAGGCGCTGTGGGTGGCCAGGGAGCTGCGGCCCGACGCCGCCATCGTCTACTCCGAAGGCGCCCACTACACCCACGGACGCATGTGCCAGGTACTCGGGGTTGCTTCGAAGGCGGTTCCGGCGCACCCAGACGGCCGCATAGACCTCGACGCCGTCGAAGCCGCCTGCCAGCGCGGCGACGTTGGCACCGTCGTGCTCACGCCAGGAACCACTGGGCTTGGCGCGGTTGACGACGTACACGAAGCCCTCGCCCTGCGCGAACGCTACGGCGTACGCCTGCACGTCGACGCCGCATATGGCGGCTTCTTCGCACTGCTCGGCGGCCCCGCCTACGAGGCCATCGCGGCCTGCGATTCGGTGGTCGTTGACCCGCACAAGCACGGACTCCAGCCCTACGGGTGCGGCGCAGTGCTCTTCGCTGACCCTTCCGTCGCCCGCTTCTACCTGCACGACTCGCCATACACATACTTCACGAGCGACGACCTGCACCTCGGTGAGATCTCCCTGGAATGCTCCCGAGCAGGGGCAGCCGCTGGCGCACTGTGGCTCACCCTTCAGGCGCTGCCGCTCCGGCGCGAAAGCGGCCTCGGCCCGATCCTCGCGGCCTGCCGCCGGGCAGCACTGGACTTCGCAGCCCGCGTGGACGCCAGCGATGGCGTGACGCTGCACCTGGACCCCACGCTTGACATCGTCGCGTACTTCCCCGACCGCCCAACCACACATGCCATCGACAGGGCCACGGATGCGGTCCTGCACGCTGGCATGGCGGACGAAGCGGATCCCATCTTCCTCTCCACCCTGCGCGTCAGCGCAGATGATTTTGCCGCATTGCATCCAGGTATCAGCCGCGATGCCGACAGCGTCAGGGTACTGCGCTCAGTGCTCATGAAACCCGTACACGAACACGCAGCGGGCTGGCTCGCAGAACGCATCGAGACGCTGGCCAGTTCTGTGGAATAACAGTCCTGGCCAAACATTATGTTGCCCCGCGTTGCATCATGCGTACCCGATGGTGCAAACTATATAGTGTGCGTCGGCGAGGAAGGGGCGGAAGCAGGCATGGAACTTCAAAACAGCATTGATAGCGAAACCGGCAGGATCGAGGCTTTCTCGGACGCTGTATTTGCCATCGCGATCACGCTGCTAGTCATAGAGATCGGGGTTCCGCACGTGGCAGACTTCCCACTGGGCGCCACGCTCTTCGGGGAGCTATTGGACCAGTGGCCATCGTATCTGGGGTATATGATCAGCTTTCTTCAGATAGGTGTGATCTGGGCGAACCACCACAATCGCTTCAGGTATATAGTGCGCTCGGACCACAGCCTGCTTTTCCTGAATATCCTGTTCCTGATGTTCGTTGCCTTCATCCCCTTCCCCACCGCCGTGCTATCCGAGTACCTGGAAGGGACGGCTGCCGAGCGCACCACGGCGGGCGCCCTCTACGCTGGCACCCTGATGATGACTGCCATCTTCTTCACCCTCCTCTGGCTGTACGTGGCTGGCAGCCGCCGCCTGCTGGACGAACGCATGGACCTCACCCTGATACGCGCCATGACCCGGCGCTACGTGCTCGGCGCGTTCTTCTACGTACTCGCCTTCTTGATTGCCTTCGTCAGCCTCGCCGCCAGCCTCGCGCTCCTCGTGGTGCTGGCCCTGATCTTCATCCTCCCCGAACCCTCAGACAGAACCGCCGTGCGCCGCCCACGCCAGGACAGGCGCCGCGTCACCCGAACCCCATAGAGAACCGAAAAACACATGGCACTCGCACACGGCGTCCTTTCACCTCTTGCGCGCGAGGTAAACGCCAGCGAGAACCACGACGGCCCCGAGCACCTGCTGGAGGCCGAAGCTCTCTGACAGGAGCAGGATGCCAGCGGTGACGCCGGTTACCGCAACGAGGTACTGATAGACGAGCACCCTGTTCGCCCCGACGCGGGAGACACCGCGTTGCCAGGCGGCGAACCCGAAGGCCGAGGAGCAGAGCGTGGAGTACAGGGCCGCGAACCACACGGTTCCATCGAGGGCTGCCACGTCTACATCGAGGTCAACGAGGGCGAGCGGGAAGGCGGCGAGGCCGCCGAGGACCATGGGATATGCAGCGACGGCGAGCGGGGAGTATCGCCGGAGCAGGCCGATGGAGAGCATGGTGTAGCAACCCCAGCAGACTGCGGCGGCGAGGATGAGGGCGTCCCCGGGGAGGCTGGTGCCGCCGAGATCCAGGCCCCCATACACCACGGTCGCCACCCCGACCAGGCACAGGCCAACCCCGGCGACGCCCGAGAACCGTGGCCTCTCCAGGCCGAGGAAGAAGCCAAGGAGCATCCCCCACACAGGGGCCGTCGAGTAGATGAGCGCGGTGTTGGCCGCCGTCGTGAGGCTCACCCCGATGGTGAACACGGACTGAGTGAGCGTTATTCCAACTACGCCGAGCCCGAACACCGGCAGGAAGTCGCCCCGCTTCAGGCGGGTCGCGGGTTCCAGCAGGCGCAGTATCACGAAGAGCAAAAGCCCGGCGAAGGTGAAACGCGCGGCAGCGAAGAGCAACGGCGGCACCACCTCGACTACGAGCTTGACCGCAACGAAGTTGGTCCCGAAGAAGATTACCGTCAGGAGCAGCGATATCTCTACCCAGGCGGAGGCGCGCCTTTCCTGGTCCTTCAAGATAGAGTATCCGGGACGCTAGCGGACGAAGTCTGTATCTTCGTCCAGCCCCCCCACGTAGGCGGCTATGAGGCGGGCGCAGTCCTCCACGTCTGAGAGCTCGACCACCTCGTTCGGAGAGTGCATGTAGCGGTTCGGGCAGGATACGAGCCCCGTGGCGATACCGGCCCGCGCGAAGTGGATGGCGTCGGCGTCTGTCCCCGTGGAGCGGGAACTCGCCTCCACGGTATACGAGATGTTCTCCAGCCCTGCCGCAGCCACCAGGCCGTCCGAGACGATGGGGCTAAGCACTACGGCCCGCTGGATGACGGGGCCGCTGCCCAGCGCGTGATCCCCGTGTTCGTTCTTCGGGATGCCTGGGGTGTCGGTGGCGTGGGTAACGTCAACCGCTATGGCAGCGTCGGGGTCGAGGCCGAAAGCCGCGCCCCGGGCGCCGTACAGTCCGATCTCCTCCTGCACGCTCGCCACCGCGACGACCTCGGCCGCGACGTTCTCCTGTTCGGAGATCAGGCGCAGCGCTTCGAGCACCACGAACGCGCCCATGCGGTTGTCCAGGGAGCGTGAGGCTATGCGACCGTTCGGCAACTCCAGCAGATCCCGATCCAGAACGCCGACGTCCCCGATCTCCACCATCCCCTTCGCCTCGTCACCATCTTTGGCCCCGATATCCACCCAGAGGCTTTTGATCTCGGATACCTTCTTGCGCTCCTCGGCCTCCATGATGTGGATGGCCTTCTTGCCGATGACCCCGGGAACCTCACCGTTCTTCGTCAGGAAACGCACCCTCTGTCCCACGAGCACCTGCGGGTCCCAGCCGCCAACGCCTGAGAATCGGATGAGGCCCTGTTCGTCCACGTGGGTGACCATCAGCCCGATCTCATCTATGTGCCCAGACAGCATCACCCGCGGCCCGCCGCCAGGATTCAGCGTGGCGAAGGAGTTGCCCATCCTGTCGCCCCTGACGCTCGAGAACTTCTCCGCCTCTTCCCGCCAGACCCTCGCCACGTTCCCCTCGCGCCCGCTCGGTCCAGGCGTGGAGAGCAACCTTTTCAGAAAGTCGTAAGACGCGTCTCTCATGAGAGTCCTTTCAAAAACCAGAGGGATTACGAATGGTGATGTTACACCAAAATTACAAGGTTACCTGAAGCTCGATCCGACCCTCACCGATGTGCTGGCGGTCCCGCCTGATCTCCTGGTAGGGAATCGAGATTTCGAATGCCTCGGTGAACGGGTTTGGCCGCAGGCGCAGGTTGTTCGACTCTTCCCAGACAGGCTGGTAAGTCTCCCCGTCGAAACGAAAGCCGCCAGGATAGGGCGGCGGGTAGTCCGAGGAGCCAGGTTCGTTGAGGCACACGAAGAGCGATAGTCCGTCGCACAGCCTGAGCAGGTCGAGGTTGCGCTCCAGGTTCTCCAGTTCTTCCCCGCTCATATCCCGCCTGAGCCGCTCCTGACGGCCAGCCTCTACCTCGACGAACCGTGTTTCGGCGGCGGTGCTACCGAACTCACGCAGCAGCCTTTCGTAATGCATGCTGCCGAGGCAGGCAGCATACGGAGCGCTCGATTCGAGCTGGTCCAGTCCGCTGGCATACGCACGGATCTTGTCTTCCAAAGGGTAGTCCACGAAAGAGTAGGGCCAGTCGGCGTCCTCGTTCCAGCGCACTGAAGAGTCAGGGATTTTCCACGCCACGTCGTGGCTCGCGATCGCGTGAACCGCAGGCTCGAACGGGCGCGGCGCATCGGTCCAGTGCCTGGCGAATTCTCCTGAAGCGAGGGCGTGGTCGTTCTGCTGGATCAGGACGAAAGATTCGGGGCGTTCGCGGACGATCATGGGTCATAAGGTATCAGGTTTCGGGTTTCAGGCATCAGGTTTGGCGAGGTAATCATCCGAGAGAGCTTCGATCCGCCTTTCGGTCAACCTGATAGCTGAAACCTGTTGCCTGTAGCCTATAAAACCGGCTTTCGGTCAACGGCCAGCGTCGCCCTGAGGTCTTCGTGTTCGAGAAAGGCCTCCTGTGCTTCGTCGAAGTGCTCCTCAGGCACTGTGACCAGGGCGAGGGCGAACCCGTTGGGGAAGGCTGCGTTCCATTCGCCCGCGAGTTTTTCAGGCAGCGCCAGCCCAAGGAGCTTCTTCTGGAGATGCGGCATGCGGTGGTAGATCACCAGCCCGATGATGGCGGCGAGGGTCATAACAGCCTGCACGGTCAGGCCAGTTGCAAGGTGGACTGCGCCCATGAGAACGCTGACTGAGGTGACGCCGAGGTAGGTGCTGGCGAACTCGAACCATTGGGCCTTCGAGAGGCCTGTCTCGACCCGCCTCACTTCCGCTTCGGGTAGGATAATCTGGATGAGGCGTTCGTTCCGCCTTCTGGTAAGCACCAGCAGCGGGCCGGACTGAACGTCGAGATCCCGGATCCTTCCTTCCAGCGCTTTGAGCGCCCGAAGGTCTCTGGCGACCGCCCCGATGGTGTAGTGGCGTGTAGTGCTCACCGCATCTTTCTAACGCGCTCCGCCGATTAAGCTGGTAAGCGGCTTCACGCCAGAAGCCCGGCTATCGTCAGGAAGAGCGAGGTCGTTACTACACCTATGGTGATTCCCGCCAGCACGTCGAATGGATAGTGAACGCCGAGGTATACGCGGGAGAGGGCTACGAGCAGCCCGGCAAGCACGAGCAACGGCGCGAGTGGCGGGTAAGTGATCGAAAGCGTCAGGGCTCCGGCGGCGGCGGTCGCCGCATGGCCCGATGGAAACGAGCTTGAAGATGGCGTCTTGATGAGCGGCGCTATCTCCGAGTCCGAGATGGAGGGACGGGCGCGGTCGAAAAGATTCTTGGAGAGTTCCGCGATGATCCAGGACGCCGCTACAGCCCCCCAGGGTAGGATCAAACGCCACGGCTCCAGCCCCGTTAGCAGGAACGCGAAACCGGCTATGACACCCCACAGGAATCCTGCGGTCCCGATCACCGTGAAGGCCCGCATCACGCGCGTGAACACCGGCGACTTCACGCGAAATATCGCCGCGAACAGCGCCCTGTCGAACTTCCATATTCTTCGCGCCGCGCCCTTCTCTTCCGTTCCCAAGTCTCCGATCTCACGTTCGTGGGTTGGCAGCCGGATATTTTAGTACAGGCGGCGCGCTGACGATGGCCGCCACCGAACGCCCTTTCTAAAGTAGAATACTCGGGACGTTGGCAGATAAGAGAGCATAGGAGTTTTGAGTATGTACAAGGAGCTCGTTGGGAAGATCGTGGACCAGGCCAGGGAAGAGGCGGCCAACCTCGTGGTCTGGGACCGCAGGGACACTTTCACCGTGGAGTCCGACGACGTGGACAAGATAGAGGTTACCGACGACTACCTGCGCGTGGACATGCAGGAGGGCAAGGCGACAGTCTACGTCTTGCTCGAATCCATCTACAAGCTGGTCGTGGAGAAGGAGCGGTCGGGCAGGAGTCGCTCCGGAGCCCGCACCGGCTTCGGAACCATCAGCTAGTCAGCTTTACGACAACCCCGACTCGATGACCTCCACGCCGACTTCGCTGGCGATGACTACGGCCCGTGTGAGGCCAACGAAGAGGCCGCATTCGAGGGCACCTGGGATGCTCCGTATCTCGGTCTCCAGCCCAGCCGGGTCGGGGATGGAGTAGAATTTGCAGTCTACGGTGTAGTGTCCTCCGTCGGTGACGAACGGATGGGGTTCTTCGCCCGAGAGCAGACGCAACTCAGGTTCGCAACCAAGGGTTGCCAGGGCGTTCAGCGTAGCTTCGTACCCGAAACGATCTACCTCGACGGGGAGCGGCCCTTCTCCGAGGGCGTCCACCATCTTCGAGCCGTCGGCTATGACCACCAGCCCCCCACCCGAGGCCGCGACGATCTTCTCGCGCAGGAGTGCGCCTCCCCGGCCCTTGATGAGGTCGAGGGAGGCGTTGATCTCATCCGCCCCGTCGATTGTGAGGTCAGGTCGGGCATCGTCGAGACCCACCAGTGGGATGCCTGCCTCCCTGGCCATCCTGGCTGTCGCCTCCGAGGTCGGTATCCCACGCACGTCACGCAACTCGCCCGAGCGGAGCAAATCACCGATTCTGAGCACCGCGAGGGCGGACGTCGTGCCGCTGCCAAGCCCCAGGGCCATGCCGCTCCGCACGTAGCCATCCACGCCCTCACGGGCCGCGGTTCGCTTCAATCCTTCGGCGTCTCCCGGCAAATCATCCCCCGAAGTCGCAAAGGCCGGGGCTACCGCCACCCCGGCCTCCATGAAAAGTTTACGCCCAGTTCTCCCTAGCCAACGACCTCGACCTTCGAAGCCTGCTGCTTGCCGCCGCGCCCGTCCACGATCTCGAACTCGACCACGTTGCCTTCTTCCAGCGTCTTGAAGCCATCCCCGACTATCTCGGAAAAGTGGACGAATACATCTTCGCTGCCGTCCACGTTCTCGATGAAACCGTAGCCCTTCTCGTCGGAGAACCACTTGACAGTACCGCGCGCCACAGTTACCTCCAGCGTTTCCGTATCCCGGATGGGCGGTGTTTGCGCCCACCCGCAACCTACTGCAACCCGCCATCCCTGGCGGCAAGGCGGGACTGTATCACCTTGCCGCAGGCGAAGCAAACGCCCAGGCCACGCCTTCTGACTACTACGAACCTTCGGGCTGGGAGCCGACCGTGATATCTACCTTGCGCGGTTCCTCGCCCGGCGTGACTACCGTGAGTTTCAGGTGGTCGCCGGGGGTCAGGGTGTTGACGACCACGATCACATCGTCAGGCGTCGTCACGCTATGCCCGGCTACCCCAGTAATTACGTCCCCGACGGGAACCGGGAAACCCCCGATATCCTCCTCATCACCGCCAGCGATGCCAGCCTCGTCCGCCGGGCCGCCGGGGGTGACCTCGCTCACTATGGCCCCGCTCCGCGGCAGGCCGTATTTATCGCGGAGCTGATCCCGGGAGAGGGTGGTGTACGCTTCGAGTTCTTCGATGCCTACCGAGAACATCTGCACCCCGATGTAACCGTGCTCGACCTCGCCCGTGGTTATGAGCTGGCGCACCACGTTCTTGACGGTGTTGACCGGCACCGCGAAGCCAACGCCCTGCGCCACGCCCGTTGCGCCAGCAGAAGCGACCTGGGAGTTGATGCCTATAACCGTGCCGCGCGAGTCGAGCAGAGGCCCGCCTGAGTTGCCCGAGCTTATGGCAGCGTCGGTCTGCACGGCATCGTCTATTGTGTAGTTGTTGGGGGCTTTGATCGGGCGCCCCACGCCGCTCACGATGCCGGTTGTCACGCTCAAACCAACGTTCAGCGGGTTGCCCATGGCGATCACCGGTTCCCCGACCTCCAGGGAATCCGAGTCCCCGAGCGTCAGCGGCGTAAGGGCGTCGCTGGGCGCGTCTACCTGAAGCACAGCCACGTCAGTCGAAGGGTCTTCGCCCACGATGCGGGCGTCCCTCCTTGCGCCGCTGGAGAACCTGACAGACACCTCGTTGGCCCCCTCGACCACGTGCTGGTTGGTGACTATGTGGCCACTATCGTCCAGGACGAACCCGGAACCACCGGCAGGACCCACGTCAGAGGCCACGTCAACGCTCACCACGCCTGGCCCCTGGCTCGCGTACACCTCGCCGACGTGCGAGTGGATGGGGGCGCTGGGTTGGCTCGAGGCGCTGGAATCGCCAGACTTCTGGGAGACGGGCGGCGAAGAGGACTCCCTGATAGTCACCCCGCCCGATGAGCCAGCGTCCAGCCACTCCATCCCAACCAGAACGAAAAGCGCGGCTATGAGACCCCCGATTATGGCCGAGACCACAGCCGTGAATATGGTTTTCAGAGCATATCCCTTCCGTAGCCTGCGCCCATTATATTCACGCGGGCCTGCTGCTGATCAGGTTCACAACCCACCCGTCTATGAGCCACTTGCCGTTTTCCTTCACGAGCCTCCAAGTTCCTTCGTTCCGGTCGGTACTGGTGGTAAGCTCGGCCCTCGTAGTGCCCGTGACCGTCGCCGTGTCGCCGGAAACCTCCGCAGTCGGTCCCTGCACGAACGTGATTTTCTCGACGGGCGCGAACGTCCCCGCCAGGATCGATTGCTCGGGAAACTGCGCCTGCTTCCAGTCCTCGGTCAATAAATCGTAGGACGTATCGTAATCGCCCTGCGCGGCGGACGTGTAGAACTCTTCGACCGTCCGCCCAGCCTCTTCCGTCGCTCCTCCCGACGTATCCGAACCCGAACCCGCCGACTGGCTCCCGGAGGACGCCGATGACGTGGCAGACTCGCTGGCAGATCCACTGGCGGACCCGCTGGCTGACCCGCTGGCGGTCTGCCCATCCGAAGCTACCTGACCTTTGCCGGATGGCCCACCGTTGGGCTGGCTGCCCGCCTGCGCATTACGTGCGTTGCCGCCGCCTGCCTGCTGATCTCCGCTTCCGGACAAAATGGGTGACGCGAGGAACAGCGCCCCGATCACGGCGATCACAGCCAAGAACCCGAGCATCGCCAGCACCATACCGGGACGCTTTCTTCGGGGGTTCCCCCTGGCGATCCTGGTTGGGGTCGCCGGAGGGGGTGTGCGTTTCGGGATGGGTTCTTCGGCGGGGGCTTCGGTGTAGGCGCGGGTGGCGTGGGCCCCGCGACCGGCTTCCAACAGGTTTACGCGGGTTTCGTCGGCGGTGGGACGGTCATCCGGGTTCTTGCTCATGCACGCCAGGATCAGGGCCTCCATCGACCCGCTGACATCCGGGTTGATCCCACGCGGCGGGGCTGGCTCCCTGGAGACGTGCTGGCTTGCCACCTCTATAGGGGTGCCTGTGAAGGGAACCTCGCCTGTTGCAGCCTGGTAGAGCGTGACGCCAAGGGAGTAAACGTCGCTCTTTGGCGTGACCTCCCCTCCCCTGAGTTGCTCAGGCGGGGAGTACAGCGCCGTCCCCAGGTAGGAGCCGGTACGGGTAGCCTGGGTGGTGTCGAGGGCGCGGGCGATGCCGAAATCCGTCAGCCTGGCGCGGCCCCCTTCTTCGAGCAATACGTTGTGAGGCTTGATGTCGCGGTGGATCACACCGCGCTCGTGAGCGTGCGCGAGACCAGCCGCAACCTCGGCCCCGATAGCAGAGAGCCGCCCACCAGGCAACGGCCCACGTTCGTCCATGAGCGCCTTCAGGTCTCCGCCAGGCACGTACTCCATCACTATGTACGAAGCCTCTTCGCCCTCGAACTCCCCCTCCCCAGCATCGTAGACTTGCACGATGTTGGGATGCGAGAGCTTCGCAGCCGTGCGTCCCTCTCGCTGGAAGCGCGTCCCGAGGTCCGTGCCGCCGTACTCGGACTTCAGGATCTTCACTGCAACCAGACGACCGAGGATCTCGTCACGGCCGAGGAACACGCGGGCCATGCCTCCCGCGCCGATCTCACGCTGCAACACAAACCTGTCTGATATACGGACCACGCGCCCGATTATATGGGTTTACTACGAAACTGAAAGGGAGAGACCGGGGGCGTCGCTCTCCTAGAAGGTTTTACTCTGCTCGCCCTCCAGGCGGTCGAGCTTCCACTTACCGTCCTGGTTGACGCAGACCCAGGTGCCTGAGAGAACCTCGGAGCCCCAGTTGTGATCCAGGCGCACCTTGAACGCGACGTTGGCTTCGTTGCCCGTAATGCTGGCCTGCGGCATCGAGAGGAACTCCATATAGATGAAAGTGTAGATATCTTCCTGCTCAGCCCACTTGTCCACGGAGCCGATCTCGCTCTGCAGACCCTCGGAGAGGAATACCCACGAGGTCTGCGGCGTGGCGAAGGATTCCTCGTAGTACATATCGAAGACCACCTGCTCGGCCTTCTCAGGCGGCAGCGCTGGCGCTGGCTCCTCTTCCGAACCACCCTGAGAACCGGCCCCGGCGGAATCTCCCTGGCCCTTGTTCTCGGGTTCCTGCTTCAGGTCGAGCTTCTGGGCCTCCTCTTTGGGGGAGCCGTCCGCCTGCTCCTGGCCCGAGTTTTTCGGTGGGGACGCCTCATCCTGGTTCGAGCCAAGGAGCGCCCACGCCCCGGCTCCGGCGAGGATAAGCACGACCACCGCTATCGTCAGAAAGGCGAGCAGCGTCCTCGGGCGGGTGCCGGACCTGAAGGTTCGGGTTGGGATGATGATCGTCTCATCCGGTGGCCCTGAGGCGGTAGCCTGGCGTCCGCTGGAACGTCGTGTCGCCCCTCCCCCCGCCACGTTCGTCGTCCCCCCGAGCTCATCGTCGGATGGGCCGGAGGACCAGCCGTTGGAGTTGCCGCCGTTTTGCGGAGCGGCGAGCCCCACGATGCCGGACGGAAGCAACAATTCTTTCAGGTCGCCGGCGCCGGGGCGTTCATCAGGGTCAATGGAGAGGCAGTCGAGGATGGACTCCTCGAAACCCCTGCCGATGGAAGCGCCCCTGGCGCGGGGCGGTATCAGGGGGTTTTCGGTTTGTTGGGTGGCGATGTCCAGCGGGCCGCCCACGAATGGCGGTCCTCCCACAGCCGCGTGGTAAAGGGTGGCGCCAAGGGAGTAGATGTCGCTTTTCGGGGTGACCTTGCCGCCCCGGAGTTGCTCCGGAGACGAGTACGCAGCGGTTCCCAGATATGCCTCCGAGGTGGTCGTGGCGCCCTCGTCCAGGGCGCGGGCGACGCCAAAATCCGTGAGCTTGGGGGTGCCGTTCTCGTCGAGCAAAACGTTTCTTGGCTTGATGTCGCGGTGGATCACACCGCGCTCGTGAGCGTGCGCGAGACCAGCCGCCACGTCGGCCCCAAGCCGCGTGAGCATGGCACCGGGAAGCGCTCCCCCCCGGTCCACTATCCCCTTCAAATCCCCGCCAGAGATGTACTCCATCACTATGTACGATACTCGGCGGCCCTCGAACTCCCCCTCCCCCGCATCGTAGACCTGCACGATGTTGGGATGCGAGAGCTTCGCAGCCGTGCGTCCCTCCCGACGGAAGCGAGTGCCGAGGTTCGTATCATCGTGCCCGGTGTTCAGGATCTTCACCGCGACCGGACGATCGAGAACCTCATCGCGGCCGAGGAATACTCTGGACATGCCTCCCGCGCCGACCTCGCGCAGAAGCACGAACCTTCCTCCGAGGGGCTTCACTGGCGTCTCCTGGGCGCCGCTTGAGAGACTAGATGACCTCCCGGCCCATGGCGCCAGCGAAGGGGCGGAGCACGTCTTTGAGGCCGAGGAGGGCCGGTATCGGGAGCGCCTGCTCCCCGTCGCAGAGGGCTTCCTGCGGGTCGTGGTGGCTCTCGACCATCAGGCCGTCCGCCTCGGCGGCGACCGCGGCTTTGGAGAGCGGGATCACCAGGTCGCTGCGGCCCGCCGCGTGGGATGGATCTACTATGACCGGGAGATCCGTGAGCCGCTTCGCCACTATCACGGCTGAGAGGTCGAGCGTGAAGCGTGTGCTCGTCTCGAAGGTGCGGATGCCCCGCTCGCACAGGACCACGTTGTCCCCGCCAGCGCTGGTCACGTACTCGGCGGCGAGGATCCACTCCTCCACGGTTGCTGAGAGGCCGCGTTTCAGGACAACGCCGTGATCCGTACCAGCAATGGCGGCGCCGACGCGCCTCAGGAGCGGGTAGTTCTGCATGTTGCGAGCCCCGATCTGAAGTACGTGCGCGTGCTCCATGACAAGCTCGATGTCGTAAGGGTCCATCACCTCGGTGACGATCTTAAGCCCCAGATCACCCGCGACCTCGGACATGATCTTGAGTCCCTCTTCCCCGAGACCCTGGAAAGAATAAGGGGAGGTGCGCGGCTTGAAAGCCCCGCCGCGAACGTATTCGAAGCCTGCCTGCTTCACAGCCTCCGCGCCTGCGGCGAACTGCTCGCGGCTCTCCACGGTGCAGGGACCGGCGACGACCCTGAAGGTGTTGGGCCGGATCATGCCGTTCCGGGTTTTTACGTCGGTCTTAACGTACTCGAAAACGTCCATCTACCTCTGAAACTCCCCGCGTTGTGCCTCGAGATCCCGGATACGGTGCATGACCAGCTCGAATATGTCGCGCATGGAGGAATCGTAGATCGGCCCCTCGTTCAGATCCGCGACCTTGCGCAGGATCGCCTCCTCGCGCTTCGGGTCGAAGAGCGGTACGCCAGCCTCCAGCTTGTGGATGCTCAGTTCCTGCACTATACGCGCCCGCTCGTTCAGGATGCGCACCAGCTCGCGGTCCACCCCGTCTACCCGCTCCCTGAGTTCTTCTATTCTCTCTTGCCTTCCAGAATCTGTCATAAGGTCTGCGATTCTATCTACACGAGGCACATAAGGCAACCGGAGTACCGGGAATATCCCGCCTCAGGCGGGAACCCGCGCGCTGATCCTGGCGCCCCGGCCCGGCGAGCTGTCCACTTCGAGCGTTCCGCCCACGCTCGTCGCCCGCTCGCGCATCGAGCGCAGCCCGAGATGGCCCGGGAAATCGCCTTTCGTGTCGAAGCCAACGCCGTCGTCGGAGACGGTGAGGGAGATCCCACCGGGGGCGCACTCCAGTTGTATCGCCGCTTTGTGGGCGCGGGCGTGCTTGACGACATTGTGAAGGGCTTCCTGGGCGATCCGGTACAGGATTTCCTTGGTCTCCAGAGAGACTCTGGGCTCGTTACAAAGGTCTGCCTCCACCCGCACCCCGTGCCTGGCCTCGACCGACGCCGCCTGCTTCTCCAGCGCCGCCCTGAGACCTTCGTTTTCCATGGACTCTGGCCTGAGCTCGAAGATCAGGGCTCGCATCTCGGTCATGCCCGCTTCGGCCAGACCCGCCGTGTAATCGAGCGGCTCGGAGGCTCGTTCCGGGTCGCTGCGTAGCAACTCGCGGGCGGTCTCGACGCCCAGGGTGATGCCGTAAAGGGCCTGAGAGACTGAGTCGTGCAGCTCGCGGGCGAGGCGCTGGCGTTCTTCCAGGGCGGCCTTGCCGCGGGCTTCGGAGAAGAGGTGGGCGTTCTCCACGGCCACGGCCGCCTGGTCCGACACGGCCCGCAGGAAAACCCTCTCGTCCTCTCCCGGTGTCTGATCCGGAAGGAAGCAGAAGAAGATGGCGCCCAGCGCCCGGCCGCGGGAGACGAGCGGCAGGCTGTACACGATGTCCCATGGCACGTCGTCCACGAAGCGGTGGATGGGCTCGTACCTGGGGTCCGCGAGAAGATACGCGCGAAAGTCGCGCACGAGGACCGGGCTGCGGCTGCGAAAGGCTTCGAGGCTGGGTGATTTCACCCCGGCCCGGTACGCTTCCTGCAGGCCGGAGGCGTAGCCTTCAGGGAGGCCGTAGGAGCCGAAGAACTCTACCCCTCCATCCTCCTCGCCGATCAAAACGATCCCGCAGGCGACGGCCGTGCTCGCGTTGACCACGCTCTCCGCCAGCGCCCCGAGCACGCCCTCTGTGGGACGGTCGAGGGTCTGCTCAGCGGCGATTAGCGATAGGGTAGCCACGCGCTCTTCGAGCAGGCGCTGGGCCCGCGCCCTCTCCGTGATGTCGTGGGCCACGGCGACCAGCGTCTGCCTGCCGTCACGCAGAATGACGTTCGCGCTCACCTCCACGTCCAGAAGTGAGCCGTCCTTGCGAACGTACCGCCGCTCGCCCACGGAGGGGCTGTCCTGCTCCAGAACGCGCCGGATGTTGGCGTTCACGCTCTCGCTGTCGGCCGCGACCACATCGTAGAGCGTCAGATTGTGAAGCTCGTCCTCCGAGTAGTTCAGTGACTCGCGGAGGGCGCGATTCGACTCCACGATGCGTTTTGTCTCCACATCTATCAGGAAGATGTTCTCCCTGGCCTGCTCGATGACGGCGCGGTACAGCCTCTCGCTCTGTTTGAGTGCCTGCTCCGCCTTCTTCCGCTCGGTGATGTCGCGGACGATGGTGCAGATAACATCCCGCCCGTCCAGCGAGATCACGCTGACCCCCACCTCCACATCCAGCAGTTCGCCGTCCTTGCGCCGGTATTTCCGCTCCCCGACTATGCGGCGCCCGGTCTCCAAGGTCCGCTCGATGGTCGCGTCAACGTCATCTCGTGGATGGGCGACGAGATCGTAGATATCCATCTCCCGCACCTCGTCCGCCGTGTAGCCGAACATCCGCCGGAAGGCCGGGTTGGTCTCGACGAAGCGGCGGGTGTCGGCGTCGAGCAGGTAGATGCCGTCGGTGGCCTGCTCGATAACGGCGCGGTAACGTTCCTCGCTCCCCCGCAGCCGCTCCTCCATCTGTCTGCGCCGGATGGCCGCGCCTAAAGTGCCGGCCGCCGCCCCGAGAGCCCCGATCTCCGCCGCCGACCACTCGCGCTCCTCCAGGCACTCGTCGAAGCCTATGAACCCCCACCATTGCCCTTCGACGAAGATCGGGACGACGGCAATAGAGAGAATCTCCATAGAACGAAGCATGGGCTGCTCGGTCTCCGGGAACTCACGCGCGTGGCCGTGTACCAGATCGCCTCGCCCCAGCATCTCCGACCACCGGCTGAAACCCGCAGCCCGGTAGGGGATGCCTTTGAGCACGGGATTATCCGTCTGATCCAAAATCCCCTCGGCCGCCCACTCGTAACGCTGCGTCGCCCACACTTCGCCGTCCTCGCCGGTGTAGTTCTCGAAGACGTAGACGCGGCTTGCCTCCGTCGCCTCTCCCAGGCGTTTGAGGACCGTACGTACGCTCTCCTCCCAGCCGGCCGCCTCGCCGAGGAACTGGTCCGCCGCGAAGCGCACGGCGTCGAGGATGGCGTCGCGCCGCCGCAGTTCGCCCTCGATCTGGCTTCGCCTTCGCCGTTCCGCGGTCTCTTCGAGTCCACGCTCCACGGTCGCGCGCAGCCGGGCGAGGCTGTCCTTCATGACGTAGTCGTATGCCCCGGCCCGCAGCGCCTCGACCGCCACGTCCTCCCCGATCCTGCCTGAGACTATTATGAACGGTGCCTCGGAGTCGGATTCCTGCACCAGCTCCAGGGCCTCCAGCGCCGAGAAGCGTGGCATCCGGTAGTCGGAGAAGATCACATCCCACGAACCAGAAGCGAGCGCCTCCCGCATCGCCCGTTCTGTATCCACCCGCTCGTGATCCACCTCGTACCCCACACGCCACAGCTCGCGCAACAGGAGCAGCGCGTCATCCTCCGAATCTTCGACCAGCAACACGCGCAGGAGGGTGCGCGAAGCCTGACGCTGGGGCGTTGCTACCAAGATTCCTCGTTCAGTTCGTCCATGCTCACCAGGCCGGTGCGGACAGCGTACAGGGCGGCCTGGGTGCGGCTGCTGACGCTGAGCTTGCGCAGAACGGCTGAGACGTGGGCCTTGACCGTTTTCTCCTCGACGTAGAGTTCGCGGGCGATCTGCTTGTTCGCCTTGCCCCGCGCCAGGAGCCTGAGCACCTCGGCCTCGCGCTCGGTGAACGTTTCGGACTTCTCGGGGGCCCGCATCTCACGCATCAGCTTCGCCGCCGCCTCCGGGTCTAGTTGCACCTGCCCCGCCGCCGCGCCCTTGATCGCGCGGCACAGTTCCTGGGGCCTAGTGTTCTTCAAGAGATAGCCCATCGCCCCAGCGCGCACGGCCCCGGTCACAGCGCCGTCGTCCAGCACGCTCGTCAGCGCCACGACCTCCACCTCCGGGACCTCGGCCTTGATCCTCTCTGTCGCCGTGATGCCGTCCATCACCGGCATGAGCACGTCCATCAACACCACGTCGGGTTTGAGGTCGTGGGCCAGGCTCACGGCCTCCTCACCGTTGGACGCCTCGCCGACCACTTCGATCTCCGGGTCGAGCTTCAGATACATGACCAGTCCCTGGCGCACCACGCCGTGATCGTCGGCGATCAAAACCCGTACCGTCATGCCTCGTCTCGGACCTCTGCTTCGGATCTCCAGTTCGCAAGTTCGCAATTGGACTTTGGACCTGGATTATCCCTTCTCCGAAAGCCTATGGCAACAAGGATTCCTTCGCCCAATGCCCCTGCCTATGTTCCCGCCGATACTTCCGGCATTCGAGGCAACAGCAACGCGAGAGGAGTTCGGGATGCACACCCTGTACGAGATGGAGCAGTGGCAACAGCACCACGATGAGTTGCTGCGGGAGGCGGAGACCAGGCGTCTTGCCCGGCAACTGCGCCCAGCGCAATCGGGAAAGTGGTTCCGCTCGAACACACTCCTGAAAGGTCTGCGATTCCGATCCCCGAGGAAGAGTGAAACAGCGGAATGCTGAAAAACCAACGCCAGGATCCGCCCACGCGAACCGTCGAGATCCAGAGGTAGCCGCGTGGATACCACCAGCGAAGGGAGAAAGCACGATGCACCTGTGACTCACACAGCTAGGCAAATCATCAAACCCACCACCGAACAACGCCACGACAGAGGCCACATCGGGAACGATAAGACCACCATCCGGGGCAAGCTGGGCAGCAAGCCAGGCCAGCCCTTCCGGGTAACAGATCTTCGCCAGCCCCGCGGGCAGCGACGAAGGGAAAATCCTGATCGGACAGCGGGCCGTGACCACCAACCTGAACGGCAACGCCTCCTTCTCCCTCAAGACGAAGGTAGCCAGGGGCCGCAACGTGACCGCCACGGCCACCGACCTCGACGGCAACACCTCCGAGTTCTCGGCGCCCAAGAAAGTGACGCGGCGTTAGAAAGCGCTCGAGAGACGGCGAACAAAGGAAGAATTATCGGACGCGCCGGGCGAATATAAGTACGATCAAAGACGAAACTACGTGGAAGAAAGGAAAGACGTGAATACACAGGAGATAAATCAGGAAAAAGCCGAGGCGTTCGCGGAGCGGATGCTGGGAGTGGTGAACGAGGCGTCCGTCGCGCTGATGACGTCCGTCGGCCACAGGACGGGCCTCTTCGACGCCATGGCGGGCCTCGCCCCGTCCACCAGCGCCCAGATAGCCTCCGCCGCCGGTCGCAACGAGCGATATGTGCGCGAGTGGCTCGGGGCGATGGTGACGGGTGGGATCGTGGAGTACGACCCGGAAAACGGCACGTACCGTCTGCCCGCGGAGCACGCCGTGTGGCTGACGAGGGCCGCCACACCGGACAACTTAGCCGTAACCGCCCAGTGGATCCCCTTGCTGGGATCGGTCGAGGACGAGATCGTGGAAGCCTTCACGAAAGGCGGCGGCGTGCCGTACTCAGCGTACCCACGCTTCCATCAGGTGATGGCCGAGGAGAGCGCCCAGACGGTGGTCGCGGCTCTGAACGGTTCGATCCTCCCCCTCGTGGACGGCCTCGTCGGGCGCCTGGAGTCCGGCATAGACGCGCTGGATGTCGGTTCTGGCAGCGGGCGGGCCGTCAACTTCGTGGCGGGCGTCTACCCGAACAGCCGCTTCAGCGGCTACGACATCTCGGAGGAAGGCGTCTCGCGGGCCCGCGCCGAGGCGGAGAAACAGGGGCTCACCAACGCCAGCTTCGAGGTCAGGGACGCTGCGGCGCTGGGCGAAAGCGAACGGTACGATCTGATCACCACCTTCGACGTGATCCACGACCAGGCCCGACCGGCGGCGGTTCTGGCGGGCATCGCGGCGGCGCTCCGTCCGGGTGGCGTCTACCTAATGCAAGACATCGCGGGCTCCAGCCACGTCGAGAAGAACCTCGAACATCCCCTGGGACCGTTCACCTACACCATCTCGACCATGCACTGCATGACCGTCTCGCTGGCGCAGGGCGGCGCGGGGCTCGGCGCGATGTGGGGCGAGGAGAAGGCCAGGGAGATGCTCGCCGATGCAGGCTTCGGCACCGTGGAGGTCAGGCAACTCCCGCACGACTTCATCAACAACTACTACATAGTCAGGAAAAGCTAACGCCCGAAAATGAGACCTCGAGAGGCGCAGCGCCTGGTAATCGCGGACGGCCCGTCGGCCTCCTCACATACGACGTGGCCCACGGTGAGTGCGAGGTGGTCGCCATCATCAGCGCGGAGGAGGGGCGGAGGATCGGACAGACCTTGAGGGACACCGCCCACGACCACGCCGCGGTCGCAGGATACCGTCGCCTCTGGCTCGTCACCACCAACGACAACGCAAGGGCCTTTCGCTTCTATCAACTGTGGGGGATGGACCTGTGCGCCTTCCACCGCCATGGCGTGCTCCGCTCCAGAAAGGTCAAGCCTTCGCTCCCGCAATGGGGGGCCGATGGTATCCCGCTGGAGCACGAGCTAGAGTTGCTCCTGGTTGGCTAGACGGGGCTGGCTTCCTCCGGCTGCCCCGGCGCGGGGATGATGCCTACCTGCCGCATCATCCCGACGTCATCCCTCACGGCCCAGCGTTCCACCAGCTTGCCGCCGGCCATACGGTGCCAGTGGACCTGCTCGACGGAGAAACGCTTGCCAGTCGGCGGCATGCCAGCGACCTCGCCCCGGTGAACGCCGCTCATCGTGATGCGGCACGCCACCGTGTCACCTTCGGCGATCATGCTTTCGATCTCGAAATTGGCATCCATGGCGGAGCGCGACCATCCGATGACGTGCCTGAAGCCCGCGATACCGCGCCGGTGCTCGGGGACGGCTGTGTAGTTGACGACATCCGGCGCCACGATCTCGTCGAGCAGGTCCATGTCGTCCCCGTTGTAGACCTCCTCGATCAGCCGCCTGATAACTGTCTTGTTCTCTTCTGCCGACATTGATCTTCCTTCCGTCACCCGCATGACGAAAACTTCATACTCCCGAGACGCGCCCCAAAATACCCCCCAGATGCACCATTTTCCAGCCTCTCGCCCATGACGGCTGTTTGCGCAGGGGTTGCTGGAGGGCTTTGCCATCGTAGCCTCTATTGGACTTTAGTCCCATATCGCCGGACTTCCAAAAGTCCATCCCGATGATTGTTCTTTCGCCCGATGCCGGACCTCACTCTCCAGGTCAAACTTGTGTCAGACGGTAAAGAGACGAGAGGAGACGGAGATGAACGTTATGGACTTCGAGTTGCTGCGCGAGCGCCGGGCGGAGCTGTTGCGCGAGGCGGGGAGCAAGCGTGCCTTCCGGCGTCAGCGGTCGGGCAACCATCAAAAGAGCGCGCGTGGAGTCTGGAAGCTCGCGAGCGCGTGGGTGATCGGCCGGTAACCGGAGCTCCCGAGACCGATGAAGTATCAGAGGAAGGACCGAGAATGCATTATCCGCTCAAGCCGGCCCGAACATTCGAACACTCCGGGAATGAGTTCGATACGCGGGCGCTGACCGGCCCTGAGGAGCCCGTCTCCAGGCCGGTATTGCTTGCCGTGGACGGGGACGAAGAAGCTCTGCGGGGGATCTCGCGCGAGCTGCACAAGCGTTACGGGGACGATTACCGCGTGGTCTGCGATAGGTCCCCGGAATCGGCCCTGGAACGGTTGCGGGGGTTCGAGGCGGCGGGCGACAAGGTGGCCCTCGTGCTCGCCGACCAGTGGCTGCCGGGGATGAGCGGGACGGACTTCCTGACGCGGGCCGGTGAGATCTACTCGACCGCCAAACGGGTCCTTCTCGTCGCCTGGGGAGACAGGACGGCCCCAGGGGCCATCCTTCAGGCCATGTCCCTCGGGCGCGTCGACTACTACGTGAACAAGCCCTGGGGAGAGCACGACGAGCGGTTCCACAAGGTGATCTCGGAGTTCCTCTACGACTGGGCCAAGGACCGGCTGCCGAAGTTCGAGGAGATCAGGGTTGTCGGCGAGCAGTGGTCACCGCGTTCGCACGAGCTGAGGGACCTGCTCGGCCGCAACGGCATCCTGCACACCTTCCACCCTGCGGACTCCAGAGAAGGCCGGGAGTTGCTTGCCCGAACTGGGCACGACCCGGCGCAGCTTCCCGTAGTGATCCTCTTCGACGGACAGGTGCTCGTAGACCCCTCCAACTCCGACATTGCTGACGCCTGCGGGGCGAACCCTGATCTAGCGAAGTATGAGTTTGACCTCGTCGTGGTCGGAGCGGGGCCGGCGGGGCTGGCCGCCGGGGTCTATGCGGCCTCAGAGGGCCTCGACACCCTGATAGTGGAAGATGAGGCCGTGGGCGGGCAGGCTGGCACGAGCTCCCTGATCCGGAACTACCTAGGCTTCCCCTCGGGCGTCGGCGGCGCGGAACTGGCCCGCCGGGCCGCGGAGCAGGCATGGCTCTTCGGCGGGACGTTCCTGTTCATGCGCCGCGTCACGGGACTGCGCCGCTCCGGGGATGAGATCGTGGTCGGCCTCTCCTGCGGCAACAATGTGACCGCCAAGTCAGTCATCATCGCCACCGGCGCCTCCTACCGACGGCTGGGCGTCCCGAACCTCGAAGCCCTGAGCGGCTCTGGCGTGTTCTATGGGGCCGCCGTCTCCGAATCCCGGGCGATGAAGGATCAGGAAGTCTACGTCGTGGGCGCGGGAAACTCGGCCGGGCAGGCCGCGATGCACCTCTCGAAGTACGCATCCCGCGTCTCGGTCGTGGTGCGCGGAGATTCGCTCGAAGCCAGCATGTCCCACTACCTGATCCAGGAGATAGAAGCGGCCGACAACATTGAAGTCCTTCTCAACACGCGGGTGGTGGACGGTGGTGGCCGGGGGCGGCTGGAGAATCTCGTCCTCGAATATTCTTCCTCCGGGCTCACCGAGACCGTTCCAGCCGCCGGACTCTTCGTGCTTATCGGGGCGGAGCCGCATACTGGCTGGCTGCCGCAGGAGATCACCCGCGACGAGGACGGCTACGTCGTAACCGGGAGGGATCTCGCGCAGTACGGACAAACTCGCCGGGGGTGGCGCGTGGAGCGCCTGCCCCTGGAGATGGAGACGAGCATGGCTGGCGTTTTCGCCGTCGGAGACGTGAGGCACGGTTCCGTCAAGCGCGTGGCCTCCGCCGTGGGCGCGGGCTCCATCGCTGTCCAGTCGGTCCACGAGTACCTGTCACTGGCCCAGCGCCAGGGATCTTCAGTTTCAAAGGAAGACGATGACATCGGAGAGGAGGTGCGCGACGTGCATGGGTTGACCCCCGCTGCCAGATAGAGAGAGCCACCTTTCGGAAAGGGGAGCATGATGCGCATCCAGGTCGTCAACTTCAGCCTCGCGAGTGTAAAGGAGGAGGATTACCTCAGCCAGGTCGAAGCCATAGCCCCGGCCTTCACCGGACTTCCCGGCCTCATTTCCAAAACCTGGCTGGTGAACAGCGAGACCAACACCTACGGCGGCGTCTACGTGTGGCGAGACCGGGAAGCGATGGAAGCCTACAAGCAGACCGACATCTACAACGGGATGCTGGCGAGCCCGCACTTCGAGAACATAACCTCTACGGACTTCGGCGTGCTGGAAAATCCCACGCTTGTCACCCGTGGGTCCGCCCGGGTCTCCGCCGCCTGATCCAACCTCCGGTCCAGCCCGCCAGGGGAACCGTAGCGGCGCGTTGAAAGCTATCGCGCCGGAGGCTAGTCTTGTCAGGCTGTTCATAGCCGAGAGAGGAGCGCCCGAGGTTGAAATTCAGGCCCGAGTTGGAACCGCTGAGGCTCTACGTCCCGCCGAAATCCTGGAGGATGGCGGCCGAGGGCAAAGCAGACAACTACGCGAAGCTGACCTCCAACGAGCTTGCCTTCGGCCCGCTCCCCGAGGCAGAGGCCGCGCTATCAGCGGTACTTCCCAGGGCCAACCGCTACCCTGACAGCCATGTATCGAGGCTCAGGGCGGCTATCGTGGAAGCCAACCCGGGCAGCGAAACAGGCAACGTCCTCGTCGGCAATGGATCCAGCGAGGTGTTGCTGAACACGCTTCAGTTGTTGCCGGGTGGAGGGGAGATCGTCTACCCGTGGCCCTCGTTCAGCCTGTATCCGATGCTCTGCGCCGTACTCGGGATGACGCCGCGCCCGGTATCCCTGACAGATGGGAATGAGATCAAACCGGAGGCACTGCTCTCAGCGGTCACGGACGAGACGCGGGCCATGATCCTGTGCAACCCCAATAACCCTTCAGGCACGTATCTGCCCCTGGAACGGGTGAGAGAACTTGCCGGAGAGTTGCCTGATAGTGTGCTCCTGATCGTGGACGAAGCCTACATGGAGTTCGTGGACGATCCGGCATACCGCGATTCCCATATCCTGGCCCTGGAGGCCGAGAACGTCGTTATGGCCCGCACGTTCTCGAAGGCGCACGGGCTCGCGGGATTGCGGATGGGTTACGGCATCGCATCCGAAAGAATAGCGGACTACGCCGAGCGGGTGCGCTTCCCGGTCTCGGTGAACCTGGCGGCACAGGTCGCGGCAACGGCGTCCATGCTGGCGCGCGAGAAGGTCAGGGAACGGGCTGAGTTCGTGATCCGGGAGCGCGGCCGGTTGCAGAATGCGTTCGGGGAGGCTGGACTGGAATACATCCCGTCACAGGGCAACTTCGTGATGGTCAGGTTCGAGGCTGGGGATTTCGAGAAGTCTGGGGTGCTCGTGCGTGAGGGGGCGGCGCTCGGGTATCATGGATGGAGCCGAGTCACGGTCGGCAATTCGGAAGAGAACGATCGTGTGATCCAGGCGGTCAACGCGCCGTGAGCCGCACGCTCGGGATAGTCGGGGTAGGTCTGATCGGGGGTTCCGTCGGCCTCGCCGCCCGCGAAAAAGGCTGGGAAGTCGTCGGCGTCGACGCCCCTGCCGTGCTGGAGGAGGCTATCGATATTGGGGCGATACACCGCGCCTCGACGCTCAAGGAAGTCCGCGGGGCTGATCTCGTGCTGCTCGCGGCGCCGATCTCCAAGACTACGGGGCTGGTCGGTGGGATCTCACCGACAGACGCCCTCACCACGGACGTGGCCAGCGCCAAGAACGCCATCGTCCACGAGGCGGAGAAGCACAACCTTCGTTTCGTGGGCGGGCATCCGATGGCTGGGAGCCAGCTCTCCGGCGTCGCCAACGCGAAGGCTGACCTGTTCAGTGGAGCCCGCTACTTCCTCACGCCCACGGGCAAGACAGACCCGGATGATTACCGGGAGGTAGCCGCTTTCGTGAGGGAACTTGGGGCCACCCCGACGGCGGTGGACCCTGACAAGCACGACCTTCTCATGGCAGCCCTCTCGCACCTGCCGCACATCATGGCCGCCGCGCTTCTCAAGGTCGCCTCGGACATCTCACCCGAGGCGTTGTCTTTCGCCGGACCCTCTTTCAGGGACCTCACCCGCGTTGGGGCGTCGAACCCGCAGTTGTGGTCTGACATCCTGGCCGAGAACGCCCCGGCGCTGGGCGAGGCGTTGGCGGCTTTCGCGGGCGCGATGGCGCAACTGGGAAGTGAGATTCAGGACAAAGACAAGATGGAGGGCCGTTTCCATGCAGCCCGCGAAGCCTACGACGCCCTCGGCGGCATCCTGGTCGAAAAAAGCGGCGAAAATGCTGACATCGCCATCCCGGTCGAGAACCGCCCAGGTGTATTCGCCGAGGTCACTACCCTCATGGGTTCGAACGGCATAAACATCCTCGACCTGTACGTCCGTCACTCCAACACCGAGCGGGCGGCGCTGGTCCTCACGCTGGACGCGAAAGCGACGGAGAAGGCGCAGGAATTATTGGGCGAAGCTGGTTTTCGGGCGGAGCGAGGCGGCTGATCCCGCATACGAGAAGATGTCAGCGAGGGACAACCGCCAGCCCGGCACCACGTCGGCGCCGTCTATGGAGTCACTGGCTGTGAGGATGCGGATGTTTTCGAGCGAGCGATACAACGTAACGACTCGACGCTCCGGATCGGCAACGAGCACCAACCGGCATCCGGCTTCGAGCCAGGCGATGGCTTTCTCCACCACCTCGGAGTGCCGGTCGTTCGGGGAGACTACTTCGACTACGAGATCCGGAGCTCCGGGCCAGTAGCCGCCTACCTCGCCGATCTCATCCAGCCGCTCCTGCCTGACGAAAGCGACATCGAGGGCGAGAACGGTATCTGGGTTCGAGGAGATCTTGAACCCTGTCTCGGCGGCGTAGGTTCTTCCCAAACCGTTTGCCTTGACGTGGCTCCTGAGTTCCGAGGCTATCTCCAATGCCAGATATCCATGTTTGTTGCCCGCCGGTGTCATCTTCTTCAACTCTCCCCCCACCAGCTCGTGGCGGAATCCGTCACCGGGCATCTCAAGGAGTTCTTCAGCTGTAACCTGCCTGGCCTTGGTGGTCATCTCAAACACGCTACCTCGTGTTGTTTTCCCGATCCATGACTCATTTTACCCGCGGAGAAGGTCCTGCGAAGCTCGCTTATCTCCCCAGCATGTGCTGAAATGCGCCTTCGAGTTCGGGGTGGCGGAACTCGTAGCCGGTCTCTTTCAGCTTCGCGGGCTCTATGCGCTGGCTCGAAAGCAGGAGGGCGTCGGCTACCTCGCCGAACATGAGCCTTGCCGCCGGGGCGGGAACGGGGAAGACCGTCGGACGGTTCAGGGCCTTTCCGAGAACCTTGGTGTATTCAGCGTTGGTTAGCGGGTTCGGGGAGCCGACGTTTACTGGTCCGCCCACTGCATCGTTCGTGAGGCAGTGGATGATGGCGCCCACCACGTCGTCGAGGGCTACCCAGCTCCAGTATTGGCTTCCGCTCCCGATCTTGCCGCCCAGCCCGAGCTTGAAGATGGGCAGCGTGGTCCCGAGCGCCCCCCCATCGGGGCTCAGTATCAGCCCGAACCGTGGATGCGCGACGCGGATGCCGGCTTCGCGTGCGGGGTCGGCAGCCGCCTCCCACTCCCGGCAGACCTCGGCGAGGAAGTCCGAACCCGTCTCGCTCTCTTCGGTGAGAAGTTCGTTGCCGTGGTCGCCGTAGTATCCGATGGCGGAGGCGCTGACCATTACCTTCGGTGGATCTGATAGTCCTGAGATGGCCCCGGAGAGCAGGCGCGTTCCCTTCTTGCGGCTGTCCATGATGCGTTGTTTCTTGGCCTGGGTCCAACGATCCGCGGGGCCGGAGAAGATGACCTCGCCTGCGAGATGGACTACGGCGTCCATACCTTCGAGGCGCAATGCGTCGAGGGAACCGCTGTCCGGATCCCACCTCACCGTGTCCTCCGAAGATGGCCGCGAACGGCTAAGGCCGATCACCCGGTGTCCTCCGTCCGTCAACTCCGACGTGAGGGCCGAGCCGATCAAACCCGTTGCCCCGCTCACCAGAACGTTCATACCGATGCCTCCATCGTCTACGACTGCGAATCTCACACATGGTAGCGTTCCGTCTTCCCCGGCGGTATAAACGCCGCCACATTATGCCCACTCTCGGGCATTCCTCGCCCCGCGTCTGTGCGCGAGCTTCAGAAACCGGAGACCGGGAAGACGACCAATGGTATATAGGTCGAGGCGAATCCGGGCGAAACCAGCGCCGGTCTACGTTCGGCGTTCGATCTCCTTGCGCGCGAACTCGCCGTTGGGATTACCCAGCCGACGACGCTTTCCCTCTTCGGCAGCGTCGTCTTCGTTCACCATGCCCGCGCCGCCCGCGAGGGCGCCGATCATGCCGGCCAGATCCTGTATCTCGGAGGGAACGACGAAGAGCTTACTTGACGGCCCCTTCGCCATCTCGGGGAGGGCTTTGAGGTAGAGGAAGCGCAGGGCTTCGGGAGAGAGGTCCGAGCTCTGCAGGCGTTCGAATAGTGCTCCTGTCATCTCGATCTGGGCGGCCTGGACGTTGCGGTACGCCTCGGCCTCGCCCTCGGCCCGCAGGACCGCGCTCCGCTGTTCGCCCTCTGCCCTCAGGACGGCTGACTCTTTCTCGCCCTCGGCTTTCAGGATGGCGGAACGCTTGTCGCCCTCGGCGGTCAGGATGGCGGCGCGGCGGGTGCGCTCGGCTTGCATCTGCTTCTCCATCGCCTGCTGGATGTCGCGGGGGGGTATGATCTCCTTGAGTTCCACCCGCGTTATCCTAACGCCCCAGCCTTCCGTCACCTCGTCGAGGACCGTGCGGAGCTTCGCGTTGATCTCGTCGCGCGAGACGAGCGTCTTGTCCAGGGTCAGGTTGCCGAGCACGTTCCGCAGGTTCGTCTGCGTGATCTGCTCCAGCGCGATGGTTACGTTGGCGACCTCGTACTCGGCGGCGCGGGCGTCCACGATGCGGTAGTAGACGACCGTGGAGATCTGCATCCCAACGTTGTCGCTCGTGATGACCGCCTGCGGCTGGAAGGAGACGACCTGCTCCCTGAGATCCGTCTTGGGCAGCATCTTGTCCATAACGGGCACGACCAGCGCGAGCCCGCTCTCCGCCGTCCGGTGGTAGCTTCCGAAGCGCTGGATGATCCCGACCCGGCTCTGCGGGATGACGCGAACGCTCCTGGCCGCCACCAGAAACACCACCACCGCCACCACTACCAGAGCTATCAACCCGGCCATCACGTGCCTCCTTTGTCGTCCTCGATGGGCTCGACCAGAGCGGTGAGCCCGTCAGTATGCAGCACCCGCACCCGCGAGCCTTCCTGAATCCACTGATCCGGGTATATGGAGCGCGCCGTCCAGAACTCGCCGCTGCCTATACGAACCGTCCCGCTACCGCCAGGCTCTATCTCCTCGGTCGCAACTCCATTCTTGCCCGTGATCTTGCCACGCACCTCGTAACGCTCGCTGCTCCGGAGCGAGATCCTGTTGACGAGCGCCGGCCTCAAGACAACCATACTTAATATCGACGCCGCTATGAAACCGGCGATCTGGGCCGTAAGAGAGGTTATTCCAACGAGAGCCATCACAAGCGCCACCACCGCTCCCAGCGAGAAGAAGAACAAGAAAAACGAAACCGTCAACAGCTCACCAACGAAAGCCAGGGCGGCTACTACGGCCCAGACAACGATATCCCAGTCATCCAATGCCCAGAGTCCTCCTTTTACGGAATTCTATACCACCCCCGCGCATACGGCGCGAACCCGTCCGCGAGCGCCCCACGATTCACGCGCAACGAAGGATGCGAAGTTAAGCCATCCGTAAGAAACCGGTAATGGTTACGCAAGATCGGTGCTCTAGCATCCGGGGCGTGCCGAGAACGAAGAGAACCAGGGCGAACGTGGGCGGAGAGGCCGGCAAATCCGTGGACCGGGAAAGAAGGGGAGCAGTTCGTGTCTTTCGCGCTGCCCGGGACATGAGCCCGGTTACAATGGGGGCTCGCTCCCAGGGCTTCCCTCGCGTCGCCGACCGTATTCGTGGGGAGCATGGCGACCTCCCGCTACTTCGGGCGGCGCGAACGAAAGAAGGAGGACGATGACGGCTCCCGAACAGACGCCTGGATGAAGACGCTTCCTCCAGAGGAGGCTCACCTCGAACCCGGGGGGCTGGCCGCGCGGGCAGCGGCGGTGCTGCGGGAGAACGACATGGGGACCTGGACCAGGGCCGCCCCCTCCCTCTACCCGCACCAGTGGAGTTGGGACTCCGCGTTTATCGCCATCGGGCTCGCCCACCTCGACACCCGCCGTGCCGCGGGCGAGATCCGGAACCTCCTCGACCACCAGTGGGCGACCGGCAAGGTACCCCACATCGTCTTCAACCCGGACGCCCCGCCGGAGAGCTACTTCCCCGGCCCCGAGCACTGGTCGAGCCTCGCCGACTCCCCCGACGCGCCGCCCGCCATGACCAGCGGCCTCTGCCAGCCCCCGGTCCACGCCATCGCCGCCCGGCGCATCCTGGAGACCTGCGAGCGTCGCGGCGTGGAGACAGCCGGAACGCTGGATTTCTTGCGCGAGATCTACCCCAGGCTCTTCGCCTGGCACCGCTACCTGGCCACGGCGCGCGACCCGGAAGGGTCCGGCCTCGTCACCATCTACCACCCATGGGAGTCCGGCACGGACAACTCCCCCCGCTGGAGCGCCGCCCTGGAGCGCATCGAGATCGGAGAGGCGCCCGAGTACGAGCGCCTAGACCTCAAACACGTCGCCGACCCTTCGGAGCGTCCGATAGACGCCGTCTACGACCGCTTCATCTGGCTGGTGGAGTTGATCCGGCGTACCGGCTGCGACGACGCCGTCATCCAGGCGACCAGCCCGTTCCTCGTCAAGGACGTGCTTATGAGCGCGATCCTGGTGCGCGCCAACGAAGCATTGCTCGACATAGCCGAAATCGCCGGTGCCCCGCAAGGGGATCTCGCCACCATCCGCGCCTGGATCGAACGCGGCCGCCAGGGGCTGGACGAACGCTGGGACCCCGAACTCGGCCTGTGCCTGGACTACGACCTGCGCGCCGGCGAACCGCTCAGGGTCAGCACCGTCGCGGGCTTCGCCCCCCTGGTGGCCGGCGCCGGGGACACCGACCGGCTACGTGTCCTCCTCGAGGTCCTCGACTCGCCCCTCTTCGCGGGACACCCGGACCTGCGGTGGCCGCTACCGCCTTCCACCAGCCCGCAGGAGCCGCGGTTCCACCCGCGCAGCTACTGGCGCGGCCCCATCTGGCCGGTCGTCAACTGGCTCCTGTGGTGGTCTCTGGAGCGGACGGGCGAGAAAGAGAGGGCGGCCCGGCTCAGGAGCCACGGGCTCGCGCAGCTCTCGGATGGGCGCTTCGGCGAGTATTACGAGCCCTTCACCGGCGAGGCTCTGGGCTCGAGAGATCAATCGTGGACCGCCGCCGTCGCCCTCGACTGGCTGGCCGGCGATGGGGCGCCCGAAGAGCAATGACCTGCCAGCCGATACAGCACTACGGGATCATCGGCGGCGTGCACGCCGCCCTCCTTGAGCCGGGCGGCTCGACAGGCCGGTCGCGCCTCCAGCGAGAACAAGGTGGTTCACCCAACAGCGGAAAGGAATCTTCCTGATGGCTCAACACTACGAAGCGGTCGTGATCGGCTCGGGCCAGGGCGGCAACCCGCTCGCCGGAGCCCTCGCCGGGGCCGGCCGCAAGACGGCGGTCATAGAGCGCGAGCACGTCGGCGGCACCTGCATAAACGAAGGCTGCACCCCCACCAAAACCATGGTCGCCAGCGCCAGGGTGGCCTACATGGACCGCCGCTCGGAGGACTACGGCGTGGCTGATGGCCGGGTCACAGTGGATATGTCCAGGGTCCGCCAGCGCAAGCGCGACATAGTTGAGAGCTTCCGTGTCGGCAACGAGCAGCGTCTGGAAGATACAGAGAACCTGGACCTGATCCGGGGCGAAGCCCGCTTCACAGGCCCGAAGCAACTGGAAGTGAGCCTGGACAACGGAGATACGCTGCAACTGACCGCGGACAACGTGTTCATCAACGTCGGCGCCCGCCCCGGCGGGGTGCCGGTAGATGGCCTGGAAGACATTCCCTACCTGAACTCAACCACGATCATGGAGCTGGACGAAGTCCCAGAACATCTCCTGGTTCTGGGTGGTGGCTACGTCGGCCTGGAGTTCGCCCAGATGTTCCGGCGCTTCGGCAGCGAAGTCACCATAGTGCAGCGCGGCCCACAACTCCTCACACGCGAGGACCCAGACGTGGCCGAGGCTATGGCGGAGATCCTGCGCCAGGACGGCATCGAGGTGCTCCTGCAAGCCGAAGCCCGCAGCGTGCGCCGGAACGAAGGGGACGCCATCAGGCTAACCATCGACACACAGGATGGGGAACAAGTCTTTTCGGGATCTCACCTTCTCGTGGCTGCGGGAAGGCCCCCCAATACCGACCTGCTTGACCTGGAGGCCGCTGGCATCGGGGCCGACAGGCGCGGCTTCGTGAACGTGAACGGGAGGCTGGAGACCAACGTGCCAGGCGTCTGGGCGCTTGGCGACGCGAAAGGCGGCCCGGCCTTCACCCACATCTCCTACGATGACTACCGGGTGATCGAAGCCAACCTGTTGAACGGCGGCGACGCCAGCATCGAGGACCGCCTGGTCCCGTACACGGTGTTCACGGACCCGCAGCTCGGGCGCGTAGGGTTGAGCGAGTCTGAGGCCAGCGAGCAGGGGCGCGACGTGCGGGTGGCAAAGATGCCCATGGAGTACGTGGCGCGGGCGCTGGAGGTTGACGAGTCCCGGGGCATGATGAAGGCCATCGTGGACGGCGGGACCGGGGAGATCCTGGGTTGCGCGGTGCTCGGCATGGAGGGTGGCGAGATTATGGCCATGATCCAGATAGCCATGATGGGAGGTCTCCCCTACACCGCCCTCCGAGACGGCGTCTTCGCCCACCCAACCCTCGCCGAGTCGCTGAACAGCCTGTTCGCGATGGTAGACGGTTGAGGATGAGACGCGCATGACGACGAACCCGCGCGCCGGCGACACGTTCCCCGACTTCGAGTTGCCGGACCACCGGAAGCAGCCCCGCCGGCTCTCCGGCTACACCAGACCCAGTCCCCTGGACGAGAGGCTCGGTTTCGACGACGGCTACCCGCTCATCCTGGTCTTCGGCCGTGGATTTTTCTGCCCGCGGGACCAGCAGCAGATGCGGGGGCTCGTCCGGTTCCAGTCCGAGCTCGCGGTCAACTACTGTAAGCTCGTTACGGTCAGCGCCGACCCCCCGATGGTGCAGGCGGCCTTCCGCGCCGGCCTGGGGGCGGAGTGGCCCTTCCTCTCCGACGAGAAACGCGAAGCGATCAATGCCCTGGGCATCCTGGACGAGACGGAGGGCGAGTACGCGGGGGTCTCCCGGCCCTTCACGTTCGTGCTGGGGCCGGATCTCACGGTCCACAGGGTCTACGACGGCTGGTTCTTCGTCGGCCGGCCGACGCTCGAAGAGTTGCGGCGGGACCTGCGCGAAATCATGCAGTCCCGCAAAGATTACCGCTACGAAGCCTACGACACGCCTGAGGTGAAAAGCATCCGCATCCCGCAGCAGGAG